>Ga0193742_1000038_pt1 | contig 88075 bp, 82 predicted proteins | sample L2c1metaG_FD_165511 | JGI IMG/M metagenome (GOLD analysis project Ga0193742, IMG submission 165511) | Soil microbial communities from a riparian zone of the East river system, Colorado, United States - L2c1 | ecosystem: Environmental > Terrestrial > Soil > Riparian zone | place: USA: East River... | reverse complement strand
GCGCCCGTCCATGGTCGCCACCCAGCCGTCGTTGGCGTTCTCCGGCACCGACAGCACGGCCGCGCCGCCACCGCCGACACGGACCGACCGGTGCGTGGTTTCCCAGCCGGTCACCGAGAACTCCCGCGCGGCCGACCGGCGCGGCGCGGCGTCCGAGGGCAGCACCCGAAGGTCCTGCACCACGAACGACGCGGCGCGGTCGGTGCGCACCTCGTGCTCGCCGGCCGGCAGATCGACGCCGCCGACCAGGTCCGCGCAGGTGCTGAACTTCAGCGGCCGGTGCGCGACGAAGTCCGCGAGCGTGCCGGTCACCGACGTCTCGTACGCGAACCCGTCCAGCGTCACGACCGGACCCTGTCCACATGGGACGGTGAACTCGCGGTCCGGCCTCGGCAGGTCCACACCGGACAGTCGCAGCTCGCTGATCCCCGCCGACCCGCCGATCAGCCGGACCTCGATCGTGTCGGTGGTCAGCTCGAACCGGGCCACGCCGTTGCGCACCGGCACGGTCTGGCTGCCCTGCGGCACCGTGATCTCCACGTCGGTCGGCGGCCGCTCGCCGGACAGCCGCAGCCCGGTCACCTGCTTCGGCGTCTCCCACGACAGCTTCAGCGTCGGCCGCAGGTCCCGCACGTCCGGCCGCCACGCGGTCGCCGGCGAACCGTCCACAGCGGACAGTGGGCCGGCCGCCGGGTCACCGGCGAGCTGGGTCGTGCTGGACACCTCGAAACCGGGCAGTGCCACCGGGTTGACGCCGCCGAGCGCCGGCAGGACGGTGCCCTCGAGCCGGTAGTTCGCCGCCGTCGTGGTGTGGAACAGCCGGTGCACGCCGTCCGGCTCCTCGCCGGCGCGCGTCAGGCCGGCGTCGCACGTGCGGCCGACGCACGCGTACCTCGGCTGCGAGCCGCGCGAGAACACGAAGCTGGTCCGCTGGCCGACCGAGGGCGTCGCGTCGGCGGGTGCCTGCAGCGCGCGGTGCGGGGTGACGCCGGGGATCGACAGCTCGGCGATGCCGACGTTGCCGGTCTGCCGGTTCGCCGCGACCCCGAGCACGGTCACCCGGACCTTGCTGGTCAGCCCCGGCGCGACCCGGAACCGCTGCGGCTGCTCGCCGCGGACCACGTCGTGCTCGGTGGACCCGGCGTCGGTGGTCAGCCGGACCCCGGTGACCGCCCAGCCGACCCGCAGGTCGTCCACAATGGACAGATCGACCGACGACACCTCGCGCGGCGTGTCCAGCTCCACCTCGAGCCACTGGCCGTCCGGCCCGACGAAGCTCGACGAGCGCCACGCGGTCAGCGGGTCGCCGTCGATCGCCGCGAACGGCAGCCCGGACGGGTCGGACCCGCCCGCCGCGTCCGCGAAGCTGATCGACGTCGACGCGTCGACGCCGCGGATCCCCCGATAGGCGGCCGTGGTCAGGTGGTCCCGGCCGCGGAAGGGCAGCACGTCGGTCGACGGGCGGCCCTGCCGGGGCCGCTCGCCCGCGGTCAGCGTCTGGCTCAGGTTGTCCCGCACCCGGCCGACGTTGCGTTCCCGGTGCCGCAGCCCGTCGGTCACGAGCCACTCCCGCGCGCCGGGCAGCCCGCCGTCGCCGGCCAGGACGGTCGGAGTGTCCGCGTCGAGCGTGCCCGACTCCAGCAGCGGGAGCAGCGACTCCGGCCCGCCGCTCACGGTCGGGAGGTCCGCGGCGGACGTCACGGCCACCCGCGGCACCTCTGGCGCGACCTGGTAGATCTCCAGCGGCCCGAACGTCTTGACCCGCTCGACCCCGGCGGAACGCGCCAGCCCGGCCCGGATCACGTCCATCGGCGGCGCGTTGCCGGTCTGCTGGTCGATGTCGCCGCGGAGCATCAGGAAGCGGTAGCCCGCGCGGGTGAGGAAGTCGGCGAGCGCGGGGGAGCCGCGGCCGTCGCCGAGCGCGTCCTCGACGGCGTCCATGAGCCGGGTGTTGCCCTCCGACCCGAGCGGGATCTGGCTGCGCACCGCCCACGGCGCGCTGGCCAGCGCCTGCGCGGGCTCGTCGATGGTGCGGCCCCACGTGTAGTCGCCGAAGCCGGTCGCGGGCAGCAGCAGCGTGCGGGCGTCGGGATCCTCGTCGCCGAGCCAGTCCATGGCGGCGTGCCAGTGCTGCGGCACGTCGTCCCAGCCGGGCCCCGGCCGCAGCGTGAACAGCCACGCGGGCGCCGCCATGATCGCGACCAGCAGCACGCCGACCGCGAGCCGTGCCCTGGTCGCGGCCACCGGCGTGGCCGCCCGCGCGCCGCCGGGCAGCCGGCCGGACACCGCGTGGACGAACGCCAGCATCAGCGGCAGCCGCAGCACCGGCTCGAACTTGTGCACGTTGCGCAGCGGCGCGAGCGGCCCGTCGAGCAGGGCCCGGACGCTCTCCGCGAGCGGGCTGTCGAGCGACCCGACGTAGCCGACGGTCAGCAGCGCGAGGCCGGTCAGCACGCCGAGCACGAGGAACCGCCGCTCCGGCAGCCGGCCCCGGACCAACCCGAACAGCCCCACGGCCGCGACGAGACCGGTGACCAGCATCAACACCGGGTTGTCGATCAGCAGGAAGCCCGACGGCCACCACGGCGTGCCCTCGACGACGTACGCGACCCACTGGTTCGTGCCGCGCAGCACCTCGAACAGCGACATCGGCGCGGTCGTGTTGGTCGCCGACTCGATGTAGTCCAGGAACGGCAGGCTGTACTCGCCGAGCAGCAGCAGCGGCAGGATCCACCACAGGCACACGGCCAGCACGGACCCGCACCACCACGCGACCAGCTTCCCGTGCTCCGCGGTCCACCGGCGGGTCAGCAGCCACAGGCCGGGCAGCACGAGCGACATGATCACCATGGCGCCGTTGACCCCGCCCATGCCGAGCACGGCGAGCGCCGACAACCCGGCCGCACGGCGCGGCGACCCGATCCGCCCGGCGCGGACCAGCGGCAACATCACCCACGGCAACATCGCGGCCGGCAGCATCTCGGCCGACAGCGGGCCGATCTCGGTGAGCATGCGCGGCGCGAGCGCGTAGCCGAGCGCGCCGGCGAACCGGGCCGGCTCCGAGCCGATCCGCAGCGCGCGGGCCAGCGCCAGCATGCCGCCGAACGCGAGGCACAGCAGCACCGCGCACCAGAGCCGCTGCACCACCCACGGCGAGAGCCCCAGCACCTGTCCGACGGCGAAGAACGGGCCCATCGGGAACAGGTAGCCGTACGCCTGGTTCTGCAGCTCGCCGCCGGTCGCCTCGGGATTCCACAGGTGCAGCGCGCGACCGAGGAACGCGAGCGGGTCGACGGCGAGGTCGAGCTTGGTGTCGAAAGTGGTCCGGCCGGGCCGCTGCAGGAACGACACCACCGTCAGGACGGCCATGACCCACACCGCGGGGTTGCGCGGCCAGGTCCGAACGGTGGTTAACATCCGTTGGATAGTAGAGCTAGGGTGACCCGACTGTTGACGGCTTCTTCCAGGCAGGTGCGACGTGACGCAGGCGCCCACCGGGTTCGACTCCGCATGGGCGTCGGTGTCGGACATTCCCGGCTGGCTCACCGAAGACCAGGCCCGCATGCTCTGGGATGCCGTGTGCCGCCTGGACAAGGGCGCCACGGTCGTCGAGATCGGCAGCCACCAGGGCCGGTCGACGGTCGTGCTCGGCCACGCGGCCCGCACGGTCGGCGCGCGGGTGGTCGCCGTGGACGCCTTTGTGGACGGCAGACTGTTCGGCGGCGCGTCGACCCGCGACCGGTTCGAGTCGCACATCGCGGCGGCCGGCCTGTCCGACGTGGTCGAGCTGGTTGTCGGCTACAGCACGAAGCTGCGGCCGGCGTGGACGCGTCCGTTCGAGCTGCTGTACGTCGACGGCAAGCACGACTACTGGACCTACGTCGACGACCTGCGCTGGTCGACCCACCAGCCCGACGGCGGCGAGATCCTTGTCCACGACTGCTTCTCGTCGATCGGCGTCACCGCCGGCACCCTCGTGAAGGTCCTGTTCGGCTCGCGGTACACCTATGCGGACCGGAGCCGTTCGCTGGCGCGGTTCACCGTGCGACGCCCTTCTGCGGGCGACCGCCTTCGGGTGCTGGCGCAGCTGCCGTGGTTCTTCGGCAACGTGTTCGTGAAGGTGTTGCTGCGCCTACGGTTGCGCCCGGTGGCCCGCCTCTTCGGCCACAACGGACCGTACGACCCGTTCTAGCCGTGTTCGATGGGGATCGCGAGATCCTTGACGGTCATCGCGGGACCCGGCAGCCCGTCGACGGCGAGGAAGTGCAGGAACCCGTTCAGCAGCAGCTCGAGGTGCCGGTGGCTCAGCCCGCGGTTCTCCTCGGGGGAGACACCGGGCACCGGCATCGACATCCTGATGATCAACATGGCGATGTCGCCGGTGGACACGTCCGACCGCAGCGACCTCTCGCGGTGCGCGCGGGTGACCAGCGCGTCGATGGCGTCGCGTCCCCGCTGCCGCGCCATGCGCAGCTCGTCGCCCATCGGCACGCGGCCGGCGAGCAGCGGCATGACGGCACTGGCGCGCAGGTCGATCGCGTTGTGCATGTAGCGGCTGAGCGCGGCGAACGCGTCGCGCTCCTCGCGAAGCGCGACCTCGGCCTCGTCGGCGGACCGGCACAGCACGTCGAGCTGGACGTGCCGCAGCAGGGACGACCGGTCGGGAAAGTGCCGGTACAGCGTGGCGATGCCGACGCCGGCACGCTTCGCGATGACCTCCAGCGGCACGTTCGACCCCTGCTCGATGATGAGGTCGACGGTGGCGCGCAGGATCTGGTCGCGGTTGCGCAGCGCGTCCACGCGGGTGCGGCGCCGCGTGCTGTGCTCGTTGACCGGGGCATCCATGGCCACTCCCATCGTGTCCCCGGAGTCTATGCGCGGCGGGACGGTCGGTAGTGCCATGAAGGACCCCTTCATGTCGTTGAGTGACATGAAGGGGTCCTTCATGGCATCGCCGATCGCGCCATACCTAGCCCGGCAGGCCTATCTCCAGGTCGGTTACGCACAGAGGGGCCAGGTTCAGGTTCCGCGACACCTCCACGTGCGTGTACGTGCCGTTGACGACCACGTGCAGCACGTGCAGCCCCGCCGCGAAGCGGACCGGGACGCGGGTGTCCCCGACGGTGATCACGCCGTCGCCCGTGTCGGCCGTGAAGTAGCCGAGCTTCAGCACACGCCGCCCGAACGACGGGCTGGTCAGCGGGATCGACACCGGTTCCTCGTCCACGAGGTGGCCGCAGTCCGGCGCCGGGCCGCGCTCGCCGTGCACGGAGTCCGCCAGCTCGATGATCGGCTGCGGGCGGCCCGACCCGTCGAGCTGGTACAGCGTTTCCGTCGGCCGGTCGAAACGCGGCGCCTCCGGCACGAGCCCGACGACCCGTGACGTGAACGCGTCGGCGATGAACCAGTCCAGCACGATCGGCCGCGGCACGCCGGTGTCGTACAGCACGATCCCCGGCTGCTCGGCGAACGCGGCGCGCGCGGTGGCCACGTAGTCGCGCGCCTCGCGGAACTGCAGCGCGGGCGCGAGCCGCAGGAAGCTCGCGACGCCGCCGACCACGACCAGCAGCGTCACCGCGACTACAGGCCAGCGCAGCGGGCGGCCCTCCGCGCGCCCGCCGAGCACCGCGAACGACGCGCACAGCACAGCCACCGGCACCGCGTCGGCAAGGTAACGGGGGTCGGCGCCGATCACCGGGCCGACCAGCGCGAGCCGGGTCACCGCGACCAGCGCGAGGTCGACCGCGAGGTAGCCGGCGAGCAGCACCCACGCGACGGTCGCGCGTCGCCGGGCCCGCCGCAGCGTCACCACGAGCAGCGCCACGGTGATCGCGACGGCCGCCACCCGCACCGCGACCGGCGGTGTCGTCCACGTCGCGCCGCCGCCGGGCGCGGCAAGCGGCCCGCCGAGCAGACCGGGCAGGAACGTGTCGAACACGCCGCGGTAGGCGAACTCGGCGACCTCGCCGGCCGGCACCGGGTCGCCGTCGGTCTGGCTCGCGGTCAGTCCGAAGTAGAGCGTGGCGTAACCGGTCAGCAGCACCAGCTGCGCGACCCAGACCCGCCAGTGGCGGACCAGCGCCTCCCCGACCGTGCCGCCGCGCAGGACCGTGACGCCGAACAGCAGGCCGGCGAACAGCGCGGCCTTCTCGTAGAACAGCATGCCGCCGACCGTCCACAGTGCGGTGTGGACGGCGTGGCGCGTCTCGCCGGTGTCGAGGTAGCGCAGGTGCGCGAGCAGGGCGGCCGCCATCGCGACGAGCACCGGGAGCAGCTGCATGCCGTACGCCCACCAGAGGGTGGGAAAGAGGATCAGCGGCGAGGACGCCAACACGGCGAACGGCGCCACGATCGCCCAGCGCGCGCCGAAGCAGGCGACGAGGACCCGCCAGAACAGCAACAGCGCGACGGCGTGCATCACGAGAAGCGGCACGACCGCGACGGCGTAGTTCAACGGCGCCACGGCGGTCGTGAGCCAGGCCAGGAGGAACGTCCCCGGCGCCACGTGGCCGCTGTAGTCCTGGAAGAGGTAGGAGAAGTCCAGCGGGTCGGCGTGCGCGGCGCGGTAGGTGATGACGAAGTCGTCCTGGCCGAAGTACCCGTGCAACGCGACCCAGGCGTGCACGAGGAACGGCACGGCGGCGACGAGTGACGCGACGAGCGGCAGCCGCGCGGGCATCGTGGACCGCGGCCGCGAGTGACGCCGACGTCCGACGGGGGCAGCGACGGCCAACAGTGCTCCTTGCTCAAGCCCCCGACCTCGCCTACTTATCGTCCGGAACAGGCCACCGTTACGCAACACCGGCAGCTACGTCGCCGTCTGCGACTTGCATCGATCGGTTGATACGAATGGCGTACACGGAGCGACTACCCACCCGACTCCACGGTCTGATGGAAGGACGCAGCAAATGCGTGGCTCTCTTGCGCTTCTCGCGACGGTTGTTGTCATTGTTGCCACCGGTTGTTCGTCCCCGTCGACGGATGGCGACGCTGGCCAGGACGGTCGGGTCGACGCTCAGCTCGCCGAGTAGGAAACGACTGGTCAGCCTGATACGGCGGGTATCGAGGACTTCGCCGCGATCGTTGCCGAACATCACGCTCAATGGGACGAGCAAGTCACCACAACGGAGTCCAACTGTCTCGACCCGGTGCTCACGTTCGCATGCAGCGCCGGGTACACGACTCTTGGCTACCAGGCTCAAACCATCCAGATCACGCTGTCGGGCTCACACAGGGTTGGCTCGCCGACTTACGTTGGTGAGCCACCCGCCAAGATCGCCGACCTGCTCGATGAGACGGAGACCGCCGCTGGTGCAGTTGGTGACGCCGCCGATGGTCTTACCGCGGGAGGCTGCTCCGATCCGATGGCATGCCCGGCCCTACTGATCACCCTGACGGGCGCGATCGACAAACTGTCCGGCAAGTTGGACGCCTGGGCGGTGTAGTGACCATCCAGATGGTGCAGGCGTATTCGTGAGTCTCAGCCGGTCGGCGATTTGCACGCCGGTGGCTGGCACAGCAGCTTCGACAGCGCCGCGTAGAAGATGTCGCCGATCTTGGTCGGGTCCGGGGTGGTGAAGGCTTGGCCGCCGGTGGCGCCGGCGATGGCCTGCAGCTCACCGACGTCGATGTCCGGGCCGATGCCGATGCCGACGATGCGCACCGGCCGCCGGGGGTCCTGCAGCTTGGCGAGCTGGCTCAGCAGCTCGTCGCGGCTGATGCTGTTGTCGTCGTCGTTGCGGCCGTCGGTCATGACGATCAGCGTGTTGATGCGGCCGGGCTCGAAGTTCTGCCGCGCCGACTGGTACGCGGCCAGCGTGCTGTCGTACAGGCCGGTCGAGCCGTTCGGCAGCGCCTGCACGGCGCGGAGCTTTTCCAGCGCTCCAGAGGCGACCTGCTCGCTGATCGGCAGTACCGGCAGCAGCTCCTTGTAGTCCTTGCCCTGCCCGTCGAGGTTCGTGGAGAACAGCCACACGCCGATCTTCGTGGTCTGCTTCATCAGCCCGATGCCCAGCTCGGCGGCCTGCAACGTCACCGCCATGCGGTTCTTGCCGGTGCCCGGCACCGGCTCGTTCATCGACCCGGACACGTCCAGCAGGACCTGCACGCGGCCGCTGAGGTTGATGCCGGCCCACTCGTTCAGCAGCTGGTCCACCTCGGCCGACTCGGGCAGCCGCGCGGGCGTCATCTTCGCCGACGACGTGCGGTCCTCGGTGACCCGCTTGCGCAGCATCTCGCCGTCGGGCGTGCGGAAACCCGCGTCCGCCAACGCATCGGCCGTCGTCTGGTTCAGCAGCGTGTTCAGGAACCGTTCCGCCGCATCGCGTTGCGGGGTCGGGGTGTCCGGCAGCACGACGTACGGGTAGTCGAGCCCGGGCACCGGCGGGTCCGCGTACGCGGCGACGAGCTGCGTGCCGGTCTGCTTCGCGTTGTGCCGCAACACCGACGTCTCCGACGCCGGGAACCCGTCGAGCGGCTCCTGCGGCGTCGCGGCGCCGGGCAGGCGCGCGAACAGGTCCGCGATCGCCGGCACGGTGTTTGGCGACAGCGTGCGCAGCTCGGTGGTGATCGCCGTGCCGGGGTCGGACGCCGACTTCAGCAGTTCCTGCACCCCGAACAGCAGCGACACCCCGACCGGCTCACGGCTGGGGTCGGGCACCCCGATGGTCAGCCCTGGCGCGGCGAGGATCTCCTGCCACGTCGGCTGCCGGCCCGGCCACCCGAGCTGCGTCGCGACGTCCTCGGTCAACGCGAGCACCACCGGTGAGCTCGCGATCGACGTGCCGGCGACGGGCACGTCCCACGCCCCGCGTGCCTGCGCGCGCTGCAGCCACACGGTCGACTCGGGGATCCACACGTCGGGCCGCTCGGTGCCGTCGGACACCACGAGCGACTCCGCGGTCGCGGCCGACTCCCGGTTCGACACCCGGACGTCGTAGCAGCCCTCAGCGTCCTCTTTGGACACATCGCGGGCGGTCCGCGCGATCACCGGCGCGATGTCCGGCGCCGCGGTCACGTTCAGCACGGTCGTGGTGTCACAACTGGATGTTCGCAGCCGGTCGGACAGGAAGTCGTAGGTGAACCACCCGATCAGCGCCAGCACGAGCAGCACGCTCAGCGCGATCACCGGAGACCTGGCCTGCCAGGCGCGCGGCTTCGCGGAGGAGTGTCGCCCCATTGTCGTCGACCTCCAAAAATGGCGCGCTGGTGTGCCAGGTGTGGAAACCCTACTCGGTGAGGCAACGTGTTCGGTTGATCACGAGAAGTCAGGAATAGAGGGAGTCGACCTCTTTCGCGAAGTCCTTCATGATCACGTTCCGCTTGAGCTTCAGCGACGGCGTGAGATAGCCGTTCTCCGGGTTGAACTCGGTGTCCAGAATCCGAAACTTCCGAACCGACTCGGCCGTGGAGACCGCGAGGTTGCCGTCGTCGACCGCCTTCTGGATCTCCGCGTTGAGATCCGCGTCCTCCGCGAGGTCGCCGACCGTGGCCGAGTCGTCCTTGCCGGTGGTGGTCTTCCAGTAGCCGAAGTAGTCCGCGTCGATCGTGACCAGCGCTGCGACGTACTTCTGCCCGTCGCCGACCACGAGGGCCTGACCGACCAGCGGGTGCGCGCTGATCCGGTCCTCGATCACCGACGGCGCGACATTCTTGCCGCCGCTGGTGACGAGGATTTCCTTCTTCCGGCCGGTGATCTTGAGAAAGCCGTCGTCGTCGAGCTCGCCGAGGTCGCCGGTGGTGAACCAGCCCTCGCCGTCGATGGCCTCGCCGGTCGCGGAGTCGTTCTTCCAGTAGCCGGTGAACACGCCGTCGCCCCGCAGCTGGATCTCGCCGTCCGCCGCGATGCGGACCGCGGTGCCGGGCAACGGCTTGCCGACCGTGCCGGGCTTCGCGGCGATCGGCGAGTTCACCACGGACGCCGCGGTCGACTCGGTGAGCCCGTAGCCCTCGTACACGGTGATGCCGACGCCGCGGAAGAAGTGCGTGAGCCGCAGCCCGAGCGCGGCGCCGCCGGAGATCGCGTACTTGACCTGCCCGCCGAGCGCGGCACGCAGCTTCGAGTACACGAGCCGGTCGAACACCGCGTGCTTGACCTTCAGCCCGAGGCCGGCCTTGCCGTCGGCCTCGCTGTAGGCGATCGCGGTGGCCGCGGCCGCGTCGAAGATCTTGCCCTTGCCGCCGGCGTGCGCCTTCTGCCGCGCGCCGTTGTAGACCTTCTCCAGTACGTAGGGCACCGACAGGATGAACGTCGGCTTGAACGCGGCCAGGTTGTCGGTCAGCGTCTTCACGTCGGCCCAGTGCCCGAGCGTCGCGCGCGCCATCACCGCGCCGACCTCGACCATGCGGCCGAACACGTGCGCGAGCGGCAGGAACAGCAGCGTGGACGCGTCGTCCATGGTCGACTCGCCCTTGAAGAGGTCGGCGAGGTACTCGACCGCGTTGCCGACCGCCGCGAACAGGTTGCGGTGGGTCAGCACGACGCCCTTGGGCCGGCCGGTGGTGCCGGAGGTGTAGATGAGCGTGGCGAGGTCGTCCGGCTGGACGGCCGTGCGCCGCTCCTCGACCGCCTCGTCCGGCGTGTCCGCGCCGGCCTCGACGAGCTTCTCGACCGCCTTGTCGTCGATCCGCCACACGTGCTTCAGGCCGTCGAGCTTGCCCCGGACCGCCTCGACCTTGTCCGCGAGCGCCGCGTTCTCCACGACGACCGCGGTCGCCCCGGAGTCCGACATGATCCACTCGATCTGCTCGGTCGATGAGGTGACGTAGATCGGCACCGACGCGGCGCCCGCCGCCCAGATCGCGAAGTCGAACAGCGTCCACTCGTAGCAGTTCGCCGCCAGGACGGCCACCCGGTCGCCCGGCTCGACGCCGGACGCGATCAGGCCCTTCGCGACCTCGATGACCTCGGCGAGGAACTGCGCGGCCGTGACGTCCCGCCACGCGCCGCCGACCTTGCGCCGGAAGGCGACGTCGTTGGGCGCCACGTCGGCGTTCGTGTAGACGACGTCGGCGAGGCCGCCTTTGTCCGGCACGCCGGCGAGCGGTGGGACGGCGAGTTCTCGCATGTTTTGCTCCTCAAAGCACGGGCGTCGCCACGGTCCCGGCTCCGTCGTCGGCGACGCTACCTCACGGTAACTTCGAGTATCTTGCCTGTGAACGCGGCCGAGGGCCACCCCCGGTGGATTCCGGCGATGGCCCTCGGTTGGTCGGGCTGATCAGTCAGATTCGTCAGACCGACAACTTCCAGTTCTCCAGCGTGCCGACGTCCGAGCGGAAGACGTCCTGCACCCGCAGCTGCCACGTGCCGTTCGCCGCCTCGCTCGAGGCGTTGACCGTGTACGCGGTGTTGATGTTGTCCGCGGAGTCGCCGCCGCTGGAGCTCTTCAGGCGGTAGGACGTGCCGTCCGGCGCGACCAGGTCGAGCACCACGTCGCCCCGGTACGGGTGGGTGATGCTGACCTCCACCCGCGTGCTGGCCGACGCCGCGCCGGTGCAGCCCGCGATGGTCACCGAGCTGGTGATCGCCGCGCCCGCGTCGGGGATGGCCTCCCGGGTCGTGTTGGCCTGCGACTCGCACGCCGGCCCGGTGCCGCCACCGAGCGTCGCGGCGGCCGCCGCGATCGCCGCCGCGAAGTAGCTGGTCTGCGAGTACACACCCGGGTTCAGCGGGCGGGCACAGCCGTAGCCCCAGCTCACGATGCCGATCTGGGTCCACGCGCCGGCGTTGTCGCGCCGGAACATCGGGCCTCCGGAGTCACCCTGGCAGGTGTCCACGCCGCCGTCGTCCCAGTTGCCGGCGCAGATCTCCTCGGCCGGCACCAGCTCGGTGTACGCCGAGCCGCACTGCGTGTCGTCGATGAACGGGACCTCGGCCTTCAGCAGGTACCGCTGCTGGCCGCCGCCCTCGGTGGCGGCGCCCCAGCCGGCGACGGTGAACATGCCGCTGTCGTACTCGGTGCCGGTCGCGACCGGCAGGGTCGGGATGCCGGTGACCGGCGAGGCCAGCCTGATCAGCGCCCAGTCGTCGCCCGACGGGTTGTTGTAGCCCGGCGCGCGGTAGACGTAGTTCGACTGGCGGGTGATCCGGGCCGGGTCCTGCAGGTCGACGGCGCCGAACGTGGCGGTGATGCCGGTGTTGTTGCCGGTCGCGCCGACGCAGTGCGCCGCGGTCAGCACCAGCGACGGCGTGTACAGCGCGCCGCCGCAGCCCATCGACAGCCGCACCATCCAGGGGAACTCGCCCTGTGCCGCGGGGACACCGCCGACGACCTGGGGCTGCACGTCGTCCGCCGGCACCGGTGGCGCCGCCACGGCCTGCCCGGCGGCCGCGCCGAGCACGGCGGCGGCGCTGACCGCGACCAGCGCGGTCCGGCCGGTCAGTCGTTTGAGGCGGGTCTTCCAGGAGAGCGGGGTCATGCGTCGGTCCTTTCCTTCGTCGCTGCGGGTTAGAAGGCGAGTCGCCACGAGTCGATGTAGCCGGTGTCGGCGCTGTAGAGGTCGCGCACCTGCAGACGCCAGGTGCCGTTCGCGACCTCGCTGGACGCGTTCACCGTGTAGGTGGTGATCACGTTGTCCGCGGAGTCGCCCGTCGACGTGCTCTTCAGCCGGTAGGCGGTGCCGTCCGGGGCGATCAGGTCGACCTGCAGGTCGCCGCGGAAGGTGTGCTTGATGTCGACCGACACCGCGAGGTCCGACGGCGCGTTGCCGGTCACGCCGGACACGGTGATCGGGCTGGACACCGCGGCGCCCGCGTCCGGGACGGTCACGTTCTCGGTGTTCTCGAACGTCGGTCCGGCCGGCGGCGGCTCGGAGCCGTCACACGTGGCGCCGATGACGCGCGGCGGGCAGTCCGAGTAGTCGAGCAGGAGCAGCACCGCGGCACGGTTGCGCGAGGTCTCCCGGCCGATCACCTCGTCGGGCGGGTAGAAGCCGCTGAGGCCGCCGCTCGACGGGTACATCTCGAACGTGTACGAGTAGATCTTCTGATTGCCCCACAGCCAGTCGTCGATCGAGCCGTCGGTGATGTAGAGGTCCGACGCCTGTTCCGGCGTGTAGTTGTTGGTGGCGGCCATCTGCTGGCCCAGCGTGGCGAACGTGTTGTAGTCCTGCTGGGTCATGCCCGGCGCGGTGTTGTTGTACGTGTAGCCGTAGGGCCACAGCACCAGCTCGCTGAACGTGTGGAAGTCGATGTTCGTCTTGATCTGCTGCACGCCGCCGACGACCCGGCCGCGCACGAAGTTCATGACCGTCTGGACCTCGGGCGCCGAGCCGGCGGACGCGCCGCGGTAGGTCTCGCTCGAGGTGCTGCCGGACGAGCCGCCGCAGCAGCCCCACTGGTAGGGCCAGTTGCGGTTGAGGTCGGTGCCGACGTTGGCGCTGCCCGAGTTCGGCTGCCGGTTCTTGCGCCAGCCCGCGTACGAGCCGGAGCGGATGTCGAACTCGCCGCCGTCGGGGTTCAGGTCGGGGACGATCCAGATCTCCCGGCTGTTGACGAGGCCGGCGATCCGCGAGTCGGTCGCGTACTTGTCGGTGAACTCGCTCAGCAGGTAGAGCGCCATCTCGACGGTGAGGTGCTCGCGGGCGTGCTGGTGGTGGGTGAACAGCACCTCCGGCTCCGCCTCGTCGGTGCCCACGTTGTCGGAGATCTTGAGCGCCAGGATCTCGCGGTTCTCGTACGACCGGCCGATCACGGTCTTGCTCACCAGTGTCGGGTGGTCGGCGATCGCCTGGTTGATCTCGGCGGTCATCTCGGCGTAGTTGTGGTAGTTCGAGTCGGCGGACGGGAAGTCCCGCGTCTGCAGGTCGCCCGGCGCGGGGGCTTGCTGCAGCTCGGTCTCGAGCCCCAGTGCCTCGATCTTGCGGATCTCCTCCGGCGTAGCGGTGATGTTCAGCGCGCCGTGCTCGAAGGAGTTGATCGCGGCGCCGGTGGCGGCGACCGCGTTGCGGATCTCGGTGGTGTCGACGCCGGCGACGTAGTACTCGGCGGAAGCCCGCGGCGCTGGCGCGTCCGGATCCGATGCCGCGTTGCCGTTGATGGACAGGACAAGGGTCAGGGCGGCTAGCGCCCCGACCACCATGGACGGGCGTGTGTGTCTCACGCGGTTCCTCCCGCAGGGGACGCCGATCGGGTCGGCGCCGGAGGTTGTGTTCAGTTGTGTCGGCCAGGTCGTCCGAACCCGCGTTCGCGGGGCCCTCACGGACGGCGTTCGCCTGATAGCTGATCGTTCACTGCGGGCGGCGTGCTTCACAAGAGGGTGGGCCGGTGTTACTTCTTCCCAGTTCACAGTCAGGGCGCGGCCTCCGGCCCCCGGAGTCGACGTTACGGCCGACCCCCGACAGCCCCGAGCCGCGACGGCCGAGTTGTCCACAGCCCTTGGGGTTGTCCACACGTTGGCTCACGAGCCCGGTTTCGTGTCGGTGCCGCGCCGCGCCCCAGTTATCCACAGGCAAGATCCACTACGCCCGCACTGTCGTACCCGGCCGGTAGACTGGGCACTGGGCCGCCCCCGGGATCGGGTGGGGGATGCATCGCGTGGGGGATGCATCGCGTGTGGCTGCGGATGTCGCGATGGTTTGGCCGGTCGCTTGTCGGGGACTAGCGCAGTCGGAGCTTCTTCATCAGTCGTAGGGACGCCGCCAGCATTCGGGAGTGCACGCCGTACGGCACCCAGCCCGGCGGGTCCAGCAGCTTCACCCGCTGCGCGGCGACCGTCTGCACCTCTGTGTAGCGGAGCAGGCCCTCCGCGCCGTGGCGGCGGCCAAGACCCGACGCGCCCATGCCGCCCATCGGCGCGTCGGTGCTGCCGAACGCCGACGCGTAGCCGTCGTTGATGTTCACCGTGCCCGCGTGCAGACGTGCGGCGACCCGGTGGGTGCGCGCGGCGTCGCGGCCGAACACACTGGCGTTCAGGCCGTACACCGTGTCGTTGGCCAACTCCACCGCCTCGTCCTCGGTGGTGAACGGGTACAGCGTCACCACCGGGCCGAACGTCTCCGTTCGGTGGCACAGCATGTCCGGGGTGACATCGGTCAGGATGGTCGGCTCGTAGAAGTACGGGCCGAGGTCCGGGCGCGCCCGGCCGCCGGCGAGCACCGTCGCACCCTTCGCCCGCGCGTCGTCCACGTGTTCGGACACGGTCTTCAGCGCGCGTTGCGACGTCAGGGACCCGAGGTCGGCCGCGTAGTCGTACCCGGGCGCCTGGCGGAGCTTGCGGGTCTCCGCGACGAACGCCTCCGCGAAGCTGTCGAAGATCGAGTCGTGCACGTAGACGCGTTCCAGCGACAGGCACAGCTGGCCGGCGTTGGCGAAACAGCCGCGCACCGCGGTCTTCGCGGTCGCCGCGACGTTCGCGTCGTCGAGAACCACCATCGGGTTCTTGCCGCCCAGCTCCAGCGAGCACCCGATGAGTCGCCTGCCGGCCTGTTCCGCGATCAGCGTGCCGGTGCGGGACGAACCCGTGAAGCCGATGTAGTCGCACGTGTCGACGACCGCGCCGCCGATCGTCGGGCCGTCGCCGAGGACCACCTGGAGGAGGTCGGCCGGCAGGCCGGCGCGGTACAGCAGGTCTACGCCGTACACCGGGCTCAGCGGGGTCTGGCTGTCCGGTTTGAGCACGACCGCGTTGCCGGCGACGAGCGCGGGGATCAGGTCCCCGAGCGCCAGTGCGAACGGGTAGTTCCACGGCGAGATGATGCCGACGACACCCTTCGGCTGGCGCAGCTCGATCGCACTGATGGCGCCGGGCAGCAGGCCGGCCCTTTTCTTGGGGCGCAACAGCTTCGCGGCCTTGCGCAGGTAGTAGCTCGCGACCAGCGCCGGCTCGCTGAGCTCCTCGAACGCGTCGCGGCGGGCCTTGCCCGTCTCGGCCTGCAGCAGGTCGGCGAGGGTCTCGCGCTCACGCAGCAGCAGAGTGTGGAAGCGGGCGAACACCTGGAGCCGCGCGCGGATGTCCAGCGCCGCCCACGCCTGCTGTGCCCTGGCGGCGCGCTCGTAGGCAGTCTGCACGTCGGCGACCGTGGACTCCGGCATGGCCGCCAGGTCGCCGCCGGTGAACACCGCCGTTGTCGTGTACGTCTGGTCGGTGGACGCCTGGACCCTGGCGCGCAGCTCGTCCAGCAGGGCGTCGGTGAGGGCGCTCGGGCGGCTCATCCCGAGGTCTCCCGGTCGGTCGCCGGCGCGCTGGCCGCCGCGCGGGCCTCGTACTCCTTGCGTGCCTCCCGCGACGCGCCGAGCAGGATCTGGTCGCCCTTGAGGGTGCGGGAGATCCACTCGGCCGCGGGGCGGGGGAGCATGCGGGTGAAGCGGAAGGTGGCGTCGAGCGAACGCGGCACCCACACGTCGAACCTGGGGCGCTGCAACGTCTTCACGATCGCGTCGGCGACGTCGGACGCGTCGATCGACTTGATGAACCTTGCGTCGGTCAGGCCGCTCGCCAGCTCGGTGCGCACGATCGCCGGCATGACGACCGACACGTCGACGCCGGAGCCGCGCAGCTCCATGCGCACCGCCTCGGACAGGCCGACGACACCGTGCTTGGTGGCGCAGTAGGTGGCGCCGCCGGGGAACCCGGCCTTGCCGGCGGCGGACGCGATGTTGACGATGTGGCCCTCGCCGCGCGGCCGCATGCGGTTGACGGCCTCGCGGGTGCCGTGGATGACCGCGTGCAGGTTGATCGCGAGCAGGTGCGCGGTGGTCCGGTCGTCCTCGTCCTCGAAGCGGCCGAGCGGCATGATCCCGGCGTTGTTGATCAGCACGTCGATGGGCCCGAGCTGCTTCTCGACCTCATCGAGAAACCGCGAGAACCCGATTCGGTCGGTAACGTCGAGCGGCAGCGCGACGGCGTCCCCGCCGATCTCGTCCGCGGTGCCCTTGGCGACGTCGAGGTCGAGATCGCCGATGGCGACCGACGCGCCGAGCTTGACCAGGGCACTCGCGGTCGCGGCTCCGATGCCCCGCCCGCCTCCGGTGATGACAACAACCTTGCCGGCCAACGTCCGCGCCCTCATCGGAACTCCCGTACATACAATCCAGCAGGAATGTTTCCCCGCGAGCATCCCAGCCACCCCCAAACAACGCAAGACCACCGCGAGTCGCAGGTTCAGGACCCGCGAGTTGCAGGTTCAGGACCCGCGAGTTGCGGTTTCAGGACCCGCGAACTTGCGGTTCGTGTCAAGTTCGGAAGGGCTCGACCGGGGCGGTTGTCCACAGCTGACCTGGTTGTCCACAGCTTGCGCCCGACTGCTGAACCGCAGCCGTCCGACGGGGCACGGTGAGCGGCATGACGGCACTGCCTCCAGGCCTGCACGGCGCTCATCGGATCGTGGATCTGCAGCGCGACCTCGGCGAGCTCCGCGTCCGGGCGCTCGTTCGCGAGGGTCGGCTGACGCGCTTCTCGCGGCAGGTGCTGGTCGAACGGCACCGGCAACTCGCGCTCCGTACTCGCGCCGCCGCAGCACTGCTGCTCGCCGGCCCCCGCGCGGTGTTGACCAGCCACACGGCCGCGTTGCTCCTTGGTTGCACCGCGGCGGACGAGGGTCGGATACACGTGTTGACGGACTACCACCGGCGGGTGCCGGAGGTAGCCGGCGTGACTGTTCACCAGGGCCTCTTCGACGAGCAGGACGTCGTCAGCCTGGACGGGATGCGGATGTTCGTGCTCGAGTGCGCGATCACCGAGTTGCTGTGTCGGGAGTCGCGGCGTGTCGCGTTGGCCTGTGCCGATCAAGCGTTCGCGTTGACCCCTCCCGCGCAACGGGGTGAGTTCCGAGCCGAGGTGCTGCACCAGATCGGTGTCCGCCGGGATCCGCGTGGCCGGCGGCGATCCCAGATCCTGCTCAATCTCGCCACCGGTCTCGCCGAGTCGCCGGCGGAGAGTTGGCTACTGCTCGGTCTGTTCGACGCGAACTTCTCGATCCCGGCACAGCAGGTGCCGGTTCTGGACATCAACGGTCGCGAGCGGTGGCGGTTGGACTTCGCGTGGGAGGAGCCGCGGGTGGCGGTCGAGTACGACGGCTACGCGGCTCATGTGGACCGGGTGGTTCGGGATGCCGCGCGGGACGAGGATCTGCGACGCCGAGGATGGACAGTCATTCACGCGGATGCGAACGACCTTCGGGATCCGACCCGGCTGCATGCTGAGATCCGACAAGCGTTCTGGCGGCTCAGGTTCGCGGCGTGACAGCCGGGTCGTACACGAAACTGCAACTCGCGGGTCTTGAACCTGCAACTCGCGGGTCTTGAACCTGCAACTCGCGGGTCTTGAACCTGCAACTCGCGGGGTTTCAACGACTTCGGGTTAGCGGGCCAGGAGTTCGGACGTGATGCGCTCTGTGTCGCGGTCCTGGATGTCGGTGCTGCCGGCCAGGTGGGGGTGGGGCTGGGATTGGCGGGCGCGGTTGCGCTCCAGGCCGTAGACGACGAGGGCGATGATGACTGCGGTGACCAGGAGTTCCATGGCACTAAGTTTGCGCTCGTCGCGATGCTGCCAACAGTGGCAGGACAGACCTTGTGCGGCAATATCCTGCCACGTACTCTGAGTGCATGCTCAAGACCGTCGCGGCGATCGTGATCGACAAGGCCGCCCCGTTCGAGTTCGGCGTGATCTGCGAGGTCTTCGGGATCGACCGGACGGAAGAAGGGGTGCCACCTATCGAGTTCCGCGTCTGCGGGGAGCGCCCTGGCGAGCCGCTGGCGATGAGCGTCGGCGCGCAGCTCGTCCCCGAGCACGGCATCGACGCGGCGCTGGACGCCGACCTGGTCGCCGTGCCGGCGGCCACGCTGCGTGACGAGTACCCGCCCGCCGTGCTCGACGCGCTCCGCACAGCCCTCGCGCGCGGCGCCACGCTGCTCTCGGTCTGCAGCGGCGCCTTCATCCTCGGTGCCGCCGGGCTCCTCGACGGCCGCAACTGCACCACCCACTGGCGCCACGGCCAGCAGCTCCTCGACCGCTTCCCGACGATCCTGCTCGACCCGGACGTCCTGTTCGTCGACGACGGCAACATCATCACGAGCGCGGGAACGGCCGCCGGCATCGACGCGTGCCTGCACCTCGTCCGCCGCGAGCTCGGCAGCGGCCCGGCCAACGCGATCGCCCGCCGCATGGTCGTCCCGCCCCAGCGCGACGGCGGCCAGCGCCAGTACGTCGAGCTGCCGATCCCCGAGTGCACCGCCGACAGCCTCTCGCCGATCCTCACCTGGCTACTCGACCACCTCAGGACCGAGCACACGGTGGCCGACCTGGCCCGCCGCGCGCAGATGTCCGAGCGCACGTTCGCGCGCCGCTTCGTCGCCGAGACCGGCACCACGCCGAACAAGTGGCTCACGATGCAGCGGGTGCTGCACGCGCGCCAGCTGCTCGAGGAGACCAGGATGAGCGTCGAGGAGGTCGCGGAGCAGTGCGGGTTCGGCTCCGCGGCGCTGCTGCGCCACCACTTCAACAAGGTCGTCGGCGTGGCGCCCAACGACTACCGGCGCACGTTCGGCGGCGCCGAGGCCGTCCACATCGGACAGTGACTCGAGGTCGACTCGAGGCGGGGTGGGGAAACCTGGCGACCGGCCGTGCCGACGAGTACACCTAGAGCGTGCACTGTGCCCTGAGGTGCCGAGAGAGGCCGGAGCGGTGAACGACCGTCAGCAGCAGATCGACGCGTATGTCGCGACGTGGAACGAGTCCAACGTCGACCAGCGGCACGCCATGATCGAGTCGGTCTGGTCGGAGGACGGCCGCTACCTCGCCCCCGCCATCGAGGCCAAGGGCTACAACGCGATCAGCGACAACATCGTGCGCATCCACGAGAAGTACCCGGACCGGGTGTTCTGCCGGACGAGCGACATCTTCGTGCACAAGGACCGCGCCCGCTTCACCTGGGCGATGCTCGACCTCGCCGGCTCCGCCACGATCGCGGGCGTCGACTACGCGCTGTTCGGCGGCGACGGCAGGCTGCGGCGCATCACCTGCGTCTACGACCGCAAGCCGCGCCTCGGCGAGACCGAGAACTAGGCGGTCAGCGCCACCGCGGCGGCGGCGAGCATCGGCACGGCCGCCGGCACCACGTCCACGGTGTACCCCGACGGCCCGAGCGGCAGCACCTCGCCGTCGTGCTCGAACCACAGCGGCTGCCCGTCGGTCCGCTCGATCCGCACCTGCCGGCCCCGCTCGTACACCACGCCGGGCGCCGACACGTGCGCGCCGGTGCGGGTCAGCTGCATCATCTCCGCCGCCGGGTGCTCGCCGCCGAGCACGCAGACGTCGAGCAGCCCGTCGTCGGGCCGGGAGTGCGGCAGCAGCTCGAAGTAGCCGCCGCGGTAACGGCTGCCGCCGACGTTCGCCAGGAGCGTCGGTCCACTGTGGACCACTCGGCCGTCGACCAGCACCCGCCCCGGGTAGGGCCGGTAGCGCGGGATCAGGTTCACGAGCGCGGCGTGGTAGCGGCTCGGCCCGACGTGGGACGTGAGCGAGCGCGCCTCGTGGATGGCCCTCGGCGAGAAGCCGGAGCTGGCGCCGGAGAACACGAGCCGGCCGGCGACCCGCGCGAGGTCGAGCCAGTGCACGGTCGGCCGCGCCAGACAGGAGTCCACAGTGGACGGCCAGGGCGCCGTGCCCCACAGTGTGTGGTAGCAGGAGTTCGCCGTGCCGGCCGGCACGATCAGCATCGGTGTCGGCGCGCCGTCCTGCCACGCGGACGCGAGTCCGGCCGCCACCTCGCGGATGGTGCCGTCCCCGCCGACCGCCACGACGACGACCTGAGAGTCCACATTGGACTCCGCGGCGGCGGTCGCGATGCGGACCGCGTGGCCCGGCGCGTCCGTCCAGCGCACCGACACCCGGGCGCCGCGCCGCCGGCACAGCCGGACCAGCTCCCACACGAGTGCGGGCGTCACCGACCCGGCCGCCGGGTTCACGATGATCAGGACGCGAGTGGCGGAATCCATTCCCGTGCCACCTCCTCCTGGTACAGCAGTCGTACGTGCGCGGTGCACGCCGCCCAGTCCCGGCCCTCGACCTCGATGGCCGTCGCCACCACGGCCTCGGTGTAGCCACGCACCCGCGCCACCGCCGACCGCAGGTCCGCGACCAGCCGGACCCGCGCGCCGGCCGGCACCGGCGCGGCGAACCGCACCCGGTCGAAACCCTTGTTCAGCACCATTGCGGCGCCGTCGACCGTGAACACCTCGGCCAGCAGCGGAATCACGAGCGACAGCGTGTACATGCCGTGCGCGATCGGCCCGCCGAACGGTCCGGACCGCGCCCGGTCCGGGTCGACGTGGATCCACTGCCGGTCCCCGGTGAGCGCGGCGAACACGTCGATGTCGTGCTGCAGCACGGTTTGGTAGCTCGACTCGCCGAGCCGGTCGCCGGCGGCCGCGACCAGCGCGCCGGGCGTGGAGAACGTCCTCATGACCGAGCCGCCTCACTCACCTCGCCGAGATACCGGGCCACCTCGCGGTAGGAGGCCACCGCCGAGACCTCGCGGTAGGGGATCGCGTGCGCCGCGCAGTACTCCAGAACGATAGGCCGCGCGCGCCGCAGGTTCACTCGAGGCATGGTGGGGAACAGGTGGTGCTCGATCTGATAGTTCAGCCCACCGAACACGAAGTCGGTGACCCGGCCGGGCCGGATGTTGCGGGACGTCAGCACCTGTCGGTGCATCCAGTCCAGCTCGACGGAGGAGCGGTGCACGGGCATCCCCTTGTGGTTCGGCGCGAACACCGCGCCGAGGTAGAACCCGAACACCGTCTGGCCGACCAGCACGAACACGACCGCGAGCACGGGTGACAGCACGCTGAACGCCGCCGTCAGCACCAGCATTCCGTGCAGAACCACGAGCGACAACTCGAGGCGTGCGTTGCGCAGCGCGCCGGCACGGGCGGTCTGGAAGCCGGCCGCGTGCACCCGCCACGCCTCCTGGGCGAGCAGCACGAAGAACAGCACCGACTGGAACCGGATGACCAGCCTGCCGAACGCGGTGCGCCCCTTGGCCGGCAGCTCGTCGACGTCGAAGATCACCTTACGGCGCAGCGTGTCCGGGTCGCGGTCGAGGTTGTTGGGGTCGCTGTGGTGGGCGTTGTGGTGCTGGACCCACCAGCCGTACGCGGCGCCGATCAGCAGGTTCATGTGCACGAGCCCGAGCACGTACCTGGTGCGGCGCCCTCTGGTCACCTGCTGGTGCCCGACATCGTGGCCGAGGAAACCCGACTGCACGAACGAAAGGCCGAGCGCGACGGCCACCGCCACCTGCCACCACGAGTCGCCGATGAGGAAGAACGCGACCCAGCACCCGGCGGCCAGCGCCAGGTTCGCCGCGATCTTGACGACGTAGTAGTCGGCCCGCGGCGCCATCAGCCCGGCGGCGTGGACCCGCTCGGACAGCTCTCGGTAGCTGCCGGTCGGCGAGAGCGTCAGCTCATCGATGTCGGTGATCATGTTGGGCTCCGCTAGTTCGCGGTGAGCACGAGCACCGCGTTCTGGCCACCGAAGCCGAACGAGTTGCTCATCGCCGCGGACACCTTCATCGCCCGCGGCTTCTCCCGCACCACGTCGATGTCGATGGCCGGGTCCTGACTGTCGAGGTTGGCCGTCGGCGGCACCATGCCCTGCTCGATGGACAGCACGACGCAGGCGGCCTCGATCGCGCCCGCCGCACCGAGCGAGTGTCCGGTGACGCCCTTGACCGACGTGACCGCCGGCTTGTCACCGAACATCCTGCGCAGCACCTTCGCCTCGACCGCGTCGTTGAGCGGCGTCGACGTGCCGTGGGCGTTGACGTGGTCGATGTCGCTTGGCGCGAGGCCCGCGTCGGCCAGTGCCGACCCGATCGCGGTCGTCACCCCGGCGCCGGACGGGTCCGGCGCGGTGGCGTGGTGGGCGTCGGCCGACGCGCCGTACCCGCTGACCCGCGCGCGGATCCGGGCGCCCCGGGCCTCCGCGTGCGCCATCCGTTCCAGCACCAGGATGCCGGCGCCCTCCGCGGCGACGAACCCGTCCCGGTCCTTCTCGAACGGGCGGGACGCCGCACCCGGCTCGTCGATCCGGCCGGAGAGCGCGCCCATCCTGGTGAACCCGGCGAGGATCGGCTTGGTGAGCCCGGCCTCCGCGCCGCCGGCCAGCACGATGTCGCACCGCCCGGACCGCAGCAGGTCGCGAGCGGTGCCGATCGCCGTCGTGGCCGACGCGCACGCCGTCGTGGTGACCAGGTTCGGACCCTGTGCGCCACAGTCGATCGCGATGTACCCGGCCACCATGTTCACCCCCATCATGGGAATGAGCATCGACGACATCTTGCCGGCGCCCTCGGTCAGCATGGTGTTGTGCTGCTGCTCGAACGTGGCGATGCCGCCGAGCGCGTTGCCCATCACCACACCGACCCTGGTGCCGTCCCACGTCTTGGGGTCAAGGCCCGCGTCGGCGATCGCCTCGCGGGCGGCCACCAGCGCGAGATGGACGTACCGGTCGAGCCGCCACGCGGTGCGGCGGCCGAGCAGCTTGTCCGCGTCGAACCCCGGCACCCGGCACGTGAAGTCGACCGGCATGCCCTCCAGCTCCTCGTCGAACGCCGCCGCGGACTCCCCGGCACAGATCCCGCGCCAGCTCTCGCCGACGCCGATCCCGGCCGGGGTCACCATGCCGAGGCCAGTGACCGCGGCGTGGAAACCGTCCGCGGTGGACTCAGGCATCGGCAGGGACACCCTTCGCGTCCAGCAACGCCACCGCGTCGGTCACGGTCGCCTGCGGGGACACCTCGTCGTCGCCGATCGACACGCCGAACTCCTTCTCGGCGACCAGCGCGAACTCCACGATCGCGAGCGAGTCGAGGTCGAGCTCGGCGAACGTGGCGTCCGGCCGGACCTCGCTCTCGTCGACACCGAAGTAGGACGTGAGGATCTCGGACAGTCGGTTCATGGTGGACATGACGGACTCCTTTCCTTACATGGCCTCGATGTCTGGCCACCGCAACACGGTGGAGCCCCAGGTGAGCCCGCCGCCGAACGCGCCGAGCAGCACACGCTGCCCGACGCGCAGCTCGCCGCTCTCGGCGGCCGAGGCCATCGCGAGCGGGACCGACGCGGCCGCGGTGTTGCCGACCTGGTCGATGTTGCGGACGAACTTCGCGACCGGCTGGCCGAGCATGTCGGCCACCCCGTTGATGATCCGGACGTTCGCCTGGTGGATCACGAACTTGTCGATGTCCCGCAGCCGCAGCCCGGCCTTGCGCAGCACGGTCTGCGTCGAGCCGGCCATCTGGAAGATCGCCTTGCGGAACACCGCCTTGCCGGCCATCGTGAAGTACTCCGCGCCCGGCTCGGCCGGCTCGCGCGTCGACCGCTGTCGCGAACCGCCGGCCGGCACCATGATCAGGTCGGCGTCCTGGCCGTCGCTGCCGAGGTCGAACGGCCCGAGCGCGCCGAGCTCGTGCGGCGCGCCGGCCCGCAGCACCACCGCGCCGGCGCCGTCGCCGAAGATCGCCGCGGTGGTCCGGCAGTCCGGGTCGATGATCGTGGAGAACGTGTCCGCGCCGATCACCAGCACCCGCTCGGCCACCCCGGCCGCGATCAGGCCGGAGCCGGTCGCCAGCCCGTACAGGAACCCGGTGCACACCGCGTTGACGTCGAACGCCGCGGCCCGCTCCAGCCCGATCCGGTGCGCCACATCGGGTGCGGTGGCCGGGCACGGCCGGTCCGGCGTGGTGGTCGCGAGCACGACCGCGTCGACCTGTTCCAGGTTGGCCGACTTGAGCGCGCGCTGACCCGCCTCGACCGCGAGGTCCGAAGTGGACGCACCGGGCTCGACGACGCGCCGCTCGCGGATCCCGGTCCGGCCGCGGATCCACTCCTCGGACGTGTCGAGCCGCGACGCGATGTCCGCGTTGGTCACCACCTTCGGCGGCAGCCACGTGCCGAGCCCGCAGAGCACGGCGGACACGCCCTGCTCCGGGACCCGGGGGTTGGGGAAGGGCAACACCTTGGCAGCCTCGTTCATGACGCCCCCTCGCCCGCTACGTGGCCCCGGAACGCTCCGCAAGCTCCGCTCCACCGGCACCCTCCGCGGGCGCGGTGACGTCCTGAATGTCCATGATTCGCTCCGCAAGCTCTGCTCATGAGAGCGCCTCCTCGAGCCCGATGTAGGTCAGCCGGGTCTCCTTCATCTCCTGCGACCACTGGTCCGCCATCGCAGCTCGCTCCTCCGGCGTGGTGTCGACGAGCCGCCGGCCCGGCCAGATCTCGTAGTCGCCGACGACGTCCGCGTGCTGCACGAGTCCCTCCTGGAACAGCAGCTCGCGGCGGTGGACCATCTCGTGCACGGGCAGGACCGACCACATGCGCATGCCGCGCGAGATCATGTCGAGGACCCGGTCCCGGTTCTCCGGGTGCTCCGCCAGGTACTCCTTCGCGATGGCCGCGCCGACCGTGAGGTGCCGGATCTCGTCGATGCCGGCGCCCTTGTCGATCTCCGCGGCCGCCGGGTCCAGCGGGCGCCACTTGCGCTCGGACAGCTCGGCGGCCGGCGCGAGCGCGCCCTCCAGGATGACCGTCATCATCACGACGCCGCCGACGAAGTCCGCGTGGTCGCGCATGACCTCGAGCCCGAACTCCTCGAGCGGGTCGAGGATCGCGCGGATGTCGGCGCCGGCCAGCTCCTCGATCGTCCGCTGCAGTCCCTCCCGCGGGAAGCCGAGCGGGACCAGGTGGTTGCGGAACACCATCGCGTGCCGGGCCTCGTCGAGCACCTGCGTCGCGTAGAACTCCATGGTTGGCACGGAAGGCGCGACCGCGACCAGGTAGGACAGCGCGCGGGTCGCCTTCTCCTCCGCGACCGAGCGGAACGCGTACTCCTGTGACAGCGCCGCTCGCAGCGGCCCCGGCTCGCGCATGAAACCGGGCACCGCGAGCGCCGGGTCGTGGCCGTCGGGCCGGCCGCGCAGCGTGCCCTGCGGCACCGCCTGCAGCCAGTACCGGAGGTCGCACTCGTCCGCGGTCATCTCCAGATGCATGGCGCCGTCGAGCAGGCCGGGCGCGGTGTCCCACTCGGTGAGTCCGGAGTGGACGGTCATGACGGCACCGTCTCGGAGACCAGTCGCGGCGACCCGGCCTTCGCGGGGCGCGCTGGCTCGACCTCGGCCGCCAGCCGCACGTACGCGGGGTGCGGCACCGGCTCGAACCGGATGGCGAACGGCTTGAGGGTGTTGCCGAACAGCGCGCGGTCGCCGAGCAGGTGGATCGGGATGACGAGCAGCGCCCACTCCCAGCCGAACGCCAGCACCCACAAGCCTGCCACGACGAACTGCGTCGCGAAGCTGTGCATCGTGTTGTACAGCACGTAGTAGACCTTCGAGATGTCCTTGGACTTGCTGCGGTGGAAGGCGATCGCGCCAGGGAGGTACCCGATCAGGTCGATGTAGACGAACAACGCGACCGCCGGCAGCCACCGGACCTCCCCGATGTGCAGCACGAACAGCACGGTGCACACCCCGAGCGCGATGAGATACTCCAGTCGCATCAACAGATGCGTGGCTCGGGTGTCGAATCGGTTGACCGCGTCCATGTCAGGCCGCCCTCCCAGGGTTCAGGTCGGCGAGCGCCTCGCCGCCCTCCGTTACCGTGACGTCGCCGAACAGTCCGGACAGGACCGAGCACACGACGCGCTTGATCACGCGTTCCGCGATCGGGTCCATCAGTCCGGCCATGCTCTCGATGCCGAAGTCGTAGGTGATGTCGAACATGACGACCGCACCGCCGAGCACCGGCGTGAGCTGCCACGAGCCGTGGAACTCCGCGAAGTCGCCCTCGGTCTGGTCGAACTCGATGCGCAGGGCCGCGGCGTCGACGGTCTCCTCCTCGTGCCACCGCATCAGCCCACGCCGGAAGTTGACCACCCAGTCACTGCCCGACTCGTCGACCGTCACCTCCCGGACATCGTCGGCGAGCGCGGGGAACCGGCCGAAGTCGGCGATCTCGGCGAACGCGGCCGGCACGTCGCCGGTCCGGATCCGCACCCCGATTCGGGTCGAGCGCATGGTTCCTCCCTCTAGACCAGCACCGCGCGGGCGGCACGTTCGAACGCGTCGAGCAGGAACTGCACCTCGAGGTCGTCGAGGACGGCCGGCGGGGTCAGGCGCAACACCCGGTCGGAGTTCAGCGAGTGGTTCGCGATGACCCCCGCCGACATCAGCTCCAGCAGCAGCTCGCCGGCGAGACCGTCGACGGACAGCTCGATGCCGATCAGCAGTCCGACGCCGCGCAGGGTCGCCACCCGGTCGCCGAACAGCTCGTGCAGCAGGTGGCCGAGCTCGTCGTGGAGCAGCCGGCCGATCCGGTCCGCGCGCGCCACCAGGTCGTTGTCGCGGATCGCCGCGATCGCACCCTGGACGGCCGCCATGCCAAGGGGCGCGCCGGAGAACGTGGACGTGTGGATGAACGGGTCGCGGTCGAACGGCGCGAACGCCGCGTCCGTCGCGACCAGCGCGGACACCGGCATCACACCGCCGCCGAGCGCCTTGCCGGCCAGCAGCATGTCCGGGGTGACCCCCTCGCGGTCCGCGCCCCACCAGTGCCCGAGCCTGCCGAGCCCGGTCTGGATCTCGTCGAGAATCAGCAACGCGTCGTGCTGGCGGCACAGCGCGGACACCGCCCGCAGGTAGCCGGCCGGCGGCACGATCACCCCCGCCTCACCCTGCACCGGCTCGACGATCACGCACACGTCGCTGTCGTGGCGGGCCAGCTCGGCCTCGAGCGCCGCCGCGTCGCCGAACGGCACGTGCGTCACGTCCGGCAGCAGCGGCCGGAACGGGTTCTGGAACAACGGTTTCCCGGTCACCGACAGCGCGCCGAGCGTCTTGCCGTGGTACCCGTCGACCATCGAGATCACGTGCCGCTTACCGTTGGCCCGCGCCAGTTTCAGCGCCGCCTCGACGGCTTCCGTGCCGCTGCACGCGAAGTGCACGCGGTCCAGCCCGGCCGGCGTCACCGACGCGAGCGCCTCCGCGGCGAGCGCGGCCTGCGGCTCCAGCAACAGCCTGGTGGCGACCGGGTTGCGGTCCAGCTGGTCGCGAACCGCCTTGAGCACCACGGGATGCCGGGCGCCGGTGATGAAAACCCCGTAACCGCCGCAGTTCAGCAGCTCCCGGCCGGAGCTGGTGCGCACCCACGGACCGGCCGAGTGCACCTCGACGTCGCCGCCGAACATCTCGCCGAGCGACGCGCGACCACTGGACAGATGTCGCCGGTACCGCGCGACGACAGGAGCAGTGTTGAATGGGTCGCTCCGCTCATCCGCCGGAGCCGACGTTCGCTCCGCAAGCTCCGCGAAGCAGCCGTCTTCCCTCCTGCGCTGCTCGGCCCCGGCTCGTTCCTCGCGGGGGCCTGCGCTGCTCGTCAGTCCATACGGCGCCCGCTCCTTCGCTCCCGCTCCCGTGGACCGGGTCATCAGGACACGACGATCGGATAGCCGTTGTAGTAGTCCAGCAGTCCACCGGCCACGCTCGACCGTGACGGCGGGTGGAACGCGATCGCGTGCGACGCCGCGGCGAGGTAGGCCACGTCGCTGGAACCGACGTACGCCATCCCGCCGAGCATCTCGACCGCCTGGTTCACGGCCGAGGAGATCGCGTCCTGCACGGCGAAACGGGTCACGAGCGCGGCGGCGAGCGTGTCGTTGTCGGTCTCGCCGTCGGCGATCCGCCTGGCCAGCCCCTCGGTGAGCGCGGCGGCCGTCTCGATCCGCACGGCGAGCGCCGCCCGGTCGGTCACACTGCCGCGCGGCGCGTACAGCACCTTCTCCACCAGCGCGCTCGCGATCCCGGTGTACGCGGCGCACACGTTCATCTGGAACCAGATCAGCCCGACCGTGGTCAGCTGGTCCATCGCCTCGGCCAGCTCCGGGTCCGGCGCGATGATCTGCTCCGGCGTGACGAGCACGTCGGTGAGCCGGACCTCGTTGCTCTCCGCGCCGGCGAGCGCGAACGTCGACCAGAACGGGTGCACCGAGATGCCCGGGGTGTCCGCCGGGAGCATCAGCAGCCCCATGGCGGTCGAGCCGTCCGGCTGGGCGATGCCGACGCTCGCGGTCAGCAGGTCCATCGAGTGCGAGAGGCTGCACGGCTTCTTCGACCCGTTGATCAGGTACCCGCCCGGCACCTCCTCGGCCATCATGGTCGGCGTCAGGATGCCCTGGGAGGTGCGGCCCTCCGCGAACCCGGACGCGACGAGCAGCCGCTCGTCGACGACCCGCTTGAGCAGCAGGTCCTCCAGGTCCGAGTCGCCGCCGACCAACTCCGCCACGGCGAACAGCGTGCCGAGCGAGAAGTGGTGCATCATCGTGGCGACCGTCATCGACGGCGCCTGCGCGGCCAGCGCGCGGATCACCCGCGCCGCCTCCAGCGGCGACGCGTCCAGACCGCCGTACTCCTTGGGCACCAACAGGTTCGTGCCGGCGTGCGCGCGGAAGATCTCGATGGCCGGGCTGTCCTCGGACTCCAGCTCGGCGAGCGGGATCTCCGCGAGCTGCTGCCGCAGGCCGGGCAGCAGCTTGTCGCAGATGTTGCGGTCCGCCTCCATGAACTGCATGTCACACTCCCTGGTCTTCGGTCAGCTGTCGGTACGCGTCGAGCACGGCGTCCCTCGGTCGCACCCCGGTCGCCCGGGACACGCCCTGCAGGTGCGAGCTGCGCAGCATGGGGTAGTTGGCCTCGCCGAACGCGCCGCCGGTGCGGCCGGTGCCGCCGTGCGTCGGCAGGTACGGCAGGAAGCCGATGTGCGAGTCGTTGATCTTCAGCACGCCGCCGTTGCGGATCCGCGCGACGAACCGGTCCAGCAGCGCGTCGTCGCTCGCCCACACCGAGTTGCGCAGGCCGTAGGGGTTGCTGTTGACGAACTCCAGCGTGCGGTCGAACAGGTCCGGGCCGTCCTCGGGCACGATCACCGGCAGCAGCGGGAAGAACGTCTCCGACCGGACCGCCTCGACGTCGCGACAGTGCGCGAACCCGTTGACCCGCAACACGGTCGGCTCGAGGAACGGGCCGGTGTCGCACACCGTGCCGTCGACCTCGAGGCGCCGCGCGCCGTGCACGAGCAGGGCCCCCTTGTCCAGCGCGTCCCGCACGTAGGCGAAGAACCGCTCGCTGCGCAGCACCGGCGACAGCAGCACGTCCGGATCCTCCGGATAGCCCGGCCGGATGGCGGCCGCGGCCGTGGCGAGCTTGTCGCACAACGCGTCCGCGATCGCCGGGTGCGCGACCACCTGGTTGGGCACCATGCAGATCTGGCCGGAGCCGTAGAAGCACTCGGTGAGCGCCTCCACCGCGCGGTCGAGGTCGGCGTCGGCCCACACGACCACGCAGTCGTTGCCGGCCAGCTCGAGGATCGGCTTCTTGCCGCGCGCGACGCACTCGCGCTCCAGCTCGAGGCCGCGCTCCACCCCGCCGGTGTAGAAGATGTCGTTGACGTGCGGGCTGTCGAGCCACGCCCGCAGCACCGGACCGGGCCGCGCGCAGAAGAAGTTCAGCACGCCGGCCGGCGCCCCGACCTCCGCCAGCGCCGGCACCACCAGCTCGCGCAGCGCGTACATGACACCGAACGGCGCGCTGCGCGGCGCGCGCACGATGACCGCGTTCCCGGCGAGCAGCGGCGTGATGCCGAACAGCGCCGACGCGGCCGGCGCGTTCTGCGGCGGGTTCACGGCGACCACGCCGTCCGCGACCCTGCGCACGGTCAGCGTGCGCGGGCCGACCGTGTACTCCTGGTGGAGCTGCGCCGCGCAGTACTCCAGGGTCTCCTCGCTGAACAGCTCCATCAGCCCGGCGACCTGCCAGCGGGCCAGCGCGAGCGGGCTGCCCTCCGCGACGAGCACGTCGACGAGCTCGGCGTGCCGGTCCCGAACCCGGTCCCGGATGAGCCTGCCGAGCCGCATGCGCGTGGCGAGCGGCGCCGCCGCCCACACCGGCGCGGCCGCGGCGGCGGCCTGTGTCGCCGCGTCGATGGTCTCGGCGTCCGCGGCCGACACCCGGCCGACGACGTCGGCGGTGGTCGCGTCCTCGAGGCCCTTCTCCAGCCTGCGCTTGAGCGTGAGGCTCGCGAACACGTCGGTCAGGATCGCCTGCGTGGTGACCGTGTAGAGGTACTTGCCGGAGTCCACGTCGACACCGCCGACGTACGACGGATACGTCGGGAGTGCGCGGCCGTCGAGGGCAGCGCCGTTCGCCAGGGTCAACGTCACGAATTCGAGTCTGACAACGAACCCTGATGCACTGCTGACGTGGGACTAAAGGGAATTCTTCCGCGCTGACGCGGAACTGACCGACGCCTCGTGAGCGGATTGTCGTTGCCTTGCGGTGTGCTCATACTTGAGCCGTCGCCGAGGTCTGTGACCTGCTGGTGACGCGAAGGTACCAGCCGAGAACAGGTGGTGGATCAAGGATGGGCACAGCGGCGCTGGAAACTCAGACGCTCGATTCCGTGCGCGCCATTGTCGAATCGCACGCCGACAATCCGAGCGCATTTCTCGCACTCAACAGCGGAAACCTGCATTTCACCTGTCCCGATCTCGACGGGGTGGTCGTCTACCGCGAGTCGGGCCGGCGGCTCGTCCAGTTCGGCGGCCCGTTCGCCGCCGCGGGCGACGCGCGCCCGCTGCTGGACCGGTTCGGCGAGTTCGCCCGCGAGCGGCACCGGCGCGTGGTCGCGATCCAGGTGCAGTCCGGCGACACCGCGCTGTACGAGGCGGCCGGCTACACGGTGAACCAGATCGGCGGCTCCTACGCCGTCGACCTGTCCCGGTTCACCCTGCGCGGCTCGAAGTTCGTGCGGCTGCGCAACAAGATCTCGCGCGCCACCCGCAGCGGGCTGGTCGTGCGGGAGGTGACGCTGCCCGAGTGGGAGCCCGCGATGCGCGCGCTGGACGCGCAGTGGCTCGGCGGGAAAGGCAAGCACACCAAGGAACTGGAGTTCCTGGTGGGGGAGTACGGCGGCGCCGCGCAGCCCGCCCGCAGGCTGTTCGTCGGCACGATCGACGGCACGCTCGCCGGGTACATCTCCTACTCCCCGGCCCATGGCTCGCGTCCCGGCTGGCTCTACGACCTGTCGCGCAGGCTCCCCGACGGCCCGCCCGGCATCATGGAGGCGATCAACAGCCACGCCATCGGGACGTTCACCGCGGAGGGCGCCGCCTGGCTGCACTTCGGCTTCACGCCGTTCACCGGACTGTCGCCGGACTTCACGACCGCCTCGGAGAGTGGCTGGTTCGCATGGGTGGTAAAGCAGTTGAGCGAGCGCGGCGCGTCGATCTATCCGGCGGCGACACAGCTCGCGTACAAGATGAAATGGGCCCCGCACGAGGTGATTCCGGAGTACGTCGCCTTCCAGGGCCGCGCCAGCCTGTACGGCTTCCTGCAGGTCTTCAAGGCCGCCAACGCGCTCTAGTGCCAGGTAACCGCTCGAGGGTGGCTACCGCGCCGGGTCGTGGCTCGCTCGCGGGGTCAGGGGCCTGTCACGGTCGTGTCAGCCCCGTGTCTGAGCATCGGGGGCCGCGACTGCATAAGGAGGCGGGGGCCGATGGTGGAGACAGCGGGGGCTCAGACGGTCATCTTCAAGCTGTTCGGTTCGGTGGGGCTCGTGAAGGACGGACGGTTGCTCGCGATACAGGGCGGCCGGCAGCGGACGCTGCTCGCGACGCTGTTGATCAACTCCGGCAAGGTGGTCACGAAGGAGCAGTTCTTCGAGGAGCTGTGGGAGGGCCGGCCGATGGCCAAGGCCAACAACGCGTTGCAGGCCTTGGTCACCCGGTTGCGAAGGTTGCTCAAGTCCACGTTCGGCGAGGAGTTCGCGCGCGAGCGGCTGGTGACGCTGCCGACCGGGTACGTGCTGCACGCCGACACCGAGGAGATCGACGCCAAGCTGTTCGAGCGGCTGATCGGCTTGGCGCACAACACGATCGCCACCGACCCGGTCCGCGCGCGGGACCTGCTGCACGAGGCGCTGGACCTGTGGGACGGTCCGGTGCTCGAGGGCGTTTCCGGCGGACCGCTGTGCCACAGCTCGGTTCTGCACTACGAGGAGAGCAGGCTCGCGGCCATCGAGGACAAGTTCCACGCCTGCATCGTCGCCGGCATCCAGGGCGGTGTGATCAGCGAGCTGAAGAAGATGGCCATGCTCTACCCGTGGCGGGAACGCCTCGCGGAGATGCTGATGATCGCTCTGTACCGATCCGGAAGACAGGCGGACGCCTTGCGGGAGTACAACGTCGTGCGCAGGCGCCTGGTCGACGAGCTCGGCATGGAGCCGTCGACGATGCTCCAGGATCGGATGCAGGCGATACTGAACCACGACCCGTCGCTCGACCTGGTGCCCGAGGTCGGTCGGCCGCGGGCCGCTGCTAGCTAGTAGTTGCAAGGCAAAGCAGGACGACAGAGCGTTACTCTGCTGCCAGATAATCGGGTCGGCGACCGCAGAGGGTGACAGAGCCGCTGATGAAGCACTGATACTTTTCAGAAAAAAGACCAACCGGTCGGGTTTCTATTGACAAACCGGGCGGTTGGTTTTGTAGGCTTGAGGAGTAGACGAGCCGATGTCGATCACCCGGTCGGCACACCGTCACAGTCGCCACAGGAGAACCGCGTGGACATCGACGTATTAGGGCCCTTAGTAGCCCGCCAAAGTGGGGCCTCGGTGGTCCCGACCGCCGCGAAGCCCCGCAAGGTCCTGGCGATGCTCACCGTGCACGCGGATCAGGTCGTGCCGATGGCCTCGCTGTTCGAGGAGTTGTGGGGCGAGGACATCCCGCGCAGTGCCAACACTACCGTGCAGACCTACGTCCTCCACCTGCGCAACCTGATCGGGGCGGCGCTCGAGCAGTCCACCGGCGAAGGGCCGACGGACGCCAAGCGGGTGCTCGTCACGTACCCGGGCGGCTACCTGCTCGACACCATGGGCGGCCGGGTCGACGTCCGGGAGTTCGACAAGCTCGCGGCACTGGGGCACCGCGCACGGGAGGTCGGCGACTACGAGGGCGCTTCCGGTCACTTCTGCGAGGCGCTCGCCATCTGGCGGGGTCGCGCGCTCGTCGACGTCCAGACCGGTCCGCTGCTGGAGGTCGAGTCACACCGTCTCGAGGAGGCCCGGCTGAACGTGCTGGACCGCCGCATCGACGCGGACCTGCGACTGGGGCGACACCACGAACTTCTCGGCGAGCTGGCGGGCCTGGTCGGCCGCTACCGCACACACGAGGGCCTGCACGCACACCTCATGCTGGCGCTGTACCGGTCCGGCCGGCGCGGCGAAGCGATCGACGTCTACCGCCGGATGCGCACCGGCCTGGTCAACGAGCTCGGTCTCGAGCCGTCGCCCAGCCTGCGTAGGTTGCAGCACGCCATCCTGATGTCGGACCGGCGCCTCGCCGAGCTCGGCAGTGAGGCCTCCCTCGAACGGGCGGGATGAATGTTGTTACCACCAGTCAAACAACCGGGGTAGGGCGGACACGCGCCCTGCTCCGGTTGTCGTTTTGGGCCGTGAATCCTTGGGTTGGACGGTCCGCACGGCCCAGGGACTAGCAGTGGGAAAGCAGACGAGATCTGAGAACACGCGGCTGCACCTCGTGCGGTCCGCGGCAGAGCTGTTCGACCTCAACGGGTTCGCCGGCGCGACCGTCGATGACGTGAGTCGTGCCGCCGGTGTCACCAAAGGGGCCTTCTACTTCCATTTCTCGTCGAAGGACGAGCTGAGCTGGGCCATCCAGGACGAGGCGCGCCTGCTGCTGCGCGCGGCCGTGTACCGGAAGGCCAGCGCCGGGCTGCCCGCGTTGCAGTCGTTGGTGGACCTGACACACGAGCTGGCGTGGTGGCTGGAGCACGAGCCGCTGGTGCGCGCCAGCTTCCGCACCGCGCGGGAGTGCGGCCACCGAGGCGCGCCCTTCCTCGACTTCCACCTGGACTGGCTGTCGACCGTTGAGACACTCCTGGCCGCCGCGGCGGAGTCGGGGGCACTCCGGGAGAACGTGGTCATCGACGACGCGGTGACGCTGGTGCTGTCCGCCACCTCAGGGATCGAGATCCTGTGGTGGGCCGGCGTCCGCAGGGGCAGCATCCGGCAGAGTCTGGCCGGTATGTGGCGGTTGGTGCTGCCCGGCATCGCGGCGCAGGACCACCGCCGCGTGTTACGGCCAGAAGGCACCACCGGCTTCGATTCCGGTGCCCAGTCGTAGTCGCGTCGAGCGTTCACTCTCACTTTCCGACGCCATAGCCGCGTAACTGTGCCGGTAAGTCGGATTTGTCCCGAAAAATTTGTGCGATGTTTCGCCGTGGGTAATCTGGGGAGCACGGAACGCGAGCATGCCGCGATCGAGTCACGTGACCGAGAGCGGATCATTGCACTTGGAGAGCCGCCCACCCCCACAGGACGTGTTGTGACCAAGCAGACGAGATCAGCGAACACGAGGCTGCACCTGGTGCGGTCCGCCGCCGAGCTGTTCGACCTCAACGGGTTCGCCGGAACCACGCTGGAGGACGTCAGTCGCTCGGCGGGCGTGACCAAGGGGGCGTTCTACTTCCATTTCTCGTCGAAGAACGACCTGGGCGGCGCGGTCCAGGCGGAGGCCTGCGCGTTGCTTCGGTCCGCGGTGTACCGGATCGCCGGCACCCGCCAGCCCGCGTTGCAGTCGTTGGTGGACCTGACACACGAGCTGGCGTGGTGGCTGGAGCACGAGCCGCTGGTGCGCGCCAGCTTCCGCACCGCGCGGGAGTGCGGCCACCGAGGCAGGCCGTTCCTCGACTTCTACGGCGACTGGCTGTCGACCATCGAGACGCTGCTGGTCGGCGCGGAGCGGGACGGCGAGCTCGGCGAGGGGGTCGACGTCGATCAGGCCGCCACGCTCGTGCTGACGATCTCCGCCGGGATCGAGATGCTGTGGTGGTCCGGCATTCGCAACGGCAGCATCCGGGACAGCCTGGCCGGCATGTGGCGTCTCGCCCTGCCCGGCATCGAGCGGCCGAGGGACGCCGGCAAGGTCTGGTCGGCAGGCTCGCCGACGCTCACGATGGGCAGTGCCGACTAGCCGGCGGAACCACGTCAGGCAGCGCATCGTGCAGGTCCGGACCGGTCCGCGGTTTCCTTCTGGCGGTCCGGATGTGGCGGACCTCGCGATCCCTCCCCACAAACGGAGGTTAGGAGATAACATACCGATCGGAATGGTGAGCCGGATCACGCCAGTGCGGCGCCTCGACCACTTGGGGGTCCCGATGGTCAACGACCACGTCCGACTGTTACGGGAGCTCCGGGCGGTTCGCCGGTTCACGTCCGACCCGGTGCCCCAGCACCTCCTCGACGACCTCCTCGAGGTCGCCCGCTGGACCGGCAGCCGCGGCAACCGGCAGCCGTGGGAGGTGATCCTGGTGCGTACCAGGAAGACCCTCGAGACGCTCGGCGCGGTCGCCGGGGCGAAGGGCCTGCGGCACCTGGCGGGCGCGGCCGCCGCGTTCGTGCTGGTGCCGTGCGGACCGCTCACCGAGTTCGACGCCGGTCGGTGGACCGAACGCGTGATGCTCGCCGCCGCCGCGCACGGCCTCGGCTCGAGTGTCGCGTGGTTCCCCGAGAACCAGGCGTCGGCCGCCATGGCCGTGCTCGGGGTGCCGTCGGACCGGCCGGTTCGCACCGCCATCTCCGTCGGCTACCCCGCCGACGACAGCGCGCACCTGGTCAGCGTCGAGCGCGACGTCGACCACCGGTTGCCGCTCGCCGCAATGGAGATCGGCCGCAAACCCCTCGCCGAGATCCTGCACGTGGAACGGTACGGACAGCGCATGCCAGATCAACCAACTGACGGGAGACCGACGCACCATGGCTGACGGACAGCGGATGTCGAGCTCGCTCCAGGATGTGGTCTACGGCTTCATGCCGGCCCAGATCCTGCATGTCGCGGCCCGGCTGGGGATAGCGGACGTGCTGGCGGGCGGGCGCAGGACGCTCGCGGAGCTGGCCGCCGCGACCGACACCCACCCGCCGTCGCTGCGCAGGCTGCTGCACGGACTCACGTGCCTCGACGTGCTCACCCAGCCGGACGTGGACACCTTCGAGCTCCTGCCGGCCGGCGAGCAGCTGCGCGCCGACGTGCCGAACTCGATCCGCGCGGCGGTCATGCTGTTCTGCTCCGAGGCGATGTGGCGCAGCTGGAGCGCGCTGGAGTACAGCGTCCGCACCGGCAACATCGCGTGGGACCACGTGCACGACGCCAGCGTGTTCGAGTACATGGACAAGCACGCCGACGAGGCCGTCACGTTCAACTCCGCGATGGCCGACCGCACCAGGGTTGTGGTGCCGGAGATCGTCGCGAGCTACGACTTCGCCCGGTTCGCCCGGCTCGTGGACGTCGGCGGCGGCAACGGGCAGCTGCTCGCGAAGATCCTGTCCGCCGCGTCCGAGCTGCGCGGCGTGGTGTTCGACCAGCCGGCCGGTGTGGTGGACGCGGCCGACACACTCGCCGACGCCGGGGTCGCCGACCGCTGCGAGATCATCTCCGGCGACTTCTTCGACGCGGTGCCGAAGGGCGGCGACGCGTACCTGCTCAAGAGCGTGATCCACAACTGGGATGACGACAAGGCCGCGACGATCCTGCGCAACTGTCGGGTGGCCATGCCCGTCGAAGGCACGCTCCTGCTGGTCGAGCGGGTGATGCCGGCCAAGGTGGAGTCGTCGCACGGGCGGCTGGTGTGGAGCGACGTGAACATGCTCGTGAACACCCACGGCCGGGAGCGAACCGAGGCGGAGTACCGCGCGCTGTACACCGCGGCCGGCTTCGAGCTGGTCGACGTCATGCCGATCAGTGCGAACCCGGTGGACTATCAGATAGTGGTTGGCCGGCCGGTTTGACGGCTCAGGCCGCGCTGTCCCACCGGATCGTGCCGGCCGGCTCGAAGCGGGAGAGCCGCCGAGGGGGCACGAGACCGGGCAGGGAGATCTTGAAGTGGTCGGTGAGACGGTCCCGCAGGTCGGCCCGCCCGGTGAGCACGCCCGACATGGTCTGGATGCCGAACACCGCGCCACCCATCCACGTGGCCACGACGCGGGGGTCGATCTCCGCGCGCAGGTCACCGTTGGCCTTGGCCACCTTCAGGTACTCGTAGAGCATGTCGTTCCAGCGGTTGTAGACCTCTGGCTCCGGCCGTTCGAAGTTGGCCTCGGTCACGAGCCGGTTGCTGGCACGGACCCGGATGTTGGTGCAGAGGTTGTAGCAGAACGAGTGACAGAGGTCGATGACGCTCTGTATCGGGTTCGTGATGCGGTCGAGCGGCGGCAGCTCGATCATCCACTGCTCTTCGATGAGGGCCTTCGCGAGCTCCTCCTTGGAGGAGAAGTGGAAGTAGAGCGCACCCTTGGTGACGCCCGCCCTTGCCAGGATGTCCGACAGACTGGCGCCGGCGAAGCCGCGCGCCTCGAAGACTTCGGCGGCCGCATCGACGATGGCGTTGCGCGTGCGTTCAGCACGATCCTGCCGGGCCAACTGGACCTCCCCAGTGTGGTTGCGTTGCTCGGGTCAGCATGGCATCCGAACCCGCGCGCCGGACAGCGTGGCCACGAGTCGTCAGCGTCTCTCGACCTTAACTCCAGGATAACTCAAGAGAGTCGTGTCTACCCCTCGAAAAAAAACCGGGTGGTAGGTATTCTTTGCATCGTGGCGCAAGTCACATGGAACGAACGCCCCCAGATGGGGTGACCGAGCAGTTCCTTGGGCGGAGGTTCTCTCGCATGACCGCAATGATCAACACCACCTGCCAGGAGTTATCCGGAACGACCGAGCGTGCCGAGTATCGGCTGTTGCAGCAAGAGATGCCAGAGCGGTTGGTGCACCGCACCCACCGGAAGGACGTGTTCGTCGGCAGTCTTCGCGTGACCGGTCCCAGTCACTTCCAGGTGAGCGCAAGCTGGCCGGCCACCCACGACTTCTACGGCCCGGTGCGGGGCATGCACGACCCGCTGCTGTTGCTCGAGACCGTGCGCGAGTCCATCTTCGTGGTCGGGCACACGGCGTACGAGATCCCGCGCGACACGTCCTACATCACGCATGACAAGCAGTTCGACATCAACCTCGCCGGGCTGGGCACGGCCGTCGACGGTGACGTCGAGCTGGTCATGGACATCACCGTGCACGACATCAAGCGCCGAGGGCAGGCGGTGGCCGGTATGCGACTCGAGTTCGTCTGCTACCGCGGCGGCATGCCGATCGGCTACGTCACCTATCGGATCAGTCTGGCCTCCGCTGCGGTCTACAACCGGCTGCGCGGCGAACACCGCAGCGCGAAACCCGCGGTGGCCTGCGATACCCCACTGGTGGCGCCAGCGGCGATCGGGCGGACCCAGGACGTCGACGTCCTGCTGGCCGAAGCGCCCGGCGTACGCGGTTGGCACCTGCGCATCGACCCGACGCACCCCGTGATCTTCGACCACATCATCGACCACGTGCCCGGCAACGCCGCCGTGGAGGCCGCGCGGCAGGCCGCGTACCTCACGGTCGGCCGCGCGGACGCGGTCCTGCTGAGCGGCTCGATGTCGTTCAGCCGCTACATCGAGTTCGACTCGCCCTGCCTGGTGTTCGCCGAGCAGGTCGCCGAGACGGCGGACGGGGTCCGCACCGTCAAGGTCGGTTTCGGCCAGGACGACAACATCTCGGCGGAGGGCACGTTCCAGCTGTACGTCCCTCGCTAGGGCACAGCGCTTTCCGGGTTCCCCCGGCAGTGTCGCCCGGGGAACCGCACCACCACTCATTCCCGCGAGGGACCACGTAAACCGGTCCGCCGACCGATTGTCGGCGGCGTCGGGGAACCGGACAATTGGTGGGGTCAGGTTGCCGACCCCGGTGAGGACGACCATGAGCCCTAGCGACGAGGACCTCGGCTTTCCCGGCAACCGCGAGATCATCGAGCGGGCACTCGCCAGGTCCACGACCCAGGTGCTCTTCCTGGCGGCGGACGACCGGTCGGAGAACCGGTCGCTGCTGGAGCGGGGCACCGAGCTGGTGCGCGGCATCGAGCTGATGCCCGCGGCGGAACGGTTCTGGGCCGCGGCGCCGGCGCCGTCTGCGGTGGCGGCCGCGTCGAAGGACGGCATCCCGGCCGACATCGCCGAGGCGTACATGCGCGCGAAGATCGAGGTGAAGGCGATCCTCGCCGAGGAGGTGCCGGCTCTCCGGCAGCGCTGACCGCTGTTCCACAGCTCGAGTCGGCCCCCGCCCGTCACGCTTGCGACGGGCTGCGGCCGACTCGTTCGTTTGCGCAGGGTTCGGCCGGCGCTGCTCAGCCCGCCGACAACGGGTCCGTGAGCTTGCGTGCCAGTTCTTCCTGACGGCTGGCGAGAACCTCGATCCGCTGTTGCAGCTCGGCGACCTCGCGACTCAGCTCCTGGGTCTCCGAAGACACCGAAGACACCGAAGAACCCGGCCGCTGCGGCACATCCAGCTCCACGACCCCGTTCGACCGGATCGCCCGCTCCCGTGCGCGCAGCGTCGGCCCCGGCTCGACCCCCAGCTCGGTGATCAACCGGCGCCGCGCCCGTTCGTACACGCCGAGTGCGTCGGACTGCCGGTCGGCGCGGCAGAGCGCCACCATCAGCTGGTCGTAGAACCGCTCCCGCAGCGGGTGCGCGGCCGTCGACTCCTCCAGCTCGCCGATCACCTCGGCGTGCCGGCCGATCCGCAGGCTCGCGTCGTACAACGCCTCCAGCGCGGTCAGCCTGCTCTCGTCGAGGACTACGGCCTCCGCCGCGCAGAGGTCGCCGACCACGCAACCGTCCAGCGCCGGACCGCGCCACAGCGCGAGCGCCGCGCGCAGCAAGGGGATCGCCGCCGCCGGGTCGACCGACCGCGCGGCCGCGACCTTCGTGGCGAACTCCGCCGCGTCGGTCTCGCCGGGCAGCAGGGTCAGGAAGTACCCGGGCGGCCGCGTCACGATCCGGTCCGGCTCGCCGCACGCCGCCTCGACCGCCTTGCGCAGCCTGCCGATGTGGGCCTGCAGCGCGTTCGTCGCGTTCACCGGCGGGGCGCCGCCCCACAGCTCCTCGATCAGCCGGTCCATCGACAGCGTGCGGCCCGCGCACACGACCAGCGCCGCGAGCAGCGCCCGTCGCTTCTGGCCGCTGACGAAGACCCGGACGCCGTTGACGTCCAAGATCTCCAGCGGCCCGAGGATCTGTAGCTGCATGGCGGTCAGCGATGCCCGTCCCGGGCGAGGCCCGCCTCGAACGCGTAGATCACCGCGTGGATCCGGTTGCGCAGCCCCAGTTTGCTCAGCAGGTTCTGCATGTGCGACTTCACGGTGTGCTCGGACACCGTCAGGTCCGCGGCGATCTCCGCGTTCGACATCCCCTTCGCGACCAGCGCCAGCACGTCGCACTCGCGGTCGGACAACCCGTCGCGCTGCGCGGTCTCCCGGCCACCCGCCGCGATCGACACGACCTGCCCCACCTCGTCCGCGCGGCTCAGCGCGAACCCGGCGGCCGCGACCCGCACGGCCGCGACGACCTCCTCCGGCGTCGCCCACGCCGGCAGCGCGCCGCACACGCAGCCGTCGATGTCCGGGCCCGGCTCGCCGTCGCGCACCCCGATGCTCAGCACCCGGATCACCCGCCCGGCCCGTTTGACCGCGTTCAGGATCGGCGTCGCGTCCTGCGTGCCCAACCCGTGCAGCAGCAGGACGTCCGGGTGCCGGGACGCGAGCGTCGCGAACACGCCGGGGCCGGGCCGGTGCTCGCCGACCACGACCATCCCCGGCTCGCCGTCCAACGCGGCGAGCACCCCGCGCCGCGCCAGCACGTCGTCCCCGACGACCTGCACCCGGATGCCGACCAGTTCGTCCTCGTCCGCGAGGCGGGCGCCGAGCAGCGCGTGGCGGCCGATCGGGGACTCGTAGGAGTCCACCCACCCGTCCCGGCGGGGAAGGACGCGCACCGCGTGTCCGGAGACGGCGCGCAGCGTCGGCGGGTCGGCGCGGTTCTGCCATGTCGCTTCGGTCCACTGGTCCATCGGTCTCGCCTCGCCCCTGCTCATAGCGGTTCGCCGCACACACGTGTCCGGCGATTTCCACGCTAGGCGCAGGTCGCCCGCGAGCGTTCTTTCGTTGAGCCGTCTTCTACTCGCGGGAGACGCGCGATCGAGAGGAAACCCGGCCTTCACCAGAGGTTTTAGGGTCTCACCCGATGACGAGGGCGAGCGCGAAACCGTCGTATCCCTTACTCCCCACCGTTTGCACCATCGTGGCGGAGACCCTCGGCTCGTTCGCGAGCAGTTCGCCCAGCTCACGGGTGCCGAGGACAGACGGATCGGTGCTGTCGGCGTCGGTGACCTTGCCGTCGCGGACCACGTTGTCGACGACGATCAGCGAGCCGGGGTGGGAGTGGTCGAGCGCCCACGTGAAGTAGCGCGGGTTGTTGGCCTTGTCGGCGTCGATGAAGAACAGGTCGAACGGGTCGTCGCCGTCGAGCGAGGGCAGCGTGTCGAGCGCCTTGCCGACCCGCACCTCGACCTTGCCGGCGAGCCCGGCGGCGACGAGGTTCGCGGTCGCGACCTCGGCGTGGCGCGGGTCGGCCTCGAGCGTGACGAGGCGGCCGTCGGCCGGCAGCGCCCGCGCGAGCCAGATCGTGCTGTACCCGGCGAGCGTGCCGATCTCGAGGATCCGGCGCGCGCCGGTCATCCGCGCGAACAGGTTGAGCATCTTGCCCTGGTTGGGGGCGACCGCGATCCGCGGCAGCCCGGCGGCGTCGCTCGCCGCGAGCGCGTCGTCCAGTGCCTTGTCCGGGCCGACGACCAGATCGGAGATGTAGGTGTCGACGTCGTCCCACAGTTGTTGCGTCATGCCGCCATTATTCGCGGCGCGTCAGCAGCCCCATGCGGCTCAGCTCGCCGACCATCAGGCTCACGGTCGCCGGCGCCACCTGCAGCCGGGCGGCCAGCTCGTTGACCGGCATCGGCCCGTCGAACTGCAGGTCGGGGCGCCGCACCACCCGGCGTGGTTGTGGGCCAAGGTGACCGCTGGACCTGATGCCCTGAAGGACCCCTTCATGTCGCTCAACGCCCTCAAGGGGTGCTTCAGGGCATGTGTGGCCGGGCCGGCGGGGGCTCAGTTCTTGGGCTTCAGTACGAAGACCGGGATCTGGCGGTCCGTCTTCGTCTGGTAGTCGGCGTAGTCGGGGTACGCCGCGATCGCGATTTCCCACCACCTGGCCTTCTCGTCGCCGGTGACCTCGCGGGCGACCATGTCCTGCTTCTTCGTGCCGTCCTGCAGCTCGACCTCGGGGTGGGCGACGATGTTGTGGTACCAGACCGGGTGCTTGGGCGCACCGCCGAGCGACGCCACCACCGCGTACTCGCCGTCGTGCTCCACCCGCATCAGCGGGGTCTTGCGGATCTTCCCGGACTTGGCGCCGAGCGTGGTCAGCACGATCACGGGCATCCCCCGCATCGTGGTGCCGCTGGTGCCACCGGAGCTCTCGTACTCTTCGACCTGCTTGCGAGCCCAGTCGGACGGGCTCGGCTCGTACTCACCTTGCAATGGCATACCGCCCAGTGAACACGATGCCGAGCCCGTCCGCAGTACTCAACTGATCCGGTCGCGCACCCACTGCCCGGCCGGCTTCAACCGGCTGGTGCCGGTGAACGGACCATTCGGGCAGGTGCCCTCGGTGAACACGGCGCCGGAACGGAAGTCGTCCGAGAAGTTCCAGTTCGTCCAGCTGATCTGTTTCTGTGCGGCCAGGTCCAGGTACCGCTGCGCCATCGCGAAGTCGTTCGGACCGTCGCCGGTGTACTCCTGCGTGCCGAACTCCGTGATGAACATGGGGATCCGGTCGGCGGCCCGCGACAGCGCGTCGAGGTACTCGTCCCGGTGTGACGCGGCGTAGAAGTGGAACGTGTACATGATGTTCGACGCGTTCACCGGGTTGTCGATCACTTCCGTCTCGGAAGCGCCGTCGGACACGCCGAGCGACGACCACGCACGCGTGCCGACCAGGATCGGCGTCTCCGGGTCGACGGCGCGGATCACCGGGATCAGCTCTTCCGCGTAGCTCTTGATCCGCGACCACGACACCTCGCTGGGCTCGTTCGCGATCTCGTACAGCAGGTTGGTCTTCGCGTTGTGCCGGCGCGCGATCTCGGAGAAGAACGTCTTCGCGCGCTCCAGGTTGTAGTACGGGTCACCGGGATCGAGCATGTGCCAGTCCACGATGGCGTACATGCCGCGGGCGCTCACCTGGTCGATGATCGAGCTGACCAGGTTGGTGAAACCCGCCGGGTCGGTCTCGTAGCCGTCCTCCTGGACGTACATCGAGATCCGGACGACGTCCGCGCCCCAGTCACCGGCCAGCGCGTCGAGCGAGCCGCCGTTGACGCACTGCTGGTACCACTGCAGCCCGTGCGTGCTCATGCCGCGCAGCTGCACGGCCTGCCGCTGGTTGTTGCACAGCTTGACGCCGCACACCTTGAGCTGTCCGTTGGCCTGCGCCGGGGTGACCGCCGGGGCCGGCGCGGGCGCTGCGGGCGCCGTGCCGGTCGGGACCACGAAGGACAGCGCCAGCAACGGGATGAGCAGAGCGGACAGTTTTCGTCGAAACACGGTGATCTCCTTTGATAGCAGGGTCAAGGACTCGACCATGTGCGAAGCAGCCCTTCCGTGCCCGGCGTCGCGCCGAGTGCGTCCAGACCCAACAGTGCCGCACCGACCACGGGTGGGTCGGTGACGACCGTGCACGTCGCGAGTGGCGCCGCCTCGGCCACGCGCTCGCGAACAACCTTGTGCAACAACGGGTCCCGGCCGCGCAGCACGCCGCCGCCGAGGACCACGACGGCGGGGACCGCCACGAGGTCGAGGCGGCGCAGCGCCGCGGTCGCGAGCAGCGCGACCTCTTCGCCCTGCCGCACCACCACCGAACGCGCCACCTCGTCGCCGCCCGCGGCCACCCGGAACAACACCGGCGTCAGCTCGCCGAGCCGCGCCGCGACCTCGTGGTCGAGGTGCGCCGCCGCGGCGACCGCCGCCGCGGAACCCAGCCCGAAGTGCCCGGCGACCGCCTGCGCGAGCGCGGTCGCCGGGCCGCGGCCGTCCTCGGCGCGCGACGCGTGCCACAGCGCGATCGGACCGAGCTCGTCGCCGCCGCCCCAGTCGCCGGTGATCGTGCCGAGCGCCGGGAACCGGACGGTGCGGCCGTCCGCGGCGCGGCCGACGCAGTTGATGCCGGCGCCGCACACCACCGCGACCGCGTCGCCGGCCTCGGTGCCGGCCCGCAGCAGGGCAAGGGTGTCGTTGTCCACAATGGACTTGTCGGCCCAGCCCGCTGCGGTCACCGCGTCGGTGAGCATGGTCAGCTCGGCCGGCAGGTCGGCGCCCGCGAGATACACGGCGGCGAGTGCGATCCGGTCCGTGTCAACGAGTCCGGCCTGCTCACGGGCCACGCCGACCAGCCGGGTGAGACGGCGCATCGCCACGTCGACGCCGCCGACCGTCTGGTGGTTGGTCCCCGACCCCCTCGCGTAGCCGAGCACCGCGCCGGTGTCGTCGCACACCAGCACCTCGGTCTTGGAGCCGCCACCGTCGACGGCGAGCAGAAGACTCATCTCTTCCACGCGAGGAACTCGGAGTTGGCCGCCAGCAACCGGTCGGTGAGCTGCCGCGCGCGTTCCGCCTGCCCGACGAGGGGATGCGCGAGCAGCGCGCGGAACACCCGGTCGGCGCCACCGCGCAGCGCGGCGTCGACGGCCAGCTCCTCGTAGCCGGACACGTGCGACACGAGTCCGGCGAGGTCGGGTGCGAGTGGCGCGGTCGGCAGCGGTGTGGCCCCGGCGGCGTCGACCCGGCACGACACCTCGACGACCGCGTCGGCCGGCAGGTTCGGCAGGGTGCCGTTGTTGCGGACGTTCACCGCGTGGGTGCCGGGGGTGCCGTGCAGCGACGCCAGGAGCCCGAGCGCGGCCTCCGAGTAGTACGCGCCGCCACGCTCGGACAGCAGCGCCGGCTTCGTGTCGAGCGTCGGATCCTGGTACATGGCAAGCAGTTCGCGCTCGATCTCGGCCACCCGCGCGCCGCGCGCCGGCGAGGTCCGCTGCTCGGCGACCACCTCGTCGTGGCAGTAGAAGTACCGCAGGTAGTACGACGGCAGCGTGCCGGTCATGCGCAGCAGCTCGGCCGGCAGCTCCAGTTGCGCACCAAGGTCGTCGCCGTGCTCGGCGATCAGCTCCGGCAGCCGGTCCACACCGTCCACAGTGGCCGATCGCGCCCACGTGAGGTGGTTGAGGCCGACGTGGTCGAGCGTGACGTCGTCGGGCGCCACGGCCAGCAGTCCGGCCAGATGGCGCTGGATTCCGATCGCGACGTTGCACAGCCCGACCGCGCGGTGGCCGTCGTCGAGCAGCGCCCTGGTGACGATGCCGACCGGGTTGGTGAACGCCACGACCCACGCGCCCGGCGCGGCGCGTTCCCGTGCGCGGCGGGCGATGTCGAGCACCACCGGGACCGTCCGCAGCGCCTTCGCGAGCCCGCCGGCGCCGGTCGTCTCCTGCCCGACGCAGCCGCACTCGAGGGGGAACGTCTCGTCGCTGATCCTCGTTCGCTGCCCGCCGACCCGCAGCTGGATCAGCACCGCGTCGGCGTCGGTGAGGCCGGCGTCGAGGTCGTCGGTCCATGCCAGCGACCCGGAATGGCCGTACCGCGCGAAGATCCGCCGTCCGAACCCGCCGATGATCCCGAGCCGCTCGGTGGCGGGATCGATCAACACCACCTCGGCGACACCGGACATCCGGGCGAACCCGTCGAGCAGCTCCGGCGTGTAGGTCGAGCCGCCTCCGACAACAGCGACCTTCATCCTGTCTCCTCTGGCCCACTCACCCCTTGACTCCCGTCAACGTGACCCCCTGGACAAAAGCCTTCTGCGCGAGGAAGAACACGATGATCACCGGCAGCATCACGATCAGCGTCGCGGCCATCACCAGGTTCCACTCCACGTGGTGCAGGTGCTTGAACTGCGACAGCGCGATCGACAGCGTCCAGTTCGACTGTTCCTCGCTCGTGTACAGCAGCGGCCCGTAGTAGTCGTTCCACGCGTAGAAGAACTGGAAGATCGCGGTCGCCGCGATGCCCGGCCGCGCCATCGGCACGACCACCCGCAGCAGCACCTGCCACTCCGAGCAGCCGTCGATGCGGGCCGCGTCCAGCACGGTGTCCGGAATCGTCATCAGGAACTGTCGCAACAGGAAGATGCTGAACGCGTCGCCGACGAGCATCGGCAGGATCAGCGGCCACAGCGTGCCGGTCAGTCCGGCGTTCGACCACATCAGGTACAGCGGCACGGTGACCACCTGCGGCGGCAGCATCATCATGCAGATGATCACGACGAACGTCGCCGTGCTGCCGCGCCACCGCAGCTTCGCGAGCGCGTACGCCGCCGGGACACTGGACAGCAGCATGAAACCGGTGGCCAGCAAGGCGTACGTCGTCGTGTTGACCAGATAGTCGAGCATCGGCAGCTTCGTGAAGATGTCCACGAAGTTCTCCGGGTGCCACGTGCTCGGCCACAGGTTCGACGTCAGCGCCTGGTCGCTCGTCATGAACGACATCAGCACCACGAACACGAACGGCGCGAAGAAGATGATGCCCGCCGCGATCGCGACACTGTTGCGTGCCACCACGATGAGCCAGGACTCCCGGAGCATCGTGCCGCGCCGCGCCGGTTTGGCCGTCGAGATGGTCACACTCATCGGGTTTCTCCCGTGAACGCGCGGAACCGCCGCAGCAGCACCAGTGTCACCGCGAACGCGACCACGAACAGCACCACGGCCAACGCGTTCGCGTAGCCCATGTCGTAGTAGCGGAACCCGGACACGTACAGGTGCAGCGGGTAGGTCAACGTCGACTCCTCCGGGTACCCGAACGTCGACGACACGCCGCCGCCGGTCGTCGCCGTGCCACTCGCGACGCTCGCCGCGACCGCGGCCTGCGTGAAGTACTGCAAGGTCTGGATGACCCCGGTGACCCCGGCGAACAGCAGCACCGGCGACAGCGCCGGCAGCGTGACGTGCCGGAACCGTTGCCAGCCGTTCGCCCCGTCCAGCGACGCCGCCTCGTACAACGGCTTCGGCACGTCAAGCAGCGCGGCCAGGAAGATCACCATGAGGTCGCCGACCGCCCACGTGCCGAGCAGCACCAGCGACGGCTTGGCCCAGTCCGGCGAGTCGAACCACAGTGGACCGTCGATGCCGAGCAGGCTCAGGAACCCGTTCACCGGCCCGGTCGCCGGGTTGAACAGGAACACGAACGCGATCGTCGCGGCCACCGGCGGCGCGAGCGCCGGCAGGTAGAAGATCGTGCGGAAGAACCCGCCACCGCGCTTGAGCGACACCAGCAGCATCGACGTCAGCAGCGCCGCGAGCATCCGCGCCGGCACCAGGATCACCACGAACCACAGCGTGTTCTTCGCCGCCTGCCACGCGAGCGGATCGTGCGCGAACAGGTAGACGTAGTTGCGGAACCCCACCCACTGCGGCGTGGTCAGCAGGTCGAACTTGGTGAAGGAGAAGTAGATCGCGGCGAGCAGCGGGTAGCCGAAGAACACCGCGATGCCGATCAGCGCCGGCGCTATGAAGCTCAGCACCGTCAGCCGGTGCCGCCACCGCCGTGGCACCCGGCGCCGCACGGGCCGCCGGGCGTCCACAGTGGACTCGGCAGCGGTCAGGACGGACGTCATGTCAGCGCCCGAGGTCCAGTGCCTGGTCGATGCGCTGGTCGAGGTCCTTGAGGCCGCCGGGCAGGTCGGTCGAGGCGCCGGAAAGGTAGCCGTTGACGAACTCCTGCGCCATCTCCACGTACTTCGGCCCGGACGCGTTCGGCGGCGTCGTCGAGGTGTTGGGGTTGGCGAAGATGTCCAGGAACGTCTGGAACTGCTCGTCCGCCTCCAGTTTGTCCGATACGAGCGCGGCCTTCGTGGTCGGCACGTTCTTGATCGAGTTCGCGAGGTCGACGACCGAGTCGGTCTCGGTGGTGAGGTAGCGGACCAGCGCCCACGCGGCCTCCGGGTTCTTCGAGTTCGCGGAGATGCCGGCGATGTTGCCGGTGACGAACCCGGCGCCGTAGCGGTCGGCCTGGTTGTCGGCGACCGGCAGGGGAGCGGTGCCGAAGTCGAGGTCCGGCGCCTGGTCGTGCAGGAACGCCACGCGGTACTCGCCGTCGATCGCCATCGCGAGCTTGCCCTGGTGGAACGCGTTGTCGGCACTCCACTCGTCACCGAGGCCGGCGGTGAACCGCTGCAGGTTGTCGTAGCCGTACCAGTCGACGAGCTCCTTGTGCCACTTGAGCATCGCGGCCCAGTTCGGGTCCGTGCCGATGGCCGACCTCTCATCGGCGGTGAGCCACTGCGCGTTCCACGCCGGCGCGGTGTGCTGCGGGGTGTGCTCGTAGAAGTTCAGCAGGGGAAGGAAACCCGCGACCTCGATGGTGCCGTCCGGCGCCCGCTTGGTGAGCTTGCGCGCCATGTCGGCCAGCTCGGTCATGGTCTTCGGCGGCGCGGTGTAGCCGGCCTGCGCGAGCAGGGTCTTGTTGAAGTACATGCCGTACACGTCCGCGAGGAACGGCATGGCGCAGCGCTTGCCCTGGTAGCTCGTGTACGAGCGGACCGTCTCCGGGAACTGCTCGAGGTCGACCTCGTCGCGTTCCAGGTAGGGCGTCAGGTCGCGCCATGCGTTGCTGGAGCAGAACTTGCCGACGATGTCGGTCGAGTAGGACAGCCCGACGTCCGGGCCCTTGCCGGACGAGATCGCCTGCAGCATCTTGGCGTCGTCCTGGCCGGCGGTGACCTTCACGTCGATGTTCGGGTGCGCGTCCTCGAACTTCGCGATCGCCGCGTCGATGCCCTTGGCCTCGCGGTCGGTGAAGAAGTGCCAGAACTCGATGCTGCCCTTGGCCTCCTGACCGGCCGGCGCGACGTCCTGGCTGGTGTTGGTGCCCGGGGTGCAGGCCGCGAGCAGTAACACGGCTGCGGCGATCAGGAGCGGACGGCGGGTCATCGGTGCCTCCTAGCGGCGGTCGAGCAGCGCGGTGCGGACCGCGTCGAGGGTGGTGTCGAGTGCGCCGAGCAGGACGGCGTCCTCGGTGAGTCCGGTGGCGGCGACCTCGGTGTCCAGCACGGACAGGTCGCGCAGGGCCGCGCCGACCGCGTCCGCGAGCGGCGCGCCGCCGGCCTGGCCGACCTCGCCGGCGAGGACGACGAGCGCGGGGTCGAGCACGGCGACGACCGCGGCGAGGCCGACGGCGATACGGACGGCGAGCGGGTGGTGGAGCCGCTGGTTGGTCGCGGCGTCCGCGGCTCGCGCGGCGTCGATGCCGTGCTCGCTCGCCAGCTCGCGGATCGCCGGGCCGCCGACGAGGTCCTGGAAGTCGTGCATCCCGTCGCGTTTCGGCAGTCCGACGGGCATGTAGCCGATCTCGCCGGCGCCCCCACGCGCGCCGCGCAGGATCCGGCCGCCCAGGTCGATGCCGAGACCGAGGCCCTCCTCGCCGAGCCACAGCAGGGCGAAGCTGTCCACGTCCTTCGCGATGCCGCGCGACCGTTCGGCCGCGGCGGCGAGGTTGACGTCGTTGTCGACGCTCACCTCGGTCGCGAGCCGCGCGCGGATGTCGCCGATGAGTCCCGGCCGCGACCAGCCGGGCACGTCGACGTAGCGGATGGTGCCGTCGTGGTGCGCGCCGGGAACGCCGAGCTGCACGTGGTCGACACGCGAGACCCCGGCCTGGCGGCAGGCCTTCCGCACGGCGTCGGCGACGGACCGGACGGGGTCGTCGCCGAGCTTCGTCGTGACCCTGGCGCGCACCTCGCCGGTGAGGTCGCAGACCGCCGTGACCAGGCTGGCGTCCTGCTCCCGCAACGACACCGCGGCGCCGTAGGCGGCGTCCGGGTTGACGTCGTAGATGTCGGCGTTGGGACCCGGCCCGCCGCTGGTGCGCCCGACCACGCGTGCGAGGCCGGCGTCCTGCAGCCTGCGCATCACGTCCGAGGTGGTGGGTTTGGCGAGCCCGGTCAGCTCACGCAGGTCGCCGCGGGTCAGCGGGCCCCGGTCGAGCAGCAGGCGCAGCGCCGCGGACTCGTTGATCTCGCGGAGCAGCCGGGAGGAACCAGCCTGTTGGGTCAACGGCCCTCACAATGGTTAGGCAATCTGTCTAACTATTGTGGACGACGGTAGGACCGATCGGTGGTGTGAGTCAAGACGCGGTCAGTTCGCGCTGGCGGCGATGTCCTCGACGACCGTGCACGTGTCGGCGACCGGGTCCAGCGAGTTCACGTGCGTCGCGAGCCGCCCGAGCAGGGCCTTCAGGTCCTTGCGCTCGCCCTCGCCGAGGCCGGCGAGCACGTGCGCCTCCGCCCGGGCGAAGCGGCGGTCGAGGTCGGCGAGACGGGTCCGGCCGGTCTTCGTCGCGACCACGTGCCGGGTGCGGCGGTCGGTCGGGTCCGGCCGGCGGGCGACCAGGTCGGCCTTCTCGAGGTCGTCGAGCAGGTAGGTCATCACCGTGCGGTCGATGCCGAGGCGCTGGCACAGTGCGGACTGGCTCTCCGGCTGGTCGCGGGTGGCGGCGGTGAGCACCTGGTAGCCGCGGTGGCCGCCCGGCAGGTCGTCGACCACGGCGTTGGCCGCCTTGACGTACGCGCGGAAGACCACGCCGAGGGTCCAGCCGAGGTCGCCGTCGAGTGCCGTCACCCGGTCAATGTTAGCCGAGACAGAACGTCTGTGGGACAGAACATCTGTGTGGCATACTGTCGTCATGCCAGACTACGGTCACGAACTCGAGTTCGGTGTCTTCCTGCCGCCCGCCGCCGACCAGGTCGGCGAGACCATCCAGTTGGCGCAGGCCGCCGACGACGTCGGGCTCGAGCTCGTCAGCGTCCAGGACCACCCCTACAACGGGTCCTTTGTGGACACTTGGACCCTGTTGTCGGTCCTCGCGGCCGCGACCGAGCGGGTCCGGGTGTTCCCCAACGTCGCCAACCTGCCGCTGCGGCCGCCCGCGATGCTCGCCCGCAGCGCCGCGACGCTCGACCTCATCACCGGCGGCCGCGTCGAGCTCGGGCTCGGCGCCGGCGCGTTCTGGGACGCCATCGCGGCGATGGACGGCCCTCGGCGCACGCCGGCCGAGTCGGTCGACGCGCTCGCCGAGGCCATCGACGTGATCAGGGCGCTGTGGACGCCGGGCCGCGGCGTCCGGCTCGACGGGCGGCACTACTCGCTGTCCGGCGCGCACCCCGGCCCGTTTCCCGTGCACCCCATCGGGATCTGGCTCGGCGCGTACAAGAGGCGGATGCTCCAGCTGACCGGCCGCGCCGCCGACGGCTGGCTGCCGTCGAGCCCGTACGCGCCGCCCGAGCAGCTCGCCGGCATGAACCGGATCATCGACGACGCCGCGGCCGACGCCGGCCGCGAGCCGGCCGACATCCGCAGGCTCTACAACATCAGCGGCTCGTTCGCCGGCGACGGCGGGGAGTTCCTGCGCGGCCCGGCCAAGGTGTGGGTCGAGCAGCTCGCCGAGCTGGCGCTGGTCGACGGGATCAGCGGGTTCGTCCTGATGGTCGACAGCGGCGGCGCCGGGCACCTGCGGCGGTTCGCCGAGGAGGTCGCGCCCGGCGTGCGGGAGCTTGTCACCCAGGAACGCAACCTGTTGAGCGACAGGACAAGCGCGTCGCGACCGGCCGTGGTCACCGGGCCGGTCCATGACTCGCTCGGCGTAGTGCCCACCCCGGACGACGGTCACCGCCTGTCCACGACCCGGCTGTGGGACGAGTCCGAGCGGCCGGCCGCGCCACCCGCGTCCGCCGGCGCCGTCTACACGGCGGCCGGCCGCGCGGGGAGCCAGCAGCTGATCGACGTGCACGACCACCTGCGTGCCGAGCTGTCGCGGGTGCGTGCGCTGGTCCAGCAGGTCAAGGCGGGCACGCTCGACGTCGGCGCCGCGCGGTCGGAGATCAACACGATGACCATGCGGCAGAACAACTGGACGCTGGGCGCCTACTGCGAGAGCTACTGCCGGCTGGTGACCATGCACCACACGCTCGAGGATCGGTCGCTGTACCCGCAGCTGCGCCGGGGGGACGCACGTCTCGCCCCGGTGCTCGACCGGCTCACCGAGGAGCACCAGATCATCCACGAGGTGCTCGAAAGAGTGGACGCCGCACTGGTCGACACGGTGCGCGACCCCGAGGGCGGCGCGGCGCTGACCGAGCTGTCCGACGCGGTGGACCTGCTCACCGACACGCTCCTGTCCCACCTCTCGTACGAGGAACGGGAGCTGGTCGAGCCGATGTCCAGGTTGTCGATCCGGCACTGACCGGGCAGTGATCGGGCAGTGCGAAGGGCGTTCATCCGGTCCCCCCGGAGGACGAACGCCCTTCAGCTGACCGTGCCGCTATCGCCGGTCGGCGGGTCGGCTGGTCTGTCGCCAGTCATTCGGGCGGCTGGTGTTGTTGTTCCTTGCGGACATGACATCTCCTCGGGAAGTGAGGTGGCCGCCCAGGTCACTCTTTTGGAGTCAGGACACTAGGTGGCCGAGCCGTTACAGTGGGGGACCTCCGTTGAAAGGGAACACGGTGGTTCACGGCGCGGATCGTCCCGACCCCGTGCGGGGGTGGAAGCGGCTCTCACCACGCCGTTGGCTTCTATGGTCCTTGTCAACGCCGGTACAGGTATACATCCTCTTGGTGGAACTCGCCGCGCTGGTGGCGGTAGCCGGCACGATTTCGCTCATCCCGGTGACTTCCCGTGACTGGCTGTGGTTCGGCCTTCTCGCGCTCGCCGCGATCGTGCACCTGGAGGCGTCGCGCGGGCTGGAACGCGTCCGCGAGGTGACCGCGGAGGGCTCACCGCACACGCACCTGCAGAGCGTGTGGTTCTTCGCGGCGCTGCTGTTGCTGCCGCCCCCGTTCGTCGCGGGGATCGTGGTGGTCAGCTACCTGCACTCGTGGTTGCGGGTGTACCAGCGGCGCGCACTCGTGCACCGCAAGGTGTTCTCGGCGGGGACCGTGTTGATCGCGCTGGCGGGCGCGTACGTGGTGCTGGCCGCGATCTACCCCGGGCACACCGAGCCGTTCGCGATGACGGTGAGCGGTCCCGTCGGGCTCGTCGCCGTGGTGGCCGCCGGGTTCGTCTACTGGCTCGTGAACTTCGCGCTCGTGGTCGGCGTCATCCTGCTCACCAACCCCGACCGGTCCGGCCGCAAGGCGCTCGGGCGGGCGAGCGACCAGCTGATGATCGCGGGCGCCATCGGGCTCGGCACCGGGCTGGCCGTCGTGATGACGTCCCAGCCGTGGTGGGTGCCGTTGCTGATCGTCACCGTGCTCGCACTGCACACCGGGCTGCTGCTGCCGCAGTTCCGCGACGCCAGCCGTACGGACGCCAAGACCGGCCTGTTCGAGCCGACGTTCTGGGCGGAGCTGACGTCCGACGAGCTCGACCGGGCGCGGCGGCTGAACGGCACGCTCGGCGTGCTGCTGCTCGACCTCGACCACTTCAAGCGGGTCAATGACGGCTACGGCCACCTGGCGGGCGACGCCGTCCTGCGCGCCGTGGCCGACGCGATCAAGCACGCCGTGCGCGGCCACGACATGGTCGGCCGGTACGGCGGCGAGGAGTTCGCCGTCGTGCTGCCCGGCCTCGGTCGCGACGACGTCACCATTGCCGCGGAACGGATCCGCGCCGCGGTCGCCGCGCTGGCGGTCGCCGTGCAGGACCTCGACGGCGACGACCGGGTGATCAGCGGGCTGACCGCGTCGATCGGCGCGGCCACCTACCCGGAGAACGGCGCGGACCGGACCACGCTGTTGCTGGCGGCGGACGCCGCGCTCTACGACGCGAAGGCGTCCGGCCGCGACCGCACCCGCACCGCGGGCGAGACCCGGCAGGTGCCGGCCGCCCGGCGCCCCGGCGAGTGGCGAAACCTTCCGGGTCCGCGCGAACCGCACGCGCTAGGTGCTCGCCGACACCACCCGGACGATGTCGCGTAGCCACCGCTGGGCCGGGTCGTCGTCGAGGCGTGGGTGCCACGTCATCAGGTAGGGCATCGTCGCGATCTCCGGTGGGGCGGCGACGATCCGCAGTCCCGGGTCGGCGAGCGACGTGAGCATGCGGGACGGAAGCGCTGCCACCAGCGGGGTTCCCGGCACCGCGAGCACCGCGGCCGAGTGGTAGGGGACCGCGAGCGCGGTCGTGCGGCGGCGGCCGAGCTCGGTCAGTCGTCTGTCCACAGCGGACTGTTCGCCCTGTAGCACGTCCACGACCACGTGCGCCGCGTCGAGGAACTCGGACAGCGTCAGCGCCGACCGCTTCGCCAGCGGGTGCGCCGCCGACAGCAGGCACACGAACCGCTCCTCGTACAGCAGCTCGCTGCGCAGCCCCTGCGGCGCCGGCACCCCGGCGAAAGCCAGGTCCACCAACCCGTGCGACACGTCGGAGAACACACCGTCGTGCCACGTGCCGAAGTTCAGCGACGCGCCGGGCGCCTCGGCGAACATCCGCCGGAACATGCCCGGCCCGAGTACCGACGTCGTGTAGTCGGTGCCCGCCAACCGAAAGCTGTCGGTCGCGGTCGCGGGGTCGAACCGCTCCGCGCCGAACAGCAGCTCCAGCCGCGGCAGGATGCCGGCCAGCTCCCGCTGGATCCGCTCGGCCCTCGGGGTGAGCTGGTAGCCGTCCCGCGTGCGCACCAGCAGCTCGTCGCCGAGGGTGTCGCGCAGCCGGTGCAGCGCGCGGCTGGTGGCCGGCTGGGACAGGCCGATCCGGTCGGCCGCCCTCGACACGTGCCGTTCCTCGAGCAGCACCGCGAGGGCGACCAACAGGTTCAGGTCAACACGCTGGAGCTGGGTCGTCCGCACAACCGGCACGATCTCACGCCACCGGGCGTAGGAACCCGGCCCGCACCCGCACCCGCGGTCGCGGTCGCGGCGCCATCACGCGATACCTCCGTTCGCGTACACGACCTGGCCGTTGACCCACCGGCCCGGCCCGGCGAGGAACGCGACGACCTCCGCGATGTCTTCCGGCTGCCCGAGCCGCTCGAGCGGCGCCGCCGCGGCGAGCCGGTCGACGACCTCCTGCGGCTTGCCGTCGAGGAACAACGCGGTCGCAGTCGGGCCGGGCGCCACGGCGTTCACCGTGATGTCCCTGCCGCGCAGCTCCCGCGCGAGGATCAGCGTCATCGCGTCGACCGCGCCCTTGCTCGCCGCGTACGCGGTGTAGCCCGGCTGTTGCAGCCTCGTCACCGTGCTGGAGAAGTTGATGATCGCGCCGCCGGCCCGCAGCCGCCGCGCCGCCTGCTGCGCGACGACGAACGTGCCGAGGATGTTGGTGCGGTACATGCGGTCCACCTCGTCGAGCGACATGTCGACAAGAGGTGTCGGGTCGTTCATCACGCCCGCCGCGTGCACCACCACGTCGACCCCGCCGAACTCCTGCTCGGCGCGGTCGAACAGCGCCGCCACGGCCGCCTCGTCCGCAACGTCCGCCTTGACCGCGATCGCGTTGTCCACCGACGCGGCCGCCTCCTCGGCGTCCGCCGTCCGTCCCGCGTAGGCGACGACGACCGCGAAGCCGTCCCGCGCCAGTCGGGAAACCGTCTGCCTGCCGATGCCGCGCGACCCGCCGGTCACGATGGCCACTCGTTGCGTCTCGTTCATGGCTCCAATGTGCGCGCGGAGCGACTATGTGTCCAATGCAACCTCAAGATGGCTGCTATGCGCGTGACGCATCAAGAGTGAGCGTCCGGCCACCGGCGACCCGCCAGGTCCAGCCCACCCCCAGCACCGCGAGCACGCCGAGCACCCCGGCGATGCCGACGACCTGGTGCGGCGGCGCGAACTCCCCGGCGAGCCCGGCCAGGGTCACGCCGAGCCCCTGCGCCACCCGCAGCGCGGTGACCGCGAGGCCGAACGCCTGCCCGCGCCGCTCGTCCGGCACCGCGAGCACGAACGATGTCGACGCGATCACGTGGTACGCGCTGCCGGCCCCGGACGCCACGAACAGCACGACGACCACGATCAGGTGTGGGTCGATGAAGCACACGATCAGCGGCACGCACGCGCAGAGCGCGAGCGGCGACAGCAGGCGCAGCCGTGTCGGCAGCGGCAGCCGCGCGACGAGCAGCATGCCGGCCGCGCCGCCGACGGCGTAGGCGGCGAACATGAACCCGACCGTCACCGCGCCGCCGCCGAGCGCCGTCGCGTACGGCACCGCCAGCGCCTCGCCGACGATGTAGAACCCGGAGACGCACGCGAACAGGACGAGCGCCCGCAGGCGAAGGTCGGTCCAGACGAGCCCGGCGCCGGACGTCAGGTCCGACCACCACGACCGCCGCACGACCGAACCGGCCGGCGCGCTCGAGGCCGGCACTGGCCGCGCCCGCACCCGCGTCCACACGAGCAGCGCCGACAGCACGAACGTGCCGGCGTCGGCGAGCAGCACGTTGCCGGTGCCGATCCCCGCGACCAGCGCGCCGCCGCCGGCGAACCCGACCACGTTGGCCACCTGCATGACCGTCTGCATCGCGGCCTGCCCGGCCGGGTACGCGTCGTCGCCGAGCACCGCGGGCAGCAGCGCGCCGCGGGCCGCGCTCGCCGGCGCGCCGATCAGCTGCACGGCGACCAGCAGCACGCACACCAGCCACAGCGGCAGGACCGGGATCGCCATCAGCGCGACGAGCACGGCGCGCGCGAGGTCCGCGCTCGCCATCAGCCCCCGGCGCGGGTGCCGGTCGGCGAGCCCGGACAGCAGCGGGCCGCCGACGAGGTCGGGCAGGAACGTGAGCCCGTAGGTCAGCGCGGTCCACGCCGGCGAGCCGGTGCGGTCGAACACCAAGACAGACAACGCGACGCGCGCGAACTGGTCGCCGATGACGGACACCGACTGCGCCGCGAACAGCGCGCGGAACTCGGGGTTGCCAAAAAGAATGCGGTAACTGATCGGCCGGTCGGTGGCCACTAGCCCTCCCAGCACGCCGGTGCTACTCACCGCCATCGGTCCGCAACACACCGTACCTCGGGGAGGCCGGCGGGGGACAGCTTCGCGTAACAGCGGTGAGAGCTTCGTTACGTGAGAGCATGAGAGGCATGCGCTATCTGTTGCTCATCGGCGGCGAGGACACCGGCACCACTGGCTCCTCCGACCAGACGTCGAAGGACGTGTGCGACGCGGCCGATGCGATGGCGTGGGCCGAGGAGATGACGCGTCGCCGGGTGCTGCTGACCGGCGAGGTGCTGCGCCCGCCGAGCGACGCGACGACCGTGCGCGTGCGCGACGGCGAGGTGCTGCTCGCGGACGGGCCGTTCGCCGAGACCAAGGAGCAGATGGGCGGGTTCAGCGTGATCGAGTGCGCGAACCTGGACGAGGCCCTCGAGATCGCCGCGTCCCACCCGGTGGCGAGGTACGGCATGGTCGAGGTGCGGCCGATCTGGGACTGACGGAGGTGTCGAAGGCGGTCGCGGCCGCCTTCCGGGACGAGTGGGGCCAGGTCGTCGCCACGCTGATCGGCGTGACGGGCGACTGGGACCTCGCGGAGGAGTGCGCGCAGGACGCGTTCGCCACGGCCATGGACCGTTGGCCGCGCGACGGCGTGCCGCGCAAGCCCGGCGCCTGGCTGACCACGACGGCACGCAACCGCGCGCTGGACCGGCTGCGGCGCGACGCCGTCGGCGCGGCGAAGCTGCGTGAGCTGGCGGCCACCGATACTGGTCCCGGCGAGCCGCCGGAGGAGATCCAGGACGACCGACTCCGGCTGATCTTCACCTGCTGTCACCCCGCGCTGGGGTTCGAGGCGCGGGTCGCGCTGACGCTGCGCACGCTCGCCGGGCTGACCACGGCGGAGATCGCGCGGGCGTTCGTCGTGCCGGAGGCGACGATGGCGCAGCGGCTCGTGCGGGCCAAGCGCAAGATCCGGAATGCCGGCATCCCGTACCGGGTGCCGCCCGCGGAACTGCTGCCGGAGCGGGTGAACGCCATCCTCGGTGTGCTGTACCTGTTGTTCAACGAGGGGTACGCGGCGAGCGAGGGCACGAACCTGGTGCGGCAGAACCTGAGCGCGGAGGCGATCCGGCTCGGGCGGGCGCTCGTCTCGCTGCTGCCCGGCGAGCCGGAGGTCGAGGGACTGCTCGCGTTGATGGTGCTGCACGACGCGCGGCGGGCGGCGCGGGTGTCGCCGTCCGGCTCGCTCGTGACGCTGGAGGAGCAGGACCGCTCGCGGTGGTCCGCCGCCGGGATCGCTGCCGGGTTGTCGTTGCTGGAGACGGCGTTGCGGCGCGGTGCGCCGGGGCCCTACCAGGTGCAGGCGGCCATCGCGGCGTGCCACGCGTCGGCGCCGACCGCGGCGGCGACCGACTGGGCGCAGATCGCGTCGCTGTACGGCGAGCTGAGCAAGTTCGTGCCGTCGCCGGTGGTCGCGCTGAACCGGGCGGTCGCGGTGGCGATGGCCGACGGACCGGCCGCGGGCCTCGCGATCGTGGACGGCCTCGCGGCGTCCGGCGAGCTGACCGGGTACCACCTGCTGCCGGCCACGAGGGCCGACCTGTTGCGGCGGCTGGCCCGGCACGCGGAGGCGGCCGACGCGTACCGGGAGGCGATCGAGCTGACCACGTCCGAGCCGGAGCGGCGGTACCTCAGCGGCAGGTTGGCCGAGGTCTCCGGTTCCTGAGCGCCGGGTGTCGATCCGGGGTGGGCCCGTTCGTCGGTGGGCCGAGACGGATCGAAGGAGGAGATCGTGAACCTGGAACTCTTGCCGAAGGCGTACGAGGCGACGGCCGCCGTGCTGGTGGCGGTGCCGGACTCGGCGTGGGAGGCGCAGAGCCCGTGCGAGGCGTGGACCGTGCGCGAGGTGGCGGACCACCTGACGGGCGCGATGCACGTGTTCGCCGCGGCGATCGACGGCGGCGCGGAGACGGGCGGGTCGTACGCGGACGCCGCGGCGCGCTGCCTCGCCGCGTTCCGCGGGCCGGACGCGTTGGTGGCCGAGCACCCGTTCCCGTTCGGCCCGACGCCCGGCGAGGTGATCGCGGCGATCAGCCTGTCGGAGACGTTGGTGCACGGGTGGGACATCGCGCGGGGCGCGGGGGTGCCCTACTCGCCGGCGCCGGAGGTGGTGGCCGCCGTGCTCGCCATGTCGGGGGAGCCGCCCGCGGAGGGGATGTTCGCGGCGCCGGTGCCCGTGCCGGCCGACGCCGCGCCGCTGACCGTGCTGCTCGCTCGCATGGGGAGGGTCGCGTGATCGCGTCGTCGACCTTCGGGTCCTCCTCGGCTCCCGCGGTGCTCCTGATCGGCGGCTCCGGCGCGTCGATGGACTGGTGGACACCGGAGTTCTGTGCGCGGTTGGCCGCAGGCGGCCGGTTCGTCATCCGCTACGACCACCGGGACACGGGCGAGTCGCCGAGCTACCCGCCTGGTTCGCCCGGCTACACGGGCGCGGACCTGGTGACCGACGCGGTGTCGGTGCTCGACGCGCTCGGCGTGCCGGCCGCGCACGTGGTGGGGCTGTCGATGGGCGGCGCGATCGCCCAGCAGCTGGGGTTGAACCACCCGACGCGGGTGCTGTCGCTCGCGCTGCTGGCGACGTCTGGCGGGGCGGGCGACCCCGACCTGCCCGGGATGGCCCCTTCCGTCGCGGCGGCGTTCGAGCGCCTCGCCGAACCGGACTGGACCGACGACGCGGCCGTGGTCGAGTACCTGGTGGAGGGCCAGCGCATCCTGTCGGCGGAACCGTACGACGCCGAGGAGATCCGCGAGATCGCCCGCGTCGCGGTCGCCCGCACGAAGAACAACCAGTCGAGCCAGACGAACCACCACGCGACGGTGGGCGCCGGCTCGTGGCGGGCCCGGCTCGCGGAGATCACCGTGCCGACGGTCGTCCTCCACGGCGACTCGGACCCGCTTTTCCCGCTGCCGCACGGGGAAGCGCTGGCACGGGAGATCCCGGGCGCCCGACTGGTGGTGCTACCCCACACCGGCCACGAGTTCCCCAGCCGCAACTGGCCCCTGGTACTCCCCGAACTCCAGTAACCCCCGCGAGTCGCAGCCTCAGAACCCGCGAGTCACAGGTTCAGAACCCGCGAGTTGCAGGTTCGGGACCCGCGAGTTGCGGTTTCGGGACTAGCGAGTTGCCGGTTCGGGGGGCTGGTTGGTTGTGAACCGGCAACTCGTTGGTTCCGAACGGGGGACTCGCTAGTCCCGAACGGGAGACTCGCGGGTTTGCTGCAGACGCGCGAGTTGCCGTTTCGGGACCCGCGAGTTGCGGTTTCGGGACTAGCGAGTTGCCGGTTCGGGGGGCTGGTTGATTCTGAACCGGCAACTCACTGGTTCTGAACCGGCGACTCGCGGGTCGTGAAGCTGCGACTCGCGGGTTCTGAGACTGCGACTCGCGGATGTACGTCGCGAACGGGGCTGACCCGGGGCACTACGGGTGCGTCGGCGGTAGGCCGAACAGGGGGTAGTTCTCGTTGCCGAACACCGAGATCTCCGCGATCCTGCCGCCGGTCACCCGCAGCACGTCGAGCCCGAACGCCTCGAACGGCCCGTCCGAGCCGGGCTCGCGGATGTACACGGCGATCGCCGGCTCGTGGTTGGCGGTCGTCGGCACGCAGCGGAACTCCCGGCGGCCGGGGCCGTGCAGGATCGGCTGCCAGCCGTCGACCAGCGTCGACCGCCCGGTGTACCAGTGCGGGTCGTCGGTCATGTTGCCACCGGCCCACGGCGCCTGGCCGCAGCGCGCGTCCTCGGCGAGCATGGCGCCGATCGCCTGCTCGTCGCCGCTCTCCAACGCCGCCATGTACCGGTGCACGACCGCGAGCTCCTCCGGCCCGGCCGGCGCCGTCCACTCCGACCGGCGCGCCGGCAGCCGCGTGCGCATCGTCTCGCGGGCCCGCTGCAACGCGCTGTTCGCCGACGCGACCGTGCTGTCGAGCAGCTCGGCCGTCTCCTTCGCCGACCAGCCGAGCACGTCCCGCAGGACCAGCACGGCCCGCTGCCGCGCGGGCAGATGCTGCACCGCGGTGAGGAACGCCAGCTCGATCGTCTCCCGTGACACCACCAGGTCGTCCAGCATCGTCGCCGGGCACGGACTCAGCCACGGCACCGACACCGGCGACGCGTCCGGTTCCGCCACGGGCAGCGGCGGCCTGCGGCCCAGCACGTCGAGGCAGGCGTTCGTCGCGATCTTGTACAGCCAGGCGCGGAACGTCGACCGGCCCTCGTAGGTCTCGCGCCGCCGCCACGCCCGCAGGAACGTCTCCTGCACCAGATCCTCGGCCTCCTGCGCGGAGCCGAGCAGCCGGTAGCAGTGCACCCGCAGCTCGCGCCGGCTCTGCTCGGCCAACTCCGCGAACGCCGCCTCGTCGACCTGGACCTCACTCATGACCTGACCTCCACTCGTCATGCCCGGTGTGACGGTGTCGACGGGGGAAACTCATCGGTCCACAATCGCAGGCATGAGGTATCTGCTTCTGCTGTGTTCCGACGAGACGACGCCGACGATGGACTTCCTGCCCGGCTGCGCGGAGTGGTCCGACGCGCTGCGGGCCAGGAAAGCGCTGGTCACGACCGTGGGCCTGCACCCGCCGGAGTCCTCGAGCACGGTCCGGGTGCGTGCCGGCGAGGTGCTGCTCACCGACGGCCCGTTCGCGGAGACCAAGGAGCAGATGGGTGGTTTCGCGGTGATCGAGGCCGCGGACGAGACCGAGGCGCGCCGGCTCGCCGCCACCCATCCGTGGGCGAGGATCGGCGTGATCGAGGTCCGGCAAGTCATCGAGTGACCTGTCGATCCGGCCGGTCGCCGTTCGTCGGTGCGGCGAACCACCATTTCGGAAGGGGAAGCTCACCATGGTCAACTCCAAGGACGGCACGGTCATCGCCGTCGACCGGGTCGGAGAAGGGCCCGCGGTCGTGTGCGTCGGCGGCGCGTTGAACGACCGGAACTCCACCGCGGGCGTCGCGGGCCTGCTCGCCGACCGGTTCACGGTCTACTCGTACGACCGCCGCGGCCGGGGCGACAGCGGCGACACCCAGCCGTACTCGGTCGAGCGGGAGATCGAGGACCTCGCCGCGGTCGTCGAGGAGGCGGGCGGCTCGGCGATGGCGTACGGCATGTCCTCCGGCGCGATCCTCGTCCTGCGTGCCGCGGCGGCGGGTGTGCCGCTCACGCGGCTCGCGCTGTACGAGCCGCCGTTCAAAAACGGGATACCGAACGCGCCGGCCGGGCCGCCGGACTACTCGGCGCGGCTCGCGGCGGACATCGCGGCCGGTAGGCCCGGTGACGCGCTCGAACTGTTCATGGTCGCCGTCGTCGGGATGCCCGCCGAGATCGTCGCCGGCATGCGGCGCACGCCGATGTGGCCGGCGCTGGAGGCGCTCGCGCCGTCGCTGCGGTACGACGGCGAGGTGGCCGGCGACGGCGCGATCCCGCCGGTCGCGGGCGTGACCGTGCCCGTGACGGTGCTGGCCGGCACCGCGAGCCCGGACTGGATGCGGGCCGCGGCCCACGCGGTGGCCGCCGCCGTGCCGTACGGGGTGTCCCGTGAGCTGCCGAAACAGACGCACAACGTCGACCCGGGGGCGCTGGCGAAAGAACTGGCGGTCGCGTTCGGCTGACCGACAGATTTGTTTGTCTTGACAAGTGAAGTTGTCGGTGCGACGCTTTCTCGCATGTTCGACGTAGCGGTGATCGAGGACCCGGCAGCGGCCGAGGCCTCCCTGGACCCGATCCGGGCCAACCTGCTCGCGGCACTGTCCGAACCCGGCTCGGCGACCACACTCGCCGGCCGGGTCGGGCTGCCGAGGCAGAAGGTCAACTACCACCTGCGGGCCCTGGAGCGGCACGGGCTCGTCGAGCTGGTCGAGGAGCGGCGCAAGGGCAACGTGACCGAGCGGGTCCTGCGCGCGACGGCGTCGTCGTACGTCATCTCGCCGGCCGCGCTCGCCGCCGTGGCGCCCGACCCCGACCGTGCGCCGGACCGGCTGTCCGCCCGCTGGCTGCTCGCGCTGTCCGCCCGGCTCGTCCGGGACGTCGGCGCGCTGCTGACCGGCGCGGACAAGGCGAAGAAGCGGGTCGCGACGTTCGCGCTCGACGGCGAGGTGCGGTTCGCGTCCGCCGCCGACCGCGCCGCGTTCGCGGAGGAGCTGGCCGGCACGGTCGCCGGGCTGATCGGCAAGTACCACGACGAGGCGGCCTCCGGTGGCCGGAGTCACCGGCTGATCGTCGCCATCCACCCGACGGTCGACGGGGGCAAGTGATGGGACACGAGTTCACCTCGCACGAGGAGGTCCGCGTCGACGCCACGCCGGAACAGGTGTGGGCGGCCATCGCGACCGGGCCGGGCATCGACTCCTGGTTCATGGGCCGCAACGAGGTCGAGGCGGGTCAGGCGGTCCGGACGGCGTTCGGCGGCTACACGCCGTCGCACGCGGTGTCGGCGTGGGAGCCGGGCGAGCGGCTGGCGTACGGCTCCGCGCCCGCGCCGGACGGCCGGTTCGTGGCGTACGAGTTCCTGATCGAGGGCCGCGAACAGGGCAGCACCGTGCTGCGGATGGCGACCAGCGGGTTCCTCCCCGGCGACGACTGGGCCGACGAGTTCGACGCGATGACCAAGGGCAACGCGTTGTTCTTCCACACGCTCGTGGCGTACCTGACGCACTTCCCCGGCCGGACGGCGGTGCCGGTGACGGCGTTCGGGCCGCTCGTAACGGACTGGCCGTTGACGCGGGCGACACTCGTGTCCGCGATCGGCCTTGCCGACGGGCACGTGCGGTTCGCGCCGGCTGGCCTGCCGCCGGTGGACGGCGTCGTGTACTTCCAGAACGACGACACCGTGGGCATTCTCGCCGACAACGCGCTCTACCGGTTCATGCGTGGCTTCCGAGGACCGGTCATGGCGAGTCACCACATTTTCGCGGACATTTCTCCCCAACCCGTCGAGCTGGCATGGCAGTCGTGGCTCGACCGCATTTTCTGAGATTGGACTGACATGAGTACCTGTGTTTCCGCCGACGGTTCCAGAATTGGTTACGAGGTGACCGGCGACGGTCCGCCGCTGGTCATCGTGGACGGCGCCATGTGCTACCGGGCGTCCGGTCCGGCGCGCCCGCTGGCGGCCGAGCTGGCGTCGGACTTCACGGTGTTCACCTACGACCGCCGCGGCCGCGGCGAGAGCGCCGGCGCCGGCGAGCCCTCGGTGGCCCACGAGGTGGAAGACCTGGTGGCGGTGGTCAAGGAGGCTGGAGGGGCGGTGCATATGTTCGGCGCGTCGTCGGGTGCGGTGCTGGCACTGGAGGGCGCGACCGACGGTGTCGGGGTCACGAAGCTCGCGCTGTACGAGCCGCCGCTGATCGTCGACGACACCCATGCCCCGATGCCGGCCGACGCGCTTTCCTTCGTCACCGGCCTGATCGCTGAGGACCGTCGTGGCGACGCGGTGAAATGGTTCATGAAATCGGTGGACGTGCCCGGTTTCGCACTGTCCATAATGCGTTTGCTGCCGGTGTGGAAAAAGCTGGCCGGCGTCGCGCACACATTGCCCAACGATTTCGCACTGCTCGATGGGTTGCAGCTCGGAAAGCCGCTGCCGGCCGACCGGTGGCAGGCCGCGAGCATGCCGGTGCTGGTGGCCGACGGCGGCAAGAGCCCGCAGTACATGCGCAACGGCGCCGCGGCGCTCGCGTCGGTGCTGCCGTCCGCGACCCACCGGACCGTGCCGGGGCAGACGCACATCGTCAAGGCTAAGGCGGTGGGGCCGGTACTAAGGGATTTCTTCCTGGGGTAAGGGGTCCTCAGGGCGCGCGGTGTGCGTGATCGTCCGATGCCGGGGCGGGAGCCTCAGGACGAGTCTTCTCGTTGTCAGCACAAGACCGGACGAGGAGATCGAGATGAACTGGGCACCTGAGGCTCTGCGGGCGGAGATGGACTACCGGGTCGAGCGCGCCCTTGGCGACTCGCGCGATGGCACCACACTCGCGCACCGGCGTGAGGCCAAGCGTTCGCACCAGTCGTGGTGGCAGCGGTACCGCGCCCACCATGCCGCGCACCACGACGAGGCGGGGAGCTCTCGAGCCGCCTGAGGCTCGTTTCCTCGTCCGTTTCCGTTGGGGCCCGCGATCTTCTGATCGCGGGCCTCTTGTGTTGGTGGCTGGGCTGGTTGGGTCCGGTCGGCGCGTTCACGGCGCCGGCCGCCGCGGATGACGACGACAACCACCATCGCCCATCTAGGAGCCTGGTTGGGTTGTGTACACCGTCGGGTCGCCTTGTTTCAGCCAGATCTGTGGTGCGTCGATGGGGCGGAAGGAGCGGTCGCCGCCCGGCTCGCGGCTGTCCGGGACCGCGTCGCCGTTCGGCAGGTGCATGATGAAGTTCACCGGCTTCGTGTCGTCCACCAGTGGGATCTCGTACACCGCCCAGCCGTCCTCCACCCGCGCCGCGGGCCATGGCTTGTCCCACGCGATCTGGGCCAGCGCGGCCGGGTCGACCGCGTCGCCCCACAGGTGCAGGCCCCACTGGCCGTAGTCGCCGGCCGGGCGTTGGTAGCGCACGGTCGCCGTCGTCAGGGGCGGGCCCGCGTAGCGGACCGTGCGGACCTCCGAGTGGGCTCCGGCCAACGTCGCTCGGTACGCGACCGTCGTGCCGGGCGCCAGGCCGAGCGCGCCGAGGTCGTCGAACACGGTGTACGCGGGGGACGTGTCGTCGCTGCCGATCGGGGTCCACGCCCCGCCCGCGACGCTCCGCTCGAACGACACCACGTGCGACGCCTGCTCCGGGTCGGCGACCGCCCGGACCTCCACCGTGCCCCGCACGCCGCCGCTCTCGGCCGGCGCCTCGATCGTCAGCCGGGGGGCCGGCACCGCACCACGGGTCACCGCGCTCGTCCTGGTGTGGCCCGCGTTGTCCAGCACCGTCGCGCGGTACTCGACCCGCGTCCCGGGCGCGAGCGCCGACACGTCGTGGAACACCCGGTACGGCGCGTTGTCGTCGGTGCCGACGGTCTGCCAGCGGCCGCCGACCTTCGCCTCGAACGTCACCTCGTACAGCGACGAGCCCGGCACCGACGCCGCCACCTCGACCCGGCCCTGGGACGCGGGCGCGGGCGCGGCCAGCGACACGGCGGGGGCCTTGTGCGAACGGGGGATCCGGCCGTCCAGCGCGTAGACCACAGTGGACAGTGGCGGCACCGTCACGGTCAGCTTGCCGTCGCGGCCGGAGGACACCTTCGACGGGCCCGCGCCGTACACCCGGCTGTAGCCGGCTCTGGCCGTGTACGTCGGGATCGCCGCGGTCGCCGCCGTCGCACTGTTGTTCAGCGCCACCACGTACTCGCGTTGCTGCCGCCGGTCGATCCGCGAGAACGCGTAGACGCCCGCGGCCGGCGAGGACACCCTGCTCTGCTGGACCCCGTCCCGCAGCGCGGGATGCCGCGCGGTCACCGACGCCAGCGCGGAGATCGACTTGTACAGCGGATGGGAGGTCGCGAAGTTGTCGGTCGCGTGCGTCGACGCGGTGCCGAGCAGGTCGTCGTCCAGGTACTCCGGGACCCGCGACGCGAACAGCGTCTGCCGCGCGTCCTGGTCGCCGCCCGGGCCCGTGAAGCCCTGCTCGTCGCCGTAGTAGATCACCGGGTTGCCGCGCGAGAAGTACATCAGCTCGTGCCCGAGCCGGTCCCGCGACACCCACTCCGCGTCCCCGGCGCCCGGGTTGTCGGCCACCACGAACGAGCCGAACCGGCCCATGTCGTGGTTGCCGAGGAACGTCGGTAACTCGTAGACGTTGGAGTCGGCGTCGGTGTACCAGTCGTCGTCGGCGAAGAAAGTGTCCAAAGTGGACGCCGGGCCGCCCGCCGACGCGAACGAGCGGGCCGCCGCCTGGAACGGGAAGTCCAGCACCGACTGCATCTTGTCCGTGGTGGTGAAGTGCGACGTGTAGCTCTTCGTGGTGTCGAAGACCTCGCCGAACATGAAGAACTCGCGCTTGCCGTGGTCGCGGGCGTACTTCAGCACCCGCGGCCCGAACACCTGCCAGAACTCGTCGTTGACGTGCTTCATCGTGTCGATGCGGAAGCCGTCGATGCCGAAGTCGGAGATCCACTTCTGGTAGACGTCGACCATGCCGTCGACCACGCGCGGGTTCTCGGTGAACAGGTCGTCCAGCCCGAAGAAGTCGCCGTACTGGGAGTCCTCGCCGGTGAACGTCGTGTCGCCGCGGTTGTGGTACAGCGTCGGATCATTCAGCCACGCCGGCACCTTCAGGTTCTGCTCCGCCGGGTCCAGCACCGGCGTGTACGGGAACGACGTCGCGGGGTCGAGCGCCGGGAAGTCGGGCGACCCCGCGTAGTCCCGGTCGTCGAACTCGGCGCCCGCCGCGGTCGTGTACGGCGCGACGTCCTTTGACGTGTACGCCTTCCGCGCGCCCTCCTCGTAGCCGATGACGTCCGCGGTGTGGTTGGTGATGATGTCGAAGTACACCTTCATGCCGCGCCCGTGCGCGTCGTTGACCAGCGACGCGAGGTCGGCGTTGGTGCCGAGGTGCGGGTCGATCTGCGTGAAGTCCGTGATCCAGTAGCCGTGGTAGCCGGCCGACGGGCCGTCCTCCAGCTGGACGGCCTTGTTCTTGAAGCTCGGCGTCAGCCAGATCGACGTGGTGCCGAGGCCCTGGATGTAGTCCAGCCGGTCGCGCAGCCCCTTGAGGTCGCCGCCGTTGTAGAAGCCCTTCTTCGTCGGGTCGAAGCCCGACACGAGCGGGTCGTTCGGCAGCCCGCCCAGGTCGTTGGCGGTGTCGCCGTTGGCGAACCGGTCGGCCATGACGAAGTAGAAGTTCTCGTCGGTGACCGGGCCGCGCAGCGAGTGCAGTGCCTCCGGCCGGTCACCCCGGTGCTCCTGGTCCGCCGAGGCGGGCGCGGTCGCCAGCCCGGCGGCGATCAACGGAACCAGTAGTGCCACTGCGGCGCGGCGGACTGACATCGCGGGCCCTCCATTGGGTACGGCTGGGCGCAGACGATAACCGCTGGCGAGCCCGCACGGCGACGGCCAACCAGCCGCATTCTGTATCGATCTCACTTCGGGAAGAAACGGCCGCCCCCGTCGGTTGTGCGAAGGCGTGACCGATGTACCGCTGTCCGTGCTCGACCTCGCTCCCGCCGCGCGGGACGCCACCGCGACCGAGGCGTTGCACAACACCACTGAGCTGGCCAAACGCGTCGAGGAACTGGGCTACCGGCGTCTGTGGGTCGCCGAGCACCACAACATGCCGTCGATCGCGAGCTCCTCGCCGGCCGTGCTGATCGCGCACCTCGCCGCGTCGACGTCGACCATCCGGGTCGGTTCCGGCGGTGTGATGCTGCCCAACCACGCGCCGCTGGTGGTCGCCGAGCAGTTCGGCACCCTGGAGGCGCTGCACCCGGGGCGCATCGACCTCGGGATCGGGCGCGCGCCGGGCACCGACCAGCGCACCGCGCTCGCGCTGCGCCGCACCGCGGCGGGGCTCTCCGCCGAGGCGTTCCCGCAGGAGCTCGGCGACCTCATCGGGTACTTCGAGGGTGACAACGACCTGATCCAGGCCGTGCCGGGCAAGGGAAACGAGCCGGCGATCTGGCTGCTCGGGTCGAGCGGGTTCAGCGCTCAGCTCGCCGGGCTGCTCGGGCTGCCGTTCTCGTTCGCGCACCACTTCAGCTCGGCCAACACCGTGCCGGCGCTGGCGCTGTACCGGGAGCGCTTTCGGCCGTCGCGGTGGCTGTCCGAGCCGTACGCGAAGGTCGCGGTGAACGTCGTCTGCGCGGACACCGACGAGCACGCTCGCTGGCTCGCCGGGCCGGCCGCGCTCGCGTTCCTCAAGCTGCGCGGCGGCAAGCCGGAGGCGCTGGTGCCGCCGGAGGAGGCGGCCGCTTACCCGTACAACGACCTGGAGCAGGCGTTCGTCGACGACCGGTGGGCCGACCAGGCCGTCGGCTCGCCGGAGACCGTCCAGCGCCAGCTCACCGACCTGCTCGCGCGCACCGGCGCGAACGAGCTGATGCTCACCACCATGGTCTACGACCTCGCCGAGCGGTCTCGCTCGTTCGAGCTGGTCGCGGAGAAGGTCCGGCCGAGCCTGACGCGATAGAAGCACACGGCTGGCCCTTCCTCGAAGACCTCCAGGCGCTCGCCGGCGGGTGAAGGAAAAGTTGGTGGCCGCCTGAGGGGCGGCTCAGGCGACCCTGGCGCCGGCAGGCCGACGGCGGCGCTGACAAACGTGGATGAGGATGGTCACCCACGGCTCGGATTGTCTTTGCGCCACCGTCGTCCCGGCTCCCCGACCCGCAGCCGAAGTGCCGCGGTCCCCCTGTTCGTACACCGACGGCCTCGGCGCACTGCAAGGTGCGTAACCCCCTGACTTGGGGGTGCGTCGGGGCGACCAGGGACTTCCGTGAAGCGCTTTCACTCGATCGGCCTAGTGCGAACAGGGGAACACGGACCGTCGCCGATCGGGCACACTGGAGATCCGAACAGCGTGTCGGGATGTCTGGGGGTGTTGTGATGAGCGAGGAGAGCCTGCCCTACCGCCACGGGATACATGAGGCGATGGGTGCGCTGTCCGGTCAGTGGGTGACGGCTGTCCTCGCTTCGCTCACCGCCCGGCCCATGACGTACTCGAAGCTGCTCGAACACATCAACCGGACCGAGGAGCGGCTCGGCTGGGTCACGCACGAGCGCCCGCTCCGGCAGAAGGTTCTCACCGACACCCTGCACCGCATGCAGCGCGACGGCCTGGTCATCAAGATCGACCGCCCGAGCACGTTCGGCTCGACCTGGTACCAGCTCACCCCGATGGGCCGCTCGCTGCTGCGCGCGCTGCTGCCGCTCGCCAAGTGGGCGGAGGACAACCGCGGCGACCTGTCCCAGGCACGCGCCGCCTACCTGAAAGCCCAGGACGCGGCGGTCCGCACCGAGCGCTAGTGCCCCGTCAAGCAACGGTCAGCACGTTTATCGGCGGCCCAGACGTCCGCTGGCGGCGTTGCCGAAAAGCCCAAGTACAACCCGGTACGAGGACTTTCCGGCGCCTTGCCAGCGAACGCCTGGACCACCGATAAACGCACCAACGTCACTTGACGGGGCACTAGGCGCGCCCGTTCAGGTCGCCGATCGCGGCGACGATCGTCTGCACCTGGTTGCGGCCGGAGTCCTTGGCGACGAACAGCGCGTCGTCCGCGGCGAGCAGCACGTCCTGCAGCTCGGGGCCGAACTCCGGGTACAGCGCGATGCCGATCGACACGCTCAGCCCGTCGACCACCAGGTTCTCCGACACCGAGACCCGCAGCTCGCGGACCCGCTCGCAGATCCGTTCGCCGATGCCGCGCAGCGTCTCCGGCGTCACCTCGGGACTCAGGACCACGAACTCCTCGCCGCCCCACCGGCCCACCACGTCGTAGCGGCGCGCCGATGAGGACAACACGTTGGCCACGGCCTGCAGGACCCGGTCGCCGACCAGATGGCCGTGCGCGTCGTTGACCGCCTTGAAGTGGTCGAGGTCGACCATCAGGACGCCGACCTGTGTGGCGTCCCGCGCGGCCCGCGCCACCTCGGCGGACGCCATGTTCGTCCACGCGGTCGCGTTCGCCAGCCCGGTCTTCTGGTCGGTGGACGCGGCCTCCTCGAGCTGCCGCATCAGCACGCTGCGGTGCAGCACCAGCAGCGCCGGCACCACCATCACCGCCCACGCCGGGTTGAGGCTGATCAGCAGACCGGTGATCGCGCCGAGGCCGAGCGTGCCGTACTCGAGCGCGTTCTCCTTGCCGGTGCCCAGCGCGCGGTGCAGGTCGAGGCGCTTCTCGTGCAGCGTGATCGCCACCGCGACCAGCCCGGAGTTGACGGCCGAGTACGCGACGACGGCCAGCGCGATGGCCACCACGACCAGCGGCTGGTTCCAGTGCGCCAGGTCGGCGGGCACGAACGCGTGCCGGATCGCCCACGCCGTGTGCGCGGAGAGCGTCACCGTCGACGCGGTGAACACCAGCCGGTAGGCGTGCACCCCGCGCACCCGGTACCAGCTCCGCCAGAACAGGTGGACGTAGAGCACGCAGATCAGGACGGGCGTCAGCACCGGCGGCAGGACCAGCGCGGCCGAGAACGTCCACACCGACGTGAGGTTGACGTGGGGCGTGTCGTTGAACCGCCGCCGCACTCGCTCGACGTGCCGGGTCAGCTCACCAATGGTCACACCGAGTGCGACAATGATACCGAGCGTGACCAAGGCCTTCTGGTCGACGACGCTCCAGCCTCCCAGAAAAGTGGTAACGCCGATTGCCGCGGCTTCCACCAGCAGGATGAGCGCCAGCACCCGCTTGGGCTCTCGCCACAACGCCCAGCGCCACGGCGCCCTGGACCGCTCATCGGTCGAAAGGGATGCTGGTTGGGCCGATCGGGCGACAATTACCTGATCAGCACCCCCATTGCCGTGCTCGGCGGCAGTTCCTGCGGGAGGAGGTGCCAGCGATGACGAACAAGGACTGGTGATTTCTCCACCTTGGCCGGCGTCGTGAATGCGCTGGTCAGCGGCCCTCACGTCGTTCTCGATGGCGGTTCCCCCAGGAGGAGGTGCCTCAGATGATGAACAAGGACTGGTGACATCCGCGGTGTGATCGGCGTCGTCGCTCTCGCGTCCGCCTGCCCCAACGGGCGAGGACCGCTGGCGGGATCGGGCGCGAAGCCACGACGCGCCACTGAGTCCGGTGAGTACCACGCCGGCAACACCTCCGGTTGCGACCGCGAGGACGGGATTCGTCGCGTCGGCGAGCACGCCGGCCGCGAGGACCGCGACTCCCTGTGAGGACAGCACCCCCGCGCCGGCGAGCCCCGACGCGGCGCCCCGACGGTCGTCGGGGACGCCGAGCACGAAGGCGGCCTGCGCGAGGATCAGGTAGGCGGTGGCGCACGCTCCGGAGATCGCCCAGAGCAGCACCACCGCGACCAGCGGTGGCTGGAAGAAGCACAACGCGAGCGGCACACCGGCCGCGACCGCGAGCCAGGTCGTCGCCGTGGGCCGCAGGTGGTGCGGCACCTTGGTGACTAGCCATGCCCCGACGATGCTGCCCGCCGGGTCGGCGGCCATGAGCACGCCGACCGCGACGGCCGTCGCGCTGAGCGTGTCGGCGTACGGGGCGGCGATGCCCTCGGGGATGGTGAAGATGCCGACCGTCCAGGAGAGCGCGACCAGTGCCCGCAGCTTGCGGTCCGCCCAGAGGAGCCGGGCGGTGCCGGTCCGGCGCTCGCCGTGTTCCGGCTGCCGCGCGGCCGGCCGGTGCGCGACGCCGGCGGCGACCACCGCGGCCGCGACCACGAAGGTGGCGGCGTTGAGGCCGAGCGCCAGGTGCGGGTCGACGACGGCGAGGAGCAGGCCGCCGCCGAGGAAGCCGCCGACCTGGGCGGCCTGGCTGGTGACCGTGCGCAGCGAGAGGCCGGTGACGTAGCGGTCGCCGTGGAGGATGGTCGGCAGCAGTGCTTGTTGGGCGGCCTTGAACGGCGCGCCGCCGAGCGTGAGGAGGAAGACGAGTGCGAGCAGCACGGGCAGCGGCAGCACGGGGATCGCCATGAGCGCCGCGACGGCGGCCCGCAGGAGGTCGACGCCGACCATCAGCTCGCGGCGGGGCAGCCGGTCGGCGAGCCCGGACAGCGCGATGCCGCCGAGCAGCGCGGGGAGGAAGGTCAACGCGTAGGTGAGGGCGGTCCATCCCGCGGAGTTGGTCTGGCGGTAGACGAGCACCGCGAGGCCGACGCGCGCCAGCTGGTCACCGGCGACCGACAGCAGCTCCGCGGCCCACAGTGCGCGAAACTCCCGCACGGCGAGAACTTCGCGAAACCCCGCCTGACGCCTCATTCCGCCGTCCTCGCTCCGACACCAACAGGCCGTGCGCTGAACTCGCACGACCCGCCGTTACGACCCTAGGTCGAACGCCGACCCAGAACTCGGTCACGCCGGTTGTCTACCCAAATGGCCCATCAGAGTCACGGAACGCAACCAACCCCGCGAGTCCCCGTTTCGGGACTAGCGAGTTGCCGTTTCGGGACGGGTGAGTTGCCGGTTCGAGGGCGCGCGAGCGAGGGGCTCACTGCGGGATGTCGATGCCGTACTCGCGGATCTTGCGGTAGATCGTCGCGCGGGACATGCCCAGTGCGCGGGCCGCTTCCTTCTTGTTGCCGTCCGCGTCGATCAGGCTCCGCACGATCGCGTCGCGCTCGATGGACTCCAGCGGGTTGAGCACCCGGCCGGTGACGGTCTGACACTCCGGGGGCAGGTCGCCCGGCTCGATGACGCCGACGCGACGGTGGGTCGTCACCTTCCTGAGCACCTCGCGCAGCTGCTCGACGTTCCCCGGCCACCGGGTGCGCAGCAACAGCCGCATCGCGGCGGGCGAGCAGCTCAGCCCGGCGCCGGCCGCCAGCTTCACCAGCAGGAACGGCACCAGCTCGCGGATGTCCTCCACGTGGTGACGCAACGGCGGCACCTCGACCGAGCTGGGGAAGTTCCGCAGCAGCTCGGACAGCTCGTGGTCACCGGACAGGTGCGTCGCGCAGACCCAGGCACGGGACCGCGGCGCCCACTTCCGCAGAAGAGTCGCGAGCGAGGTCCGCGCGGTGACCGGCAACCGGTCGACATGCCGCAGCACCAGCGTGCCCTCGTTCTCCGCCAGCTCGCGCCGCACCTCCGCGAGGAACGACGTCTCGGACGACGTCGCCGCCTCGGCCGACACCACGTGGAACCGCCCGGCCGGGTTGTACCGCCGGTGCACCGCCCGCAGCAGCGCCACCTTCCCGACCCCCGGCTCGCCGTGCACGGTGATCCACTCGCCGGCCTGGTGGTGGGCGCACACCTCGTCGCACGAGCGCTGCCACAGCGCGCCCGACCCGACGATCCCCGGCAGCAGCGGGTGCGTGAACGTACGCGTCGGCACCGTGTCGGCGCCGTCCATCAACCGGACCCGCACGACACCGCCGGACGGCCCCGACTCGCCGAGCACCGGCGCGCAGTACATCCGCGCCTTGGCCCCGCTCGGCAGGTCGACGTCGAGGATCGCGCGCTTGCTGCCGTGCATGGCCTCCGCCGCGGACGCCAGCAGCATCGCCTGGTCCTGCGGCGGCAGCAGCTGCCTCGCGTGGTCGTTCATCATCACCAGGTCGTTGTTGAGCGCGAGCACGATCCCGTTGCTGTGCCGCGACGCCCGCAGATACTCCTGCACCAGCGCGATCTCCCGGCGCCCCGACGTCACGGTCAGCTCGCGCTCGATGTGCCCGGCCGTCGTCCGCGCGAGCGCCATGAGCAGCGGCGACGCTTCCCGGCTCCAGCACGTCAGGTCCAGCACGCCGAGCAGTTGGCCGGTGATGGGGTGCCGCACGGGCACGCCGGCGCAGCCGAACTCCTCGAGCCCCTCCGCGTAGTGCTCGTGCCCGTAGACGTCGGCGGCCTGTCCGCCCTCCAGCGCGGTGCCGATGCCGTTGGTGCCGACGAACTGCTCCGCGTAGCTGAACCCCGGCGCGAGCTGCACCTGGTCGAGCCGCTGCTCGAGCCCGGTGTCGCCGGTGCGCCGGTCCAGCACGACCCCGTCCGCGTCGGTCAGGATGATGCTCACGGCCGTGCCGGACAGCTCCTCCTGGAGCCGCCGCAACACCGGCGCGGCGCCGTGCGACAGCGGCGTCTCGAGGTTCGGGTCCTTCACGTACTCGAGGCTGATGCGGTCTGCGGCGACCTTCCAGGTACGCGACCGCGACCACGACGCCACGATGTTCTTGCGAACTCCGTCCGAACCACCCGGTTCCGAGGTGAGGAACCGCTCCCGGGCCAGCGCGAGCCGGTCCGTCATGGGGCTTGGAGCATCGGAGTTCGTCAACGAATCATCTCCTGGCTCGCCATCGCGCCGGTCCGCAACGCAGACAAGCACGTTGCGTTCATATTACGCAGCGTACGAGCAGAGAGGTAACTCGAATTGTCTCATATTGAGACCCGGATCTCCTGCGCCGAGCGTTGTGATTCGTGGCACCGGGACGGTGGCCCGCGAGGCGGGCCGACCGCGACGCCGCTCGGTGACGGCCCAGCACAGGAGGCATGGCGTGAGCCGACAGAGTCTGAGCAAGGCGCACAAGAAGATCACCGAGCTGTCCTGGGAGCCGACCTACGCGACTCCCGCCAAGAGGTTCGGCACCGACTACAAGTTCGACAAGGCACCGAAGAAGGACCCGCTCAAGCAGATTCTCCGCTCTTACTTCCCGATGGAGGAGGAGAAGGACAACCGCGTGTTCGGCGCCATGGACGGCGCGATCCGCGGCAACATGTTCCGCCAGGTCCAGGAGCGGTGGATGGAGTGGCAGAAGCTGTTCCTGTCCATCATCCCGTTCCCGGAGATCTCGGCGGCACGGGCGATGCCGCTCGCGATCGACGCGGTGCCCAACCCCGAGGTGCACAACGGTCTCGCGGTGCAGATGATCGACGAGGTCCGGCACTCCACGATCCAGATGAACCTCAAGCGCCTGTACATGAACCACTACATCGACCCCGCCGGGTTCGACATCACGGAGAAGGCGTTCTCCAACAGTTACTGCGGCACCATCGGCCGGCAGTTCGGCGAGGGGTTCATCACCGGCGACGCCATCACGGCGGCAAATGTCTACCTGACCGTCGTGGCCGAGACCGCGTTCACCAACACGCTGTTCGTGGCGATGCCGTCCGAGGCCGCCGCCAACGGCGACTACCTGCTGCCGACCGTGTTCCACTCGGTGCAGTCCGACGAGTCCCGGCACATCTCCAACGGCTACTCGATTCTGCTGATGGCGCTCGCCGACGAGGACAACCGCAAGCTGCTCGAGCGCGACCTGCGCTACGCGTGGTGGAACAACCACGCCGTGGTCGACGCCGCGATCGGCACGTTCATCGAGTACGGCACCACGGACCGCCGCAAGGACCGCGACAGCTACGCGGAGATGTGGCGCCGGTGGATCTACGACGACTACTACCGCAGCTACCTGATGCCGCTGGAGAAGTACGGCCTGGTCATCCCGCACGACCTCGTGGAAGAGGCGTGGAACCGGATTTACAACAAGTTCTACGTGCACCGCGTCGCGCAGTTCTTCGCGACCGGCTGGCCGGTGAACTACTGGCGGATCGACCCGATGACCGACAAGGACTTCGAGTGGTTCGAGGAGAAGTACCCGGGCTGGTACAACCAGTTCGGCAAGTGGTGGGAGGCCTACGCGCGGCTGTCGAAGCCGAACAGCCACAAGCCGATCGCGTTCGAGAACGTGGGCTACGAGTACCCGCACCGCTGCTGGACCTGCATGGTGCCGTGCCTCATCCGTGAGGACATGGTCACCGACAAGGTCGACGGCCAGTGGCGCACCTACTGCTCGGAGACCTGCGCCTGGACCGACACGACGGCGTTCCGGCCGGAGTACCAGGGCACGCCGACGCCGAACATGGGCCGGCTGACCGGCAAGCGTGAGTGGGAGACCCTGTACGACGGCTGGGACCTCGCGGACATCATCTCCGACCTCGGCTACGTCCGCGACGACGGCAAGACCCTCGTCCCGCAGCCACATCTCGATCTCGACGACGAGAAGAAGCTGTGGAAGCTGGACGACGTGCGCGGTATCCCGTTCGGCAGCCCGAACATCGCGCTGAACAACATGTCCGACGCCGAGCGCGAGGCACACATCGCGGCTTACAAGGCCAACCCGAACGTCACCCCGGCCTAGCCGATCCATCCTTTCCCCGCCGTGTCGTGGTGCCGCCGATCAACAACGGCTGCCCGACCACCCGGACGCGGTGCCGCCACTGTGTTCGATCAAGCCCGGCACGGCGGGGAATCCAGCATGCGAGGAACCATGGGCGAGACCCACAAGGTCCGGTTCGAACCGGTCGGCATCGACATCGAGGTCGACGAGGACGAGACCGTGCTGAATGCCGCTTTCCGGCAGGGCGTGATGCTGATGCACGGGTGCAAGGAAGGCCAGTGCTCGGCGTGCAAGTCCTTTCTGCTCGACGGTGACGTGCAGATGGACCGCTACTCCACGTTCGCGCTGGCCGACTACGAGAGCGAGGAGGGTTACGTCCTGCTCTGCCGGTCGCACGCCTACAGCGACCTGGAAGTCGAGCTGATCAACTACGACGAGGACATGATCCGGTCGGGTCTGCCGGTGGTCTCCGCGTGGACGACCGTCGAGGCCATCACCGAGCTGACGCACGACATCACCGCGCTCACGTTGCGGCTCAAGGAGAACGGCCTGCGGTTCCACCCCGGGCAGTACGTGGACATCTCGATCCCGGGCGCCGAGGCGCACCGGTCGTTCTCGATGGCCAACACCTCCTGTGCCGACGGCCGGCTCGACTTCATCGTCAAGCGGTACCCGGGCGGGAAGTTCTCCGGGCTGCTCGAGGGTGCGCTGAAGGTCGGCGACCCGCTGGAGATCACCGGGCCGTACGGCGCGTTCACGCTGCGGGTCAGCTCCGACCGCAAGCTGGTGTTCGTCGGCGGTGGGGCCGGCATGGCGCCGATCCTGTCGCTGCTGCGCCAGATGGTGGAGAGCGGCAACGAGCGGGAGGCCGTGTACTACTACGGCGCCCGCACCGAGGCCGACCTCATGCTGCTCGACGAGATGGTCGAGATCGAGCGGCAGCTGCCCAAGTTCCGTTTCGTGCCATGCCTTTCCCACGAGTGGCCGCAGGACTGGTCGGCCGAGACCGGCATGGTCACCGCGGTGCTGGAGAGGTGTGAGGCGGACCTCGCCGAGTGCGACGTGTACCTGTGCGGGCCGCCGCCCATGATCGACGCGGCGTTGCCGCTGCTCGCCAGCATGGGTGTGCCGGAGTCCCAGATCTACTACGACAAGTTCACCATCACCGCCGCGGCGGATTAGGGCACCCAAGACAACGACGTGAGAGAGGTGTGCTCAATGGCCAGTGCAGAGACGGTCAGCCAGAGCTTCCCGAAGCCGGAGTTCACCGGCGCCGAAGCCGGGCTGAAGGTGTTTCCCGGCTCCAAGAGCCGTGCCTACAACTACTTCAAGCCGCAGAAACTGCGCGCGACGATGTACGAGGACGTCACGATGGACGTCCAGCCGGACCCGGAGCGACACCTGACACAGGGCTGGATCTACGGCTTCGCGAACGGCCCCGGCGGCTACCCCAAGGAGTGGACGGCACTCAAGTCGTCCGACTGGCACAAGTTCCTCGACCCCAACGAGGAATGGGAACAGACGATCTACCGCAACAACGCCAACACGGTTCGCCAGATCCAGCGGAACCTGGAGAACGCCAAGAAGGCCAACGCGTACGCGGCGTGGACGCCCGGCTGGACCCGGTTCGTCGAGCAGCACCTCGGCGCCTGGATGCACGCCGAGCACGGCCTCGGCATGCACGTGTTCCTTTCCGAGCAGCGGTCCGCTCCCACCAACATGATCAACAACGCGATCGCCGTGAACAGCGCGCACAAGCTGCGGTTCGCGCAGGATCTCGCGCTGTACAACCTGGACCTTTCCGAGTCCCTGGTCGACTTCGACGGCGCGGTGCACCGCAAGGTGTGGCGGGACAACCCGGTGTGGCAGGGCGTGCGGCGCAACGTCGAGGAGCTCACGGCGATCGGTGACTGGGCCGAGTCCCTGTTCGCCGCGAACATCGTGTTCGAGTCCCTCGTCGGGGTGCTGTTCCGCAGCCACCTGGTCATGCAGATCTCCGCGCGCAACGGCGACTACGTGACCCCGACACTGGTCGGCGCCGGCGAGCACGACTACAACCGCGACCTCGGCTACACGCGGGCGCTGTTCAAGCTGCTGACGTCCGACGAGACGAACGCCGAGCACAACAAGGCCACCCTGCAGGGCTGGCTGGACCGGTGGGTGCCGGCCAGCGTCAAGGCCGCGCACGAGCTGCAGCCGATCTGGTCGCAGCCGGCGGAGAAGGTCGTCACGTTCGCCGACTCGTGGGCCGCGTCGCGCACGGAGTTCGCCACCGTGCTCGCCGAGCTCGGTCTGTCCGAACCGAAGGAGCTGCTGAAGTGACCACCACCGCCAAGGCCGCCGGCAAGTTCGACGTCAACCGCACCTCGTCGAACATGTGCGGGGTCACCTTGATGAACAACCAGAACGGCTACGTGGTCGCCGAGGTGATGCGCCACAAGCCGAGTGTGACGGTCTCCGAGTACCCGTCGATGATCCGCGTCGACGGTGCGAACAAGATCGTCTTCAACTGGGACGAGATCTCCGAGGCCATCGGCTTCGAGTTCGGCCAGCCCGACTTCGAGGAGATCATGTCGACCCACTACGGCCGCATGGTGCACCTCGACGACGAGACGGTCCTGTTCGCCAACCCGGAGGACGCCGCCGAGTACATCGACTTCGACCTCAAGCCCGTCAGCTGAGGAAGGACCGCGACATGTACACAAAGGACGGCGAGAACTACTTCATCGTGGACAGCCACACCCACTTCTGGGACGGCAGTCCGGCCAACCAGGCCAACCGGTACGGCAAGGGCTTCATCGAGTGCTTCTACGACTACCACCGCAACCTCTCGCCGGAGGAGTGGGTGTGGACGCTGGAGAAGTTCTCGAAGTACTCCGAGCGGGACCTGCTGCACGACCTGTTCGAGGTCGGCTATGTCGACAAGGCGATCTTCCAGCCGACGTACCTCTCGGACTTCTACGTCAACGGGTTCAACACGACCGAGCAGGACGGCGCGGTCGCCGAGCGCAACCCGGGCAAGTTCATCGTGAACGGCGCGTGGGACCCGCGCGACGGCGAGGCGGGCCTCGACAAGCTGGAGCAACTGGCGCAGCGCTGGGACCTCAAGGGCGTCAAGCTCTACACGGCCGAGTGGAAGGGTGACTCGAAGGGCTGGAAGCTCACCGACCCGTGGTCCTACCGGTACCTCGAGAAGTGCGAGGCGCTGGGTATCAAGAACATCCACATCCACAAAGGACCGACGATCTACCCGCTCAACCGGGACGCGTTCGACGTGGCGGACGTGGACGACGTGGCGACGGCGTTCCCGAACCTCACCTTCATCGTCGAGCACGTCGGGCTGCCGCGCCTTGAGGACTTCTGCTGGATCGCCACGCAGGAGCCCAACGTGCTCGGCGGGCTCGCGGTGGTGATGCCGTTCATCCACTCGAGGCCACGGTATTTCGCGCAGGTCATCGGTGAGCTGCTGTACTGGATCGGCGAGGACCGGATCACGTTCGCGAGCGACTACGCGATCTGGCAACCGAAGTGGCTGATCGAGAAGTTCGTCGACTTCCAGATCCCCGAGGACATGCAGTCCGAGTACGGCGAGCTCACCACCGACGCCAAGAAGAAGATCCTCGGGCTCAACGCGGCCAAGCTGTACGACCTCGAGGTGCCGGCCGAGGTGGCCGCGTCCTCGAACGGTGGCGCGGCGGTGGGATCGGAGCCGGTTTCCCCCGCAGGAGTGACGGCATGACGCCCTTTGTGTCAACCGCAGGTCGCAGCCAACCGCACCTAAGGGGAACGGGACGCAACCCAACCACCGGTACGTGCCGAACTGAACGGCACCAACCATGGTGACCACAAGGGTCAATTCCGGGGAGGCGGAAACTGTCGCGCAGGTGTGGGCGGCCCTGGCGACGGTGCGCGACCCCGAGCTGGACCAGCCGGTCACCGAGCTCGGGTTCGTCGCCGCGGCCTCGGTCGAGGACGGGACGGCGCGGGTTCGCCTGCGCCTGCCCACCTACTTCTGCGCGCCCAACTTCGCCTACCTCATGGTCGCCGACGCACGGGACGCGCTGTTGGCGGTGCTCGGCGTGTCCCATGTGGACGTCCGGCTGGACGACCATTTCGCGGCCGAGGAGATCAACCAGGGGGTCGCGGAGGCGGCCGGGTTCGAGGGCTCGTTCCCCGCGCACGCGAACGGCGAGCTGGACGAGCTGCGGGCCACGTTCCGGCGCAAGGCGCACCTCGCGTGCCTGGAACGGGCGTGCCGCAAGCTCATCGAGAGCGGCTGGCACGTCGAGGAGCTGGCGCACGTGCAGCTCGCCGACCTGCCGGACTCGCCGGAGCGGGCCAGTCTCGTGCGGCGCAGGGCCGAGCTGGGTATGTCCACTGAGGACGACGCCCGTCTGTTCACCGACGACGGCGGCGGCCCGGTCGAGGCGGGCCAGGTCGCGGGCCGGCTGCGGTTCGCGAAGGCGGTGCGGGTGAGCGTGGACGGCAACGCCGCGTTCTGCCGGGGGCTGTTGAAGACGAGGTATCCGGAGGAGGCGTCATGAGCGGAGCTTGCGGAGCGAATCATCGAGGTTCAGGACACCACCTCGCCCGCGGAGGGCGCCGGTGGAGCGGAGCTTGCGGAGCGTTCCGGCGCCGCGCAGCGGTCGAGGGGGCGTCGTGAAAGCCGTACGGCTGAACAAGTACGACACCACCCCTGAGCTGGTCGACGTGGCGGAGCCGGTGGTGGAGTCGCCGCTCGACGTGGTCGTGCGGATCGGCGGCGCCGGCGTGTGCCGCACCGACCTGCACATCATCGAGGGGCAGTGGGAGGAGAAGTCCGGCGTCACGCTGCCCTACACGCTCGGGCACGAGAACGCCGGCTGGATCGAGGCGGTCGGGTCGGCGGTGTCGAACGTGGCCGTCGGCGACCCGGTGATCCTGCACCCGCTCGCCACGTGCGGGTTGTGCCGGGCGTGCCGCGACGGCGACGACGTGCACTGCACGCAGTCGGCGTTCCCCGGCATCGACTCCGACGGCGGGTACGCGGAACTGTTGCGCACCAACGCCCGCGCGGTCGTCAAGCTGGACCCGGCGCTGCGGCCGGCCGACGTCGCCGCGCTCGCGGACGCCGGGCTGACCGCGTACCACGCGGCACGCAAGGCCGCGAAGGTGTTGCGGCCGGGCGACAAGGCCGTGCTGATCGGCGCCGGCGGGTTGGGGCACATCGGGATCCAGGCACTCAAGGCGCTCTCGCCCGCGCAGCTCATCGTGATCGACCGGTCGAAGGGAGCGTTGGGCCTGGCGAAGGAGCTGGGCGCCGAGTACACCGTGCTGGCCGACGGCGACCACGTCCAGGCGGTGCTCGACCTGACCGACGGCAACGGGGCGGAAGCCGTGATCGACTTCGTCGGCGAGGGCGGCGCGGTCGCCGATGGCATCGCCGTGCTGCGCCGCGCCGGCAACTACTACGTGGTCGGCTACGGCGGGAACCTGGTCGTGCCGACGATCGACGTCATCTCGACCGAGATCAACTTCATCGGCAACCTCGTCGGCTCCTACAACGACCTCGCGGAGCTGATGGTCCTCGCCGCGCAGGGCAAGGTCACCCTCCACACCAGCACGTACCCGCTCGCCGACTACGACAGGGCACTCGACGACCTCGACCACGGCCGGGTCCGTGGCCGCGCGATCTTGGTGCCATGAAACCAACCCGTCCGCGACAGCTCAGAAAGGTTGTTCAGCCATGGCAAAGGACCTGCGCTTCAACGTGGCGGCGCGCGAGCTACTGAAGACCGGAGTGGACGCGCTCGCCGACGCGGTCAAGGTGACGCTCGGCCCCAAGGGGCGCAACGCGGTCATCGAGAAGCTGACCGGCGCGCCGACGATCACCAACGACGGCGTCACGATCGCCCGCGAGATCCAGCTGCGTGACCCGTTCGCGAACATGGGCGCACAGCTGGTCAAGGAAGTCGCGATGAAGACCAACGGGGTCGCCGGCGACGGCACCACCACCGCGACCGTGCTGGCGCAGGCGCTCGTGCGGGAGGGGCTCGCGGCCGTCGACGACGGCGCGAACCCGATGCTGCTGAAGACCGGCATCCAGCGCGCGGTCGCCGCGGTCGTCGACACGCTGGCCGCGCGGGCCCGCGAGGTGCACACCCAGCAGGACCTCGCGCACGTCGCGACGCTGTCGGCCAACAACGACACGGAGATCGGCGACACGATCGCCGCGGCCATGCAGCGGGTCGGCCTCGGCGGCGTGGTGACCGTCGAGGAGTCGCCGGCGTTCGGCCTGCACGTGACCTTTGTGGACGGTGTGGAGTTCGACCACGGGTACATCTCGCCGTACATGGTGACCGACACCGACCGCATGGAGACCGTGTACGAGAACCCGTACCTCCTCTACACCAACGAGAAGATCACGCGGGTGCAGGAGCTGATGCCGGTGCTCGAGCAGGTCACCAGGACGGGCAAGCCGTTGGTGATCATGGCCGAGACCGTGGACGGGCCCGCGCTCGGCATGCTGGTGGCCAACAACGTGCACGACACGTTCAAGTCGGTCGTCGTGCGGGCGCCCGGGTTCGGCCACCGGCGGGTCGCCGAGCTGACCGACCTCGCGGTGTTCACCGGCGGCCAGGTCATCACCGGCGACGCCGGGCTGGCGCTCGACGCGGTGCGGCTCGAACAGCTCGGCCGGTGCCGCAAGATCACCGTCACCGAGTCCTCGACCACGCTGGTCGGCGGCGCCGGCCAGGACACCGCGGTGACGCAGCGGATCGAGCAGATCAAGCGGGAGCTGGAGCGCGCCGAGAACGAGCACGACCAGGACCACCTGCAGGCCAGGATCGCGCGACTGTCCGGCAGTGTCGCGGTGATCCACGTCGGCGCGGCGACCGGCGTGGAGCTGAAGGAGACCCAGCACCGGGTGGAGGACTCGCTGTCGGCCACCCGCGCCGCGATCGAGGAGGGCATCGTCGCCGGCGGCGGCTCCGCGCTGCTGCAGGCCCAGTCCGCTGTGGACGATCTGAACCTGACCGGCGACGCGGCGATCGGGCGCGACATCGTGCGGCGTGCGCTCGGCGAGCCGCTGCGGTGGATCGCCGTGAACGCGGGCTTCGACGGCGCCGAGGTCGTCGAACGGGTCGCGCAGCTGCCGGTCGGGCACGGCTTCGACGCGATGTCGGGCACCTACCAGGACATGTTCGAGCGCGGCGTGATCGACCCGGTGAAGGTGACGCGGTCGGCACTGCAGAGCGCGGCGTCGATCGCGGCGCTGCTGCTGACGACCGAGACGCTGGTGGTGGAGGAGATCGTCGGCAACCCCGGCGCGATCATGGCGCCCGGCTTCGGCGACCTCGCCGAGGGCATGGTCCGGCCGTCCAACATCTACTGAGTTTCGGCCGCCTACCGGCGGTCGGAGAGAACGCGGGCCCGGGTGAGTCGCGGCGCCCGGGTCCGCGCCACAGTCTCGAGTCCACTGAGGAGGGTCGATGCTCGCGCTGGTGTTGCTCGGGATGCTGGGGGTCGCGTCGATGGGTGTGTACCTGCTCGCCGTCCGGTGCGCCGGTTGGGACCTGATCCCGGTCACCGCCATGGCCAGGGTCCGGTGGTGGCACCGGCACGCACCCGCCGTGCTGGCGGTGTCCGCACTGGTCGCGCTGGCCGGCGGGTGCGTCCTGGTCGTCGAGTCATGACGTTCGTCGGCCGGCGCGGGTTCCTCGGCGCCGTCGGTGGCGCGGGGTTGGTGGTCGCGGGCGCCTCCGCCGCGGTCGCCGCCCCGCAGCCGCACTCGCAGCCGCACTCGCACTCGCACTCGCCGATGATCGGCACGGTCGGTCAGGTCGACCACGCGCGCAACGGTTTCACGCCGACGGAGCTGCGGACCGAGTTCGACTGGGGCGTGGTGTCGCGGGAGGGTGGCCAGACCGTCCGGACGTACCATCTGACGGCGGCGGAGAAGGAGATCGAGGTGGCGCCGGGCGTGCGGTACCCGGCGTGGACGTACAACGGCCGCGTGCCGGGCCCCACGATCCGTGCGGTGGAAGGTGATCTGATGCGGATCACCCTCGACAACGCGACGGACCACCCGCATTCGGTGCACTTCCACGGGTTCCACCCGGCGGCCATGGACGGCGTGCCGGGGTACCGGGAGGCCGCGCCAGGCGGTTCGGTCACCTACGAGTTCACGGCCGAGCCGTTCGGCCTGCACCTCTACCACTGTCATTCGCTGCCGCTGCGCACGCATCTGGCGCGCGGACTGTACGGCGCGTTCATCGTGGACCCGCGTGCCGGCCGCCCGGCCGCCAACGAGCACGTGTTGGTGCTGAACGCGTTCGACACGGACTTCAACGCCAGCAACGAGGTGTACGCCGTGAACACGGTGGCGTTCGCCTACGCCCACGAGCCGATCCCGGTGCGGGCGGGGGAGCTGCAGCGCGCGTACGTGGTGAACCTGACCGAGTTCGACCCGCTCAACTCGATCCACCTCCACGCCACGTTCTTCGACCTGTTCCGCACGGGCACCTCGCTGACCCCGCACGAGTTCACCGACATCGTGTCGATGGGGCAGGCGGAGCGGCACGTCATCGAGTTCCGGTACCGGGAGCCGGGTCAGTACATGTTCCACGCACACCAGACGGAGTTCACCGATCTGGGCTGGATGGGAATGTTCGAGGTCACCTGATGTACCAGGCCCGCAAGCGCAGCGCACGGACGCTGGACCCGCCGACCGGCCCCGGCCCCGTGCGTCCGGTCCGGGCCCGCCGGCTGGCGCGGCTCGCCCTAGCGTGCGTACCCGTGCTGGGGCTCGGTGTGCTGGTCGCGGTGCTCGTGTTCGGCAACCTCGTGCACACGGTGAGCGGCGGCGTGCCCGTCGAGTCGGTGTCCGTCGAGGACGTCACGCTCGCGCCCGGCGAGTTGTCGCTCCACCTCCGCAACGACGGACCGACGCCGGTGACGATCAGCCAGGTGATGGTGGACGACGCGTTCCGCCCGTTCACGGCGTCTGAGCCGGCGCTGTCCCGGCTGTCGTCGGCGACCGTGGTGGTGCCCTACCCGTGGCAGCAGGCGATTCCCGTGCACGTGGCGCTGCTGACGTCGACGGGAGCCGTGATCTCGCACGAGATCGCGTCGCCGTCGGTGACACCGGTCGGCGCGCCGGCCACCCTGGGCATGTTGGCGCTGATCGGCCTCGCCATGGCGGCGATCCCGGTGGCGCTCGGGCTGCTGTGGCTGCCGGGGGCTTCGCAGCGCGCGGTGGGCGCCGTGCTCGCGTTCACGTTGGGGCTGCTGGCTTTCCTGCTGGTCGACTCGACCGCGGAAGGTCTGGAACTGGCCGGTGGACTTGGTGCCGGCCTCAACGGTGTCGGCGTGTTCGCGCTCGGCGCCCTCGGCGCGCTGGCGGTCTTCGCGGCCGTCGAGTCGCTCGGCGCCGGCCGCGCGAGCGGCATGCGGTTGGCGTGGCTCGTCGCGATCGGCATCGGGCTGCACAACCTGGGGGAGGGGCTCGCGGTCGGCACGGCCATGCGGATCGGCGAGGTCGCGTTGGGCAGCGCGCTGGTCGTCGGCTTCGCGATCCACAACCTGACCGAGGGCGTGGCGATCGCGGCGCCGCTCGCCACCAGCGGTGTCCCCGGGCAGCGGTGGCGGCTGGTGCTGGTCGCGGCCGTCGCGGGGCTGCCGGCCGTGCCAGGACTGTGGCTCGGCGGGCTGACCGGCGGCGGGGTGTGGGCCGTGCTCGGGCTCGGGGTCGCGGCGGGCGCCATCGCGCAGGTCGTGTTCTCCGTCGGCAGGTTGGTGGTCGCGAAGCCCGGCCCGCTGGCTGCCGCGAGCTTCACCTCGGCCGTCGGTGTCATGTACCTGACGGGATTGCTCGCCTAGTTCATACTCGACCTCGCGATGGAGTTCACCTTTGTCTCGCGGGACGTGGCGACGCCGCACGTCGAGTCCATCTGGTACGCGCGCGGCCGCATCGGTTACCGGCGCGAACGGATCGCGCCCACCGGCTCGACCGTCGGCGGCGTGGTGCTCGGCGATCCCATCCGCCAGAACGACTTCCTCGCCACGACCGGTTTCCTGATCGGCCCGCACGACCGGCCGATCGTCAACGAGCCGACCGGCGAGACACACTGCCTCGGGGTCGTCGCCACGCCGGTCGGCTGCCTCGCCACTTTCGGGGTGGCCCCTGCGTCCCTGCGCGGGCGGGTCGTCGACTGGCCGCACGCCGCCGACCTGCGGGACGCACTCCACGGCGACCCCGAGACGATGCTCGACCTCATCACCCCGCCCCCCACCGCCCTCGACCAGAGAACCGACAGCTGGCGGCATTGAAACGCCTGGTCGAGGGCTAGTCTCGGAAACCTTGCCAGCGGGTGTCAGGTTTTGCCAGCAGAGTGAGCCCCATGGAT
>Ga0193742_1000037_pt1 | contig 89163 bp, 165 predicted proteins | sample L2c1metaG_FD_165511 | JGI IMG/M metagenome (GOLD analysis project Ga0193742, IMG submission 165511) | Soil microbial communities from a riparian zone of the East river system, Colorado, United States - L2c1 | ecosystem: Environmental > Terrestrial > Soil > Riparian zone | place: USA: East... | reverse complement strand
GCCTTACGGGGTGGGGGTACCCCGCAACCTTTCGCGGCCCCATACCCTCTGACCAGGGTATTAGCATCTAGGCTCGCCTCTCCACCCATACCCTACGGGGGTATGTGACCCTAGATCGGTATACGGGGTGGGGGTATGCGCAGTCAGCATAGCGCTCGCTATGCGTACTTATGCATGAGGGTGGATAGCTGGCCGGCGGGGCGAGTTTGTTCATTACCTTAACAAATGACAACTCTGTCACTCTACCGCGCCCCGTCCCCATCCATCCCTCCTCCCATCTACCTACCCTCCCACCTACTACCCCCCTCCTCCACCCTGGCTACTGAGGGGAGCACGAGCGCTCGTGCACGAGCGTTGACAGTAGCCACGCGGTGCGAGCTGGTCGACCCCATTCAAAGTAGTTGACTGCGCAACTAATCAGAGTGCGGGCGCGCAAAGGCCCCTCCGCCCGTAGGCGGAGGGGCCTAATGCAAGGCTTAGGGGGCTAGAGGGTTAGGGCTAGGCCTAGCCTCCTGGGACTGGCACGACCACGGGGCTCGTCGTGGCATGGTCCCACGTGACCAGACACATTGACTCGCTGGGACATTGGCCAGGCTGGGAGATAGGCGTGATGCCCCACACCCAACCAGCGTTGACGTAGTCGATGCCGATAGCAGCAATGGTGCCATCGCCATACGTGCACGTCATCTTGTGCTCGCTACCGTGCCACCCTCCGCACGTGACGTCCGAGAACCGACCATCGTTGTCAGAGTCGTCGCCATAGGGCGTGTCGCCCGTGCCATCCCACGAACCGAAACGCTCACGCTCGGTTGACGTCATGGTGTCCTCGCGGTCGACCGCGGGACCATCCGCGTCGGGGGTGGTCGTGTCAGACGTGCGGCGATCGTAGTTCTCTAGGGCGGATTCGATAGATTCCGCGGTCGGACCTTCGCGCTCGGGCGCGGCATCGCACGCTCCCAGCATCACCACGGTTGCCGCGAGTGCGGCCATGATCATGAACTTACGCATGTTGGATTCCCATCCTTTGTTGATGAGCGCTTTACGGTAGCGCTCGGTACCGGAGACTATCAGGGACTAGAGGGTCAGGTTTGGCACTGTAGGCAGTTGCAATCGTGGTCAGTGTGCTCGCACGGCTCGCTACCGCCATTGCAGGGTTTCCCATTGTCAACTTCGCAATTGCGCTCTATGCCATGAACGAGATCTCGCAAGTCAGCGCAAGACATAGCAGCATCACCGCGTCGATTGACATACTCGCCGCGGGTTGGGTCATCGGAGTCCGCTACTAGATCATAAACCGCTCCGCATGCGAAACAGGCCTTTCTGCCATCTTCCCAAAGGAACCGATGCCCATAGGCAGACCAGACACTAACGACCAGAGAGTTACCGGCCGGCTCGTGATGCCCATAGGAACCGATGTCGTCGCCTATGTCGTGATGCTCGCACAATGACTGATCACCAGGGAACGCGCCGTTACCGTTGACCCAGAGATCAACGCTATCCGCCGCGGGGAATCCGGGTAACGGTCGAGCCGCGGCATAACGCCTAAGCGTGATTCGCTCGCGGCAGTGCTTGCACCATTCGGATTTCAGTATGAGTGCCATCTAGCGCACCTTCCCTCGCAAGCTCTTAGTACGCTCGCGGATGCCATCAACGAACGAATTCCATTCGTCGATCTCGTTGTCTGCAAAGACAGACACGCGTTCCGCGTCAGCAAACGAATCGAGATAGTCGTAATCCGACCGTTCGATAGGCTCGCTATCACGAATACCCCACCAGTAAGCAGAGTCACGCTCGTTGTCGTAAGCCTTGCTGACCCATGACGCATTGAAGTATTGCAGAACCGCGCCAGTCGTGAGGTGAACAGTCCAGATAGGCAATACCGACCCATCTACGATTTGACCGTCCCATGAGAAATGGTCGAATGCGAGCATCATGGCGGAATGAGTCTCGCTATCCATAGCGAGCACCTTTGCGCCATAGCGACTTAGCCAATCGTGACCTTGCCGCGTGTGATCATCGGTCAAGCGAACGGACTGCGAACGAATGCGCCTATACAGAGAGACGCACTCCTCATGAGTCAAGGCGGAGTGCCTGCCGCGTTGCATTCGACCTAGCGCAACGGTACTGATAGCACCCGCGAATTGCTGCACTTGCGATTTGGTCAAAGTGCCAGTATCCAAGCGTTCTGACCACACGCGAAATGCGTTAGTCGTCATCGCACTTGTCCTCTCCGCAACACACGCGGATAATGCCGGTACCGATACCGGTCGTCTCGTCGAACGGACCGTAGTAAGCGTCAAGCTCATGCCCCTTAAGGATAAGATGACCCCTTCGCATCGGACGATAGAACGTGTTATCGGGAAGCGGAATACGTTCGTCCTTAGACATCTAACTCAACCCAATCGGTCCGAACGCTATCGAGTCCGTCAACGCCGAGCCCTAGTGATGAGGAAAGCTCGGAACGTTCGTCACTAGCAACCTCGTTGAAATGAGCGTCATCGGAATCGCTTTCGATTCCCCACACTCCTCCGCTCCGAGCAATGACGGTCTCGTCGCGAGTCAACGCTTCCGCGTAGATCCCAACCGCCCACCATTCCCCTTGACGGTAAGCCTCAATACGACGCTTACCGTAATCAGCCGGTTCGGTATCTGTCGCGTCGTTAAAGCACTCCTGCTCTAACCACGAAAGGTCAGGGTCAGGGTCAACCGCCTTGACGTAGCGGACTGACGTGATCTCCACGTCAATCTTTACCGTCGTCGTCACCTTTGCTTTATCCACCATTGCACTACCTTCCTAATTTCGTCGTCTGTCACGTACGCGCCTTGCGCTCGTGTCAACTCATGTCCGCCGGTACTAAAGAGGAGATCACCTTTACCGGTGAGATTCTCCGCTCCGTTGGCGTCAAGTATCACCCTGCTATCAGTGTTGCTAGCGACTGCAAAGGCAACACGAGCCGGGATGTTTGCTTTGATCTCTCCGGTAATGACTTTCACGTCTGGTCTCTGCGTAGCTGGCACGAGGTGAATTCCCGCGCCCCGTCCTAAGCGAGCTATACCCGCTATGGCAGGCTCTACGTGCTCCCTAGCGACCATCATCAACTCTGCTACCTCATCGATGATGACAACCAAGTAAGGAAGGTCAACGCCTTTCGCCCTAGCCTCCGCGATGTTCCGGAAACCCTTGCGCTCCATGAACGCATAGCGTCGGTTCATTTCCTCTACGACTGCCACCAATGCGATTATGGCGTCACCGCCATCCTTGGCTATCGGTCGCCACAAATGAGGTAAGCCTGCGTACTGTGATAGCTCAACTCGCTTAGGGTCGATTAGCAGTAGCTGCAAGTCCTTAGGGCTAGCACCTACTAGCAGACTTACGATAAGCGAATTGAGGAATGTCGACTTGCCCGCGCCAGTAGCTCCCGCTACTAGCACGTGGTGTAGCTGCGCGAGGTTTGCCATTACTGGCATGGCGTCAGTCGTTAGCCCTATGGCTACGTCTAGGACCCCTAGACGCTTGCGTCCGAGGACGGACGCAAGCGTGACTAGCTCACGCTCCCTACGCGGCACTTCGATACCTACGACGCTCCGACCGTCTACGGGAGTCAGGATGCGAGGGTTAGAAGCACCCAATAGGTAGCCAATATCCCTCGTAAGCCCCGTCAACCGTGAGAGTCGAGCGTCGCCTAGGTCTAGTTCGTACCGGACGACGCTGGGACCGGTGACGGTCCCAGCTAAGCGGACCTCTAGGCCACGGGCAGAGAGTCCGGAGATCAGGGTCTCGCCATAGCCCCCTAGATCGCCCCCTAAGGGCCGCGGAGCGCTTGCCAGTACATCTAGGCCGGGTAGCTCCCACGCTCGCCCCCTACGACGTCTAGGGCCGACCCTGGCCGGGCGCGCTTGCCGCGCCTTGACCACCGCGCCAGCCGCGGCGCCTAAGAGGAATAGTTCGATCACTCAACCACACTTTCCATGTCGTCAAGCATGGCTTGACTGTAAAGCCAATCGGCGACCTTGCGACCCTGCGCGATCACTTCTTCCCACGTGTTGTGCTCGCGCACCGTCAAGTCATTGGGGTCACCGGGATGAAAGTCGCTCGCGTACTCGCCCCATGACTTATCGCGGCTACGGAGATTGTCAGCCAACGAGCCGATGATCTCCCCAACCGACTTAGCAGGAAGAGTGTCGCTATCACCGGTGAACTCCGGCATGCTCCACGCAACGCCTGCCATGAACGACATTTCAAAGTGTCGAATCTCGCCCACGCCAGTTGTGAGGGATAGACGCACTTGCATTGCGTAGTGCTCCCAACCACCATCGCTTGACGTATTCGGACCATCGATGATCTCACCGGTGATCCGATACTTACGCACAAACTCAATTGCTCGCATAGCCTTCCTTCCCTTTCGTAGTGCCATGACGCGTACCGAACCCTTAAGGCTCGCTACGCGTAGTAGAGCTACGAACTCAACTCGCTTAGCGCCTTCGCGTACTCCTCCCACGCGTGGCCGAGACCCTTGCCTACGTGCCGCGTGTAGTAGTAAGTGAAACCGGTAGCAACCGCGTAGAGATCATCCCACGCGACACCAGCGATATAAACGCGATGCATCGCGCCTAGTGCATAATAGTGAGCGCGCTCAATATCATGCTCGAAACCCGTAAGTGTCACCATTGCCTAACCTCTCCTCACTTTCAAGTGATAGGCGCGACGCGGTCCGAGCGACCACGTGCCGAATTCGATCGGACGGAATCCATTGCGCTGCTTACGCGAGTAGCAAGAGTCGCAAGCCTCTTCGCGTTCCGTGAACTCGATTCCGCACTCATCGCATGCGTGAATCGTTGTCGGGAAGGGCTTAAGCCAAAGACTCTCGTTATCGGCAGGATGCCCAGATACGTAGTACGGACGCACCGTATCCCCATCATCGATGAGGAATACGCACTTGTCAGCATCACGCAATTCCTCGCTATCCCAGAGGACAATGGAGCGAGTGCCATGATCGGTCGAATACTCTTGCGCGTATCCCGATCCCCACGAACGCGCAGGCTCGTGATTGTCCAGTGTCGCGGACCACCACAAATCGACCACGTCGCGGAGATCGGAACGCTTGCTCGTTTGGCGGAGATCACGAGGGTTGTCGACAACGAACACCAACGGAGCGCCGCGATACGTAGCCTCTAGTTGATAACGCCACGTGATCTCACCCCTAGCACCTGGCATTTGTCGCGTGGGATCATCGGTTTCGATCATCGCATCGTGGGAGCCGAAAGAGACGAATCGACGCGCCCCAACATTACGAGAACCTAAGTCCTCGTTCTGATAGACCGCGATCCCATCACCTCGCGCCAGCCATTCGTTTACCCGGTCTCGCGTTGATGTCAGGAACGAGAAATGGTCGCCCGCGTCCTCGCGGAGTATGACGACCATTTCGTCAGACGTAAGGGTCTTACTCATCAATTCACCTCTCGGATAGTCACGGTCCAACGGCCACGGTTCTCGGAGAGATCAACGCGGTAAGTCGCTGCTGCTGCTATACGGTCGACCAGCGCGAGATCGGTACCGATAGACGTACCGGTATCACGTACCGCGTAGTAGAACGTCATGGGTCCGTCCACGTACTCCTGAACCCATGTCGCATCGTGGTAGATGTCGGAGTGATAGTGCTTGACGACATCGTGGCCAACCTTGACCAGCTCGCCAAAGAGCGCGGCGCGGATCGCGTCACCCTGCTCTTCCCATGGCGAATTATCCGCCCGGAGAAAGATCGGAGCGCTATTGCTCATTTCCTTTCACCTTTCACTTGTCCGTCACCGTCAAAGGTGACTGCCAGGTCTGGCATGAGATCGGAGGTGAGATCGCTCATTAGCTCGTTGGTACTGGCTAGGCGATCACCTCTCCGACCGTTATCGAGAAACCAGCGCACCGCGCCCATGTCGCCAACGACCGTCGCAACGGTCTCACCAGCGATGTCTTTGATATAGTCGCTCATTTGATTACCTCTATTCACAGTACGCGGGTGGTTAGGTCTAACGACCAGGATTGTCCGCAACGATCGCAGTACCACGAATCATCGCCCGGAGTCCCCAAAGGTTCGGGAGGGATCATTACGTAGTTGCAGTCAGGGCATTGATGCGGACCGTAGGTAATGTCAACATCATGCCTCATCATTCGATTACCTCTAGGTAGGCAATGCCACCATTCTTCGATGACACCGCGACGACACGTCCGGCGGACACGCGCTCATCTAGCGCACAGATTAGCGCGGCGTGATGTCGCACGAAATCATGACCCTTGCGCTTTAGGAACGTCGCTGGTGTCCAACGCATGCGCTCCGCGGCGTCTAGGTAGTCCTCTATGAGACGACTCATGACGTCACGCCGAATCGCTCGCGGTAGTAGTCGATCACTCCGAGAACGCGACCAAACGCGATAGCGCTATCGGTAGGGGTCGGAGCGTCCTTGTTCTGATACTCACTGATCACGCGCTCGACCCCATCCATGAGCGAACGCACTCTCTCGGTTTCCAACATCCTTTGTGTTCCCATCCTTTGCCCTAATAACTAGGTGTAGGCGCACTCGCGAGAGTGCGCCTAGATCTAGCGACTAGCAAGCGCTGTAGGCGTGCCATCCCTCGCTATAGGCCTTACGCTCTTGTGCGTTCGGCGGGGGAACGTAGACCATCGCTTGGCGACTAGCGTCATTGACGCCACGAAACCAAGCGTCGTAGTAGTCGAGTGCGTCCACCTAGATGCCACGAACGTTGACGTTGGCGACATTGTCGAAGTGCTCGCGGACCATCGCTCGCGCTTCCGCGGCATCGATTGCCAGGACAGTCCCGCGGGTGATCTTGCCCGCGACGATTGCGAAGAAACGAAATGCGTTCATGTTTCCCATCCTTTGTTGCTCTACTGGCCTAGTAGCCATCCGAGCTAATACCGATTCCGCCTAGACCGGTATCGCTCGGTAGGTGCTAGTCCCCCTGGCCAGGATCGGGGATCGGTCCTGGGTCGGGATAGCGATAGACGACGATGACGTTTCCGTTAGGACCGATTCGCGTTGACCGGTAGGGGTCGGAGCGCTTGCGGTTGAATGGTCGCGACGCGTAGTAGGCGAGTGCGAATAGAAGTGTCGTCACTAGCCCTGCCAGTCCCAATTGGCGCCGGTCTGGCGATAGAAGTAGTGGCTACCGCCCCGCGGGCCGATGTCCTCTTTCCGCTCCGCGTAGCCCTTAGCCACTAGGTGGTCAAGCGCGCCCCGACTCCCAATGTCCTTAGCGCTAACCCAACCGTCGCCGCCGCGAGCGTTATCGTTGCTTGCGTACTTGCAAAGGCGCTTCCACACTTCGCGTTGATGCGGGGTAAGTCGCTTAACCGACATGCTCGTAACCGTCCCGAACTAGGCATATGCCACAAACGAGACCGTCGGTCGCGTGTACCTCTCCGCTTGCCACGTGGCGAGCGCGAGTCGGGAAGGGCACGCCCTTAACCTCTCGTCTCCCGCAAGTACCGCAGTAGTTGACGTCAAGCTCTTCGCGCAGCGCCGCGTTCTCGTCCTCTAACTCGCGCATACGTTGCGACATGCTTTCTTCCCCAACGGCGCGCATGACGTCGCGCACGTGCTCATGATCGTAGTCGCCACCGTCGGGATCTCCGAAGTACTCGCGCATTTCCTCCGCGCTAGAGCCCTTGTCCGGTAGGTGTCCGTGACGCTCTTGGTAGTTGAAATCCGACCAGGTCGGAGTGTCGTAGTAGCTCATTTCCTCATCCCCTCTTGAATGTGATTCCGCACGACTCGCACTGAACGTCACCCTTTGGCATGGCGAGGATTCCGATCCCCCCGAACACGGCGCCAAAGAGCTTCGCACCAGCGGAGCGCTTAGCCTTGAATGTGTAGCCGTGGCAACGAGGACACGCGCCGTCCTCCGTAGCTTCGCTGAAGCGCACGAGCCCTAGTGTCGTTCGCATTGACATCACGTGATCGGCACGAGCGGCGCGGCGAGCGGCGCGACGGTTGCTCTTCGCTTCCGCGTACTCCGCGGGTGGCGCGCCCGAGCTGGCCCTAGTGGTAGGTCCGTCCGGAACGACGTCGCCGCGTTCGTCCGCGGTGTGATCGTTCATACGGTGCAAGTAGCGCTCCCGATCAGTCGGGAACGTGAGCGTGCACGTAGCGATGTCGCATTGGTGGGTGCTCATGATGCGGGGACCATGGCGATCACCTCATCACCGCGCCATACCGCGACCTGGTCGACATTCAACTGTCTGCCAGCATGCGAGATCTCTCCTCGCAAGTCGTCCGTGAGGTGACCAGAGATCGCTACCGCCGCGTTGCCACCGCGCTTGTGACCTACCGGCCGGTAAACCTCATAGGTACGGCCGTTGATGGCCCGCGTTGTGACTGCCATTACCAACCCTTCCTTTCTGCGAAAGCAACGGAACAGATACGAGCCCCGTTCAGTGGCGTCCGCCTGCCATCGTCCTCGGTTGTGTTGAACCATCCCTGAGAGTCGGGATCTTCCGTGATCACGCAGTAGACGCGATCGTAGTAGTTGAACACGCGGTCACCCTTGTGAACCGTGACACCATCCTCAGTAACGATTTCGTTGCTAGGCATAGCCTCATCCCTCTTCTAGGTCAGTGAACCGCGACGATGTCGAGTCGTTAAAGCGAGCAACGTTAGAGACCATTAGGTCTCCGAGGTCTCGCTAGCGCGGTCCGTATAGCTACTAGCGGCAGACCGGGAAGGCCTAGGCAGTGTCCACTAGCTCGCTACCGGGGAACTAGCCCGATAGCTGAGCCGTAAACCCCCGTGCGCTACGGAGACCCTTCACCCCTAGGTCAAGTGTCGTCTACTGCCGCGGATTGCTTCCCTCACGCGGAACGACTGCCGAACCGTCAACGGTGGCTAAGTCTGGCCTGCCATATATCCCTGGCCTGGCACTGGCCGTCACCCACCAAGAGATAGGGGGACGCTCCCGAGATCGGAGCGCATCCCCTAGGGGTGAATCCCTGCCCTATCGCTCGCTAGGTGCTCTAGCTGGGGACCGTCCCTCGCGGGGTGCTCGGTCTCTCCTGGGATCAACCCCCAGCGTAGTCCCTGCTCTAGTGCCGGAGGTCTAGAACGTGTTGCGATCCCGTTACAGTCTCCCCGGTCTAGTCCACCCATTGGGGTCTACCGACTGACGTGCTCCCATTGGGGTCTAGAGGGTCGCCTACTCCATTTGAAGTGCTGGCAGCACCTAGCACCCATGGGCGACCCTCGCGGGAGATCTGGGACGAATCGCGACTTGTCAAGAGCCTTGACCAGGGCATCTATCGGCGCCGATTTCCGGGTCTCCCACGTAGAGCGGCGGAGTGCGCGCCTAGAGCGCTATCGGCCGATCGGTACGAACGTCTGTACGTGCGCGCACGTGTTCGCCTGCGAACGCCCGTTCCCCGCGCACCTGTTCGGGGCGAACGCCCGTACCCCCAACGTCTGTTCGTACGAACACCTGTACCCCGAAAAAAAAAACCGAGGATCGAGGCCGATATAGGGCCGATATCGTCCCTACTTTATATATATATATATATATAATACATAATAGAAAAAAAAAATACCTAGGGGAGAGAGGCTAGGCAAAGTTCAAGCGGCCAGCTCGGCAAGCTTCGACTCGACAGCAGCGACGGCCCTGCCCAGCCCGAAGCGCACGTCGACCTCGACGTACATACAACCGGCCCTCTCTGCTCGCTCGATCATGTCCTTGGTGCCCCTGGTCTCCGATAGAGGGCGATGACAAGCGCCGGCTCCCACTTGTAGAGCATCATGGCGTTGCGTCGGGGGCCAGCTGCAGGGCAGTATTCGGTGCCATCAGCGCGCCGGCGTCGATGGAAGGGGCGGCACCAGCCTCCCTCGATATCGCAGGGGCCAGTCCAGTTGGCCCACTCCGTCTCACATACCACGCCAAGGGCTCTACATGCCTCCTTGACGTGTCGATCAGAGCCACGAGCCCCACCCTGGATGACTAGGAGGTCAGGCCCGATCGCCTCGCGCAGGTGGACCATTAGCAACCGAATCACCTCGCTGTTGCGACAGTCGCGCGGTCCGGTCGTCACTATGTGCATGACAAATCCGAAATCCGTCCCAGAGAAATCCGAGAATTTGAAAACACCCCCATACCCTTTCCTGGGGCGTAGCCGACCCCCCATACGGTCTTTTCAAATCCGGCCCCACGAAATCCCGAGATCCCAGCGACCCCCCATAGGGGTTCATGTGGCGAACCCGTATGGCCCTTCGAGGGGACCTCGGAGGTGGCTTGGGGGTCTTCCTCCACGTGCCGTCGAGCCTCAGCAAAATCAGCCGGCGTCGGACCCCAACATGGACCGTCGTACTCAGCAGGATGGCCACGCTTCTGGTGCAGCTCGACCGCTAGTCGACGGACATCAATGGACTTGGGTCGCGCCATTACCTCCGGTCACCCTTCCACGTACCGTTGACCTTGCCGGCATAGCGGCGTCGAGCGCCCTGTAACCTCTGAATCACCTGCTTCTTGTTGAGACCCTTGGACCGGAGCAGTAGCCGTGCCTCAGAGGCGATCACCATCCCAGTCCAGCGGTCCTCATCGTGCAGGAAGATGTCGTATCGCCAGTGGTCCTCGTCTTCCCCATTAGGGAACGCACGCACTGTCGGACGTTGCACTTCACTCACTGGATTGTCACCCCGCTGGGTTCGGTCGACAGAAGAAGGGGAGCACAGGGAAGTAGCCGGGCACTCCGATGTTCACCTCTCGGCTGTTCAGCAAATGGATGAAGCGAAGCTTCTGCTCTTCATCCAAGTGCTGGTAGTAGAACTTGCCAACCGTTCCTCCGGTGGGGTTATGCAAGTACGCCTTGTAGTCCTTAACGGTCGTGCCCAGCTCGTAGCCGTGCTCGATCAGGTGCATGAATCGATCCGGCTGCATCGAGCCACAGAAGGTGCACGCCGGCTCCTTGGACTTGACAAGACCGCTGCGCTTTGACCAGCGATCAAGGTTCTCCTCGCGATCCCAGGGTCCCATCTCCTGCATGCGACGAGGGCAGGTGTGTCGGTCACGACTCATCGGCATCCTCCAAGTCTACGCCCCGATTCCGCCTCACCCGAGCGATGTAGTCGGACCTGATCTCACCGCCTCGCTTGGCCCGGTCCCATCCCTTGTTATGCCCAGGACAGAACCCATTCACGATCCGATTGGCTCGGTCCTCGCCACCTGGCATCCACTCATGACAGGCCACGCAACGCCCAGAACCGGCAACCTGCCCCTCCTCTCTGAGCTTGCGCTGCGCCTCGTGACGCCTCGCTTTGCCCATGATGTCCTCGTAGACGCCATCGACTTTGGTGAGGCTGAGGTCGAGGCCACGCAGCGCCCGCACGAAGGAGTCGTAGGACGTGCCCTTACGAGTGGCCCTGGCGCAGGCCACCGCGCCAGTCTGATCGTTGTAGCCAGGGTCTTCCTCGTGGTCCTCGTTCTGGTTCCGGCCATGGGCACGGTCGGAGCTGTAGTTCCGAGCCCGGAGGGGGGACTGCTGCTCCCTCGCGACCCTCAGTGCGGTGTCGCCACCGTTCATCAACTTCTCACAGGTCGAGATCATCCTCTTGGCGATGAGCCGAGGGCGGGGGGCTTGGCTGTGCATAGGTCAGCTCCAAGGTAGGAATTTCAGTCCTCTGGGCCACTTGGATCGAGAGTTGTAGCGTTCGATCTGCTTCCTGCATTGCCTGCATACGACGTAGGCGTCCTGCTGAGTCCTACGTTTCAGGTCGAGCACCAGCCGGGGAGTGAGATACACCTCCCAGTAGACGTGCTGCTTCTCGTCGAGGACGAGCCACTTCGCCTCACTCTTTCTGCAAAGCCGACAAGTGTCATTCATTTGCAACACGGAAGTTACACGGTTGTAATAACAATGATGTATTATCTGGGCATATGTTGGGTAGAGTACTGGTTGAAGTCAGGGACAAGCAGAGTTTCCCGAACGGTCGGGGAACGGTCATGCGGACCTCAGAGGCTTGGCCACCCGAGGTCGCTTCGCCCGTCAGAGGGGCATTAGTCGTCGCGGCCTTGGAGAGCAACGAGTGCTCTTCGAGGCCGAAGCAAAAGGACGACAGGCCGAGCGAGGACAGCTCTCCGAAGCCTCGCAGGAAACTGCGATTCATTCGGTAAAAGGTTCGGTGGGCCTCCCCAGGGCGGGGTTTACAGAGATCTCTGAAGAAGCATAGAAGGCGGTCGCCTCCGCGGGAGGCTCTGGCGCCCGCCACCGGTGAGGTCATAGAGCCAGGTCGCCCTAGAGGCGACCTGGCTGCATTGAAAGTCGAAGTAGCCGCTTGCATCACCGATAGCCAGGAGAACTAGGGCGAACTCTGCTCAACCTCGCGAGACAGCGAGGACAGAGTCCGATCGTGTTGCTGACCGCGACATCAAAGACCTCTAGGTAGGCATCGTCGTATATGAGGTTCGCCGGGTGTATGAGTTCGCGCAGGTTCGGGAACCGCCCCGGTTGCCTATCCTTCAACTCCTCCATCTTCCGCATCACCTCGGGCAGCAGGCTCTCGCAGTACCAGCAGTCCGTGATGATGAAGGTGTGCGAGTACGACGGACACATGTAAGAGCCGTAGCCCAGCGCTGGACAGGCCGCCGGCAAATTCATCACTCCTTGCAATCCTTGACCAGGCGGCTACTGGCCTGGCATGGGTAAAGCCCTCGCCCTGTGTCGTAGTTTTCGTAGCACTCCTCCTCGTAATGCTTGAAGCATGCCGGCTCACCGACACTCGACAGCTCACGTGCTCGCCAAAGGGTCTCGGCTGGTGGTCGACGCTCATCAACGAACCACCACCAACGAATCTCATAGAAGCCGTCGTCGTGTTCAACTACGTCGATACGCCCATCTACGTGGTCCACATAGCCGGCTTCGGCCATGCACATACGGACGCGCTCCACCACCCCCGCGACTTCCTCGGGCGATTCGTATTTCATCATGCGTGGCTTTGCCGGAACTCGAACTCGAAGTGAACAGCGAACGTGCTGGCAGTTATCGACCAGCCGGCACTGCACTCTGCACACCAGCCATAGTCGTCGCGGCGCTCAAGCGGGCCATGTCCATGAGGGCAAAGGCCCTCCCGAATGAGACGAAGGTCAGCTCCCGGCATGAGGTAGGCCTTCATCACACGAAGTCCCGTGCCTTGAGCTTGGCCATGCGCCCGTCGGGGTGATGCCAGACCACGCCTTCCCAGCCGTATTGACCCAGGTCGAGAATCCAGGGCTTGAGTCGTTCGTACGCCTGCTCGATGGAGACGCCGGATAGACGCAGCTCCGCGTCAGGGGCGACTTGTGCGCTGGCGTGGCGCACCAGTCGATGCGTCTCATAGTGCTCAGGGTTGCCGTTGATCTTCGGGCCGCACAGCTCGAAGGTGCCGGCGTCTAGAAGCGACTCGACGTCAAAGTCCGCCTCGGCCAGGAACTTGCCCCAGCCGGTCTGCTCGATCGGCTCCCAGCCGTATCGCTTGTCGGTCACCGGGTCGTAGTCGACCTCTACAAACGCAGTCGGCGCTTCCTTCCCGGGCTTCACCTCTCGCCGAGCCCACCACTGAGCATCCGCCGTCAGCCGGACACAGACTCCGTCGTACTTGCGAGTCGCTATGCCTTCGCCGGCTAGCACCCACTCGCAGCCGGGAGTGACCTCGGGTAACAGGCGACGCATGTCGTCGGGGTCGCGCTTGAAGAGCGTCGGGATCTTCTTCACTGCCCCTCACCTTCGTAGCTGAACATGCCGCCGTGGCCCGGAGGTGCGGGAGCGTCACACCACATACAGCACCAGCCGGGTGGATCTGGCCGCCAGGCATGCAGGCAGCGTCGCTGACGCCGACGACGTAGCCAGAGACGGAAGACGTTCACGAGTAGCTCCTCCGTAGCTCGAAGTGGATCGGAGAGTCTGGCTCTTCCCCCATGGCGTTCTGCACCCCGATGTTGAAGTCGATCTCCCAGCGGCTCCCGCCCCACTGGCGGGAGCCGAACTCCGCAGCGATGTAGAAGTCGCCACTGTTGAGGTCAGCCGACTCCCTCTCCTCGGTGAAGATCCAGGAGTCGACCCACTCACCCGAGCCCGCCATCGTGATGCGGTTGATCCCCCTCGACTCCGAGCCCTTCTTGAAGTGATTTACTATCAGTAAATTACTTCCATGCTCGATGAACGGAGCGGCTACCGCGGTCAGCAGGGCACCCTCCTCATGTATGTTCGCCGAGTTCGTCTCGGACCCGTGATAGGCGTAGAACGGGTCGATGATCGTGAGCACCGGGTCGAGCTGCTCTATCGCCGTCTCCACCGTCCCCTTGAAGGCCGGCGATAGCAGCGGTGCTGTCTGGAACACCGCGTGTATCGGCGCATCACCGATGTCACGGATGCCGACGGACTCGGCGATGCGAGGCATGCGCCTCGTCCAGGGGATCTTGCCGCCCTCGCCGACGAACATGACCACGTTGCCCTGCTTCTCCACCGGGAATTGACGCAGGAAGGGCTCGCCGGTCGCCACCGCCACCGCCAGGTACTGCGACAAATAGGTCTTGAGCGTCTTCTTCTCGCCGGCTATCTGGCCATAGGTCGGCACGACCATGACGTTGCGCACCAGCCAGTTCAACGTGAGGTCCGACGCCATCAGCTCTCGCATCGTGAACATGCGCAGATGCGACGGGTGCTGACTCAGCACCTTCTCGACGTCCTCCTGGCTACCGCCGTGTTCGAGGATGATCTGCTCCACGAACTGACGATCCTTGTCCCGCTCTTCGAGCCCGATGCTTACGGTGCTCCGCACCCGAGCCCGACCCCCATCGAGGGCTCGCCGGAACTCCCGCCTCGCTGCCCATTCGTCGGAGCGATCCCTTACTGCCTTCGTGAAGTTCTCTTCGAGGATGAACAGTGCTCGCGTCGCCCCGGGATAGCCGAGCAACTCGTGGTTGCACAAGGCGGCTACAGCGACAGTCATGGACGTGTGACGGTCCCCCTGGGGGTCGAAGCTGCTGAATGCCGCGGTCACCTTCGGGTGCCACTCGTGCACTGCCTCCATGCGGGCGTCAGGGATGTCATACGGGTCGTCGAGCGACACCTCAGCCTCGGCCTTCGCTGCTGCCCGCAGCCGCTCCATGACCCAGTCAGGGGCGAGGAGACACCCCGTGAGGTCGCCATGGGTGAACTCATAGGCCATGTTGCCGGGAGCGACGACGTAGCCGGCGTCGCTGCGCACGTTCACGCCGGGGCATAGATCATGGTTGCCGATGTGTTCGGCTGTGATCGGCTTGGCAAGATAGGCGTGATAGCCGGTCGGCCGTCCATACGGCCGACCGTAAGATGGCGTTCCGACTACCGCCCCCCAGGCGTCGTTGTGACCCCAGCCCGGAGCGATCTCGTTCAATTCATCGATCCCACTCCTCTCTCCCTTGGTGTCGACGTCGAGGACAATGAGCCCCAAGCTGCCAGGGACGAGCCCGACCATCTCGGTGTCCTCGTGCTCGAACCACCACAGATCCCGGGTATCGCTCGAAGCGTCATGGAATCCATCATGCACGAGGTGTGTCACCGGGCTCTTGTCGGAGCGCAGCGGTAGCACCGCTGCGCCACGAGCCATCAGGTCTTGTGCAAGCTCACGGGGTGTCATTCCACTTCCCGTCTGGGAACTTTTGGGAACCCTCATAGAATAGACGCCAATATTCAATATACAACGAGTCAAGCTCTTTGAGTGTTGACTTGAGCGCCGAACATTCGTTACCTGCGCGTTCATGTAGTTGGTCCAACCTGTGTTCAATCTCTCTTTGGTCCTCCTTCCAGCGTGTTGATTCGGCGTTCATCATTGTTGCTCGTTTCTTATGCACGCGAGACCGGGCGCGGTGATGATCGCGCCAAAGCGTGATCCTCGCAGCATCAACATCGTAATCAACAGCCATTGATTAGGTTCCTCTCAGGAGACATCAGATCCCCATAGCTTCTCGACAGCGGCCCAGAACTCCGGCAGGTTCTCGTCTATGTAGAACGGATCGACCCGGTAGCGCCCACGGATCTGGTTGGCGATATCAGGCCGTGCTCGGTTCAGGGCAATGAAGGCGTGTTGTCCAGGACGGACGTCAAGTCGTTGCTCCTCAAGGGAGAGTGAGACTCGTGTCCGGAAACCTTCATACGTCTGCATCATCAACGCGGACCGTCATAGTTGTAGAGCACCGTCATGAACTCGCGGAAGGTTCTCGCTAGCCGGTAGTGGTGCTCACGAAGGTCGGGCAACAGCGGGTTGCGATCGGCGATGTTCCAATCCTCCATCCTTGGAGGCTCTGCGAGGATGAGGTACTGCTTGGGCTCACCGTCGTAGATATATCGGACCTCGCCATGAAAGGGACCGTCGAAGAACACGCATCGGAAGGTCGGCGCCCGCAGGCTGTGATCAAGGCTGGCCTTGATGTCCTCAAACTTGATGCCCTCGGGCGCAGTGATGTTGAACTTGATGTTCAGCCCCTTGCTCATCCGAACGCGATCCTCCACAGGATCACCGACACAGCGGCCACGATGGAGATGATCAGAGCTGCGTACACCAGCCAAACACAGCCGAACGCCGCCGCGCAGCCGTTCACGAGGTTGTCGAGATCGTCGTCTTTGCGCTTCATTGGGCTGCCTCTCGATCTGCCGTCTTGTAACGATCGTTCAGTTGCGCTGATAGCTCGCTGATCCGCGCCTCGATTGTTTCGACGCTCGGATCGACCACGGTTTCTCCGGGCACCGCTTCCACCCTCCTCATGAGGATGAGTTGTCCCTGTAGCGAGTTCAGCTCAGACTGCATCACTGTGGTCAGGTTGCTGTTGACCAGGAGGTGGATCTTGTCGAGCATGGCGACGAGCAGCTTGTTGCCCATTCGTCGCTGGAACTCGGACAAGACGGCCAGGCCCGCCAAGACCAAGACGATCACGATTGTGTCCATCATCAAGTCCTTTCAAAGACCAGCAATGTCGAGGGTCGGCCATGGGCGTGGCGCTGCTCGCGCCCGTTGGGATAGCGCTCTGACGGCGCCATGGGCTGAGGGATGTGGTGGCCGAGCATGTCGAAGCGGTCCACGAGGGTCGCTTCGCTGGATTCCTCGGTGAACCGAGTCAGCATTTCTGTCTGCCAGTAGACGCGACCGTTGGCCACCTGGTCCTGGCACTTGACCAGTACGTACTTGCGTGAGATGCGGATGCACTCGGCGAGCCCGTCGAGCATCAGCACGTGACGGTCGACGACCTTTGCGGGCACGTCGACGCCGTAGCGCTTGCTCAGCTCTGACAGTCCATCGGGGTTGCCGTTGAGCTTGTAGGGCGGATCGAAGAAGACCGTGTCGAAGGACTTGTCCTCGAATGAGAATCGCCGGAAGTCGCTGCCGTTGAGGTTGAGCGTGATCTGCTCGATGCCCTCAGGGCATTGCGAAGTTGGAGTTGGTCCGAGCCTGGAAGACCAGAGCCCTCCTGCGCCGGGCGTGGCGTCGTAGACGAAGCCCGTCACATACCCGAGTCGCCACGCGTCGTAGATGAGGTCAGCGTTGGTGCGCCATGGGTAGCAGGCGACAACGCTGCTCTTGGTGGGATAGAGGGCTTCGAGCGCCACCTCGATCGCTGTCTCCGCTATCGCCTCGATGTCTGGCACGTCGGGGTACATCGCCCGCAGCGCCGCCTTGGCGGTCTCGATCGCCTTAGTCATTGCTCCACAGATCCCATGGCCCATGGGGGAGCTGGACAACCCATTCGCTGCCCGGCTCGCCACGCCAACTCCCGCCGCACTTGCAGACATGAAGATCATGCTCCGTACCAGCGGCCACCCCGCAGCGACAGGAGTGGAACTGTTGACCACAGATGTGCTCAGTGCCCTTGTCGATCCACTCCCGAAGCGACATGCCCGCGACGCCTAGGGTGACGGGTAGGCCGCGCAGGTTCGCTAGTGGTTGACCATTGCCGCGGTAGCCGCAGTTCGGTCCACCGCCCGGGGCGTAGTACTCGCCGAACATGGCGAGGTGCAGCAGGCCGCCCATGAGGCGATTCACATACCTGCTCAGCACAGCTTCGAACTCAGGGAAGCGGGCGGGGACGTCACCGTCCCCGCCCTTGGCTGTCACTCCTGCACCGCCGGCACGGGGAGCTGAAGGATCTGGCTCGGGTCATCGGGAAGGACGAAGACCGTGCCGTCCTTGCTCATCTCCGTCATGGCGTCGATCCACTTCGAGATCAGCACCTGCTCGTTGAGCCGGTTCTGGCACTGCGCATTGGGGATCGGAGTGACGATGATCTCCTCGGTGGTGGCGCCGGCAACCTCGGTGTCGACTCTCTCGACGGTGGCTCCGCAGCGGGCGATCTGGTCGGCGTCGGCGTCGGCGAGCGATTCCTCTCGCCTGGCGTTGCCGTTGATCCGAACCGTGTTGAGGTTGGCCCGAGCTTCCTCGACTTCGAGCTGGCGCTGGTTCACCCGGTCGAGGGCGTCCCGCGTCGACTTCGGCAGGTTGATGTCGCCGACCTCGACTCGCTCGACGTCGACCTCGGTCAGCTCCTCGTTCAGGCGTCGCGTCAGCTCTTCTTGTAGCTCATCGCGCTGCCCGCTGATCTCGACCGCGTTGTAGTCCGATCCGACGGTCGCCGTGACGTCGCGAAGGGCGAGCCGCAGGCGGTTGTCTTCGAGCTTGCCCTGATCGCGGTGTTCGTTGTCGAGCTTCTCGACGCTCTCGCCTTCGATGTTGTAGACGAGCGCCACGTTGATCGAAGCGTCGTTGCCGAGGCTCGGGACCGGGACCGCCGGGCCATCGACATCATCGCCCTTGCCGGCCAGCTCGATCCGTTGCAGGCGGGTGTCCCACTTCTCTCGCTTGTTCCATGGCGCCGTCCACCCGAAGCCAGAGGTGCTGTCGGTGTCGATGACGTTGCCGCCGGCACCGCGGATGAGCACGGTCTCGCCGGTCGATTGCGTGTACGAGCCCGACACGGCGAGGAAGATCAACGCGATCAGGGCCAGCACGACACCGATGACGCGGGACGCCACCTTCTCTTCTGCGGGGATACCAGGAGCGGCCAAGCAGCCCACAGCGAAGAGCAAGAGAACCACGGCACTAATGAACCAGATCACGTGCTCAATCTCCTTTGTCGTTGTAGAACGCCTTGACTAGGCGTTCCGCTTCCACTCGATCCTCATCACTGAGGATTGCGAGAGTGCGGTCTTGTTGGAGCACCCGCTCAAGGCAACGGGTTGCTTGGAGATCGTGGGTGTAGACCACCAAGAATCGATTCGGGGGAATGAGATCAGCGCCCACTTTGACGATCCCCTGACGCTTGCGTTCAGCGATGATGGGCAGGTAAAGCGCATATGCGATGATCGCTGTCGCAATGAGGATTCCAACTATCTTCAACACGATCATGATGATCCATCCCCTGTCGTCAGGTTCGTCCATGTGTCGTCATCAAAGAGAGGTTCGTTGACGAACAACGCATAGAGCAGATCTTCGGCCTCGACGCCCATCGCCCCAGCCATGGTTTTCATGTCGTCTACGGAGTTGCCCGATGACTCAAGGCCAACCATGGCCAGCAGATCGGCCATGCCTTCATCACCGATCTCGACGTTGATGATGGTGGCGATATCCTCATCATGTAAGGCCATGACGAGCCTCTGGCTCGGCTAGCTCGATCACGCCGGCCTGCTGCAAGAGCAGCAGGCCGTCCTCAACGGTCATCACGAAGTAGTGCTCGCCAACGTTTCGTTTCCTGGGCCGCTTTGCGATGACGGCACCGAAGGTAGCGTTGCCTGCTAACTTCTCGACCTGCATCTGATCAACCCAAGCGGCCAACTTGAATTGCACCGCGTCCTTGCACTCAAGGACGAGCCTTGGAGTCCCGAGGATGTCGCCCGTGTCGTTGCCCCGCTTTGCTCGACGCACAGGCAGACCGATCGAGTTCAGATACGTGACGACATCGCGTTCGTAGTTGTCTCCCTTGCGGCGAGACTTGCTGCCGCTCACCAGGGAAACTTTCTGGTCTGGCTGTAGACCCGTGAATGGCTGTAGTACCGCGAAGCCGAAACCGCCGCACCCACGCGTGACGCGACGAAGTGTGCCTCGGCTGCGTAGAGGATGCCTTCGTGTTCGCCGCTCGTCGGCTCTAGCACTTCCACGTCGTAGCGATGTGCCAGCTCTTCAACCGGGCAGCTCAACGTCAGAAACATCCTGTCGTCGAAGTACCTGTTGTATCGCTCGAAGGCGCTAGGCGGATAGAGGCCGACTATTTGTGCCTTCTCGGCGCGATAGCCCTTCTCGTATGGCCACACCTTCCCGCCAAGGAGCACCTTCCCGAGTATCCCGCCGCTCTCGACTTGGAGCAGCGCATCTGTCAGAGTCTTGAGGGCGTATATCCCACAGCCGCTGGCTATCGAGAAGGACTGCCGAGCGTTGATTTGGTCGCTCTTGGGCTCAGAGCATGGCGGCCCGTCACATGCCGGCAAGGCTCGTGGACCGAAGTTGTACCGTATGGCGGTCGTATGACAGGGGCTAGCGGTGACTTCCCTGTCCCAGACGAATTGGAAGGAGACTGAGGCCAGCTTTTGAGCGGCCGGCTGCCACAGTGGGGTGCTCCGCCACCAGCGATATGCCTCGATGGGCTCAGCGAGGTCGTAGACGGTCACTAGGGGCACTTCTTCCCGAATGGACATCCACTGGTTCGTCGGTCGACTTCGCGGCAGGCAAGGCAGGCGACGGCGGGACCATCGGTAATCCACACCGCACCTTCAACGTCCTCCCCGCAGAAAGAAACGTCGTCATCGATGCAACAGACGATGTGGTCGATCTCCTCATCGCCGTCGCTAGTGGCATCGAGCGGTCTCGCTAGAGTGGCAACCACTTAGCTCCTCCTCGTGGGCCTTTACCCTGCACCTGCACATGTTCTCGGCTTATGACGTAGAGTCCGCCTGTGTTGTCGTCCTTGATGGCAGCGGTTTGCGTGTCCTCGTCGTAGTGCGTCATCAGTAATCCATAACGCCAACGGCTACCTTCTATGTGTGGGCGTCGAAACCGAGCCCTCACTTCTCCGTCAGATCCCGCCGGCAAGTTGTGCATAGCCCGAGTGCCCCATCGGCGGGCTTGGCATCACAGCGCCAGCAATCATCAGGGCTAGCGTCGTAGGCCATCTGGTCAGAGTTGCCGAGGACTCCGCTGACCGCCTGTATGGCTGCCGCGGCATTTATCGAAGAAGCGACTAGCGAACCCAAGCCCATGTCGAAAGCCCCGACTCGGTACGCCACCTCAGCCATGAGGCACTGACGCGCTACCGCCTCGTATGACTCCACCCGTTGTCGCCGGGCGACGAGGTGTACCATTACCTCGTCCGCTCTGGTTCTCGGCAACCCGATCGCCTCGGCGTAGTTCCTCAGCCTCTCAAACTGTGCTTCTCTCATTAGCGACTCGTAGACACGAGCCAGAGCACCGGTCATAGCCCGTGCTCCCTCTCGACCTCACCGCACCATCCCTCGATGAGATCGAGCTGGGTATCGCTCAGGCCCCCCTCGGACAGCGTGGGCATGGATTGAGGCCACATGCCGAGCAGCGCCTGCTTCGCCGCAGCGACCGCCACGATCTTCGTGATGCGCTCCCGCAGCTCTTCCTCGCGATTGGCGGAAGGCGTCGGAATGGCGTCAGCGGTGATCTCGGTGAAGAGGTGCTTGCCCCGTCCTGAGCGCAGGCTGCGCACGTCGATCGCCTGGTTTAGTAGCCGCCAGCCTTCTCTGATGTTCACTCGGTAGAGCTTGGGCTCGTCATCGCCCTCGGCTGGCAGGTGCATGACGAGAGCCATCTCTTTGTTGAACGGCGGCATCTCGTGCCAGCGAGAGCCATCCCACCGATGTGTCGCATTGGCGTAGGCCGCCAACTGCTGCGCTGTCTTGACCTTGATGTAGTCGAGAGAGCCAGTCTTCAGGTCATAGATCACTGGTAGGGAAGCGTGGGGCCAGATGGCCCCACGGTCCATGGTGCCGCAGAGCCCGAGATCAGGAACGCACACGACTGCTTCGATGAAGATGGGGATGAAGTCCAGTCGGTGCTGAGCGACGGCGGTCTTGTAGCGGATGATCCTGTCGCGATGGTCAGGCGGAATCTTCACGGCCTCGCCCAAGTCAATCCGCTGGGTCATCGCATGCAGTGCCGTACCGATGTTTGCCTTCTTGTCAACAGCGGCTGCTTGCTCCGCTTGCTTGACTACCTGGTTCAGGACGTCCTTGTCATCCGAGCCGTTCGCCGATGCAGCAAGGGTGACGAGGTCTGCACGTTGACCCATGCCGAAGGCGACCATGCGGGCCTTCCAGTCCATGAGCCCGTACGTGTCTTCAAGAGCACCTGCCGCCGTAGTGACCCGAGTGAAGTGGGTCTCCTTGCCGGTGATCGGATGGGGGAGAACGTAGCGTCCCCAGTGATCGTGCTTGATTCGTACGTCCACGTTCCATGGGTCCTTCGGGTCGGCGGGTTCGAGATAGAGATTCGCCTTGCAGACACTGCATGGATCTGGCAGTTCCTTGGTGCCTGGATATTGCCAGCCACACTTCGAGCACTTACACCTCTGACAGGCCCGCGGAGGGTCGCCAAAGCCATCCCACTGCCAACCACAGCGCTTACAGCTCGGGATGTTGTGACGGGGATTGAGACAGGCGTCCTGATAGACGCACTCTGTCGTACCGACGATGAAGCGACACCATGGCTCTCCGTCTGGCGAGAAGACCAGGGAGTCCGGTGGCCATCGACGCAGTCTGTCTAGATCTTCTTCAGCTTGACGTATACCGCGAAGCTCAGGCCCCGCCGGGGTAGGTGTAGAAGGAGAGCCGTCCATCACAGATGGGACATCGCGATCGCGGCGTCGCCGGCCAGGTGCCCTCTGAGCGAGTGCCGTTGTCGAGCGTGACGGTGTAGCCCTGCGTCCGTTGAACGCCGATCACACCCTGACGCCCGTGCTCAACACATTCGAGGATCGAGCAGAACACCTAGACCCCCGCTGGCACCTGCTCCGGCTTGCGCTCGGGCTCCGGCGTGGTCTCGCGCTTGGGCTCAGGCCACTCCCATGGCGCCGGGACCTGAAGGGGCTCGTCGCTCGTTGGCCGGCCGATGTTAGCCATGGTCGTCATCTCCTTGTACTAGGTCTATGTCCACTTGCCCCACCGCTTGATCGCCTCATCGACGGAAGAGATGGAGGCTGCGCTGAAGAGCGCCATGGCGATCCGGGGGTCACCACGTAGCCGCTTGGCTTCGGCCGGTGTGGGTGGCCGAAGCACTCCTGCCTCGCAGACACCAAGGGCTCCACACTTGGCGCATAACATGGCGTCACCATCAGACGGAGTCGCCCCCGACCGGAAGAGCGAATGATGGCAGTCAAGAATTCGACCGCAGTTGCCGCAGGTCATGGGGATGAGGTTAGGACTGAAGGCCACGGTCGCTTCCTAGCAGCAGTTGTTCGATCAGGTCGTGAGCACGTCGCATCACGTCTCGACATGACTCGCAAGTCGCGTGTTGGGCGCCATCGGTCAGGCCAGCCAGGATGACGCTCGGGTCATCGCCGTAGAGGCTCACCGCGTCAACCGGGCCATCTGTCATCTCTTCACCCGGTTGTGTTGGCGCAGTGATCCACGCGCTGAGCGAGCTGCATCGTGGATGCGGCGGTAGACAGACGGGTCCCGGTCGCCATTGCAGATCTGGTGCTTGATCTGCCTCGCGTCGCCGATCAGCTCATCGAGGCATGACAGCGCATCCTTCCTCGACACCGGTCGAGCGGGAGGATGCGTACGAGGTCTGAAGCGGGGCTTGTTCTTGTTCTGGATCGGAGCGAGCTGAGCCCGTAGCTCCGCATAGCTGACGCCGAGCACCTTGGCGTTCCACTGCATCAACACCTTGGTCACGGTGCCCTTGTCGTCCGTGCAGCGCAGCACGCGGCCGTCGGGCAACTCCATCGAGAGGTGAGAGCCGGTCTGCCGTAAGCTCTTCGCCGAGTAGCGTCTCTCGAAGAACCTGCGCAGCTCCGCTCCGGTGAACGGTTCCTTGCCGCCGCTCACGGGACGTTCCTGAACAGGCGGAACCAGCCACCGCAGCCGGCGTGGCGGCCCTTCTCGATGGGAAGGTAGACCGTCGCTCCTCGACGGGTCAGGCGAGCTGTGCTCGTGGCGCCGCATCGCCTACACTGGGCGAGTAGTGACGCGCTGGTAACTCCCCCGGAACCACGGGGTCGGCGACGAACAGACGGCACCTCTGACCTCCTTCCATCCACCATCCGTGCTGTGTGATGTGATACCGTACCACGCCCCTTTTGGCTGGTCAAACAACTCGACCACAGTCCGCGACCCCTACCACGGGTAGGATTCGTGACATAGGACTCGTTGCAAGTCGCGGTGCGATAACGTACTGTGGACCCTCGATATGCAGATAAGAGGAGTGGGGCTAAAAATGCCTGGTGAAGACGTGGCGGCACGGCGTGAGGCTCACGCCTTGGAGCTTTCCGCGGCGTTGGGCGCGCTCATCAAGGCGGAGCGCGAGCGTCGCGACTGGACCGCGGCGCAGCTCGCCGAGAGGCTCGGGATGCGCCAGTCGGGCGTCTCTACGTGGGAGAACGGCGGCCGTCACTTCGGGGGCCTGCACATCCACAACGTCATGGCGCTCGAAGATGTCTTCGAGCTGCCGAGAGGGGCCATCTTCAAGCGGCTACACGCCGTCGAGGATGACACGGACTTCGAGACGTTCGTCATGTCCCGGCGCGAGTTGAACCTCGCTCAGAAGGGCGCCTTCCGCGAACTCTACCGGGCGTTTGTCGTCAAGGAGTGGACCGGATAGGGTTTAGGTCTCAGCCCCCGGTGGATGAGACGGGATACCACAGGGGCTGACCAAGCGGTCCCTCGTCTGCGATGTTCAGGGGTTTCTCATCCTTTCCCCTGGATGATCCGGACGGGGGGCCGCCTTGCTCGCACAGGGGGCTCACTCCCATGGCGATGATCTTGCCAGCCACCCTGATGATCTCGAAGGCCCGCCGGTACGCTTCGATCTCCGAACGCAAGCGCTCGACAGCGGCTTCCAGCAGTGCAATGCGAACGGCCGCATCTTCCGCCGGGTCGTCACGCACAGCACTGTCCGTGATCGCCATTAGCTTTCCTCGGTTCCAAGAGGCGTCAATAAGCGGCTCAGTTTGGCAGTGGCGGTCATAACAGTCAAGCACCTATGGGCAGCAGGCGTTTTCCCTGCTCAGGCCCGCTAAGGGGGCTCTGGTTGTAAGGGCTGCACTGTTACGTTACGATGTCAGGCGTGAGGTCACCGCTGGGCGAAGCCATCCGCTGGGCGTACACGAGTGCCGGTCTCCGGCAGCGTGACGTGGCTACAGCGCTTGGTGTGCAACAGAGCGCCGTGTCGGATTGGGCGCTGGGTCGCTTCGAGCCCGATCTGCGCAAGATCATCCAGATCGAGGACTGCTGCGGTCTACAGCGGGGGGCAGTCCTCTGTCGGGCTGGGTACGTCTCCGGTGAGGCAGCGCTCGACCACGTCAAGCAGCTCTTTAGCGCCCGCCAAGTCGTCCCCGATCTGACCCGCCAGGACGTCCGTCAGATCATGGAGCACGATGTCCTGCCCCAGGACACTCGCCTGCAACTCGTTGCCGAGTTGCAGGCTGGCGAGGACCAGCAGCTCGTCGGATAGGGGCGCTGTCGTCGCAGGCGGAGGTGACGTCGACGTGGATGCCGTGGTGGTCGTGGTCGTCTCGCCAGCGGGAAGCGACGGCGCCGGCTGGCTGGGGCTCGTCGTGCTCGACGGCACGGTCGTGGTCGAAGTCGATGGAATAGCGGTCGTCAGGCCAACGGTGGGTTCTTGCCTTGTTGGCTCTGGCTTCGGGTCCCGATGGGCCACGACTCCGACTCCGGTCGACGCCATGATCGCCAGGGCGAGCAACACCCCGGTGGTCCGCTTGTTCTCTCCGGCTTTCTTGGCCAGCCATGCCGCCGCTGGAACCGACACCAGCTTCCCGCCTCGGGCCTCGCTGATGATGCGCTTGGCATCGGTGGCCGCAGCGGTCTCGGCGTCGAGCACATCAAGGGCCTCCATGACCCGACTCTGAAGATCCTGCTGTGAGCGCCGAGTGCGCGTCGATACGACCAGTGACCCGGCTGCCAACGCGATCGCGAGGATCACGCCGGCCACGATCAGCATGGCTCGTTCACCACCGGGAGTGAACTTACCAGGCTACGTGTTCCCATGGTTCGTTGGATCGTTGATGTACAGGTACGCGTCGGTGATGCCCCAGTTCACGAGCCCCTTCCACATGAGCAGAGCGGTGCGGTGGTACTCGCAGTCGCTGTGGTCGAGATGATGGAAGAGCTGGTCGAGGACGGCGTCGGCCACCTCGTCGGGGTCCATCCCGGCGTCGAGGGCCATCGACATGCGGTCCCTCAGCTTGAGAGCGACATCATCGCCGGCTGCTGCTGGCGGGGTGAGAGCCCGGAGCATGGACGTCGCCTTGCTGGTCATCGGCTCGATACCGTATCACGGTCTCACTCGGCGTGTGATGACGTATCAAGCCGTTGGACGAGGAGCGGTCAGAGCGTTAGCATGGGTGACGCGTGAGCGACGGGAGTTACCGCCAGCCCCCGTGCTCGCCGTTGGGGTTTGTGGCGGGGAGGCGCTGCGGTCTCCTCGCCACAGCCCCTTGATCCCCATCCGACGCCGTGATAGACCATCACGGCAACAACCTGGCTACTGTCGAGGCCCGGTTGGGGTTGGGGCGGTGGCGGGGCGCGACACTCCGGCAGGACACCGGGGGTTTGCCTTCCGGCCATAACCACTCCCCCAGAGACAGCCCGCCTCGTCCCCGCGGCGGGCTGTCTCGCGTCCAAGGAAGCTGTTGCTTGATGACGTAACAAGCGGTACGCTCGACCCTGCAAAGTTGCATAGTGCCCCAGGCGCCGATCGCACAGCGCCCGGGGCGAGTCGGACCTAACGGGAGGTCACGACCCGATGGCGGAGCTTAGCGATCAGGAGATCACCGGTCGCGGAGGGGGACGGTTCAGGCTCGTGCCGACCGTCCGGCGATGGGTACGTATGTTCCATGACGAGTGCGGAAGCTACGTGAACTTCGTGCCGCCGATCAACGAGGTCGACCGCGACAGGCGCGTGCATTGGTACGCCGATCACCATGATTGCGACGCGAACAACTGGATGGTGGGTGGATAGTGATAGGTCGATTGAAGGTTGCCCTCGCAGCCGCTGCTCTGACGGTGCTGATCGTGGGTTGCCTCCCCGCCGACGGGACTCCGGTCAACACGCCGGTACCGGGCGACGTCGGCTCGAACATCGCCGTGTATTTCGGCGACTCGCTCTGCTGGGATGCTTCCAGCAGACTGACGGTCTTCTACGTAGCTGACCCCGCCTGGCGGACGTCGCTGAACTGCTTCGGCGGGACTCAGTTCGAGAGCCCCTCTTGGGTGCAGAAGTACAGCCTCGTGGGCAATGCTCCATCCCAGTCAGGGGCGGTTGTGGTCATAGCTCTCGGCTCGAACGACATCACCCTCGACGCCAACCTCGACATTACGAAGCTCCAACTGGCCGACGCGGTGATCAAGACGACGAACGCCAGAGCAAGCGCCGTCGTGGTGCCGAACCTCTCGACGACTGCACTCACCGGGGCTCGTCTGACCAAGACCCAGCAGTGGAACGCCTGGCTGCGACAGGTCGACGCTTCCGCCGACCCCACCTGGCGAGCGCTGCGGGTCGCTGACTTCCAAGCCTGCTCGACGGGTCATCCGGAGTGGTACATCGACCCGGTCCATCAAACTCTCGCTGGTCAAACCGCCTATGCGCAGTTCCTGTACCAGCAACGCACACCGGGCCTAGTCCCGTGTTAGGGTCCCTGCGCTCCCGGGGGAGCGGACGTTATCCCATTCTCCCCACGCGCGGCCACGTTGGACCTAGACCGCTTCGCGTGGCCGTATGTGGAGGAGGGTCTGCCTCCCGGGAGCACTCGCAGGCACCGGGTGGGGCGCGAGGGGTCCGCCCCGCCCGGTGTGGATCGTCATGACGGTCATGTACTTCGGTGAGCGCTGGGACGCCGCCATCTTCGATGACGGCGACGTTCGACAGGTGCCTACGCCCGTCGGCGAGCCTTGCCTGTACTGCCGCGAGGAGATCGCTGAGGCCGACCGCGGGTTCATACAGACAGCGTTCAAGAGCCTGGCTCCCGAGCAGTTGCCGATCCACCGAGAGTGCCAGCTACGGATGATCCTGGGAGGGCTCGATCACGTCGAAGGTCGATGTGAGTACATCGGCCACTGCAACGAGCTACAGAAGGCCGCGGGCCGCACTGACCGCGAAGATGCCCTTGCTGTGTGGGACTGGGCACACTCGTGACCGCGCTTCGCCGGCCTCCACCGAGGGCAACGAGGGTGCTCGTGATCGCTGCTCTGCCTGTTCCGGCTTGGGCGGTGCTGTACAGCTACTGGCTGCTATGGAGCGCCTGGCCGCTCATCGCCGGGTTGGCGGTCTCTCATGGCGCCTGTCTGCTGCTCGGGCTGTGGTTCATCGATCGTCGCCGCAAGAGACAGGTTTCTGAATGGCTACCTTGAAGAGGTCTAGCGAAGTGTTACTGACGCTCGATGAGCGCCTGAAGCGCTTGCGCCAGCTCATCGCCCAGTACGACGCGGCTGGGCCTTGGTTCGACCCGCCCCTCGACTGCTTCCGGATGCTCGACGATCTCGTCGGACACCTCCGAGTGCTCGACGCCGGCATCACCGGCGGCGAGCCGCTGCCCGTCGCCTGGAAGCTCTCGACCCGATTCGATGTCGTTCAACGGGTCGAGGAACGATCAGACCTGGTGGCTCGGTTCCGTGACTCCGCTGACATCGGAGCCCTGATCGAGCTGATCGAGTGCGCAACCGGAGCGACGGTTGAGGGTGTCGTGGAGGGTTGACCGATCAACACGGAGCAGTGCAGGGGTTACCATAGACGGCATGGAACGTCGAACCTTCGTCGTGGGTGGGACCGCCGCTGCGCTCTTCCTTGGAATGGGAGGCAGACAGATGTTGCTCACGGAACCGCCCACCTCGGTGGGCTGGGCGGAAGTCGAAGGGCTCCGAGGCGCAGCAATGCGTCTCAAGCGGGCAGACATGCGCAACGGAGGGGGCTACGCCCTGCGGCAAGCGGATGCGCAGGTCAAGCAGGCCAAGATGGTCCTCGAAGCACCCTGTCGACCGTCCAGCAAGCCGAACTTGTTCGGCGAGCGAGCAGCAGCAGCAGCGTGGGTGTTCAACAACGCGGCGTTCGCTCGTCACGACGTCGGCGAACACTTGGAGGCCTACCGCTTGTGGTGGCTGGCAATTGAGACGGTCAAGTCAGCGAACAACTGGCCTTTGGCCGCGCGCATATTCGGCCAGCAGTCGCGTCAGCACTTGGCGATCGGCCAGCCCGACAAGGCCCTCGCCGACCTCTCGCATGCGATCGAGGGTGACCGACGTAAGGAGCTGTCGGGTACGGACCTAGCCATGCTGCACGCCCTACGGGCTCGTGCGTACGGCAAGCTCGGCGACGAGCAAGCCACGCTCACAGAGATCGGCGAAGCTGACAAATTCATGTACTCCAAGAGCAGCCCCGATGACGCGGCCGACCGACCGTGGATCAGCCACTACGACGTCGCCCACCACCAGGGCGACACGGGCGCCGCGCTACGAGCCCTGGTGGGCCATGGCTACCGACACCGCTCAGCCGCCATCGGGCTCTACGAGCAGGCGCTCACCGGCACGGCAGACGCAAACGAGCGAAGCGGGATTCTCGTCTGCGGTTCGCTCGTTTGGCTCCACCTGACAGACGGCGGGGTCGAGATCGAAAGGGGTTACACCCTCGGCCACGACATGCTGTCGCGCGTGGAGCGCAACGGGATGATGTCTCGTCGAGTCGTTGACCGCATCACTCGCATGCACAACATCCTCGACCCGGCCAGGTTCAGAGGACCCGAGGCGGACGACCTGCGGGAACACATCGTGTCCACGCTGAGTCTCATCGGGCCGTGACCGACGGACGCTGCGCCGACTGCCGCAAGGGTCACTACGACCTCGGAAACGGAGTGATAGCGAACTTCCCGTGCACGAGGGAAGGCTGCACGTGCTGGTTCTGCGGGCCGGTCACCTCAACTGTTCAAGCCGAGGCGCGGAAGGCTGTTCACGCCCGGCTAGAAACCCCTTGCCCCGACGACCAACCGTTCGGTACGGTATCGAGCCATGCCGACACTACTTAACCAGCTCCTCGGGGTCGAGGGGCGAGCCCGAGCGAAGGCCGAAAGCACTCGGGCTCAGGCGACGGATGACATCAACAAGAGCGGTCCACTGAATGGGCTAGCTCGGAAGTACGCGCCCAAGGTGGACGGCGAGCAGGGGTACCCGCAGGAGTCGACCCAAGTGCAGCTCACGGTGAAGGGCATCACCGATCGCCTCGCCGCCGATCTCGGTCGCTGGTGGGACATCACGGCCAGTCGCGACAGGACGAACACCGAGGCCAAGGCGAACATCGTGGTCGAGGGGGACGTGCTGCTCGCGGATGTCCCTGCTTCGTACCTGGTGTGGTTCGAGAAGCAGCTCATCGAGTTGCGCGGTTTCCTGGTTCACCTCCCAATCCTCGACCCGGCTGAGATCTGGAACACCGATGAAACGACCGGTGTCTCCCGATCGGAACCCGAAGAGCGGCAGAAGACTCACGAGGTGTTCAAGAACCACCGCATCTCCCCGGCGACGAAGGAGCATCCTGAGAAAGTCCACGTCTACACGGTCAGCGAGCCGGAAGGGACCTGGACGGTGACCAAGCTCTCCGGCGCCATCGACGGTTCTCGGCGGCAGCAGTTGCTCGATCGCATCGACGTTCTCATCGACGCCGTCACGTTCGCGCGAGAGGAAGCCAACCGGACCCCGGTCACCGACCTCAAGGTCGGCAGCCCTGTGTTCGAGTATCTTCTCGCCCCATAGATCTCCCGAGAGGGAGTGGAGCACAAGTTCAAGTTCAAGCTCAAGCTCATGAATCAAGCTGAAGCTCTCGCTCCAAGCTTAAGCTCAAGCTAAACCTTCGGACAGGTGAGCCCAATCCGGGGACATGCGGGTTCGATCCCCGCTCCCGCCTCCACATGGCGGGATGATCTAATGGCAAGATTCTTCCGGTTTAGACACGGGCAAGCCAACGTCCGATATCAAAAGTGTGATGTAGCTCAGTTGGTATGAGCGCACGCCTCTGGCGCGTGATGTCGCGGGTTCAAGTCCCGTCATCGCTAAACACTTCCCCGGGCCGGGGGGCAAGGGTATGCCCCTCGGCCCACCAAGTTTTGCTACGATGGCGACACAGTCCTCGAACCCCAAGGTGGTGCAGATGGCCTCGACAGTTAGATCCGAGAAGACGCCGTCGGAGGAAGAGGTCTGGACCGAAGAGGTCCGGATCATGTGGATCACCCCCGAGATCGCCAAGCAGATGCTCGCTGGCAACGAACGCAACCGTCCGAAGAGCGACGGCCACATCGATCGCTATGGCGAGGACATGGCGGATGGGGTGTGGTTCGTCAACGGGAGCACGATCTCCTTCTGTGACGATGAACGCTTCCCACCCTGGGGTCGGTTGATGGACGGGCAAACACGTCTGGAAGCATGCATCGAGAAGAGTGAGACGTTCCGCACAATCGTTCTCACTCACGCCTCGCCTGACGCGTGGGACACCATCGATACCGGTCGAAGGCGCAGCCTTCAGCATGTCCTGGCGATGCACAAATACGCCCAACCAGCCAAGTTGGCGCCGGCTGCACGACTGCTCGTTCGATGGGACCTCGGCACTCTGATGTCGAACACGCCTCCAACAGCGAATCAGGTGCTTCGTTGGCTGGGCAACCATGACGAGGTCCACGCATCGCTTCGACTCGCTCGGGCTCTAGCTCGTCGCGAGAAGGCACTAGGTTTCGTCGAGTCGGTGACCACTGCCTTTCACTACGTCATCAGCAGCTATGAGCCCGAGCTTTCGGACAAGTTCCATGATGAGTTGATGCGGGGGGTGGATCTAACTGAGCGCAGTGGTACATATCAGCTACGCAGGTGGTCTGGGCGGAAGCATTCGGACCGTGAGAATCCGAGCCAAGTTACACGTCTTGCCGTCACGGTCAAGGCATGGAACGCGTGGGTGATGGGTGATGAGATCAACGGCGCTTTGAGTTGGCGTGGCGCGGGCTACGCGGCAGAGGACTTCCCGGCACTATACGACAGACATGGGAAGGTGCTTCGCAAGAAGGTTCTCCGGCGACGTGGTCGCCGCCATGATCGTCAAGTCCCCACGGCACCTGGTTTCGCGGCGATGGACGAAGAGGTGTTCGAGAAGAAGAACGGGAACGGTGAGCACGTCAAGGCAGGGATCGAGCGATGACGGAAAAGGCACTGCTCTGGCAACGAAGCTTCGCGTGCGAAGATGCTGCCTGTGTCGAAGTGTGCGTGACTCCGGAAGGAGTCATGGTGCGCAGCTCGACAGCACCGGATGGCCTGGTCCTCCACTTCACAACCGCCGCGTGGAAGGCGTTCCTGGCCGAGGCCACCTCTGGGCAGTTCGATCCTCCAACCTGCTAGGCCGTGCTAACATCCTGCAAGGGGTCGCCTTCCGTTCCCGAGAGTCAGGCCCACTGCACCCCACGGAAACGTGGGGGCTCGCTTCCGGGAGGCGACCCCTTGTTGAAGCTCGTGCAGAGGTATCCGTACCTCGCCGCCACTCTCCCCTTTACGGCGATTGTGCTCCTCAACCTTGCCCTCGGCAACTGGTTCTGGGCTGCCGTGGACGCGGCAGCGGGTGTCGGGGGGCTCTTCTACCTCCGCCATATTATCCGCCGGATAAGAGGGGTAGATCCGTAGTGGGCAAGCTGGTCGAGCGCTTACAGGCGTGCTTGCTAGAGCTAGAGGCACACCACAACGGGGTCGACGGATGGCGTCCTTCGGGCCAAGCCACGCCGTACCTGTACCTCCTCTACAACAAGGGCAGAGACGGGGTGACCGCCAACGATGTCAGGCTTGAGCCATGGGTCTGGGGCATGAATCGCACGTTGGGCGGGTTCCTGCATCGCAGCGCTGACCTGATCTCACAGCATCAGGGCATGACGTCCAAGCTGATACGTCCTGACATGATCGGAGTGGGCGTCGTCTGTGAGGGTTGGGCGCTTGGCACCGATGAGGCAGAAGACGTCGAGCGGGTCGCTCGGGAGCGCCGCATCCACCAACACGTCAATCGGCGCGAGAACCGCATCGTGCTCGGGACTCTCATGGCCGGATCGACGGTCTACTCTGTCATCCGATTTCGCCGACAGAACGAGATCATTGCGCTCCCCGACAACGAGCGCGAGGCGACGCTTGAAGGAGCCATCCCCGAGGGTCTGCGGTACATGGCCGACACCTTGCTCATGGTCTCGTCCATGGGTGGGACACACGTCCGGCCCGGCATCGTTTTCTAGGAGGCTCTGATGCAAACCAAGATCATTGAGGCCGTGCAACCGGGTGTCCCTCAGAACTGGGGCAAGTTCATGGTGATGCACCCCGACGTCGAGTGGAAGCGATCGGCCGCGACTCCGGGGTGTGAGGTAGAGGCCGCTCCGGAGATACTGGCGATGCTTGGCTGGGAACCCGAGCACATCGCCGATCGCTCTCTGCTGGCGCAGATCGGCTGGGGCTTGAATCACATCATCGTGTTCGACCTTCAGACCCAGGAAGGCGCCGCCTTCTTTCCGGGCGGTGATGCTAGCCACGACCTCAGCAAGCACCGCATCTGGGTGTGTCCGCTGTTCGAGCCCTTCCTGATCTGGCTCTACGAGCAAGACCTGGATGAGCTGTCAGCGCTACCCGACAGCGTGGAGGTTGAGGCCGAGTTCGAGCTGGCCGGCTACCGCCGGGAGGGCATCGAGATCCCGGATTTCGTCGGCCTCGCGGAGATCGGTGAGATGCGTGGGTTCAGCAGGCAGCGAGCGAACCAGCTTTCCAAGGAGTCTGGCTTCCCTGAGCCGGCCCTTGTCCTGGCCATGGGTCCGGCTTGGCGTCGAGGTGAAGTCGAGGAGTTCTTCAAGCAGAGATATCCGGTCATCGCATGATCGCCCTCCTCCTCGCCTCGATGGGCCTCGGTGTAGCGGGCGTGGTTGTCGTCGTCCCAATCCTGCGGAATGACCCATTCTCTCGACGGAGGCAGGCGAGTGAGTAGCCAGACCGAGGTCTTCGATGAGTCGAATGCGATCCGCTATCCACTCATCATGACGATCACCCACAAGAGGCTCCGGTACCACTATCGCGTCGCTGTGGGACCCTTCGACGCGCGTGGCAGTGCATTCACCTATCACTCTGCCATTCGTCGGGTCCGCCGCATCGCCGAAGTGTTCGCTCTCGTCGCATCCGTCAAGCAGCAGTGGTCGAGCTGAATGCGGCTCCCCGCGACATCGAGGACGACTAGGATCATTGCCAGCGTCGGAGCTGGTGTTGTGGTGCCGAGGGAGATCCTCGGCCGGTCCGCCATCAGAACCCATGAATCAGTAGCCAGCTCCGATGCTCGCATGTTTGTTGACGGGCGACCCTTCGAGTAGTGTCTCTCCCGCCAAACATGTGCGGTCGCGCTCTGCGTGACTCACGCTGCGGCCCCCGGCTCTCGGCCGGGGGCCGCCCTCGTTCCCGGACAAGTAGTACGCTCATGAGTGTGACCGTCGTAGAGCCGGGCCGCTTGGCCATCCCCCCTTGCGACCACTGCGCTCACTGGCCCGAGTCGGCGTGTCACTGGTGCGGCGAGCCGGGCCAGCCGTCGGAGGTTCTCGTGAGTGACTTCGCCTGCCACCAGTGTGGCGCCGAGGTCGAGGACGACGAACTCGTTCGTGAGATGGCCGCTGATCCGGAGATGGTCGTCGTGTGCCAATCCTGCGCTCGCAAGGTGTGGGTGGCGATAGGACTGGTTCCTGGCGACAGCGACGATGAGACTGACTTGCAGGAACGACGACGGCCCTCACGATCATGACATCCGTCACCCGTTTCCCCTGAACCTCCTGGTCAGAGTAGTTGTACCAAGTTCTCGCTGCCGTTGGGGGATGTCAACTTGGTACAACTAGCTGTACGCTGCGGTTATGGCAGCAGCCCCGACGCTCAAGCAGATGGCAGCTCGGTCGCTCAGCGGTCATCACAAGGTGCTCACGTGCCTATCCCTCGATCTGAAACTCTCCGGCCCCACGACCCCCTTTTCGGAGGCCAGGGGCATGCGCACGTGCCTGGCGACCTTGCGTCGCTGGGGATGCGTCGAGAAGGTCCAGATCGGTGAGGGTGAGCACGTGAGCCACCTGACCGAGACTGGCCGCAGCTTGTTGATACTGCTCGATGAGCAGTGGGGCAAGCACGCTGTCCGAATTGGCTACGACAACCTGAAGGAGAACACCTGATGTCCATCACGAGCCACGTCATCGAGGAGAACGGGCCGTTGCAGCTCGTAGAGACGGAGGTCACCTACGAGATCGAGCGGTACGGCCGAGTGGTCGGCGAGTCGAAGCACACCGCCTACGACGTCCACTGCGAGGAGTGCGACGATTTCCCCGCTCAAGCGGTGAGCCGGGCAGAGGCGGACGACGAGTTCAACACGCACAAGCACAAGGCGGCTGAGTGATGCGAGTACGAGTGAGCTACACCGTCGAGGTGGACGACGACACCCGACGACAGATCAACGCCTTCTACGGCCGCCTGGGACTCGCGTCTCGGGCGCAGGTGCAGGCCTGGTACGAGGCCAAAGGTCGCACGATGGACGACGACCTGAACAACGGGATGGTGGCCTGATGGCCGAGCTGATCATCCGGGTCAAGGTCTCTGACGACCTTGACCCGGCCCTGACCGACCCCGAGGATCTCGCCGCCGACATCATCGACACGTTCACCGAGGATCTGCGACACCGGCTCTCCACCGACATCGGCGGAGTCGAGCTGGCCAGCGCCGAATGGGCTCCGGCCAAGATCACGCTGCCCGAGCAGCCAGAGGTCAACGGCGTGCCGGTCGGATCGAAGTTCAGCGACCCGATCGGCGAGTACGAGGTCGTCGGCTCTCCGGTGTGGGTCGAAGATGCCGGCTGCTACAAGCAGCACGTTCGCAGCCCGCATGGTTACGTCGCCCCGATCACCGTCGACGCTCTGCGGATGAGTCTGAGGAAGGCCAAGTGATGCGCCGTCTCTACTGCCCGACCAGCTGCGGCTCACTCACCTTCCGCGTAATCCGTCGAGGCGTCCTCGTGCAGGACGTCTCGATCGATGAGGAGACCGGCGAGATGATCATGGGCGAGGCCCTCGCTGAAGCTGGCGGGTTCGCCTCGGTGTCATGCGAATGCGGGCACTACTGGAAGACCAAGTCCCAGGCGGTCGAAGGCATTGCCGAGTTCATGGAAGTCCGCTGATGGCTGACCTCTTCGGCATCAAGCGTGTCTCCCGAGACAACAACCGCTCGGATTCGGACAACGGTTCGTACCACTCGCCCTTCGAGCAGGTCGATTCCTGCGAGGCCTGGGCCAAGGCCAACGGCCACCGCATCGTGCACTGGTTCGATGAGTCCGACTCGGTCTCGGGCAAGACGGTCGAGCGCAAGGAGCTTCAGAAAGCCGTCGCTGGGGTTCTTGCTGACGAGGCCGACGGGATCATCGTCATGAAGGTCGATCGCCTCGCTCGCGACATGATCGGTGGTCTCCTGGCCGTGCGCGAGTTGGAGAACAACGGCAAGGTGTTCATCGCCGTCAAGGACGGCATCTACGGCGACGGTAGCGAGTTGTCGCAGTTGATCCTGGCCGTGCTGCTGTGGATGGCTGAGTGGTACCTCAAGTCCGTCACCAAGGGCTGGGAGGACGTCACCCGGCGCCGCGTCGCCAACGGTGTCCACACAGCCGAGCCCTACGGCTACCGCAAGGACGGCGTGCCCGGTCCGAACGGCAAGCTCATCGGAACGCGTCGCTTGGTGTCCGTCCCCGACGAGGAGGACTGGGTCGTCGGCATGTTCGAGCGGCGAGCCGAAGCTCCCCGACCCGACGGCACTACCGGGCCAATGGCCTGGGCCAAGATCGCCGACTGGCTCAACGAAGGGGGCATCCGGACTAGAGAAGGCGGCCTCTGGGGGATCAACAGTGTGCGCCGCCTCGTCCAGTCTCGCGTCTACCTCGGCGAGATCACCTCGGGTGAGTTCGTGAACCTCAACGCCCACAAGGGCATCGTGTCGCTCGATCTGTGGCAGCGAGCCAACGCTCACAACCGGAACGTCCTGCGGAACGACGAGGCCACGTACAAGCTCACCAGCATCATCCGCTGCACCGGCTGCGGTGTCACCATGCGCGGCGTCGGCACCAAGAACGCCTACGGCCACTACCGCTACTACGACTGCCGCCGCAACCACACGTTCGGCAAGTGCCCGGCGCCGGCCCGTATCCGAGCTGACGTCATCGAGGCAGCGGTCGAGGAGGTCTTCAGGACCAAGTTCCTCGGTCCGTGCTGCGATCGCTTCGCTCGTGGCGAGGTGTCCACAGACGCCCTAGAAGCCGCGCTGTTGGAGCAGGAGACCGCAGAGGCAGAGCTGAGGGAGTTCCTCGTCTCGGACAGCACGATCGAAATGGGGCGGGTTCTGGGCAAGTCCTGGGTCGAGGACGGGCAACAGGCTCGTCTGGCTCGGGTAATGGAAGCTCGCGAGGCTGTCGCTGAAGCTCGCAACGCCGTGCTCGGCGTTGCTCTGCCCGTGAACCTCAGCGAGATCTGGGAGACGCTCGGTATCGAAGAGAGGCGAGCGTTCCTAGCCGATGCCTTCGAGGTCATCGCCGTCCAGCGTGGCGGGGAGTTCCGCATCTGGACTCGCAACGACCCCAGCGTCCCCCGAGACCTCCCCGGGCGCGATGGGACTCGCTGCCTTACACCCATCGCGATGGACAATGCGCCAGCGGGTACCGGGGAAGCGGCGGCTTAGGAGATCGCAGAAGCGCCGATCTACCAGGACTTTAGGATCAGGCCGGCTCCGATGAGAGCCGGCCTTTCCGCGTCGACGGGGATTTTTCTTGCCTGTTTCGTGATGATCCATCGCATCCTTCTCTCTAAGCGCTAGGGTGCCGGCTATGCCGAAGACCACCACCGATAAGACCAAGCCCGAGGACGCCGTCCGCAACTACATGCTCTATCTCGACGACCCGAGGCAGCTCATCGACGCCGACGAGGTCGAGAAGGCGACCAAGGATGTCGCCGGGGCGATCGACCCGATCGACAAGCTGAAGGCCTTCGCTGCGTTGGACGCGGCCACCAACATGGACGAGGCACCGCTGCGTGAGGGGTTCGTCGCCCATGCGAAGGCATGGAGTGAGGAGGCGGGTGTCCCGTGGAAGGCGTTCACGGATCTGAAGGTGCCGCCCGAGGTGCTGCGTGCCGCCGGCTTCGACATCACCGTCTCTCGTCCGAAGCTCGGCGGTGCCGCTCGTCTGCGGGCGAAGGCCGTGCCGGTCGAGGCGGTCAAGGCCCACGTGCTCACCCTGACGAAGCCCTTCCAGCTCGCCGAGGTCATCGAGGCCATCGGCAGCAGCCAGGCCACCGTCCGCGGCGCCCTCGATGAGCTGGTTGCCTCTGGTCAGGTCGAGAAGCTGGGTCCGACGCCCGACTACACCGGTCGCGGCCGGGCACCGCATCTGTACCAGGTCAAGCCGGCGGAGACGCCGACGCCGGAGTGATCTCCTCGACAAAGGCCCGGCCCCAAAGGGCCGGGCCTTTCCGCGTCTACCGGACGACATCCGAGCTGGCGTTCATACGATCGCCCGGGGCTCTCCGAGTCACGGAGATACAAACGTAGAACACCCGCCTGGGCGGGTGTTCTACGGAATCGGCATTCAGTTGGTGTTGATGATGGATTGCCGCCGTACTGACGACAGGGGTAAAGCTAGGGCCAGATGGCGCTGGTCGTCAAGTCCCCTCGACCTCTTTCCACGTGCGGATGTCATGGGGAGCGACATCAGCGAGGTAGGCGTGGCCCTGAAGCAGGTGCTCGATCTCGTGTTGGATCTCGTCGCCCTGATCGCCGAACCGGGTGAGATCGAGGTGGAGCACCCACTTGCGCTGGTTCACAGCCATCCCTTCTGGGTGCCGATGACGACGTAGAGCCAGAAGGCCAGGAGACCGGAGACGCCCACGGTCCAGGCGACGGCTCGGCTCACGCGAGTACGCCCCAGTTGTCGAGCTGAGCGATCGCCTCGGCGTGGGTCTCGACGCCGACCAGCGTGCAGATCGCGTTCATGTCGTCGTCGCGGATCGTCAGGACCCGACCGTTGTAGTCGCCGCGCTCGACGATGATCGTCCGGACGAAGCGCTCGACCATGGCAGCGTCGGGAGTGCTTTGCAGGGCTTCGAGATCGAAGACCAGCCGGCGTTGCTTGGGCTTCGGCTTCAGTTCACGGTCGCCGCCGAGTAGAAGCGAGACAGAGACGCCGTAGAAAGCAGCGACCTCGTAGAGGAGGGGCACGCTGATGGCGCGTGAGCCTCGCTCCCAGGCTCCTATCGCCGAGGCGCTCCAACCGGCCTGCCGGTTCACGACGTCTTGAAGCGACCACATCCTGGCCTTACGCAAGGCTCGGAGTCGGGCTCCAACCTGGACGGCAAATGCGGCCCCATCGAGGTCTCCGTTGACTGTGGGGGATCTCACTGCTGTTCTCCTGTCGCCTCTTCGGTCTTGTCCGCAGCGGGAGCACTCGATGCCGCTGCTGGCCCGTACTCAACCGTCGTCTCTGACCACATGGGCGGATCACTCACCTTGACCGCTGGCCCCTGCAGAGGACCCCAGCCCCGCAAGACCCACGCTGCGCAGATGATGAAGACGACGGCAACGGCTGCCACGCAGATGTAGAAGATCGCGTTCGCCGACTCCGTCTCCATGGCAAGGAGCCAGCCGTTCATGACGCCACCCCACGTTCCGGGAGCCACCGTCTCGAACCGCGCTTGAACGCCTGCACCTTCAGCTCCGCGTCGTACAGGGCAAGATCGACTTCCTGGAACATCCGGGTTAGGAACCCAAAGTCCTCGGTCGCCTTGTCCTCGTTCATCACTGCTTCCTCCCGCGCAGGTGTGCGTAGAGCCAGACGGCAACGCATCCGGTGAAGAGTGCTATTCCGAGAACCTTGATCATTACGGCCTTCCTCTCTAATTGGTCGTCACCTGTCATCGGAAGCCCACCTGTACTTACTTGGGTTGTATCTGCTGCCTTTGTTCATCCGAATCAACTCGCCAGCAGCGAATTTCTTGTCAACTAACTTCCTGACGACCGTCACCAGTTCGTCAGATTTATTAGCTAACTCGACGATGGTGAACTCTTCGAGACCGTAGGCGACGTATATAACGTGATCGATCCTGGCTGGATGTATCGCGTTAGCCAAGACGCTCCTCCCAGGTGTCGGGGAAGCTGCATGTCTCTGGGGCACCCTTGAACAACGGCGCGATCGCTGCAGGCTCGTAGCCCGCCAGCCCGCAGCCGATCGAGGTGACGAAGAATGTCAGATCCGAGTTCTCACTGGCGTAGGCGACGAACCTGTCTACATAGACCCTGATGATCGGTAGAGGCAGCGTGCGGATCTCGAAGTCCTTGGTCGGGATGGCATATGACGAGCCCCGACGCCCGACACCGATGCGATGCACGGCCCCGAACTGATGCGCTGCGACCCTGGCGGCGCCAGCACCGTGGAAGCCGGCCATGTTGCTGCCGAACACGAAGATCACGTCGTCGTCATCGGGCAACGTGCCGTCCTTGTGGAATGTTCTCATGGCTCGATCCATTGGATGTGGTGGCGAAAGGTGAACCGGACTAGCTCTAGCCGCACCTGTTGCTGCGTGGCGACTAGTTGTCCTAGGCGCATGAGGTCTTCGAGGCCGCTGCCTTCGCCGTCGATGTGGCAGCGCATCAGCGGCATGGCCATGCCGTCAACGCTCCTGACAGCAGGGATGCCTTCGACGGGCTCGTCTACGACGTCGAGTCGTCGGTGCTGGCCGACGATGGAATCGGTGTCGAGTATGAGTTCGCCGGGGCGACTGAGCGCCAGGAGCGCATGTAGATCGTGGACTCGTTTCACCACTTAGGTTGCGCCCTCGTTGCGTGAGTTGGGTTCGAGTAGGGCTTGTCCCCAGGCGGCGCTGAGGCGCCGCCCATCGGCCACCAGGCGGGCGATGGGGTCATTCTCTGATGTCTCTGGCGCAGGGCGGGCACACGGCCCAGGATTTGCCCCCACGCTCGATGGTGGCACCAGTGACTTCGTACCCAGCGAACGGCTCCCCGCATCTCGGGCACGGCCACCAAAAGTAGCCACCGATGAACGCTCGCAGCCAGCGCCACCAACGTGGGGCACGGTGTTGTTCAGACATGGTTCGCCTCCGCTACGTCGCGCCAACGCAGCGACGAGTCTTCCGACCGGATCATCCACCGGCAGCCTTGCGTTCCTCGTAGATGTCAAGCGTCACGTCGCGGGCGAACCCGGCTTCGAGAGCGGTTAAGCAGTCGCGCATGAACCGGGCGTGATCCCAGTCGGACGGGGCGAGCCCTTCTTCCCATAGACTCTCGCACCACTCTTCGGGTGGTGCAGATTCGTCTATGCCATCGTCGTCACTACCGCAGGCAATCGCCGGCAGCATGACCACGATCAGCATTGCTGTCCGCCGGATGATCTTCATCGCTCTCCTTGGGGGGCTTTACTTGCCATCGCCGTTCTTGTGGTCGACCAGCTTCTCCACGGCGAGCCCGAGGCGGGTCTCGCTGACCACCCGCAGGATCTTCCCCTCAAGGGTGCCGACCGCCGCATACAGGCTGGCGTTCTGCCGTTCGAGATCGGCGATCCTCTGGTCTTTGCGATCGAGGGCCGCCTGCATCGCGTTGACTTGCAGAGCCATCGGGCTCATGGCGCCGAAGTCCCTCGCTACCTGCCGTTTCAGGTCCTTGAACACGTGCTCGCCGCTCACTTCGTTCCCCCGGTCCGCCCGGTGTGATACCGCATCACGGCGTTACGGTAGCAGCGGCCACGGCGGGGTGGAAGAGGGGGTCGCTACTTTCCGTCCTCGTGCCGGGCACGCCGGCACGAGCCCTTGTCCCTGCACGCCGGCCCCACGCCCTGGCCGGTCATCTCGATCGTGTACGCCCTGGCGAGACAGCCGCCGATCCTGCCGACGGGTCGCTGGCAGTGCATGCAGGTCAGCTTGATCTCGGTCTCGCTCATGGCTCGTAGCCAGCTCTACGGAGGATCGGCCCCCTCGGCAGCCCGAGGGGCTTCTCGATGATGAGCGCCGCCTCGATCCGGAGCGGAGGGTTGGGGTTCGCTGCTCGATCCTCGTCTGTCCAGTCGTCGCCGTAGCTCGACAGCGGGGCACAGAACGTGACTCGCCAGCAGCCGGCATCACCGCACTCGTGGTGACACGTGCCTTCGTCGGGGCACTGACCTCGCTCTTCCTCAGCCATCGACTCGACCTACCTCACTGTTCGAGCGCCCACGCACGGCGGCGCGACGTGCGTCCAGCAGCAGCTCCGTCACTTCGGCCGGGTCGAAGTACACGTCGACCGACCGACCCGCCATCGAGGGGGGCGCCATCAACTCACACTCGATCCACATCGCACCGTCCTCGAAGCCGATGGTAGCCAGCTCGGCGAATCGTCTCTTCGGCTTGGCCCTCATAACGGCACCGACCCTTCGAGTGCGTGCTGATCGCAGCGATAGAGGCGGCCGTCGGCGTAGATGAGCACGTTGGTGGCACGGGAGCCGCCGTCACGACGGCACCTTGGACATGAGATGTCCTCAAGCGCCCACTCGCCAACCTTGTCGCCACGGCAGGTTGTAGCGGCGTCACCGCCGCGGCCCTTCTCGATATCCCGAGCGATGTAGCGCAGCATGTCGGCCAGCTCCTGCTTCGGGTGGGGCAGGTTCATCGCGGCGAGGTCGACGTTCAGTCGGAAGCGTTCGTGACTCACAGCGACTCCTCTTCCCACTCGATCTCGCTCGACCCCTGCGGCCAACCGTGCTCGACCCAGCGTTCATCCCTGACCCAATCGGCGTCGTAGATGGTGCCGACCTCTTGATCTTCGATGATCGACTCCTCGTAGGTGCCGCGGGTGATTTCGATTTGGTCGGCTCCGGGGTACCGATCCAGCGCCCTCTTGGCGAAGACCCGAGCCCGCCATTGGGCGGGCTCGCGAATGCCGGCGTAGCATTCGCCGTCGGCTAGCAGCACGTTGTCACCGAACTCCTCGTGCCATCGAGTGAGGCTCCACCGGTAAAGCGTATGGCCGATCTTGCCGTGCGCCTGAGTGGCGACCATCAGACCGCCCCCAGGTAGGACAGAACGGTAGCGACAGTGCCAGCACGGATGTGTTGAGGCTGCTTGCTCATGATCGCCTTGAGATCATCCAGAGTCAGCTCACCGAGGTCACCATTGCGGTCATGAAGCCGCTTGGTCGCCTTGCGTGCCTCGTCGTTGGTCAGAGCTTCGCGATCGCGGAGTCGCCACTCGGAGAGGCGCTCATCGTGGGTTGCGCTGAGCCTCTTGGCGTCAGCGAGTCTCGCGCTCTGCCCGTTCCACTCGATGGCGTAAAGGTCGCCCACTACCGGGTGCCTCGGGGCCTTGGAGAAGATCTTGATGTCGTCGTCCGATTGGAACACGTGGGACAGCTTGCCGCCCTTGAAGATCCGCCGGCCGAGATAGACCCACTCGACAGTCTCGAACTCGGTGGTGTCGGTGCTCATCCTGCCCACCACTCAGCAGCGAGCCTGAGTCCGACGCACACACCAGCGGCGACAAACCAACGCCCGTCTTGGTAGGTGGCTCCCGCTATCGCTAGAACCAGCGCTCCGGTAGAGAGTGTGTCCATCACAGCTCATCTTCATCCACGCACTTGGCCAGCTCGCACAGCTCGATGTAGCGCTCGGCGGTGCTCACGATGCTGCCTTGGTGACGATCTCGAACATGGCCGGGGTCTCGCTGACGTTCGGCAGGTCCGGCAGCTCATCCAGCGTCATGATCGAGCCGAGCAGCTCTTCGATGACAGTGAGGGCGTCGTCGCGAGCGTCTGCCTTCTCATCGCGGCCCTCGGCGTACTGGTACGCCTCGATGCTGTCCTTGGCGGTGGCAATCGCGCTGGCGATCTCGGTGAGTGCTTCGGCCCACTGCTCGACCGACTCCCACTCTTCGAGGATCTCTAGCGCTGCTGGGGCTCGCAGTCGGTCAGCGTCGACCATCGCTCGTAGCTTGTCGGCGGGTGTCTTCACTTGGTCACGACCCTGCGCACCCAGAGCACGCCCTTGGTGCGCGTGCTACTGCCGCTGCTCGACGGCACCTCAACCTTCTCCCGAAGCAAGACCTCGTAGTAGAAGCCGTTCTCCTTGTGATAGCTGGTGTCAGAGCCGAAGGTGTCGAGCAGGAGCCTGCGGGCCTCGTATCCAACCACGGGCTTGCGGTCCGTGGGGTAGTACGCCCACGGACCAACCTGCACCTTCTCATCTCCGATCTGCTCGGGCCGGGTGCCAGCATCGGCGCCCCGACTCGCCCGAGCAATGACTTCGAGGTACTTGGACGGCTGCTTGCTCCTCGTGCGTCCCGTGAGCGGCGGCGGGGGCTCCCAGCCGACCCCTGCATCGTCGCCGGGCTCGACTAGATCGAGATCCCCTGGCCGTATCTGACTAGGCATGTACGCTTCCTTCCGTAGCTTCCGAAAGAAGTGTACCACGCCATGTCAACCCCCGAGCACTCGACCTAGCCCTGTCTAGTTCTCCACTGCATCGGCTTCGGTCACCCACCGCACGTGGGGGATCTCGTCGCCGCCGGAGATGACCGTGCCGTCCTGCTCGCATTGCACCCAGCGGCAATCGGCGACGAAGAACCTATCGCCTGGCTCGGCCTCTCTGAGCCAGCGCTCGAAGGCCTTGCGGTCGGTGGTGTCGTTCTCCTTGTTGTCCGCCCGCTCCCGCCGGTAGCGGAAGCGGGTTCTAGGACCCGCCACGGTTCCTCAGGTCCCGCAGGGCTCGCATGCTTACCCGAATCAGCTCTTCCGTGATGGGTACCCACAACACCGGGGGCAAGCTGGCGATGACCGCTCCTACGGCGATGATGGCTCGGTAGTTCGTCGGGTCCTCGGGGTTGGCACCGCTGTTGAGCAATACCTCGTGCAGTTGCAGGATGCCGTCCTCGATATTGCCCGAGTCCAAGTCGCCCGCCCGATCTAGTGCGTCCAAGACCTCGTCGATATCTTCGGGCTTCTCGATTGCCATCAATCCGGCTCCCGATGTCCGTCGTTGTGGTAGCCCTCCATGTAGAGCCGCAACATCGCGCCAGTGGACTTCCCCTCAACAATCCCAACCGACGCGCACGCGTACATCAAGGCGTCGCGGTTGCTGACGTAGAAAGCTCGACACTCGGAGCAAGCGGTTATGTCCATGACTCTCCGTCGGACGCGGAAGAGCCCCCGGACCAGGGGGGTAGGCCGAGGGCTCTTGCAGGTGACTCGCCGTCACTTCGGTATGGTATCACACCGCACCGCGCCGTCAAGTCGCTGGTCAGGGCTGGTTCTTGGGCGAGAACGCCACGCCAACGGCGACCAGGATCGCCACGGCAGCCGCCTTGAGCACGCTCAGCTCGTCCAGGGAGATGGCGTCGTCCTGCAAGACGAGGCCAAGCGTGGCAGCAAACGATGACGCCGCAGCAGCGATGGCCTTGATGTATTTGAGCATGTCGCTTCTCCTTTGATCAGTTGATCTCGTCGAGTACGTTGATGACTTGATTCGTCAGCCACTCAGCAGCCTCTGCCTTACGATCGGGATGAGAGATGTCCCAATCGGCGTAGAGCGTGTAGTGCCGCGAATCGAGGTAGCGCTCAGCAGCGCGTCGGATCTTCGATCGATCCCGGATGTTCCGAACGAGGGACACCTTGTGCAGGAGATCGTTGAGCATGTTCTCTCCTGTGTTGTTCCCGGATGATGATCTCTTCGATGACTTCTCGACTGGGGATCACTGCGGGCTCCTATGCGTTCTTCGTGGCATCAGACCAAGCCTCGATCCATTGGGAAGCGTTCGCCTCGATGGTGTTCGCTTTAGCGAGTTCTCGACCGGCGTCGGCCAGCTCGTCGCGAAGGTGCCGATTGATCACAAGGCCCCATAGCTCGGACTCCCATTCCTCAGGAGAGCTAGCGAGGCGTCCAACGCCGAGCGCATGGAACTTCTGATAGTCAGCAGTCGGCGAGGCGACCCATGGCACACCTAGGGCCGAGTACTCCAACGGCCGCAGCCGTGACTTCGCTGCGTTGAACTCCGTCAGTGCGAGGGGAGCGATCCCGATGCCGATCTTGCTCAACTCGGTTGGCCAATAGTCCAGCGGCACCCCGTCGGTAGCGAAGGGTTCTTTCTCCAACTTCAGTGCCCGTCCGAGGCCGCCCTTGGGACCGACGACTTTGAAGTCAACGCCGGCAGCGATCAGGTTCGCTATCGAGTCTCCGAGCACGTCGAGATCGTTCGGGTGTGACCTGAGGGCGCCTCCCCAGCCAACCAAGCCGCTATCTCGATGTGGGATCTTGAGATACGAGGCCGGCACGCAATTGGGCAGGATGCGTACGCGCCCGTGAGGCGCGTAGCGTTTGGCGAGTGCTTCTGTTGTGACAGTGACGAGGCTGGCCTGAGCGCATGCCTTCATCGCGTAGTCGTTGAACTCCTGAGCCCAGTAGTAGGCGGCGTTGTCGGGGTGGACGGAGGAGAGGTCGTCGTCCATGTCCACGACGACGGCGATCCCCCGAGCACGGAGCCTGGGTACTGCGTCGACCGTGGTCTGATTCGATGGCCGCTGGATAACGACGACGTCAGCGTGAGGCTTGGTCAGATAGTTGATGTAGTCATCCATCCGCCAGCCGATGTAGCGATCGTCGGCGATCTCGACTTCCTCGTGCCAAGCGGCCGCACGTGCCGGCCAGATAAGGCGGTAGTAGCCACAGGGGCCGGTATCACCTGGCGACACGAAGACCTTCATAGGACCATCGGTGCCGGGATCGGGATGATCCACTTACCTCGATAGTCGGCGTTGTTGCGGATGATCTGCGCGGAGTAATTCCAACTCAAAAGAAGCATCGCGTCGGCAGAGTCAATTGGGGTCTCTGGACTGACGATCAGGATGCCCGTGCCCGGGATGTAGCGGCCTTGCTTGGCGGCCGTGGAGTCGATCACGAAGCTGATGTCGCTGTCGGTCAACGAGCAGTAGTTGAGAAGCGTGGTCGCCTTGGCCGGGGCGCCGTAGCCAGCGACGCATTGCCCCTCGAACTCACCGTGGATCAGGTCGAGCAGTCGATCTCGGATGCGCTCGATTCGCCCCTGGAACCCGCGGTAGACCCCGACCTGATTGAGCCAGGCTTCCTTGGCAATGATGCGATCGCTGCCGGAGTTGTGGCCTGGCCGCTTGGTGACGCAGACACGAAGAGAGCCCCCCTGTCGGTCGGTCAGCTCGACCTTGGCTACGTGTAGGTCCCATTGGCTTAGGGCGCTTGTCAGGCTCGTGAGCGAGAAGAAGTTGCGGTGCTCGTGGTAGATGAGATCGAAGGCATTGTTCACGAGGAGGTCCGGCAGGTACTGCACCTCGATGAAAGCAATGCCATCGTCGGCCAGTAGATAGGCAATGCCCTCAAGGACACCGCTCACCGACTCGACATGAGCGAGGACGTGGTTGGCAATGACGACGCCGGCCGGGCCATGCTCGCCGACGATCTGCTTAGCGGTGTTCAGGCAGAACGGCTCTTCTCGGACATCGAGCCCGTGGGTGCGAGCGACCGACACCGGCCCAGAGGCCGGGTCGACTCCTAGTACCCTGCATCCCGCCTCGGCGAAGTGATACAGCATGTCGCCGTCGTTGCATCCGATCTCGACAGTCAGCCGTTCTGCCAAAGGACGGAAATCCTTCAGGACATCGGTGGCGTAGTCCTCGTGGTAAGCCGAGAGCGGCGCCGATGCAGAGCTGTAGAAGCTGTAGCCGGTGCCAAACAGGATCTGATGGTCAACGACTTCCAAGAGCTGCACGAGCCAGCAGCCCGTGCAGACCCCCACCTGAAGCGGGAATCGAGGACTGACCTCGCGTGGCTCGCTCGTATAGGCATCGGCGATTGGCGACAGCCCGAGGTCGAGGAACATCTCAAGGTTGTCGTAGCCGCAGGCGGCACAGAAATGGCGCTTCATCGCTTTCCCCTCGCTAGTTCCGTTACGGTCTCCGCCAACGCGTAATCGAAGTCGAATGGCTCGCTCCAACCCGCGTCATGGATCTTCGTGGTGTCGAGCGAGTACCTCAGCTCATGGCCAGGACGAGCGGTGTCACTCTCGACAAACTCGAACTCCGGTTCGACTCCAAGCAGCTCAGCGATGCGCCGCACGAGTCGCTCACAGCTCAACTCTGGGCCAGCGATGTTCCATCGAGCGGGGCGCGAAGGCGAGGCTTGAGGCCCGCGGCTCAGAATCCATCTGAGGGCGTCAGCGTGGTTGTTGACATAGGTCCAGCATCGACTAGCCGAACGCCATTCGCTGCCGGTCCAGAGGGCATAGACCGGTACGGGCTCGCCTCGCGTCAAGTGCCTGACGACAGTCGGGATGAATCGCTCGTTCGGTTGCCCAATGCCAAAGAGCTGCATCGTGTTGGTGATGACGACGGGAACATCGAACGTTCGCCACCACGAGATCGCCAGTGCTTCCTGCGCCGCCTTGCTGCCGGAGTAGGGCGTCGCGGGAATGATCGGCGACCACTCCTTCTTCCCGTCCGGGCCGACGAGGGTCGGCCCGTAGACTTCGTTGGTCGATACCAGCACGAAGTGGCTCAGGCGCCGTGAGCGTGCCCATTCGAGCATTGTCAGTACGCCACCCACGTTGTTGAGCACGTGCTCAGACGGGGCCTTTAAGCACTGATGCACATCCGCCGAGGCGGCGAGGTGGATCACCGCATCCACGTGGCCGATCCAATCCTCGCTCAGCCAGTCGGGGATCGGCTTGCGTAGATCGTGTGGCAGTTGCACGAGGCGATCGCTGATGGACGGCTGGTGCCGTGGCCGTTCGAGCGTGGTGATGTGCCAATCCGTCGTAGCAAGCAGATGCTCGATCGTGTGGCGGCCGGCGAAGCCCCGGCCGCCTGTGACCAGGACTCGCTTAGCCATCGAAGCACTCCGCGCAGACCATGGCGTGCCCGCTGGCATCGATGTCACCGCAGTAGCACCAGCCGTCGAGATGGACGCCGCAGCCGGGGTGCTTCCCGCAGGGCTCAGCGTCGTTTTCGAGGTAGCGCTCGAACGCTGAGCAGTAGCAGTCCTTTAGACATGGACGACCGAAGATGCCCTCGCCGTGCTCGCTTAGCGTGTGCTCGCAGTAGCAGATACAGCGACAGTCTTCAGTCATGGGGCCTTCCCCATTTGGACTCGAAGATCCGCTCGGATCGCTTCCACATCGCCTCGACCTCTTTCGATTTGAAGCCAAGGGTCGAGTGATGGTGGGTGGTGATGTCAGCGACCACCACACGCAGCTCGATCTCCCGAGCATGTAGACAGATATCGTCGTAGCCCAAGAACTCGTAGCGCTCATCAAATCGAAGACACTTGACCGCCCGGCGGGTGAACACCATGAAGCTGCCTTCGATCATGGCGACGTCACCGGAGCGCCTATTGCCAAACTCAAGCAGGCGAGTGTCAGTTATCTGATGGCCGATCGGGTCATGGTTCCACCACCACATGCTTGGTCCGCCGCCGGCTACGCCGATAAGCCCAACGTCGGGTTCGATCGCCGCTCGGATCTTCTCCTCGACGTGGGTGTCTGCCATCTCAAGGTCGTCATGCAGCAACACGACGGCCTCAAGCTCTGGGTCGTAGTCGTAGAACTCGTTGAGGATCTTGTTGTATGCGATGCTGATCGACTTCTGTCCCGACATGGCGATGACGGGTCGATCTCTGACCTTCGGCGCGATGTAGCGATGGAACTTGTCCCACGAGCCAACGCAAATTCCGTAGCCGATCACGGGCGCCCCATCTGTCGATGCCACAGATCCGCGTCGGCAGCTTGCAGTTCACCGACACCGGGGATCGTGTTCAGTGTCAGCGAATGGCGATGCTCGACGCTTACACCTTCGAGGACAGCGACTTCCTTGTCTCGCTCTCTGATCTTCCAAATGAGATCATCGTCCCCATACCACACCTGGAATCGCTCATCGATTCCCGGCCAGCAGAAGCGCCTAACCATGAACAGCCAGGAGTTGATGCCACCCTGGCGCACCGTGCCAGCGGTGCGCCGTACACGACTAGGCCGAACCCTCGCTCGTGCCTCGTCACGATCGACGGATATGAGTCCGAGGTCAGCATTGCCTACGAACTCAGCAGCGAGAGCGTCGAGTGTGCCGGGGGCCATGACGATGTCGTCATTCAGGTAGGCCATGTGTGCGTGGTTGTTCCACAGCTCGCCGAATTCGTTGAACTCCTCGTAGATCGTCCAGCCTGGGCGAGGCATCCCCTGACCACAGGAGCCATCTGCGCTGTTGTCGTAGACGCCGATGTGGATGACGCTTCGCTCCGCACGACACACGGCAATGAGGTCATCGAGCATCTGCCCGGACTTGCCGATCGACGGGATGCAGACTGCGATATGGGTCATCGGAGCCACAGCGTGTCGTGCTCTTCCATGTAGCCCGGAGGAGGCTCGGGTGACGAGAAGTAGCCGGCGGCGCTGAAGCGCCACCGCTCCGCTGGTAGCGGATGCCCATGCCAGCTCCGGTCACTTGCCTCGAAAGCGACCATCCGGTTGAACTCGGGCTCGATGCGGATGAGCGTCGGAGGATCGACCCCCTCGATGTGCAAGCAGCCCCCCTCCTCCGACCATCCCTCATTGAGATAGATGAGGAGGTTCAGCCGCCGGTAGAGCTTGGTCACCTGGCTGCGATTCCAGTCAGTGTGGACAGCGAGATACCCGCCCGGGGGGATCAGGTGACACCCGCTGTTCTCCTCCATTTCCAGATCGGGGACACCGAAGGCTTCGCTGAGTAGCGGAGTCAAGGAGCGGATCTGATCGAAGAGCGCCCGCGTCTGCGCTCCGAACAGGTGCACCCCGGCGTCGTACTTGTTCTCGCGTTCGTTGTTGTAGCGGCGGCAGAGGGCGACGTCGATGAGACAGATCTCTTCGCGTACGTCGCGGAGAAGGTCTTGATCCCAGTAGCCGTCGACGATGGCGTGAGGGAAAGGTTCCTGGACGACTTCCAGCACTAGCGGTCTCCTTCGTCGTAGCCGCGTTGCTTGGTGCCGATGTGTTCCCGCCAGCCGAGCCCGGCCGTGTTCTGGCCATTCCGCACAGCGGCCCACGTCCTATATGGGCAGTGGGCGAAGGAGGCCCCAGCTCGTAGGAGCTTTTGCCAGGCGTTGAGGATCTCGCAGCGCTCCGGGTCCCATTCGTCCAATTTGAAGTCATGGAAGCCACCGATGCTCAGCATCAGCTCGCGACGGACCAGCACGGCTATCGGGATGAAGTTGATGCCATGCAGGATCTGTCGCCTCGCGGCGTAATCGAATGGTCGCCCGAACGGATCTTCGCCGCAGACCGCTAGTGGATTGCGCATCGGGGGCCTGATGTGGTGCCACGGGTAGACGAAGTCGGCGTTTGTTCTCCGCTGCGTGCGTTCGAGCAGTTCGAGATGATTGGGGTACATCTCGTCGTCGTCATCAAAGAAGGCGATGAACTCAGAGCTGGCCTGTGCCATTCCGATGTTGCGAGTAACCGCGGCTCCTGCACCAACCTCGTCTATCCAAACGATCAGCTCATCTGGTGGACGCGTCTGCGCTTCGATCTGCCTTTGGATATCGGCGCGCTGCTCGACCCGAGGCGGGATGCTCGGCACGACGACGGAGATGCTCACCATCGGTCGCCTCGGCCGCTCGTGTTGCCCCCGTGGACGGAGTAGTGCCAGGTGATCCGGGGATCGTGAGCCCAGTCGCTCGGCTTGGTAAGCTTGGTCAGTTGTAGAAGGAAGTGGTAGTCCTCGTTGCCATAGAACTCCTCGCCAGGCTCCGGTCCGGGGAACTCGCACTGCTGTGCGAGTTCCGTGTTCACCAGGTAGGTGATCCCGAAGAGGTGCGGGTGCTCGAAGTCCATCGCCTTGTGTCGATGGCAGTTATCCGGGCAGCGCCGTTCCTCGCACTCGTAGTCCCAGACTCGGTTCCCGTCCCACCATGACCAACAGACGAGGGCGCCTGTCTGCTCCTGCACGGCCATGAGCGTTTCGAGGTGGTTGGGATAGAGGTAGTCGTCGTCGTCTAGGAAGGCGCTGAACTCCGTAGAGACGTTGCGGAGGGCTCGGGTCCTTGTGGGACCCGCGCCCTCGTGCGAGAGGTCCAGGGCGACGCTGAGGGCCTCTGGTGACCTTGTCTGAAGCATGGTCGAGCGGATAGCGCGTTCGAGCATGTCAACGCGAGGTGGGATGGTCGGAATCACGACCGTGACGCCGGGTCGCATCACGCTTCTCCCCGATAAGAACAGTCCCTGCATGCCTCGTCGGCCTTGCCGGGCCAGACGATGTGGCCAACGGTCCACGTCCGCACCGAGTGGAGCCCCTCGTCGCCGGCTCGACTCTCCACCATCCGCCGGTACCCATCGGTCCAGCCGACGCCACGGCCATCGTCCTGCTCGTCGAGCAAGCGACCCCAGTAGTCAGCGTTGGTCTCATCGACTCGAACGAACCCCTTGCGTCGGATCTCGTCCGTGTACTCCGCCGGCACGTTGATCCCGTGGTCGTAGTGGGAAGACCGCCACGGCGTTCCCTGGCTGTCTTTCGTACCGTGGCTCTCGCTCTCGTAGCGAGTGATGTGAGTGGGGTTGGGCTTACGTGACCCTGCCATCGGTTTCCTTCTCCGGTTCGAGTGCGTCGCGGTAAACCGTCGTGCTGTCCTCATAGCGCTCATGGAACTCGCGCAGCGAGCCCTTCCCAAGCGCCTCTTCGCAGAGGGAGCAGAGGGGGATCTGATCCCGATAGGGATCTCGCTGGTGCCCCTTGTCGTTGCCGACGGGAACATTCCGGACGTTCCCGAACGCCATGCAGTTGGTGCAGATACCCCTCATCCCGACACCTCCCGATAGCGGTCGTCGTACTGCGCATACTTCTCAAGATCTCCGCCATAGGTCATGAGAGCGAAGAGATGGAAGGTCGCATGGGCAAGGTGGTGGAGCCCGCTCTGGGTGTCGAAGTCCTGCCCGGCCCAGAAGGAGTTGATGTGGCGCTGTAGGGCGTCGTAGGACAGGTGCCATGGGTATCCCTTGCGCCAGTTGTCTCGCGAGTACTTATCGGCGCCCATCGCGTAGACTCGGGCCACCTCAGCCAGAGCGGCTACCGGGATCATCGAGTATTGCTCGGGCTTCGAGCCTTTCTCTCCACCAGTCGGCGAGGTCTCACGGACCTCGCCTGTAGCCGGGCGAGCCGTACGGAGGAGGACGTCCTCTTTGCGTACCAGCTCCACGAACTGATGCCAGAAGACGACACGTCGACTCCAGGTGTCGCGAGAGTTCCAGCTACGGTTCATAAGGACGCACGGAACGCCCGATGCTTCGATGGCGCGGGCGTTGTCGATGTTGTCCTCGATGCAGATATCGACCGGGTAGCCGCCCTTCTCCCCAGTGAAGGTGAGCGTGTCGTAGGGGACGTCGTTGGCGTTGAGCCATCCGATCGTGCTCGTCTGAGCAGCCGGACGCAGGCGGTGGGTGATGATGTGGATGGAGTGCCCAGCCTCTTTGAGCTGCTTCAAGGCTTCAATGGCTCCGAAGTACGCTTGACCCTGGTGGAAGAGCCCGACAGCCTCGGCGTCGATCTGCGCCTGGATGAACTCTTCCTTGGTTATTCCCCAGTCGCGCCACACCTCCCAAGATGTCGGCTCGGGCATCGACTCGAATGAGACGCCCTTCGAAGAGCGATAGTTGCGGAGAGCGGCTACGAAGTTGTAGACGCAACCGTCGAGATCGATTCCGATGCGAGCCATCTCACTCACCCTCACTCATGTCGCATTTGGGGCAGACTCGGAACATGTTCTTGAGAATCCAGAAAGGCTCGTTGCACCAAGAGCACCGCCGCGAGTACCTCGACGGACTATTGGTGAAGGCCTTGGGGTTCTTGTAGAGCCAGGGAAAGTCCGGCAGGCTGCCCTTCGGGTCAAGCCTTCGCCGGGTCACTTACCAACCTTCGTTCTTGCGATCGATCCGGCCATCGGGGAGCATGGGGGCGCAGTAGATCGGCGTGTGACCAAAGGGGCCATAGTCCGCTGTCTCCAACCAAAGCGCCTGCTTCGGAGGCTCTAGGCCGAACGAGCGCGAGTACGCATATTCGTCCACGCCCTTTAAGCACCCATTGATGACGAACTCACCGCCGGTTCGGTAACAGTGCCAATGACCGACGAGCAAGGTGTCGTACGTTTCGCCGGCAGCGTTCTCGCGCTGCCGGCGTCTCAGGTCCCCTCGAACAATCGACATCCAGGCCCCGCCAATTCCTCCGCCTCCACTGAAACCCAGGTTCCCGTGAGTGAGGAGATAACGAGTGTTCTGCACCGTGACCCGAGCGTCGGTCTCTTCTGGGATCTGCCATGTCACGTTCTCGGCCGACACCGCACGAGCTGTCATGTGGGCAAGCAGCCAGTCGAAGGAGTCCCGAGCCCGAAGCTTCGCTCTCTCCTTGCGAGTGCGTCGAGCGTGATTGCCGCACACGCTGATGACGTGTACTTGCTCATAGGCATCGGCGAGCATGCTGAAACCGGCGGCGAGTTGCTCGGACCAGTAGAGGCAGGTGCCGAGGATGGTGTCCTCGTTGGTCTCGCGCAGCTCTTCATGGATGTCGCCAGAGATCATGTCGCCGCCCATGAAGATGACGACGCCCTGGTACTCGTGACCACCGAAGTGGTCACGAGGCAGGCTGATGACCTTGTCGAAGAACCGTCGTAGCCGCTGTGTCGCTATCTCTCGGTTGTAGGCGTTGACGCTGTTGACCTCACGAGGGTTCACGACCTCATCGAAGTGAGTGTCGGAGAGCATGGCGCAGACAGTCACGTGTCGGGTCCGCAGCGCCGGCTTCTGCACGAGCCACTGAGGTGGCTCAGGTGTCGCTGTGAAGAATGCCTCGTTGAGAAGTACGTGCCGTTCAAGCTCCGTGAGCTTCTTCGTCACCAAACGGAACGCCGCGCTCTTCGCCGAAAGCTTCGCCTTCTGTTGCTCTACTTGCAGCTCAAGCTCAGCGACACGTTGCCCAAATTGAAGATCGGCAATCTCGTCAGCTACACCCACAGAGTCCTCTCCGATGTGAGTTCACGGCAGCAGCCGTGACCTTGATGTTGCGCTGGGTGGAGAACCAGACAGCGATGACGTGTGATGCGATGCCGTTGTCGAGGATGGACTGCATCTCTGCACGTTCCCGGTCGGTCAACTGCTGCATTGCTTTGGCGGCTGGACAGGTGGTCGTCATCCGCAGATCTCCACGGTTTGCGCCCGACGCTCTGACGCCTCGGCCAGCTCATCCTGAAGGCCACGCAGCCGCTCGACAACGACAACGACATCAGCGTCATCACCGTTGGTTATGGCGATCAAGCCCTGACTCAAGGCAATAGTGATCTCGCTCCGCAGGACGTCAACCTCAGCGGCGAGTTCTGAGCGACACGCAAGCTCGTCCGCTTGGCCGCTGTTCTGATTGACAAGCACCACCACCGCTATGCTCAAGAACACCGACGCAATGGCGCCGATGATCCCCGAGAGGAGATTGATATTTGGGGCTGAAAACGCTCTAGGCACCAGATGCCCTCCGTTCGAGATCGGCGACCTTCTCGCCAAGAACAGCCTTGTCCGCTTCACATCGATCGACCTTTGAGATGAGATCAATCATTCGCTGTTCCGCGGTGTAGACGCGCTGCTCAGCGTTATAGATACGAACGTCGGCCTTCTCCACTCGGCCCCGCAGATCGACGTTGTCGGTGCGGTAGTTGTCCAGGGCGGAACGCATGGCGTCATAGCCGAGCCTGACGTCCTCGGTGCGGCGCTGTTTGACCGCCGCCCACGCGGCGAACGCTGCACTGAGCAGCGTCGAGCTTGCGCCAATGAGCGCGACAATGGTGATCGGCTCCATTAGGCCAGCCGCTATTAGGCCGACGGCGATGATCACTCAACCGGCCAGACGCGCAGCCAGCAGATCGACCACCTCAACAGCGATGACAGCAGGGATCGCATCGGCGATCGCCTGCGGGCTGAGCCCAGCGAGCACGAGCGCAGCGATCTCCGCCTCATCGACGTCAGTGCCTTCGGCGCGGACAGCGGCAAAGAGCCGGGGCAAGGTAGTCGCTGCTGCCATCCACTTCTGGATGTTCGGGTTGAACGCCTGATTGCCTGCTCCGGTCATGAGGTACTGCGCGAGACGCTGGTTCTCGGCGCGCACCACGGTGCGACACTCTTCTGGGGTCATGTCAGGTTCCTCCGGTGCAGCAGGGGGCTCGGATGCGATGGTGGCGCCACTGACGACCTCGCGGCGCATGTCGGGCAGCCGGTTGTAGAGAAGGCGGCCAGGACAGGAGGTCTGGGCACCAGGGGCATCGCGGTGACCGCCGCAGGTCGGCTTCCACCAACCGCGATCGCGGCCGTGTCGAGCGAGGTCGACCGTCGCCTGCCAGGCTCTCGAAGTGACAGGGCGGTTCTCGAAGTTGCCGAGCAGGCAGATGGCATGGGACTTCGAGTTGTCGCCCTCGGTCGCTCCACCAGCGATGCCGGCGCCACGGCCCTCATAGATGATGCCGTCGTCGTCGACCAGGAAGTTGTAGGCGATGTCCTTCCAGTCCCGAGTGTTCTGGTGATACTGCTGATGACCTCGTACCGCCGCAGCGCCCTGCCGATCGTCGCCCGAGTGGTGAATCCACAAGCGGGGAGTCGGCAATGACGGCATGTGGGCAAACGGCGAAGTGGGGGGACGGGCTACCCACTCAGCTCGCGTCAGATACCGATGACCGGCAAGGGTTCCCATCAGTCTCTCCCTTCTTGTTGAAACCGTGCATATCTGCCTCTCAACTGCCGCTCAGTGCGGACGAGTATCTGTTGCAGCGACAACCTGCATGGAGCGCCACGACGACCACACACCCAGCAACGAATCGAGCTTCGCCAAAGGACCATGCAGTAAATGCAGATCTTGTTCGAGTCGATCGCTAGCTCCTGTGGTCACAGCGACAGCACGAACGCCTCGAATGTCACTGTCCCGGGGTACTCAGCGACAAGCGTGACGGCTGTGGATCGGTTCGATTCATCCCGAGTATGAGTTGCTCGGACCCATCCAGATATGGATTGAGCCTCTTCGGCGTCATTGACTTCGTAGTAGTAACTGACAATGAACTCACCCGACGGGGCGGTGATCAGCGCAGGGGTGCCATCTTCAGGAACAACAGTGGCCTGAACGGTCATAATGGGTTCCTCTCGGATCGGGGGAATTACGTCAACACCGCGATGACAAACCCTCTAGAACACCGCGCCCGTGTCCTCGATATAGAGCCATCTGCGAGCCTGGGCCGAGCCGCTCAACTGGATGTTGAAACCGGTCCCAGCGGCTATCTGTCGTACCCGGCTACGCAGGCTGATCGTCTCATTCCCCGCTGGAACATAGGAGATGCTGCCGCTCGCTGGTCCGTTTTCCGTGCCGGCCACGCTCATGGATCGAGCGATGATCGTATGGAAGAGCGTGAACCCCGACCCCGTGTCCATCTCAATGTCGATAGCGAAGCGAGAAGCAGAACTGATCCCGTTGAACGTGTAGTTCGGGACGTCGTAGGCGATCTTGTAGCTCCGACCGGCCAGCAGATCCACGTTGCTGATCGTCTCGACGGTCTGCGGTAGCGCGGCGTTCGCCCAGTTCGTGGTAGTGGAGGTCCCGATTGCCTCACCCATCAGACCTCTTGGCATCGACCGGTTGCCCTGGCGGATGTCGAGCCCAGTCGGGAACTCATAGGGATCGCTGATGGCCACGACGGTGGCCTGCACTCGGGTAAGTCCGGTCGAGCCCATGTTGATGGCGACGTGCTCCATCGAGGGGGGCGAGGCGGGCGCCTGGATGTACCAGATCCCCGAGGCGAGGATGTGGGTGGTCCCGAGGCCAGCGACCACGATCCCGACCTGCTTCCAGCCATCCGGCACGGTCCAGCCGATCGGGACTCGGTTGGATGCGATAGAGACGTGCGCCAGGGCCAGGTCGCCAGCAGCTAGCCCGGCCGGAGCGTCAATGTCGAACCCGATGGATGCAGCGGTGGAAACGACGGCCTCGGTGCTGGCGGAGCGAAAGGCGGGCGAGACCCCGCCTCCGCCTCGAACGATGACGCTATGACCGTTGCGTCGCGTGAACGCTGCGGATGTGTTGGTGAAGTTGGCCACGCCCGGCACGGCGTCCGCGGGGTCCTTGGTCGCGCACGAGGATCCCAACGTGATCCCGCTCGCCGACACGTTCTGATCGGTCTGCTCGGTCCATCCGGCGGGCGGGGTGTAGCTCTGGGCGCCCAGGTTGGCGGCGGCCGAGCACGCCGTGAAGCGGATATCGAGATCGTCGCCCGTCCCGAAGTCAGTGACCGCTGGCGTGCTGTGCGTGGCGCCGGGACTGAGCGCCACGGTCCCAGCCCAGCTCGGCGTCGGCGTGCCTGACGTTCCTCCACTCGTGATCGAGATCCGCTCCCCGGTCGCCGGGTCGAGGATCATCAGGCCGTCGTGGTTGGCGATCAGGCCCGAGATGCCGCTTACTGGGTCTGAGATGACGAGCCCCTCAGGGGCCGAGAGCTGTGCCCTGAGGATGTCGTTGCTGTCCCGCAGGCGAAGCCCGCCTAGGGGGTCGAGTCGGAGCAGAGATTCACCAGACTTGCCAATGAACCATTGAGCCGGGTCCAGGTACCCGACCAGATCACCGTCGATGTCATAGAAGCCAATCGCTCCCTCTTCACCGTCAAGAACGATGCGCTCACCTTCAGCACCGAAAGGCAGCACGATCCGGTTCTCGACGCTGGTGCGCTGAGCCGTCGCACCGGCAGGGCCATCGAAGGTGACTCGAACCTGTTCGTCGGTGAAGGTCTCTCCCAGGCGCGTCGCGGGAACGATGCCAGGGGCCTCGTAGTTGAGCGACTGCATGGGGTCGGCGCCGAGTACCTCGTTGTCCATGCGAACCCAGACAACATCGAGATCTTCGTCCACCTGCTCAACAGTGCCGGAGAGCTGCGTCGACACCCGAGCCGTCGAGACAGCTTCAGCGATCGCCGACTTGACAGCCCGACGAATGATCCTGGCGATGCTCCGCTCAGACAACGTCATAGGTGACTCGCTTCATCGTGTGTTGCATCGCCCCGCCAGAACGAAGTTCGAGGGTCCACGCTGTTTCGAGCCATCGCTCACCAAACGCCTCTATGACATCAAGGGTCTCGTGGCGAGGGTCGGCGGTCGAGCTGAATGTCAACCACTCGAACGCGTCGCCACTGCGGGCGAGGTTGCGGGCGGCCTGATTCGCTATGGTCTGATTACTCAAACCCTGCACCGATTCGACCTTGGCGATCCGGAAGCCTCGCTTAGCGAAGCTGTGCGGGGCAGAGGAGGGAATCTCGTAAGTCCCCGAGCGGAGTCGGTCGGAGCCTGAGTCGTAGACGGTGAAGATGTTTGGGGCGGCCAGCATGTCGTCTGATCGGACAATCGAGTCAGCTATGATCCTGGTGTCAGTGTCATAGCTGGGGATGCTGACGCGATCTACGTCTGGGTTCGGCGCCTGGTCAAAGTGGACTCGCCCATCTCGATCGAACCATGGCGCCGTAAATCCGACCACCGCCCCGATATCCGTGAGCATTTGAAGCCACGTGGCTCCGGGCTCCCATGTCTTAGGGTCAGCTAGGCCACGGTTGGCCTCATCTCCAACAACGGCGATGTCCTCAAGAGAGAAACCAGCCCGGAACATGAGGAAGTAGATGATCAGCGAAATCGTGGCGTTCTTACCCCAGCCATAGGCGGTAGCCGATGGCTGGCTAAGGATGTAGCTGAAATCCACCAGCTCGGCGTTCTGCTCGCTACCCCAAGACCGTTCGGGCCGACTGTCATCGGCCCAGAGGAACGTGCCGAGACGGAACTCGACGTCATTCTGCAATGTCATGTAGACACGCAGACGGTCGGTGAGGGTATTGACTTCGCTGGACTCATCAGGGGTTAGCTTGAGACCGGTCAGACGACGAGACGTGTTGTCCGAGGCGTCGTTCTGGATCTGCGGGACGGTCCCGCTTCGATCGGGATGGAGTTCGCCGATCGGATTCAGCTCGCGATCGCATAGCTCGAAGCGGAAGCGGTCGATGCGGCGTCTCACGCCGTCGAGGTCAAGGATCTCTTCGGTTGTCGGAGCCCAGCGATGTGAGGATACGAAGGCTGGCGTCCGTCCTTGCGCAACACCAGTGAAACCGAAGCTACCTACAGCCACCCCGAACACACGAGGGTGTCCGCCGGCTACACCAATGAAGCCAAAGCTGCCGACAGCTACACCGACCACGCGAGGACGTCCGCTCGCTATACCAGTGAAGCCAAAGCTCCCCGTAGCCGCTCCCACGACCCGAGGTCTACCGGCGGCAATTCCGGTAAAGCCGAAGGAGCCAGATGCGGCGCCCAGCTTCCTGACACCACCACTAGCAGCACCTGTAAATCCGAAGAGGCCCGTGCCACTACCGGTCACAGGGCCACTCACCGTCTCGCCACTCGCAGATCCGGTGAACCCAAACAGCCCCGTGGCTGCACCAAGCTTCCGGACCACACCAGAAGCGGCACCAGCGAACCCGAAGCTACCCGTAGCAGCGCCACGTACTCTCGTGATGCCACTCGCTACACCCGTGAAGCCGAAGCTGCCGGTAGCCGCGGCCACAACCCGTGGCCTGCCGGCAGCCGTGCCGGTAAACCCGAATGACCCGACACCAGCTCCTACAACCCGAACCACTCCCGACGCGACCCCGGTGAATCCGAAGACTCCGGTGGCTGAGACCGGCAAGAGGTTGCTGTCGTAGGAGTTGGAGCCGACGATCGTCCCGTAGGAACAATGGGAGATCTGAGTGATTCCCTCGTGCGCCGCGGCGACAGCGACACGCCCCGAGCCACGAGGAGTCGGGATGGTTGCTATGTCGGCAGCGGTCGTGGCTCCACCGTGGCGGGTGCATGTCCCCGTGCCGAGGGTGCCGTTGTCCGTCCCTGGGTTCCAATACCGGACCTCGGTGGCGGTGATCCCGGTGACAAATCCATTGGCGACATCGCCACTCGCATCGGTGACATCGACGGTGATGATGTTTCCAACAGCGAAGTCGTGGGCTCCGATCGTGAGGGTGGAGATTCCCGAGGTGCGACTGCCAGCGGTGACCGTGTAGACGCGGTCCGCCTTGTCGAGGTCGATGTTGAAGCTACGGGTGGGCTCGTTCCAAACAGGGATGCTCTGGTGTCGGCTCCAACAGCGAACCTGGACCACGGTGCCGGAGACTCGCATCTCCATGAAGTAGGGGAACAGCCGCTCGTTCGCAGTGGTCGACGTACCGAGGTTGGTGAGGTCGTGCTTGCCGTCCACGTAGCGGAACGTGGTGGAGTTGACTATCTCGGTGACTTGTACCTGACGGACATCGCTAGAGCGATCCTTGACAGTCCCGGACCCGCCTTCGTTGGCGCCCACTTGCGCCCAGAACACCTGCGTGGCGTTGGCACTCGTCACGGTATGGGTGCCACTGAACGACCCAGCACCGAACAAGAAAGCGATATCCCCGGCTTGCATCTGGTGGCCGCTGCCGAGCGTCGCCGTGACAACGTTGCTTGCCCGGTTCAGGGTGGCCCCGGCAAACTCCCGGGTCCAAGAGATGTTCAAATAGTCATCGACCACCATCCCGTGCGCCACATTGGTGACAGCCGTGACCGTCCCTCCGACGCGAGCGCCGGAAAGGATGTTGTATATCTGCTTGAGATCGAGGTTGGCGTTGCCCTGCCGGTTCGTGAAGCCGGAGCCGTCCAGGTTGCCCTGCCAGACCCCTACGTTGATCGCGTGCGGATTGCCAATGAAGACGTCATGCCAAGCGACGATCGCACGTCGGACGGTGTCCTCCTGCGCTCGCAACCCAATACCGTGCTGGGGTAGCGCCATCCCAGCCTCGTACGCCTCTCCCTTGATCTCCACGAGAGCGTGAGCGATGCCCCAGGTCGCCGTCTCGGGGATCGTATACATCTCACGCTGGTTGGAGATCGGGTCCGGACCAGCGGTTAACCCAATGTCAAGCTCGTGAAGGGCGGGATCGACGGTCGCGTCGCTAACGGCGACGCCGTCCTGGGTGTAGACCCACTTCGTCAGCCGGTTCTCATCAGCGACGTCAGACCACTCGTAGTCAACGGCGGAAACGCCAAAGAAGTAGTCACTCATCGCCTCCCAGGCCGTGCCCCGGAACTCCATGAGGTTGGAGAGCCGGACAGGCGATCGAGAGGACTTCAGGACTCTGGCGAGCCCGGAGACGCTACCCACGAGTCAGAGGCTCTTGGCTATCGCCAGGGACCCTGCGAGCGTGTTGGCAGCGGCAGCTCCTTGGAACATGAACGCCAGGCAGGCGTCATCGGTGATCTCCGGCATGGCGAGGTCGATGATGTTGAGAGCGGACGCTCCTTGGTCGGAAGGCCGGATGGGGATCTCCGCCAGACGCTTCATCATCGTGATGCCCCACGTGCCCGCTGCGTGGGTGGTGCCGATGTTCATCGAGCTGAAGGCCCGAACACCGCTGTCACCGGTGGGCATGTCCATGGGGAACATCTGCCCGACGGCCTTGGTCACCGCCGGGACAGTGAAGGTGCCGGGCTGCAAGGTGTTGCCGTCCTGGTCGGTGAAGGTGCCCGTCATCGTGGCCGCTGTGGCACTGCCGGCCACGTACCACTCCACCCATGCCTCGACGCCAACCCCAGAGGTGTAGCGAGATAGACCGGGGAAGGTGATCGCCTGCGCGCCTGCGGTCACGTTGGTGGTGCTGTTGGCCCACAGGCGGTCATAGATGACGAGCGTGCCCACGGCGAGGCCAGTGGCCGCTACGTAGCCGAGGTAGCTGTCCCCCACGGCGTTGGTGAATGGGAATGCCCCCGCCGTCGCGTCGGTGGGCACCACTCCGTTGACGGCACCTGGCGCCGCGCCTGGCCCCGGCTGCCCGTTGGTCAGCCACAGCGAGTAATACCCGCCGGCCACTGCCGGGGTGAACGACCCCTTGTGGAAGCCCTTGCGTTCCTGGGCTTGGAGCCCTGCTGCGATGCCGTCCATGGTGGTGATAGCGGCCATCAGTTCGCCTGACCCACGATGTTGATCGTCCCGAGCTTCACGCGGGTTTGACCACAGGAGCACACATGAAACGCGTTGCTACGGATGGGTCGCTCATCACCGCAGCGTGAACAGATGACGAACGAAGCGTTAACAGTCATTCAAGGCCTCTCCTTCGGTATCCGGGCCATTCGCTTGACCTCCTCGAACAGGGCCTCAGGGGGCACCCCGTCGTGGACTGCATGGAACATGGCCATGCCCACGGCGCGCGAGTCGCCCGCCAGGCTCCGTTCTTCGGCGTACGCGACGATCGACTCGGCTACGACGGCCGCTGGTGTCCCAGACACAACCGCCGCTCGTGTCGCTTCCCGCATCGCGGCCATGTCGTGATCCGCCGCGGCTTGGTCTATCTCTGGAACTGTCACGCCGTCACGAGGAAGCTCAGGTCCAAGTCCCCGATCGGGATGATGAACTCATCCCCGACCAGAACAGCGTTGGCTGTCATCAACCCACTGGCCAGGAAGGTGCCAGAAGTGGAGGCATCAAAGAGCGCCCAGTGGGTGTAGTCCTCACCCGTGTCCACCTCGACGATGGTCCAGGAGATAGCGACATCGTTGCTGACGATCCCGCTGTTGCCTGCCGCGGCCGGGAAGGCTGCCGTCACGTTCTTGCGAGTGGCGTTGCCGGCGACAGCGGTTGTGCCGCTCAAACCCGGATCAGCCGTATGCAACTGAAGCCAGATGGCGGCGGGAGTGGTGCCGGCGGATGTCTGGTTGACCAACCAGTTCAAGAACGCATTGGCCACAGACGGTGCGAGTCCAACTGCCATGTCAGGTTCCTTTCAAGGCTCAACTTCGACGGGCACTTCGATGGTGTGAGTGGGCGTCACGTCGATAGACGCCGTATAGCGGTAGCCGGGCTCCTTCTGGGCGGCATCCCCGGGCCTGACATGCCCCAGGATTCGGACGCCCTGGAAGTCCATCGCCGCGACGAAGGGGATGTCGGGAGAGCGAGTGATCTCAAGCAGATCCGTGAAGAGTCGCTGCCCGGCCTTCACGACAGGCGGCTGGTTCCCGAAGTTCAGCTCGATGCTTGCCTGCCATCCGACGCCGCGATCCTCTGACTCAGTGAAGACGACCTGATTGTCAGCCCCGTGCAAAGAGATGATCTCGTCACGCTCGGCCGAGATGAAGGAGTAGGCGGCGCCTTGGTCGGGGATATCGAAGACAACCTCAAGAGTGGGATCGTGGTTCGAGGTGAGAAGGATGTCGTAATCACCTTGCAGCGGAGTTACCGCATTCGACGTTGCCCACTCACTGATTCGTCCATCGGTAGCTACCTCACGAACCCTGTAGGTCGCTGTAAACCCTCGCGGTACGAGGTGATCTGGGAAGGTGAGGATCGACGCATCGTTCAGGTGAGCGATCCGAGTCCAAGTCACTTCATCTGTGAGTTGACGTTCCAGCTCGTAGCGAAAGAACGGAGCACCCAGCGGGGCTGCGGGTGCGGTCCAACTGACATCAACGTGCTCGACTTCTCGCATCGTGCCGTCTGGCATCGTGACATCGAATTCAAAGACGGCCGCCGTGACGCCCGTGGGGGCGTCTGGCTGCCGAATAAGCGTGACGCACATGTCTCGACTGGTCTGATGAGAACCGGCGATCAATGCACCGTTAGAGGTGCCACCAAAGCCCGTCGATGGCCCGAGCGAACAGTCAGGGGCGAAGACGGTCCAGTTGGCCGTGGTGTCCGTTGTGAAGCGGATCTCGTATTGAGTCGACCCTGTAAGCGAGGCTCCGGAGCCAAGGAACCCTGAGACATAGCGGATGCCTTGCGACGCAGCGGGGAGAGCGCGGCAGGCGTCGGCGGTGATAGTGAAGCTGCCGCCGATCTGTACGCCATCGGACTGGCGATGAACCTTGACGGTCAGGGTCCCATCCGGGCTGGTCGGCGGGATGATCGGAAAGCGGACCCCGAGGTAGCTCTGGGTCGAGGCCGGCGTCAGTCGCTGCCCTGTCGTGCCTGTCCCCGAGCGGAAGGTGACTAGATCGGCGATGTCGAGGCGATATGGCTGGCTGTCGACGCTATCGACGGGGAGGCTGCCCACCAGGGCGACCGGTACGAGCCCGTAGGCGGCGCCGTTCTGGGTCAGGATCGGTCCCCCAAGGGTGCCCAGACCCGGCACAGCGGCATCGAACGCCACTTGCGGACGACCAAACTGGTCATAGGGGATCGAGTCACTCGCCAGGCCGGTGGCCGGAGGCGGAGCTACGCCTGAGTGATGGAGCGGGTAGACCATGCCAGGCGGCTGCCCGGCCGGGCCGAGATCCTGCACGGCGCCGTTCCAGCGAACATCGTCGGCGACGACTGCTCCATACTCCGAAGGCGAGATGGATTGGCGCCAGAAGAACAAGTAGTTGGTATTGGTGAGCTTTGACCAGTTCGCCGCTCCGCTGGGCATCGTGCGCAGCGCGTCGGTCGTGACGTTGAGCAGTCGTTCCTCGCCGATGTCTTCCGGTCGGCGCCACACGCCGACCGCCGCTCGGTTCTCCGTGTTCTGGTAGTGGACGTTGAGACTCAGTGCCACCACCCTCGGATGGAGAGCCGCGGAGGCCGCTTGGCTTGTCCTGACGACGATGCCCCAGTCAGACTCGGTATCGAATTTGGCTATATCGCTTGGGGTCCAGGGCAAGCTGGTCGCAGGGTTGAGTTCGCCCCACCAGAAGTCATAGATCTGACCGAACCCATGCACGTCGCGCTGTCCGCCGGCCGCCGGGGCGTAGCCTGTGCCGTCAATCAGGAGAGCGACCGACATCTTGCGGAATCCCGTGTTGGCAGCGAGGATCGCTCCAACGGAGACCCAGAAGATACGACCGTTCTCGGCAGCGCCTCCGGAGTTGAACAAGGACGCATTGACGCCAGCGATGTACGAGGTGAGGGGCGTGATTGATTGGATGTAGTTCGTGTCGGCCGGGTTAGGCCACTTCGTAGTTGCCTCATCGATGGACTGGAAGAGGTTCGAGGAGCTGCCGGCCTGAGTGGTCCACCCCTCGTTCGTGTTGTCGCTATTGGGAAGCAGCCGGGCCACTTTGGGCAAAGCCGTGAACTCGTCGCCCTCCTCGAAGACATCGATGAGGGTCGGGACGCTGGCCGTCGATATCGGGTTCACGGCTGCTGAGAGCTTCAAGGCGCCGATCGTCTCGGCACCGGTCGAGCGCAACCGCATCATCCGGCCAGGGGAACCAGCGAAGACACGGCTCTTGTGATCTCGCGTGACGAGCCATTCGAGGCCGAATGTCTCTGGGAAATTCGGGTTGAAATCAACCATCAGGAGATCCTTGCGTCCGTTAGTACGCGGCGTTCTTCGAGGACATCTAGGAAGGCCTTCCCTGCTGCCCGAGCCTTGCGACGGGCATCTTCGAGCGAGCCAGCACCATCGATGTTGATGTTGAAGTTCTCGATGCGGATCATCGTGTTTCCGCTGCCAGGGCCTCCGTCTCGGACCGCATTGGCGTCCGACGCCTTCAGCACCATCTCGTCCTTGTGCAGGCTGGCCGGGAAATCGTTGGTGGGAACCCGGTAGAGGCCAGCAGCGAAGCTCGGCAACTCACCGCCGCCGCTATACCAGTTGTGGGACTTCTTGAAGGTCCACGCCCGCGACGGGTCCACATAGCGCTGGCGGATGTAGTCGAGCATGGCCATGATCTGAATGCGGGGGTCGCTGGTCTTGGAGTAGCCAACGCCCGCCCAGGTCGAGTTGAGGAACTGGCCGATTCCGTATGCGGTCGAGGTCGGGTTCTGAGCGTTGTTGTTCCAGCCGCTCTCCGACATCACGAGAGAGTCGAGAGCGGACCAGTGCGAGCCCCAGCCGCGAGCAGCGTTGAGCTGTTGTCCGAGGCGCCGGTTGGCGGCGGTGTTGCCCCCGAGCCCCGCTCCGGACGCCCCCGCCATAGCTCGGCTCTGCTCGGGGAAGCCGGCGTCAGCGCCAGCGACGATCTTCCAGACCAGCTCCCGGAAGCCCTGGGCGACATCGCGCATCTTGAAGACGTTGGGCAGCCGGTTGAGGCCACTCTTGGCCGCTTCGTTGAACGGAGAGAAGGCGGTCTTGAGGGCACCACGGGCCAGATCACCGAGGAGGCCGCCGGCAGCATCGATAGCGCCGCCAACGGCGTCTGTGACTCCGTCGATGATGCCGCCGAACTGGTAGCCGGCGCCCAGCTCGCTTGCGAGCCCGGAGAACAGCATGTTGGCTCGGCCGCGGAATCGAGGATCGGTCGGGATGACGTACTCGGGGAATCGGGGGTCGCCTTCGCCCACGATCGCTCGTGGTCCGTGCGTCTTGAACGGGCCACGCTTGGCGAGGTCGTAGGTGCCCATCTCGTTGGCGCCGCCGGTCAACTGAGGCGAGCTTGAACCCTGACCACCACCACGGCTGCTGCCGATGAGCGGAATCCGAGGGATTCGAGGGATGTCAACGCCCGGGATCTCGTTGATGAGCCCAATGACGGCGTTGATGCCGTCAATGAGCGCGTTGATCACCTTGATGATCGCGTTCACCGGAGTCTTGATCGCTGCGACGATGCTGTCCCAAACGGCCGCTGCCGTGTCTTTGATCTGGGTCCAAACGGCCGCTGCCGTGTCTTTGATCTGGGTCCAAATGCGGGCGGCCGAGTCGCGGAAGGCGATCAACTTCGGGACAACGGACACTTCCCAATAGGCCATGAACGGCTTGATGACGGTATCTCGCAGCCAGTGCCAAGCGGCCTGGAAGGCGCCCTTGATAAGATTCCAGATCATCACGGTCGATTGCCAGAACACGGTCAGCGCCGGCACTACGTAGGCGGACCAGTAGCGCGCAAGAGGCGTCGCGATCCGATCCCGGATGAAGTGCCAAGCAGCGAGAATGATTCCGGTGATTATCTGCCAAGTCACATAGGTCGTGAAGCGGATCAGATTCCACACCATGCGAATCACGGTTAGCACTAACATGATGCGTCGCCACACCATGGTGTAAATGATGTTCCAGGCCAGGCTGATCAGCGGCACAATGACCGTATGCCAGACCCACTTCGTGCCATCGACGATGTAACCCCAAACCGTCGATATGATTAGCGCGATCTCCCACCAGTGCTTAGCGAGCCACGTAACGATTGCCTTGACGACCGCGTAGATGACGCCCGCCACGATGATGAAGGGAGCGAGCAAGATCGCCAGCATGATGCTGCCGAAAACCTGGATGACGCGGAGGAAGACCTTGATGGGTCCCTCGACGGCTTGCCACACGGCCTTCCAGAAATCGATGAACGGCCCAGTGAAGAAGCGGACGATCGGCATGACAAAGCCGCCGTAGATATCGTCCCAGAGGCGGACGAAGAAGCGACCTACCGCCTTGATAGCGCCCCAGATCTCGTCACGCCAGACATAGATCGCCACACCAACAGCGACGATCGCAATGATGATCAAGATCAGCCAGCCGACAGAAATGCCAATCATGGTGGCCAGTGCGGTCAGCGCCGGCATGACCTGCGTCACGATCGCGTACCTGATCGCGAACATCGCAAATCTCAGTTCACTGAAGATCGTGGCCCCGAGCTTGACCAGTCCGATCAGCGGACGCAGGACGACCATGAAGATCTTGATGATGTTCGCGCCAGCTCCGACAGCGATCGCGAAGATCTTCGCCACCTTCGAGGCGGCGATCATCACCGTCAGGAACCCACCCATGAAGACGAGGAACTTGACGACAGCAGGGTTGTCCAGTGCCTTTGCCGCAAGCTCGAAGGCAGGTCGGAGATCCTCGCGGACCAACAGAGCGGTATCCCGCAATGCAGGGATGAACTTTGTCTCGAACCACGGGAAGAAGACCTCGACCAGCCAGATAGCGACCGGCTCGCCAAAGTCGATCATCAAGACGTTGAGGCGGTTCTTGATGATGTCGATCTTCGACCGCAGCGACTCCATCTGCTTGTCAGCAACGGACTGCGTCGCTCCGCCGGCATTGCGGAGAGCCACCTCGTATTCCCGGATGGCCCCACTACCGCCCATCATCTGACGGATGACGTCACCGACAGATCGGGTGAGCCCCATCTGTTCGAGCGTGACGGCTCGTTCCTTGTCACTCATCGGACCGAGGGCTTGTTCGAACTCGCCCACGACATCGGCGAGATTCTTCAGGTTGCCTTCAGCGTTGAAGACCTCGACGCCAAACTTGCGGAAGTCGTCAACGAACGAGGCGTTACCTGCAGCCCTGGACACATCACGGATGAAGATGGCCAGCGATTCGCCGGCACGGGAGCCTCGGACGCCCTGCTCGGCCAGATAGGCGAGCGCAGCGGCGCCTTCCTCGATGTCCTTGCCGACGGTCTTGAGGGCGCCACCAGCCTTGTGGGTCAGCGCCTCGGCGAACTCCTCGACGGTGCCGGTGGCGAGGTTGTTGGTCTCGGTCAGCACGTCCGCCACGCGCTGCATCTCTCGCATGTTGGCGATCGGGTCATCCATCGAGAGACCCAGCGACGATTGCGCGTTGACGAGATAGTCCGTCGCCTGGCCCATGTCCATGAGGGCCGCCTGGGCGAACTGGGCAACGACAGGTATGGCGGAGATGGTCTGCTCAGCGGAGAGGCCGGCGGAGAACAGGCCGTAGAACGCCTCAGCGGCCTCAGTGGCCGAGAAGGTGGTTGTCTTAGCTATCGCCTTCGCAGCGTCCTCTAGACGCTTACGGACCGGTCCTGAGACGTTGTCGAGGATGGCCGTCGACTTGGTCATCTGCTCATCGAAGTCGATGAACGCCTTCACGCTCTTGGCCGTGAAGGCAACAGCACCAGCGGCCCCGATGACGCCAATGTTGAACATGGCGCGACCGGCTTTGCCGAACCGGTTCTCCATGGCCTTGGCGGCGCCTTCAAGGCTCGCGAAGCCGCGGAGAGCTGCGGTGGCGTTGCTCGTAATGATCAGGTCAAGCCGTCTGATTGCCAATTCGTCAGCCTCACAAGAAGGGGCCGCCCCCTAAGGGGGGCGGCCCTGGTGTCACCGTCGACTGGATCGTCGCGGAGGCGTTCGCTGCCGAGCCTTCTTGGCGTCGGCCTGCTCTTGGTTCTTCTTGTCCCTGTAGTGCTCTAGGTAGGCGTGGATCTCGCTATCGGTGAGGACTTGCTCGCCACCGAAGTGCCAAGGCATCAAGCCGTACTCTTCAGACAAGAACGGCAGGTGCTTGGTCAGCCCCCGGCGACTAAAGGGTCGTCTTCGACCTCGACTTCGTTGCCTTCCTTGTCCTCGACGTGGAAGTCGAGCTTGCTCAGCGAGGAGTCGGTCGGGTACTTGGAGATCACTTGCTGGAACGCGAGGTTGGGCTCGCCGCTCTTGCGGCGGGCGAGCCACAGGATGAACAGCACAGAGTCGGTGTCGAACCGACTCATGACCTCTTGAAGCGAGAGTCCGGTCTGCTGCCGGCAGGCAAGGCGGTCAGCAGGACCCAGCTCGTCTGATCTGAGGCGGTAGGTCTTGTCGCCTTCCTTGACGACCATGACGTAGACCGGATCTTCCTCCTCTTCCTTCTCGTCCTTCTTGCTCGACTCGCGGGCGGCAAGGCTGGTCTGCTGCTTCACGGGCATTTGCCTGTTCCTTCTCTCTAGGAGAACCCAACGGGTCCCTGTACGACCTCGGCGTAGCTGTCGAGGAATTCGCTTCCCTCTTCGGTCTCTTCCCGGATAGTCGGATAGAGCGCATAGCCGGCCTCATCGCCCTTGCCTCGCCAAGGCGGGAACTGCCTCGTCGTCGGGCGTCGTCCACCACCGAACTCAGCACCCAGGATGTATGGGTGCTCATCCACAAAGAGTCGGATGATGGGGCGCTGGTTGATGGCCTTGATGCCAGGAGCCGCTTTGGCATGGACACCGCCGAGGCCCGAAGCCGCGCCTCGGGCCTTCTTGGCGATGCGGCCGGCTTGCGCCTGATCCTCGTCAGCGAGGGATTTCGGCAATCGCTGCTGCAACCGGCCGATATCCGACATGAACGTGGCAATCGGGATGGTGTTGATGTTGGTGTTGCTGCCCCGCTTAGCCATCGAAGCAGCTCAAAAAGCTACATCGTCGCTTTGATACTCAACCTTGACCGCCGGGTTCGTGCCGTCGTGCAGGCACATGAACTCGATCGGCTGGTTGGGCAGATCGTCCAGGCTCACCTCGGGGGTGTTGCCGGTGAACTGCACGTTCATGGTCAGCCGGAGGAAGAAGGTCCGGTTTGGCGCGATCGCGTTGGGCAGCGGGTGCCGCCACTCAGCGACGACCGGAACGATGTCCGAAGAGCGGACGGCGTCGTAGAGGACGCCGTCGACGTAATCGAACTCCATCGAGCCCGTGATCTCGGGGACACCGGAGCGGATCGGCTGCTTCTTCAGCGTCGACCGGCGCATGTAGTAGCGCTCGCGGTTGACCTCATGGGGGATCGTGACGCTGAAGCTGCGCGTGTCACCGAGAGCCCCGCCGTCCACGCTCACCTCCAACTCCGGCCAGCCGTACACGAACTGGCTGTTGGGGTACACCGGAGTCGGCAGTGGCTGGCCACCATCGGCCACCAGCAGCTCCTTCTGATAGTCCATGCCGAACGTCGCCTTGAGCTGACCCGAGTCCCCGTCGCCAACCTCCTGCTCGAAGGTCACCTCGTGCACGATGCCGCCGGCATAGGTCCACGGGACCGGGGCGTCATCGGGGTCGACGGGCGGGCGGCCGATGACCGCCGTGAGGTACTCGTTCGGAGCCTTGGCGTCAGTGTTGAAGGTCTGCAACCACGCCGCGGTCGTGCCCTGCTGGGCAATGGAAGCGGTGCCGATCGCAGCTCGCAGCAACATGCCGAAGCCCCGCTCGTGCGGGTGGACCATGATCGAGCCCTCAGCGCCCTTGAAGATCATGCGGCGCCGGTCGGTGCGGACGGTCTGAAGGCCCGCCCGCATGCCGACTGACTGGATCGGTTCCCGTTGAGCACTGGCGATGTCTTCCAGTGCCTCGATCGAGCGGGTCGGAACGACGTCATCGCCGTAGACGGTTTCGCGCCCGATGTGCACTTGTGCGTCAAGAACGCCTCCGGCCATCAGCTATCACCTGCCTTGGTCTTGGGGGTCCTGGGCTGAGCCCAATTGACCTCATCGCGGTCGAGAACTTCGGCCTGCTCTTCCGAGACGTCGACCGACTGGCCTCGACCTAGCGTCATCTCGACGCCATCGAGCCTGGTGACAACCTCGGTGATCGGACCGACGTAGATGCGCCTGGGCATCAGACCAACTCCCTTGTGTCTTCGGAGGGAGAGGAATAGGTGACCTCGAAGATCTTCTCTCCCGAGAAACCAGAGCGCTTCGGCGGGTCGACTCGAATGACCTCGCGCTTGTACTGAGCGCCCGGCTTCGGACCTTCGCCCTCGCCTTCGACAGCCCAGACCTTCTGACGGAACTCGCTCACAGAGCGTCCCTTGACGAAGTCGCGCAGCTCTTCGTCACCGTTCTTGAGATAGACGACGATGACGGGCTTCGGGTTGCCGTCCGGGAACCGCTTGGTCTCACCGGTCGCGAGATCGGTGTCCTGTCGGTACTCGACCTTGATGATCGTGCCGGCGACAGAGTCGCCAACGTTGGTGAGTGCAGCGGCGGGTGGGCCACCACCCTTTGCAAACGGGTCAAGATCGCTCACGATTACCTCCTACCGGTGACTTTGATCTCGATCTTGCAAGCAACCCCTCGGCCTTCGGTGAGCACATAGGGGTCATATCTCCATCCCGCCACTCGGGCAGCGAGGACGTTGCTGCCTGGGGTGTCAATGCGCTTCTTCTCTGCGATCTCGCGAAGCACTTCACCCACAAGAGGCGTGATCCGAGCACGAGCCTCTGCGGTAGATCCGCCTTCCTTGTAGGAATCGCAGACCACATAGAGGCTGTAGTTCTCGTTCATCTTGATGGCGCCGGCCCGCATGCCGGCGACCTCTTCAACGCTGCGGGCCTCATCGACCCAGATGGTGCGTTGGAAGGCCAGCTCGCCTGGCCATGCGTCTTCGACCTGAATGTTGTTCTGATCAATCCAGGTCCGAGCCCGCATAGCGGCTACAAAGCCGTTGATCGCGTCATCAAGAGACCAATAGGAGTCAGGCATGAGCGATCACGTCCCCGCGATGGGCACGGCGACACGCCGTGCCCACTTGAGGAGAACGGCGTCGACCTCGGGCAACCCGAAGGGCTGCCTCAGGCCGGCTATCGCCAGGCGCATCGTCCCGGCCTCAGTCGCGATCGTCACGGCCTGAGGCGGGAGTCCTTGTCGCCGCTCTCTGAGGAGGGTGTAGCGAGTCGCCTCGATGGCCTTGCGCCTGAGGTCCGCCGGGGGCCGCTCATCAAAGCCGACCTCGGTCTTCACAACGACGTTGCGATGTCCCGACGCCCACTCGGCGCCCCCACCGCGCCAGAGGTAACGACCGTCCAACTGGGCGTCAGACGTCACATCTACGGAGTCCTCGGTCACCTCGATGAGGCTGAGGATGTAGTTCTGCGTCAAACGAAGGAATTGCGCTCGACCAGAGACCCTTTCCTCGATATATCGAGCAACGAACGAGGTATCGCAGTTGGCCTCGATCTGATCCTCGACGGAGGTTCGCTGACGCCTGATGTCTTCGTCGGTAAAGGTCGAGTCGATCGGGCCAGTAGCGCGAGCTTCGGCCACCTCGAAGTAGTAGGCGCCGGCAACTTCCACCCACTCCTTGCGGGTGTAGTTGATGCCAGCCACCGTGCCGGTGAAGACGAGTCGCAGATCGTCAACCGCATCAACCATCGAGTCGATCAGTTGGTAGGAGTAGACACCTGCGCCGACACTGGTCGCGACGAAGGGGCCTACGGTCGTCCCCGCCCGTGCGCTCGTGACGGAAACGGTGACGTTTCCAGTGGCAACACCCGGGAAATCGACAGAAATGGCCCTGGGGTCGCCGACAGCGACTCGAACGGCCACGATCAGACGGCCTTGTGCGTCTTGGTCGGGTAGGACATGGTCGAGGGCGCCGGCTCCTGCTTCACAGGCGGCGGCTTCTCGTCCTTCGAGGAAGGCTCGGGGGCGGGCTCGGGCTCAGGCTCGATGAGCCCGCACTCCTGGGCCAGCTCCCAGGGGATCTCCTGGCCTGGCACGGCAACGAGGACCCGGGTGTAGGCATCGACCCGCCGGAAGACGCGGCCATGGGCAGGTGTCACGAGGAACTTCTTCATCACGTCTCCTCTTGGTTGAGAGCGAGGGAGGCGATCGAGGCCATGCATGCCTCGTGGATCTTCCGCAGCGCCACCGTCCGGTCCGGCGTCCGCGGACACAGGTCGACCACCAGGTGACCGGCGTGACCGAACACCTCACGCATCGCCTGGAAGGCGGCGATGACGTCGTCGCTGAGCGGCGGTTGGTGTGAGATCAGATGATCGACCAGCTCGTGGTCCTGGTCGTCGGGCTTGGTATGAAGGTTTGGCACGAGCTACTCCTCAGTCGCCGTGAAGATGTTGCGGGTGGACGTCCCAAGTGACATCGGCGGGGCCGTGAAAGTCCCAGTGCCACTGAGAAAAGCGGGTGTCGTCAAACTTGATCGACATGTGCGGCAGGTGGGACAGCCTGAAGGCGTACCATTCCTGCAAGATCTTCTGAGGGAAGTAGATGCAGCCGAAAGCGAAGAAGTCAGTCTTCGGCGATCCCTCTTCGATGGGGATAAATCCCATCCGGCGATGTATTTGAACGCAAGCCCCGCCCTTGTAATCCTTGGTATACGGAGCTACGAGGATCTTGTCCGGCGTCTCTTCAGCTAACTCGGCGAACCGCGCTCGCTGGTCTATCGATAGAGCGACATCCCATTCGAGCATGCAGAAGCCGGGCTCGTCGGCGGGCAGGCCGCCCTCGACTCTGTTGTAGTCGCATTGCGACATGAGCAGCCGAGGCATGCTGTCTTGGACATAAGCCCGGCCCTCAGGCACGACATCAGGCCAAGAGCGGTACCAGTTGAGGTTGGAGTGGATCGCGTACACGTCCTGCCACCAGTCCATGGTCAAGAGCCTTGGTTTGAAGTGCTGGTAGCCGGGCTTTCGATGTCCGCCTCCCCGGCCCTTACCGGGCGGCTTAACGACCAGCACTAAGACGAAGAGCCTGGCCGGCAGAGAGAACAGGGAGCACTCTCCCTGCCGGCCAGAAGCGCTCAGGACAGAGCGACGCCCGTGATCTCGGCGAACGCCTTGACCTGCGTGACCGCGAAGGCGGCACGCATCTCGGCGAGGATCGTGATGATCCCCTTCCGGAAGTCGTCGCCATCGGAGTCGGTGGCAGCGACCTGGATGCCGCTGCGCACCCACAGGGTTGCGCCCATCTGCCAGTTGCCGACCAGAGCCGACGTGGCGGGGATGACCGTGCTGATGACGGCCGGCTTGCCCCAGATGTTGGGCGGAGCCGTCAACTGCGGACCCTGAAGGTTGAGGTAGTGGCCGTCGGTGCCCTTGCTGAGCACGAAGTTCTGGTGCGTGGTCGGATGCACCAGGAACGCATCGGGCTCGTCCTCCAAGGTCAACCGCACTGCGGTCATCCCTCGGTGGAAAGCGTCAGGGACGCTCAGGCCGGCGGTGTTGATCTCCTGAAGCAGCGAGGTGTTCAGGATGCCGGTGAGGTTGTCGCCGGAGCCGCTGCCAGCCACCATCTGTGTGTCGAGGCGCTTGCCAACGCCGTAGACGAGACGGTTGTCGAGCAGAGTCCGGAGCTGTCCCGCGTCGGCCAGGTTGCCCTTGGTGGCCTTCACGTACTGCGGGATGCGCTTGACGCCAACCTCGCGCCGGGTGTACTCGTAGTTCGCCTCGGGGGCGAGCGAACCGTACGGCGTCTCCACCGCAGCATCGGTTCGGGCCGTCTCCTCGACGTACTCGACCATGTCCGTGTCGGTGGTACCCACCGACACGAGATCACGGACCCGGAGCTGCCGAACGGGGATCGGCACGGGCGGGAAAAGGCGCTGGTCCTCCGGCACGAGCGCATCGACGCTGAGCGCCAGATGGGCCTGCGACGGGAACAGGTGAGCCATCACCAGTTCCCGGCTCGCCACGCTGACCGGATCGATGTTGACCCGGGCACCGTTCATGTCGAGCGCACGGCTCTTCTTGAACTGGCGGTAGTTCTCCGAAGCGAGGAACTTGTCCGCCAGGCTCATGACACGGCGCATGTCGGGGTGATCGAGATCACCCTTCGAGCGGGTGTCAGCCTCGTGGCCTGCGCTGACAACGAGACGCTGAAGGCGCCGTTCCAGCTCGACGGCCTGCTCGGCGCACTCGTCGGCTTCCTTGTAGCCGCGGTCGATGCGATCGAACGCATCCTTGTCCTCGCTGCTGAGACCGGTGACGGGGTTCAACCCGGCACCCTTGATCTCCTCGGCGAAGGCGTTCGCGGTCTCCCGCTTGATCGCCTCCCCCTTGCGCAGCTCGCGGATCTTGTCGTTGAGCTGCGAGATGTCCTGCTCGCGCTCGGTCTGCGCCCGACTGGGCGCAACAGCAGTATCGGGCATATCCAACTTCCTCCTCGGTATGCCTCTGTACGGGTATGAAAAAGGCCCCCCGTTTCCGGAGGGCCTCAACTGCGGTAGCGGATATGCGCCGCTACATCGTTCCCGCTGATTCAGCGAGAATCCTTGCGGTCACTCGGTGCTCGACCGCTTCGTAGTCGTACTTGGTCTTGTTGAGGCAACGGAGCACCCGCTCCATCGACTCGATGTCCTCGCGGCTCGACGGCTCAGCGTCGGGGTTGTCGAGCCCCACGCCGGCCTGCTCCACGAAGTGCTCCCACTTCGAGGCAACCCGAGCCACAGCTCGCTCCATGGCTCGATCGAGCCGGTCCGAGTCGTCCTCAGGGGAGTCGGGAGCCTGCGGGGTCGGAGGTGCCGTGGCCCCCGGCTCCGCGCCATCGCTGCCTCCACCAACAGCGGGCTCAACCGACTCCCCCGATCCGGGAGGCTCCGTGGCGGGAGCCTCATCACCAACCTCGAAGCCGCTCTCTTCGAGACTGTTCACGAGAATCCCATGGGTGACCTCGATCCCCGTGATGCGCTCGCTCAGGAGATCGAGCGTCGACGCCGTTGCCTGCATGAAGGCGGCAACCGCGTTCATCGTCTCCTGCAACTCGGGCGAGTACTGCTGAGCGACCTTGAGCGTCTCGGTCCCGGGGTTCGCCCCCCGCAGAACCGACGATGCCTCCATCAGGTCGGCCTCGTTGACGATGACGACGTCGAAACCGTCATCGTCCTCTTCGACTTCGTACTTGGTGATGCGATAGCCGATGCTCCACTCGCGCAGAGCATTGGCCTTAATCGCCCGGAAGGTCGACCGGCCGGACTCCGTGTCGAGGAAGAAGTCGGCTGCGACCTTCAAGCCCGGCTTGGGACTTGTAACGGTGCTGGCGATGCCAGTACCGATAGGCGGCTGCTCCGACCAGGCCCAGTTGTGCTGGAAGAAGATCGGGATGTCCGGGCCTTGAGCCAGTGACGCCTTGAAGGCATTGGCTGTCATGCGGTGCTTGGTCATCCATCCCATGCGGTAGTCGACGTCGAAGGCGCTCACGATGGCCTCAACGTGGCCGGTGTCGCCGTCGTCGGACTCCTCTGCCTTCAGGATCTCCACGCCGAAGGAGGCGTAGAAGGTGTCGCCGACCTGCACAGCAGGCTTGGCCTCATCCTCGGTCCCTTCGGACTGCTCCGAAGGACGATCAGTCGTCAGGGTTGTCATCGTCGTCTTCCTCGTTGCTTGGGGCCGGCGCTTCGGGCGCCGGCCTGTTGTCCACGTCGATGTCGTGATCGAGCCGCTTGACCTCCAAGTCGAGACGGCGCTTGTTCAGCTCATCCCTGAGCACATAGTCAGGAACGTTGCTGATGGCGCTTTCGTTGAGAGGCCGCTGGATCGTCTTGCTCCAACCCCTCGGGTCAGACGACGTCGGGAGCGGTGGTTGTCGCTCGATGCCGCGCAGCTCCTCTGGCGTGTAGGCCAGAAGCAGGTTGCGGAACACAGCGGCCCTCTTCCAGAGGTCTGGGCGCAACTGCTCGTCGACATCGAAGTAGGCGATGATGTTCTTCGAGCGAGCTGCGTTCTCGCGATCGATGACCTGCGCCTCGAAGTCCCCAGCGAGGAACTCGGCATGCGGACCGATCAAGTCACGCACGTACTGATCGCGCATCTCTCGGGCGTTGGCCATGATCGCTCGCTCGATGACACCCATGACGGGCGGCGGCACGCCGTAGGTCACGAAGATCTCGTCACGAGAGAACTTGATGAGGTTGACGATCCCCTCGAACTGAGGTTCGCGGTGGAACGCTTGCCATTCGCCGGAGCTGATGAGCACCTTGCCGGCGCTCTGGGGACCCTGGTAGAGCTTCAAGATCTCTTGCCGAATCGCCTCGACAGCGTTCGGGCTGGCGCCGGGCTCGACCTTGAGGTGACCGCTGACCCGGGCACCGTTGTTGAAGAAACCCACCATGTGCCGAGAGACGGCGTCATAGAGGGCAACGGTGGTGTGCAGGGCGCGAACGGGGGAGGGGGTGACTGGGCGTCGACCGCTCTCCCATAGCCCGAAGTGGCAGACCTTGTCTGCTGTCAATACCTGATCGGGCTTGGCGTTCTCTCCGCGGTTCAAGTTCTCCAAGTTAAAGACGGTGAAGTTGTACTGCGGCCTGTGGATGCTGTAGAGAAGTTCATCCTCATCCACGTCGACCGTCTCCATGGGATGGAGCTTGAAGCCGTTGATGTTGCGGGCCTCGTCTCTCATGATCTCCCAGATGGCATTGCCGTGAATGAGCTTGTTGACGACAGTGCCGTACCACAGCGCCCGGCGACTAGGCGCGGCGCCGCTGATCGACCCAGCGGCGTCGGGGTAGCGGAGCGCATAGGCGATCTTGCCGGCGACACCCTTGCTGCGGTTGGGGTGGATGATCTTCTGGATCGTCCCGGGCTCGGTCTCGTCTTCGAGATCGGTCTCGTAGAGCTTGAGCGGCAGTCGAGCCAGTCCACGAGCGATGGTGTGGATGGTGCCAAAGCCCCAGGGGTTGGTCATCAGGACGTCGTAGTAGGACGCGTAGCGGGCCACGCCACCAGGGCCATCCGTCAAGCGGACATAGCCCCGGGGAGGGAAACCGTCGCTGAGTAGATCCCAGCCACCGAGGCCAAGCATGTCGGGGTGGAGCAGGCCAGCCTCCACCAGCTCCTTCGACGCTGGCATCTTCGGCGCATCGTCCACCGAGACCCAGCGACCGCCGGCCGAGAGATACCTCATGTCTGCCGTGCTCTCGCGATCTGAACGAATCGAATCCGCTCGCGGGGCACAAAGACATCACCAACCAACGGGATGTCCTTGGCATCATGGATCACGGTGTTGTTGAGAACGACACCCTCGTCTGAGATGACGGCGAGCACGCCCTCAAGCACCTTGTCGTCCGTTGTGTAGACGACGGCATGCTTGCGAACCTTGTCCTTCAGCCATCTACGCATCGGTCGGCTCCTGTCCTTCTTCGCTGAAGTTCCAAGGCATGAAGCCACGGGTGCTGCCGAGGAATGGCACGTTGAAGCCAGCCCGCGTCAGCAGCTTGCCGGTACGCCGATCTCGCTTTGCATCGCTGCGTCGCTGAGCACGGTTCGCGTCGTAGTGGGCGACGACATAGCGGAAAGGGTTCTTGAGGAAGTGCTGTTGCACGGCTCTCCGGGCGGCAGTCATTGATCATCTCCTGCTTGCTGGGCATCGGCGTAGAGACGCGCTTCCTCGCGGTCATTGAAAGCAGCGACACGTCTGTAGACGGGGACAGGACGACCCTCATCGTTGATCCGCTCGACCACTACAGCTCCCCAGCCGGCCTCGTCGAGGATGATGGCATGTTGAGTCATACCGCTATCGCGATCGGGTCGTAGTGAAGGCCTGCCATCAGCTCGTAGGTCGCCATCGCCCCAGCGCGAATAAGATCCATGTGTCCGGCGGACTTGCCCTTCGCCAAGTAGCGCCCGCCTTCTGCCCAGCGCCACGCAGCGTTGACGGCGTGCATGTTGAGAGCACCGCCGCCGAGGTGCGCGATCTTGTGATCGCGCACTAGCTCATAGAGGAGCCCGTCGGCGACGACTAGCCGCTCGACGGACTGCTTGAACTCAACGACCTGGAAGCCGTAGTCCTCGATCATCCGAGCCGGCAGCTCGAAGAAGCGAGGGTCGTAGGTCAGGGACTTGATCTTCCATCTGTTGGCGATGACTCCGACGATGTAGTTGAAGACGGCAACGTGGTCGATCCTTCCGTCAACTGGTGGATAATGGCGATGCCACCAGCCAATACGACCATCAGGGAGAAAACCGGCGACAACAAGTCCAACTGAATCATGAGCCAGTGCCATATCCACACCGACGACAACATCACTACCATCCGGAGGAGCAGCATCCTCGCTTTGACACTCTTCCCACACGCCGGGCATCTCATTGAGCCAACTCTCCACGGTTAGGTTGACAAAGAGATTGAAGTAGTAGCGGAGCGCGTCAGGCCACGGAATCTTGCCCTGAAGGATCTCCTGGGCTCGCGTCTCGACCGACCACGTCTGATCCGCAGCTCGCATACCTCGAAGCGCCTCGTAGATGCGCTTGGGATCGTTGCGGGCATAGATGATGTCGTCGGGAGGCTGCACCCAGTCCATCAAGAAACGGCTATCGGGATTGCCCTTCTCCATGATCCCGCGGGCGAACATGCGCCACAACAGAGCGTCGTCATCCTTGGGTGGCATCGAGCCACGGCCGACACCGGCCGTGGACATGCCGACAGCTCTCCCAGGATTCCCCATGCGTTTGGTGAGTGACTTAGCTCGGACCGTCCAGACGCGAGCGATCTTGCCTCGCCACTCGTGAAGCTCGTCTCCGAGCAACAAGGACTCTTTGCCGCCCTCCGAGGTCGAGTCCTTCGCGGCAACTCGCTGGATGCGACCAGGAGCGCCATCCTTGAACTCGATGTTGTTGGCAAAGACGTTGAAGAGATCGCGGCCGAGACGATGCCCAGTCCTGGCGCCCTCTTCTCCACCACACATGGCCTGCGCCTGGCGGAACAGCTCCCCAGCCTGCTCACGGCTAGCAGCCGCCATGGTGACGATGGGAGTCTTGCGCTTGAACTCGATGGGGAGCCGGTCCCAGCCGTAGTCCCCAGTGCGAGCAGCCGCCATCTCGAAGACAGCAACGGCAGCGAAGAACTCGGTCTTCGACGCTCCGGACTCAGCTCCTACAAGGCCCTCGTTGAACCACCACTGGTGGAGGGAGTCGTCCCAGACGTACCAATCGTAGAGGAAGTCCTTGTGCCAGTTGAGGAGCTGATAGGGCTCGCCGAAGACGTCGCCCTCGCCGTGGATCAGGCGTTGCTCGCACCAACGAACGGCGTACTTGCCCAAGCTGCGCTGTTCAGGGCCGAGGGTTGCGATCATGCGTTAGCAACCTCGCCCCTGAACGAAGTGCGGCGATGCTCATCGGTTGCGTACTCGAAGATCACATAGGGATCGCGACCCGGGCCATGGTTAGGTGCGTACGGGTGCTCATCGGCGATCTGAAAGAACTCGCAGGCCTCATGCGTCTCGACGTCGAGCACGCGATCAAACAGCCAGCGCCGCCAGGACTGTTCGTCATATGCGGCAGCGGGGACGATGAAGTAGTGCACGACCGACCTGCGCGTCTCCGGGTGATAACTGTCCGGAGTGTTGATCAAGATGCACAGCGTCAGACCGTGGGAGCCTTGGCCACGGTCGAGGGTCTCCAAGGTGAACTTCCATTCCGCCTTGTACCGAAGGCGGCTCACCATCTCAGCGAGCAAGTCAGGGTATGCGGAGGTCTGCGAGAGCAGTCGCTCACTCATCGCCGTCGCTTTCCACTTCAAAGTGGCCGTCGAGTTCAACTGCGATTAACCACAACATGTCGGCGAGCGTGATGCCAGCGTCACCAACGCCATCTTCGCTGATGTTGACCATCAGGACGTCGCCAGCAGAGCGAAGATCGTTGGCGAGATAACGCAGGTGCTCGGCCTGAGGGCTGCGCTCGGACATCTACTCGTCGTCCTCGGTGAAGTCGACAACCCCATCGCCCTTCTTGGGATTGCTCGCGAGGTCGAGGCTGACGCCCAGCTCCGCTCGGGCCTTCGGAGTGACTCCGAATTGCCGCTCAAGCGGAAGGATCTGTCGCATCGCTGCATTGGCGATGCTCCACCCCGGGTGTGCCACGATCTTGCCGCGCTCACCCGTGACGTAGGGCTCGTCCATGAAATCGGAGATCGAGCGCCGGTAGACCTCATAGAGTTGGAAGAGCCGCATAAGAGGCAAGAGGTCGGCGTCGCTCACACGCCGGCTCAGAGGCGCTAGCCGCCAGAAGGCAACCCAGGCAGCCTCGATGTCTTCGCTCAGCCCCTGCGGGGCCTGAGGGGGCTCTATGGCCCCCTCAGGCCAGCTCTCCTCGGGGGGGAGATCCTTGGTCTCTCTGTTCTGCCGTCGATCGCTCGGCTTGCGACCGGTCATCGTCCGCTGTCTTCCTCGTAGGTGCCGAGGTCGCCGATAACCGAGCGCAGCATCTCAGCCGGCTCAGGCGCCAGTTCGTCGTAGAACTCCGAAGCGTGGAGTAGCTCGGCCAATCGGAACGTCAGCGGGCTGTATCGGACCTGGGCGCAATGGATCGCTGCGTTGGCCTTGTCGATGTGGACGAAGTGACGGAAGCACTGCCAGAGCACATGACTCTCGCTGCTCGGCCGGGTCATGTCGGCGCCTCGATGATCCACACCGGAGGGATCACGGCCGATCCATGTCGCTGAGCGTGAACAGCCGCTTCGCGGCCGAGGGGAGTTGCTTGGTCTGCTTGATCAGACCATCGACTTCGTCAAGGACAGCGTCGTAGTCGCTGCGGAGTCCCTTCGCTGCACTGACCACAAGGCGGCGCAGATCCCGGACGCCTGCCGGCGTCTTGTCGCCGTCGGTGTCGAAGCCAAGCTCAGCATAGACATCCCAGAGCGCCTGGCGAAGGGCGAGTAGGTTGTAGTCGAGATCATCGTCCATTGATGTTCACCTCTCGCCATTCGACGTCGGCTTCGTAGACCTTGAAGTTGCTGCCAGCGCCGTGGGCGCGGTTGTAGGGGCCGCTGTGCGCTCCGATGAAGAGCTTCACGTGGGACCACATCGCGTAGAAGCGACGGAGCGGCCCGTACGGTGCCCGGAACTCGCCGCGCTCCTCTGACGGAGGCGGGACCCGGTCGACTAGATAGATCTTGCTGGGGAGGGAGTTAGTCATGAATCGTCGTCAACCTGACCCAGGTTGAGGTTCACAGTGATGCCATCGAGAACGAGCCCGGCAGCTATCCGAGCGAACGCCTCAGCCGCCTTTGTCACGTGCTCCTCGACCTCGGTGACAACTGTCAATGACACAACGGTCGTTCGGCGTGAGTCAGTCATGAGTGAGGCTTGGTGGCGTTGGTCCGCTTGAGGCGTTCGTTGCAGCTCTTGTGCGCAGGAACCACGGTGAGCCCCCCGTCGATGAAGCGCTTGGGAGCGTGATGCCAGACGAAGGGGTCATCGGCAGTCGCCGGACCGCGTAGGCCAGAGCAGATACCGCAATCCCCGTCTTGAGGGCATGGCCCGAGCGCATACGCCTGGCGGTTGCGCTCGTCCTTGACGGCCTTGGCGCACTCGGGGTGCCGGCTGAGCTTCGAGTCGATGAGCCCACCGCAGGAGAGGCAGCGGGTTAGGGGCATCTACTCGAACTCGCCTTGCAGCGTCGATGCCATGAGGGGTACGCGAAAGACCCCCGCCCGAAGGCGGGGGTCTTGTCAGAAGTCTGAACGCTCTACAGGGTTTCGATCCTCAACCCAGCTGCTTGCCGGATCGCTCTCGGCCAGGGCGTAGATTCCCTAGCCGAATAGAAGTGACCCTATATCATCGAATTGGTGGACACAAGTGGTAGACAGTGTGACTTCCGTCACGAGAGCGCCTTGGTGATCAGCGCTTCGAGGAGCCCGCTCCGTACGACTGCATACGTAGCTGCGCCGATCATGACGTAGATCCAGATGACTCGGACTAGGCCGCTACCGACCCCTTCCCGAGCGGGAGGCGGGGGCTTGACGTAGCTGGGGTGCTCCCAGTAGTTCACGGGACCTCGCCGTCCATGGAGGCGCCGGAGCCCGTCGGCAGCTCGTAGCCGTCGGTGATTGGCTCGGTGGTGTGACTCCAACCGACCCAGATGAGACCGGTGACGGGCAGAATGAAGATGGCCGCGCACATGAGGAACGCGGCGAGCCCCCAGAGCAATCCACTGATCGCCCGGCCGACGCGCCGGGCGAGGTGAGGGTCAGTAGCCGTCATAGGTGCCACGGTACACCCCCATCACCGGGCTCGCCGTCGCCGACGTCTCCTGTTTGCCTCGATGATCTGCTGTCGCCGAATCTCGGCACCGTCCGGGCGATCGTTCCCTACACCCCAGCGGTCGGGCCAGTCGTCGGGATAGCTGTACCACATCGACTCCACCTCGCCGTAGGCGTTGCACCCCCGGAACCGGTACGTATCGCACCGAAGGCACTTGTCCACCAGCCTGGCGAAGTACTTGCGATCAGGTTGCCAGGTGCCTGGGTCGTCAGCCTCGAACCAGGCGTGGCCCCGGGCCGACCTGTCGCACTCCCTGAGGTCCGAACGAGCGCCGACATCAAGGACTACAACGTTGCTATCCGTTGCAACGCTCATCGAACATCACTCAGCAGCGGTGGCGTTCGCATGGTCAACTCCTCTTACATCAGTGGAGGCAGAGGTCTTCTCATACAGCATGTAGACATCGGGATAGCGCTTGACGAGCCAGTGCTTCTGCCAGAGAGCATCGAGGATGTTGATCACCCTCGTGGAGGTCTTCTGCCCTCGAAAGTGCTCCACGACCTTCTTCGAGGACAACTCGCCGTCCTCGGTCGCGCGGATGACCTCAAGCACTTCGAGTTCCTCAGAGGTGGGTCTAGTCGCCATAGCTCACGCTGGCCTCTGATGCTCGGGAGCCCCATTCGGCATCGACTTCTGACACCACGCGCAGTAGTCGTGCTCGGGGTTGTTGCACTGATCGGCGATCGGCACGTGGCCGCTCACCAGACAGAGCAGCCGCTGTATCGAGTGGGACGGCCAGAACCTGAAAACCCCGTCCGGCCAACGGTCGTGGAAGGTCGTGTCGCCCTGTGCCACGAAGCGCAGCCGTGGCGAGACCCTCACAGCGGGCCTACGGCTTGATAGATCATCGAGCGAAAGGTTAGCAGGACGCGCAAGGGAGCGCCGGCCTGAGCCGGCGCTCCCTTTGGTTCGCCTCCCGTGGGGGTTTTCTCCGGACCCCTTCGAGGGCGAGAACTGCCTAGCCGGTGAAGGTGGGAGCGACCACGACCGGTCGAGCCGGCTCGGGGGTCGGGGCTGCCGGGGGTGCGGTCGTCGTCGGGGCTGGGGTGGTCGTGGGCACCGTCGTGGTGATCGGAGTGGGCGGGACCTTCGTGAGATCGTAGGCGGTGGGCGGCCCGGGGTTCGCCTCGCAGCCGATGCCGTTGTCGTTCTCATCGAAGTTGGTCGAGTCGTACGTGCCGAAGTTGCTTCCCGCGACATCGATCTGAGTCGGGAAATCCTCGCACGTGAGGCCCGAGGACGCTCCCGCCGGGACCGGTGTAGCGACGCTGATGACGCCGCACACCAGCACGAGCCCTATCTTCATCTTTGGTGTCATAGAGGCGGCACGCTAGCACCTGCAGACCTGCAAGGAGAGAATGGGTCTCCTGTAAGACCTTGAACTCGTAGTCAGGCACGGCTCTCGTCCCTCTCATCAACCAGACTCCTGAGCCCTCCCCGGAGCAAGTGGTAGATGTACTTCTCAGTGCACCTACGGCAAGGATGGATCAACAGCTCTCGCCAGGAAGCGGGGCTGCAACGACTGCGACGACGCTTTCCACGTTGACACAGAGCCATATCGGGACTCAGAGGGTCCAGCGCGTGCAATCGCCAGCACGAGGGTGGCTCTTCGTCCTTCGTGTCAAACAAGCCAGGCACGAGGTCTCTGCGCCTGAAGAACTCGAAAACTTGCTCTCGGACGTAGTCGCTCTTAGTCATTTGGATATAAAGGGGAGATGGAGAAGCGGCCGCTTTGGGAGCAGGTGTTCTGGCACGGACTGGCGTTGACGGCGGGCACTCTGACGTTGCTCGGCCTCGTCAAAGCGTGTGAGGCAGACGAGAGCGCATCACGGCCCGCTGTTGCCGATCTGATCGCCGACACCGCCCCGTAGCCGGGATTGGGGTCGACCCGCCACCTGCCACGGGACGATCCCAGCGTAGGTCAACGGGCGCCCCGACTCCTTGGCCGGGCGCCCGTCAACGTCGACATCGGTGTCGCTGTTCATCTGAGTGAAGCTAGCGCCACGGCTAGCGGTGTGCCAGCCCTCAGAGCTGGAACAGTGACCCGGTGGCCGTGAGGTTGCCCTTGATCCGGATGCGCAGCTCGGTGGCGTCGGGCGGAGCATCGAACACGACCCACCCTCGGCGGGCCGCTCCGGGTGCCACGGTCATGGAGTCGAGCTGAGGCAGGTCCGTGCCCGCCATCGCGATCGAGTACGCCCGGTCCATCTGATCGATGAGTTCGACCCCGACGAGCGTCGAGAACGGCAGGGGCTCGTCGCTGGTGTTGGTGACCGTCGCCTCGACAGCGACGAAGCGCTGCCCGGCCTGGGGGGTCTCGAACTGGTTGGTCGAGGTGTACGGGTCTTGCACGGCATGGACGGTGACGTCGAAGTCCCCGGAGTGTGCCGTCTCGCCGATGGCGTAGACGTCCTGGCCGCCGCTGGCCGGGGGAACCGGCGTGGACACGCTGGACTCGATGCTGGCCGGCTCGTCGCTGCGGACCACAGCCGAGCCCTTGCCGGGCTCATCAGTGCTAGCGAGGATGCCGCCGAGGATCAGGAGACCCAGGAACAGTCCGACGATGACACTGCCGGCGATGAGCGCCGGCCTGAGGCAGCCGGTGCCAGCGCGTACCGGAGCCGGCTGGTAGTACGCCGGTTGCGGCGCCTGCTGCGCGGTGGACTGAGGGATGTTGGGATTGCTCACCTTGATTGCCCGCCTTTCCTCTGCGCCCGCCGGGCGCGAGGGTCGTTGTTGTAGTCGTGAGGCTACCTCCTCCTATGCGCGACCGTGCCCCCCGACCATTCGTGCGACAGAGCGGTCGAGGGGCACGGCTGTGTGTTGGGACCCGCAGGCCTCAGGGTGGAGGACCCGCGGACCCGTCAAGCTATCACAGGAGAGTGCGTCAGCCGACTTTGCTGCCTTATCACAGGTGCCGTTGTTGCCAGCGGCAGGCGACTGTCCGCACTCCCCATGGGAGAGAGGATAGCAACGCTAGCCGGCGCCGGGCTCCTCTTCCGTGCCAGGCTCTCGTGCTAGGCTACGGTCGCCGCGAGCGGCGACCCCTTCCGTGCCCCCCTCGACCTTCTGCGGTTCGAGCATCTGGCAGTCCGATACCGAGAGGTCGCCGTCGAGCGGGATGATCGAGCCGTGGCCATCGTCGCTGACGAGCCGGAGGCTCCCGAGCACCGCCAGGACCGTGGCTTCGGCGTCCGCTGGGGTGGCGCCAGCGACGGTGAGCCCGGACTCAAACTCCAAGGCCACCTTGAACGGGACGACGAACTGCTCGATGTCAGCCATGGCCGGGAGGCTATCGTCGGACCTGGCTGGGTGGGACCCGACTCGGGACGAGTAAGAGGCCGGCCCGGGGATGACGATCCTGCCCAGCCGCCGCCTCCCGAGGTCACGATCCCTGCACAGGAGACCAACCACACGGGCGGGCTGCATCCCTGGCGCTTCACGGTCTTTCGGGAGGAGGCGGCTGGCCTAGAGTATCTCGACCACCTCGACTGTCGGCGACAGCTCATCGCGCAGAGCCTTCATGGCCAGCTCGCGGAGTTCGGCCAGCGACGAAGCGGCCGCTGTGAGTCCAGGTACCTGAGGTGACTCGGCCCACCACACGACCTCGCCGTCGGCGTTGTCGAGGTGGATGATCAGCTCGGCAGTGGTCGTCATCGTGAGCACGATATCAGCTACCGTCGAGAGGATGGTCGAGCGACTACGACAGAGCAGGGCCTTGCGGCAGGACTTGTGCGACATCGCCCAGATGTTCGCCGGTGTCGCTCTGATGTTCTGGGGTACCCTCGTCGTGGACCTGCCCTTCTGGTGCTGGGCCGGGGCGGGCCTGGCGTTCCTGATGGCGAGCGAGAACCTCAAGGCGAACATGGACGAGGGATGACCCGCCACGCACTCGTCGCCTTTGCGGCGATCATGGGCCTGTCCACGGTGGCTGAGTTGGCTGGCTGGATTCCCTGGCCGGTGTCGGCCGCCAGCGGTGTCCTCGCCGGCTTCTGCCTGCTCGTGGCGTTCGTCTCCTGGGGTCAGGCGAAGCCGTGAGCGACGACGGCGGTACCTGTAGCTGCGGCTCGACCTGGTTCCGCCTCGAACCGGACCCTGACGCCGGCATGCCTGAGGTGCTCGTCACCGTTGACCGGCGCGGCGTCGTCATGAGCTACACCGGGAGGCCGATCTGCGATGACTGCGACACACCCTGGGTGCCGCCTCGCGCGAGGCTCCGAATCGTGAGCCATACCCCCCTCCACCAGGGTCCGAAGCCTCGCATACCCCCCTCGATGCCTGGTTTCTGACGGGTCGTCAGGGAATGACTATGCAGGTGGCCATGCAGGCTTATGCAGAAATGCCTCTGACCTGGTCTTATGCACCCCTCGTGCAGTGTAACTCTGCATAACTATGCATTCCATTGTGTAAAATTGCATAACCCTACACGTAAGACCGAGCCA
>Ga0193742_1000036_pt1 | contig 89690 bp, 87 predicted proteins | sample L2c1metaG_FD_165511 | JGI IMG/M metagenome (GOLD analysis project Ga0193742, IMG submission 165511) | Soil microbial communities from a riparian zone of the East river system, Colorado, United States - L2c1 | ecosystem: Environmental > Terrestrial > Soil > Riparian zone | place: USA: East River... | reverse complement strand
CGAAGCTCCTGTGGCGAGAAGTCTTTGAGCGGACTCCCTCACCTACCGGAGCTTCGCTGCGTCATGTCAGCCGACACGCCGCCCCATCAGGTCACACTCCCATAAACGATCTTGAAACGACCGTGGAACCAGGACGTGGTCGGCAAGCTCGGCTTCCCTGGCGCCGCCGGGTCGCTGTCCTACACCGCAGGCGGCTGGCGGAGTACGTTCTCCTTCGCCGTCGACCCCGACGCCACCTATCCCGATCTCGGGTCGCCCGTCGAGGTGTGGCTGGAGCACCCGCTGCCGAAGCCGCTCGCCGCGCTCGGCGACCTCGACCCACCTGCCCGCATCGTCGAGTGCGAGGTGCTCGGTCCGCTGACCGACCTCGCGCCGGGCGAACAGACCTCGTTGACCATCGACGCCGACTTCGCGGAGCTCGCGGAGCGATCATCAGACACAGTCGAGGAGTCCTGATGCCCAACCGTCGCTCGTTCCTGCAGCTGTCCGGAGCACTTGGCCTTGGTGCGCTGGCCATGCCGACGTTCACCGCGCACGCCGAGCCGACGCGCCCGGCCGCGTCGCCGCTGGCGGCCGACCCGACCACGCTCTGGTACCCGACGCCCGCCGACGAGGCGCGGATCATCGAACAGGGTCTGCCGATCGGCAACGGGCGGCTCGGCGCGCTCGTCGGCGGCGACCCGGCGAAGGACTTCCTGTACCTGACCGACGTGACACTGTGGACCGGCGAGCTGAACGACGCGCTCGACGGCGACGGCCAGTTCCCGTACGACCCAACGCATTTCGGCTCGTTCAGCCTGCTCGCCAAGCTGTACGTGACGCTGCCTGGCCACACCGGCGTGACGGACTACCGGCGGGCGCTCGACCTCAGCAACGGCATCGTCACCACGTCGTACACGCACGGCGGCGGGGAGTACCGGCGGGAGGTGTACGCGAGCCACCCCGACGACGTGGTGATCGTCCGGCTCACCGGCCCCGACCTGACCGGCACGGTCACGCTCGCCGGCACGCACGGCGAGAAGACGGTCGGCGACGCGCCGCACACGGCCGCCGTGTTCACTGGCTCGTTCGCGAACCGGTTGGCGTACAGCGGGGTCGTGACCGCCTACAGTCCCGACGGGACGGTCGCGGTGTCCGGCACCGACGTGACGTTCACCGGCTGCACCGACGTCGTGATCGTGTTCAGCGGCGGCACGAACTACGTGCCGGACGCGTCGGTGGGCTTCATGGACCCGACCGTCGAGCCGGCCGCGGTGGCACTGGGCAAGGCCGTGGTGCGCGCGTCCGGCGACGCACTGCTGCGTACGCACGTCGCCGACTACCGCTCGCGGTACGACCGGCAGCGGGTCTCGTTGGGACAGTCCACTTCGGACCAGCGCGCGATGGACACCTGGTCCCGGCTGCAGGCGCGGGCGGCAGGCGATGCCCCCGACCCCGAGCTGGAGGCCAGCTACCTGCAGTTCGGCCGGTACCTGACGATCACCGGATCCCGGGACAGCCTGCCGATCAACCTCCAGGGGCTGTGGCTGTCGAACAACAACCCGGACTGGTACAGCGACTACCACACCGACATCAACGTGCAGATGAACTACTGGCTCGCCGACCGCGCCGCGCTTTCGGACAGCTTCGACGCGTTCGCGGACTACTGCGTCGCGCAGCTGCCGGCGTGGACGAACCAGACGCAGCTGCTGTTCAACGACCCACGCAACCGTTTCCGCAACACCAGCGGCCTGGTCGCGGGCTGGACGATGGCGTTCTCCACCAACATCTACGGCGGCCTCGGCTGGTGGTGGCACCCGGCCGGCAACGCGTGGCTGTGCAACTCGCTGTGGGAGCACTACGAGTACACGATGGACACCCGGTACCTGGCCAGGATCTATCCGCTGTTGAAGGGTGCCTGCGAGTTCTGGGCGGCGCGGCTGGTCGAGTCGCCGGACGGGCTGATCGACGACCACGACTGGTCGCCTGAGCACGGGCCGCAGGACGCGCGCGGCATCACGTACGCACAGGAGCTGGTGTGGGACCTGTTCGGCAAGTACCGGATCGCGACCGACACGCTGCGCCGCGACCAGTCCTACGGCCGGACGATCTCGGCGCTGCGGGAGCGGCTGTACCTGCCGGAGGTCAGCCCGACGACGGGGATGCTGCAGGAGTGGATGTCGCCGGACGACCTCGGCGAGACCACGCACCGGCACCTGTCCCCGCTGATCGGCTTCTTCCCCGGCGACCGGATCACCCACGACCGGTCACCCGCCGCCCTGCTCGACGGTGTGCGTCAGCTGCTGGTCACCCGCGGCATGGAGAGCTTCGGCTGGGCGTGCGCATGGCGGGCGGCCTGCTGGGCGCGACTGCGGGACGCCGACCGCGCGTACCAGCTGGTGCTGACGGTCATGCGCCCGTCGGTCGACTACGCGAACGGCACGGCGCCGAACTTCTTCGACATGTACAGCTTCGGCGACCGGTCCATCTTCCAGATCGACGCGAACCTCGGCGCCCCGACCGCGATGCTGGAGATGCTGCTGTACTCCCGTCCGGGTGTGATCGACCTGCTGCCGGCCCTGCCGTCCGCGTGGGCGACCGGCGAGGTGACCGGCATCGGCGCTCGCGGCGGTTTCACGGTCGACCTGACCTGGCGCGACGGCCGGGTCACGAAGGCGACGGTCAGCTCGGTCGGCGGCACCACCACGGAGGTCCGCTTCGGCGACTGGAAGCGGACCGTCCGGCTGCGTAAGGGCCAGTCGGTGACCCTGCGCCCGTGAGGGTCAGACCCACCACGTCGCTGGGGTGACCACCTCGAAGCCAAGCGAGTCGTAGAGCGGCCGGCCGGCGGTGGCCGCGGTGAGGGTCACCGTCAGGCCGGCCATGTCGGCGAGCACCGCGTGCATCAGCTGGCGGCCAACACCGTGGGAGCGGTGTTCGTGCACCGTGGTCACCCAGTAGATGCCGCCGACACCGTCGGCGGTGACCGTCAGGCAGGTGCCGGCCGTGGCGCCGTCTCTGGCGATCAGGTACAGGGCCACGCCGTCCTGGTCGAGCAGCGCCGGCGGGAACGCCTCGCCTTCGCGGTACGGCTGGAAGTGCTCCAGCGCGAAGTCGTTGACCACCATGTTCTCCGCGGTCCGCAGGGTCGCGGCGTCGACCCTGGTCACCTCGAGCGTCGGTGCGGGGAGGGCCGGGCCGCGATCTCGGACCATGACCGGAAGCTGCCGCGATTTCAGTCCGGTTCCGGACAGGTCGACCGTGTTGTACGGGTCCTCGACCATCGTCCGGTCGGCGGCCGCGATCAGCTCGGTCAGCGCGGCGAGGTCGGCGGCGGACGGGGTCGCGCTCAGGATCTGCACGCGGAGACCGCCCCGGCCGCCGGACAGCGCGAGATAGCTGTCCCGCCGGTCGATCAGGCCGCCGCGGGCCGTGTACACCGCGGTCCACAGCTGGGCCGTGTTCGCGACGGCCAAAGGCAGGGCATCAGTCACGCGGCCAACCATAGGTGGCCGACGGCGCGGTCCTGAAGTCAATTTCCGTGCTCGCCGGGCTGGGCCAGTTGCCGGGCGGGGTGCGCACGTCCGTGAGCCATTCCCGCACCTCAGCACGGTTGAGCATGGCGATGGCCGCGCAGCCGAACGCGATGTTGGTGATGCCGGCCGACGTGCCGGACGTGGCCAGCGCGACCAGTCCGCTGGCCGCCGTGAGCGCCTCGATGCCGATGACCGGGTAGCGCGCCCACGGGTAGCGCAGCACCAGCATCAGTGCGCTGACCGCCAGCACCGCCGACGCGAGCAGCGAGAACCACACCACGAAGTACAGGAGCCCGGCGTCCGGCCTGTCGCTGAGCGCGTACAGCAGGGCCGAGCCGCCGACCACGTTCAGGATGATCTGTACGAACAGGATCGCGAGGACCAGCCACAGGTACATCGGCAGCACGCGTTTGGCCATGCGCCGAACCTACGACGAAACCGGGTGCGGTGTCCCTTGACCGAGGCCCCCCGCACCGCCGACACTGTTGCGTATCGCTCCGTCGGTTGTGCAAGAAGGAACGACATGGCCAAGGTCGTCATCATCGGGGCCGGCATCGTCGGCTGCGCGCTCGCCGACGAGCTGACCGCGCGTGGCTGGACCGACCTCACCGTGCTCGACCAGGGGCCGCTGTTCACCACCGTCGGGTCCAGCTCGCACGCGCCCGGCCTCGTCTTCCAGACCAACCCGTCGAAGACGATGACCGAGTTCGCCGCCTACACCGTGGCGAAGTACGTCGAGCTGGGCGTGTTCCGGCAGGTCGGTGGCCTCGAGGTGGCTACCACCCCGGCCCGCTGGGCCGACCTGCACCGCAAGCGCGGCTGGGCGACGTCGTGGGGTGTCGAGTCGGCGCTGCTGAGCCCGCGCGAGTGCGCCGACCTGCACCCGCTGCTCGTCGCCGACCGCATTCTCGGCGGGTACCACGTGCTGTCCGACGGGCTCGCCGACGCGGTCGGTGCGTGCCGGGTCCAGGCCGAGCGCGCGATCGGGCGGGGCGCGAAGTTCCTCGACCACCACGAAGTCCTTGATATAGAGCGGGACGGTGGTCGGGTCACCGGTGTCGTCACCGACCAGGGAGCGTTCCCCGCCGACGTGGTCGTCTGCTGCGCCGGTTTCTGGGGCCCTGCCGTTGGTCGGCTGGTCGGGCTGACCGTGCCGCTGCAGCCGCTCGCGCACCAGTACGCGCGGACCACCCCACTCGGTGCCGGCGAGATCACCGGCCCGATCCTGCGGCACCAGGACGCCGACCTGTACTTCCGCGCGCACGGCGACCGGCTCGGCATCGGCTCGTACGCGCACGACCCGATGCCGGTCGGCGACGACCTGCCGACCTCGACGCTGCCGTTCACGCCGGCCGATTTCACCTCGTCGTGGGACGACGCCGTCGCGCTGCTGCCCGCGCTCGCCGAGTCCACTGTGGACGAAGCGTTCAACGGCGTCTTCTCGTTCACCACCGACGGGTTCCCGCTGATCGGCGAGTCCCGTGACGTGGCAGGGTTCTGGGTCGCGGAAGCGGTGTGGGTGACGCACTCGGCCGGTGTCGCGAAGGCCACCGCGGAGTGGCTCGTCGACGGCCGCTCGCCGACCGACCTGCACGAGTGCGACCTGCACCGGTTCGAGGACGTGCAGCTCGCGCCGGACTTCGTGACCGCACGCGGGAAGCAGAACTTCGTCGAGGTGTACGACATCGTGCATCCGTTGCAGCCCATGGCAGAGCCGCGGCCGCTGCGGGTCAGCCCGTTCCACGTGCGGCAGCGCGCGCTCGGCGCGTACTTCCTCGAGGCGGCGGGCTGGGAGCGGCCGCACTGGTTCGAGTCGAACCCGCAGGGCGACGCGCCGAAGCGCGGCGAGTGGGCGGCCCGGTACTGGTCGCCGATCGCCGCGACCGAGGCGGCCGCCACCCGCGAACGGGTCGCCCTGTACGACATGACGCCGCTCAAGCGCGTCGAGGTGACCGGGCCGGGGTCGCTCGACCTGCTGCAACGGTTGACCACCAACAACCTCGCGAAGCGGGTCGGGTCGGTCACCTACACGCTGCTGCTCGACCACGCGGGCGGGGTCCGCAGCGACCTGACCGTCGCGCGGCTCGGCGCCGACCACTTCCAGGTCGGCGCCAACGGCAACCTCGACCTCGACTGGCTGCTGCGGCACGCGCCGGCGGGCGTGTCGGTGCGGGACATCACCGGCGGCACCTGTTGTGTCGGCGTGTGGGGGCCGCTCGCCCGCGACCTCGTGCAGCCGCTGTCCACACAGGACTTCTCACACCAGGGCCTCGGCTACTTCCGTGCCACGAAGGCGTATGTGGGGCACGTGCCGGTGACCGCGCTGCGGGTGTCCTACGTCGGCGAGCTGGGCTGGGAGCTGTACACGAGCGCCGAGTACGGGCTGAAGCTGTGGGACACGCTGTGGGACGCAGGGCAGTCGCTCGGTGTGGTCGCCGGTGGCCGGGCCGCGTTCAACAGCCTGCGGCTGGAGAAGGGCTACCGGCTCTGGGGCGTGGACATGACCACCGAGCACAACCCGTACGAGGCCGGCGTCGGTTTCGCGGTGAAGCTGGACAAGGGCGACTTCGTCGGCCGCGACGCGCTCGTGGACCTGCCTCCGCCGACGCGGAAGCTGACGTGTCTGACGATGGACGAGCCGGAGTCCGTGGTGCTAGGCAAGGAGCCGGTGTGGCACGACGGCCGGCCGGCCGGGTACGTCACGAGCGCCGCCTTCGGCCACACGATCGGAAAGCCCATCGCCTACGCGTGGCTGCCGGTGCTCGACCCCGGCACCCCGGTCGAGGTCGAGTACTTCGGCGAGCGGCTCGCCGCGACGGTCGCGCGGGAGCCGCTGTTCGACCAGAAGATGACGCGGATCCGGCGTTAGGTCCAGGGACCGGACCCGCCCACCTTCGTCACCTCGACGCGGGTGACGAACCCGGCCGGCGGGTTGTCCATCGGCGGGAACTTCGCGCGGCAGGAGCTGACGGTCACCTACCACACGCTGCGGATCACACGGCGTTGAACGGGATGTTGGCCGTGAGGCAGAAGGGGTGGCCGGCCGGGTCGAGGAAGATCCGCCACTCGTCCGGCTGCGGTTGGTGGTCGGGCTTGACGGCCCCCAGCCGCAGTGCCTCGGCCTCCGCCTCGTCGAGTTCGCGCACCGCGAGGTCGAGGTGCATGTGCTTGGGTGTCGGGCCGCCCGGCCAGGTCGGCGGCTGGTAGTCCGGCACCCGGATCGTGCCGATCATGAGGGTGTCGGTCCGCACCACGGACACCTGTTCGTCGCTCGCGATCACCGTGCCGTCGAGCAGCGCGGCCCAGAACTCCGCCAGTGCGACGGGTTCCGCGCAGTCGAGCGACGCCATCGCCATGCGTGCCAGTGCCATGCGCGGGAGGCTAGCCCGTTCGCGCCGGCAATGGCAGCGGCAGCGCGGGAAGGCCGTCGATACTGGCTCTGTTGTGCGGTTTGTTCGCGCAGTACGCCGCGAACTCCTCGTCGGACTTGCGGCCGAAATGCTGCGCGTGCTGCGTGCGCTCCTCGCGGTAGTCCATGAACGGCACGGCGAACCCGCAGCTGTCGCTCACCATGACCGCCGAGACGAGGATGATCGCCCGCGCGCCCGGCCCGTCCGCGAAGTGGCCGATCAGCTCGGCCCAGCGCGGGTCGTCGCGGAAGATCGGCTCGCCGCGGCCGTGCACCCGCAGCACCTTCGGCGGGCCGTCGAACGCGCACCACATGAGCGTGATCCGGCCGTTCTCCCGCAGGTGCGCGATGGTCTCCGCGTGGCTGCCACCGAAGTCCAGGTACGCCACCGTGTGCTCGTCGAGGACGGCGAGCGTGCCGTCGCGGCCCTTGGGTGACAGGTTGACGTGCCCGTCCCCGGCCAGCGGCGCGGACGCCACGAAGAACACCTTCTGCTCCTCGACGAACGTCCGCAGCCGCGGCGTGATCCCCTCATAGACCTTGCCCATGGCTACGAATGTACCGACGTCAGCTCCTCGGACAGCGCCCACAGCCGTGCGGCGGCGTCCGGGTCGACGGCGTAGTCCCGCACACCATGGCCCAGCTCGTCGGTGTTGTTCGGCTCCGCGACCTCGCAGTTCTCGCAGTACCGGCCGCCGAGGTCGGCGAGCCGAGGGGAGGTCGCGGCCCACACCTGGGTCGCGGCGCCCTGCTCCGGCGACTTGAACGTGGGGTCGATGACGGTGCCGTGCTCGTCGATCCAGCCGTTGTCGACCATCGTCTGGTGGTCCATGTGCCGCTGCAGCGGGGTGCGGATGCGGCCGGGGTGCACGGAGAACGCCCGCACACCGAGGGTGTTGAGATGCACCGCGAACAGGGCGTTCGCCGTCTTGGACTGGCCGTAGGCGACGCGTGGGTCGTAGCCACGGGTGAAGTGGGGGTCGTCCCACCGAAGGTCGGAGAGCTGGTGGCCCGCCGAGGACACCGACACCACCCGCACGTCGTCGGCGAACGCCGGCCGCAGCCGGTTGACCAGCGCGAAGTGGCCAAGGTGGTTGGTGGCGAACTGCGACTCCCAGCCGGGACCGACCCGCGTCTCCGGGTTCGCCATGACCGCCGCGCTGTTGATCATGAGGTCGACGCGGCGGCCGGTGTCGAGGAAGCGGTCGGCGAACTCGCGCACGCTGTCGAGGTCGCCGAGGTCGAGCCGCTCCACCTCGGCGTCGACGTTCTGCCGCGCCAGCTCCGGGCGGCGCGCGGGCACCACGACGTGCGCGCCCGCCCCGGCGAGCGCCCGCGTGGTGGGCACCCCGATGCCGGAGTACCCGCCGGTGACGATCGCGAGCTTGCCCGACAGGTCGATGCCGGCGAGCACCTCGTCCGCGGTGCTGCCGAAGCCGAACCCGGACCCGATCTTGTGTTGGTGCGTCGTCATGCGACCGACGCTAGGTGCTGGAGCGCGCTACAGGTCAACCGTCACTTCTTGTAGCCAGCCCGCCGGAGCGCCTCGGCCATGGCGCCGCCGGCGCCGGAGTCCTGCCGCTGCTGCTGCCCGCCGCGGCGTTGTTGCTGCTGCTGACCCCCGCCGCCGCGCTGCTGGCCGCCACCGCGCTGCTGCGGACCCCGGTCCCGCTGCTGCGGGCCACGGTCGCGCGGCGGCGTGGCCTCCTCGTCGAGGCGCAGTGTCAGCGAGATCCGCTTGCGGGGCAGGTCCACCTCGAGCACCTTCGCCCGGACGATGTCGCCGGACTTGACCACCTCGCGCGGGTCCTTGACGAAGTTCCGCGACAGCTGCGACACGTGCGCGAGCCCGTCGCAGTGCACGCCGATGTCGATGAACGCGCCGAACGCGGCCACGTTGGTCACCACGCCCTCCAGCACCATGCCGACCTTGAGGTCGTTCAGCGTGTGCACGGCGTCGTTGAACGTGGCCGTCTTGAACGCGGGCCGCGGGTCGCGGCCGGGCTTGTCCAGCTCGGCGAGGATGTCGGTGACCGTCGGCAGCCCGAACGTGTCGTCGACGAAGTCGTTCGGCTTCAGCGACTTCAACGTCTTCGAGTTGCCGATGAGCGACGCGAGCTCCAGCCCGGTCGACGTCACGATCCGGCGCACCACCGGGTACGCCTCGGGGTGCACGCTGGACGAGTCGAGCGGGTCGTCGCCGTTCGGGATGCGCAGGAAGCCCGCGCACTGCTCGAACGCCTTCGGCCCGAGCTTCGCGACGCTCTTCAACGCGGACCTGGACCGGAACGGCCCGTTGCTGTCCCGGTGCGCCACGATGTTCGCCGCGAGCGCCGACCCGATGCCCGACACCCTGGTCAGAAGCGGCACGGACGCGGTGTTCAGGTCGACGCCGACACCGTTCACACAGTCCTCGACGACCGCGTCGAGCGAGCGGGACAGCTTCAGCTCGGAGATGTCGTGCTGGTACTGCCCGACGCCGATCGACTTCGGGTCGATCTTCACCAGCTCGGCGAGCGGGTCCTGCAGCCGTCGCGCGATCGACACGGCGCCACGCAGCGACACGTCGAGCGACGGCAGCTCCTGCGTCGCGTAGGCCGACGCCGAGTACACCGACGCGCCCGCCTCGGACACCATCACCTTGGTGAGCTTGAGGTCCGGCGCCTTGGTGAGCAGCTCACCGGCGAGCTTGTCGGTTTCCCGCGACGCGGTGCCGTTGCCGATCGCGATCAGGTCGACGTGGTACGCCGCGGCCAGCTGGTGCAGCTTGACCAGCGACTCGTCCCAGCGGCGCGCGGGCGCGTGCGGGTAGATCGTGTCGGTGGCGACGACCTTGCCGGTGGCGTCGACGATCGCGACCTTCACACCCGTGCGCAGGCCCGGGTCGAGGCCCATGGTCGAGCGGGTGCCGGCGGGCGCGGCGAGCAGGAGGTCACGCAGGTTCGCGGCGAACACGCGCACCGCCTCGTCCTCCGCGGCCTGGCGCAGGCGGGCCCGCAGGTCGATGCCGAGGTGCACGAGGATGCGGGTGCGCCACGCCCAGCGCACGGTGTCGCCGAGCCACTTGTCGGCAGGGCGGCCCTGGTCGTCGATGCCGAACCGGGCCGCGATCCGCACCTCGTAGTCCGACGGGCCGGGGGGCTGCTCGGCGTCGGTGTGCGGTTCCAGCACCAGTTCGAGCGCGTCCTCCTTCTCGCCGCGGAACATCGCGAGGATCCGGTGGGACGGGAGCTTGGTGAACGGCTCCGAGAAGTCGAAGTAGTCGGAGAACTTCGCGCCGGCCTCCTGCTTGCCGTCGCGGACCTTCGCGACGAGGCGGCCCTGGTTCCACATGCGCTCGCGCAGCGTGCCGATCAGGTCGGCGTCCTCGCCGAACCGCTCGACGAGGATCGCGCGGGCGCCGTCCAGCGCGGCCTGCGCGTCGGCGACGCCGTTCTCGGCGCCGGTGGCCGCGTCCGTGAAGACCGCCGCGGCGGCCTGCGGGTCGGTGTTCGGGTCGCCGAGCAGGCCCTCGGCGAGCGGCTCGAGACCGGCCTCGCGGGCGATCTGGGCCTTCGTGCGGCGCTTCGGCTTGTAGGGCAGGTAGATGTCCTCGAGGCGGGCCTTGGAGTCGGCCGCCATGATCTGCGCGGCGAGCGCGTCGTCCAGCTTGCCCTGGCTCTTGACCGAGTCGAGGATCGCGGCGCGGCGCTCCTCCAGCTCGCGCAGGTAGCGCAGGCGTTCCTCAAGCGTGCGGAGCTGTTCGTCGTCCAGCGCGCCGGTGACCTCCTTGCGGTACCTGGCGATGAACGGGACGGTCGAGCCGCCGTCGAGCAGCTCCACGGCCGAGCGCACCTGGCGCTCGGCGACGCCGAGCTCTTCGGCTATGCGCTGGTGGACGGAGGGGGGAGAGGCCGTGGCTGTCACGGGTGAGCATTCTGCCCCGCACCACCGACAGCCGGACGGCGCGGTCGGCATTGCCATGAAGGACCCCTTGAGGGCGATGAGTGACATGAAGGGGTCCTTCATGGCATCGCTGACTCTCAGGTGGTCGGCGCTATTCTGCGATGGCAGGCACTCGTGGCTGGTGGCTGCGATCGTCTCGTCGCTATCTGTCACCAGAACCGCGCCGACTACGCCGAATCGCGTACTGAGACCCCTGACACAGTCACTTGCAGTTAGTTGCGTGCGTGCGATGATTGTACCGTGCAACTAACGTCGCTCGGCACCGTGGAGACCGTCACCGATGAGGTGATGGCTTTTCTCTCGCGGCTGAAGAAGAGCGGTGAGGCGCACATATTGGGTGTCGCGCGTGGACTCGATCTGTCATTCTCCCAAATGCGTGCCCTGTTCGTGCTGTCGGACAGCCAGGAGGAACTGGCCGTCCACGAGCTGGCCGGGTTGCTCGGACTGTCGATGGCGACGGCCGGGCGAGCCGTGCAGGGACTGGCTCGGGCCGAGATGGTCACGCGCAGGGAGGACGAACAGGACCGCAGGGTCAAGCGGGTCCGCCTGTCCGAGCACGGCCGCGCGTTCGTGGCCGGGCTGGTGCAGGCGCACCGAGAGGCCGTCCGCGAATGTCTCGAGTCACTGAGCGACCACGAGCGCGAGCAGCTGTCGCAGGCTCTGGCGCCGATTCTCGCTCGGGGGGACCTGCCCAACACCACAACCGGCTGCTAGAGGGGAAAGCTAGTGACTGAAGCTGTGCCGCCGATGAAATCGGGCGGAAGCACGGAGAAGCTCGACCGAAGAATTTTGATGATCGGCTCGGTTGTCGTCCTCGGCGCGATCATGGCCATGCTCGACATCACCGTCGTGAACGTCGCGCTCAGCCACCTGATCGACGAGTTCGACTCCGACCTCGAGACGATGCAGTGGATCGCCACGGGGTACACCCTGGCGTTGGCCACGGTCATTCCGCTGAGCGGTTGGGCGGCAGACCGGTTCGGCACCAAACGGATCTATCTGGTCGCGGTGTTCCTGTTCATGGCGGGCTCCGCGCTCGCCGGCCTGGCGTGGGATCCCGCCTCGCTGATCTTCTTCCGGGTCCTGCAGGGCCTCGGCGGCGGTCTGCTGATGCCGCTCGGGATGACCATCCTCACCAAGGCGGCCGGACCGGAGCGGGTCGGCCGCGTGATGGCCGTGATCGGTGTGCCGATGCTCCTCGGGCCGATCCTCGGCCCGATTCTCGGCGGCTGGCTGGTCGACGACGTGTCGTGGCGCTGGATCTTCTTCCTGAACGTGCCGATCGGCATCGTGACGCTGTTCCTGGGCTCGCGGATCCTGGAGGCGGACGAGCCGCAGCCGACCCAGAAGCTGGACGTGCTCGGCCTGCTGCTGCTGTCGCCGGGGCTCGCCGCGCTGATCTACGGGCTGGCGAAGGTGCCGGCGAACGGGGGCTTCGGCGCTGCCGAGGTGTACCTGCCGGCCGTCGGCGGCGCGATCCTGGTCGCGTTGTTCATCTGGCACGCGCTGCGCACCCCGCACGCGTTGATCGACCTGAAGTTGTTCAAGGACCGGGGGTTCTCGGTCGCCTCGGTGACCATGGTGTTGTTCACGGTCGCGTTCTTCGGCGCCATGCTGCTGTTCCCGCTGTACTTCCAGCAGGTGCGGGGTGAGGGCGCGCTCGCGGCGGGCCTGTTGCTCGCGCCGCAGGGCATCGGCGCGATGATCATGATGCCGATCGCGGGCGCCATCGTGGACAAGGTGGGCTCCGCGCGGATCGCCCAGCTGGGCATCCTCGTGATCGTCGGCGGGATGGTCCTGTTCACCCAGCTGGAAGCGGACACGTCCTACCTGGCGATCGGGATCTCGCTGTTCGTGCTTGGCGTCGGGATGGGCATGGTGATGATGCCGGTCATGTCGGCCGCGCTGAAGACGCTCAAGCAGGCGGACGTCGCTCGTGCGTCGACCAGCTTGAACATCGTCCAGCAGGTGGCCGCGTCGATCGGCACCGCGATGCTGTCGGTGATCCTGTTCAACGGGATCAAGGACCGGCTGCCGCCGGCACCTCCCGGCGCGCCGGCCCAGTCGACGTCGCTGCAGGATCTGCCGGAGAACGTCCGGCAGACGGTTGCGCCGCTGTTCGCGGACGCCTACTCGTCCACGTTCGTCTGGGCGCTGATCCTGCTGGCCATCTCGATCCTGCCGGCGCTGCTGCTGCCGCGTGGCAAGGACGCGGTGGGCGCCGCTGCGTCGCATCAGGCGCCGTCGAGCGACACCGGCGAGACCGGCCAGACGCCGATCGACCCGGCGACCAACGAGCCGGTGGCCGAGAAGGTGGCCGACCTCAAGTAGTAGTCGCACATGACGAAGGCCCCGTCCTCGGACGGGGCCTTCGTCATGTGTGCGCTCAGCCGAGCGTGAGCACGCCGACGGCGCCCTTCGCGCCGGACGCCCAGCACGCGCCGTCGAAGCCGCAGTCCACCGAGTCGAAGCTGCCGTCGTAGAACTGGCGCCAGCGCCGGCCGCCGTCCAGGCTCACGTCGCTGCCCGTCGGGCCGACGGCGAACAGCACGGTCGGCAGGAACGGGTGGTAGGCGACGGCCGAGCGGTAGCCGGCTGGCGCGGTCGCCGGCGCCCGCCACGTGCTGCCGCCGTCGCCGGTCAGCGCCAGCGCGTCGGCGCCGTTCGTCGGGTTCGCGTAGTCGCCGCCGATCGCGATGCCGGTGCGCGGCGTGCGGAACGCCACCGCGAACACCCCGGCGCTCTCGCTGCTGACGAGCGGTGTCTCGCTCGCGGTCCAGGTGCGGCCGCGGTCGGCCGAGTGCAGCACGCGGGCCACCGCCGAGCCGCCGGTCGCGAGCCACGCGTCCCGCTTGCCGGCCACCGTCACGCACTGCCCGCTCGCCGAGAACTCGTACTCGCCGTCGAGCGCCGGCGGGATGCCCTCGCCCGGCACCCGCGTCCACGACCGGCCGCCGTCCGAAGTGGACAGCACGCGGAACTCGCCGGCGACCGGGTCGCCGACCGCGAGACCGTTGCGGGAGTCGAAGAACGCGACGCAGTTGTAGAACGCGGCCGGCTCGGTGTTGCGGAACGACTCGGTCCACGTCTTCCCGGCGTCGGTGGTCCGGTAGATGCGGGAGTCCGTGCCCTCGCCGATCGACAGGATCACGGCCGTCCGCGCGTCGATGGCCTCGATGTCGCGGAAGTCGAGCGTCCCGGTGTCCGGCGGGCCGACCTGTTGCCAGCTGCGACCGCCGTCGACGGTTCGCAGCACCGTGCCGCGCTGGCCGCTCGCCCACGCGACGTGCCGGCTGACCGCGGAAAGGCCGCGCAGCTGCGCGTCGGTGCCGGTCGGGGTCAGCTGCCAGGACAGCGTGGTGGCGGACGCGCCGCCCGGCGCTGTGAGGAGTGTGGCCAGGACCAGCAGGGAGATCATCAGCGCACGCTTCATGAGGAGGGAACTTAGCTGGGAATGTCAACCGATGGAATGACACCCGAAACGGTCTTCGGGCCGACGCACGCGCATGCCGGCATCGCTACCGTGACTGGCCATGGAGCAACAGGTGCGACTGCGTCCGCCGACCAACAAGGTGGACCCGAGGGCGATCCGGTACTGGATGACGAGTGAGGCGATCTCCAACGGGGTCGTCGCGGTCGTGCTCGCGGTGTTGGCGTTCCTCATCGAACCGGCGCGGTTCTGGCTGCTGCTCGCACTCGGCGTGGTACTGGTGATCGCGATCCCGTACACGGTCGTCATGCCGCTGTGGCGCTACCGGGTGCACCGCTGGGAGGTCACCGACGACGCCGTCTACACGCGCACCGGCTGGCTGTGGCAGGAGTGGCGGATCGCGCCGATGTCACGGATCCAGACCGTCGACACCGCCCGTGGACCACTCGAGCAGGCGTTCCGGCTGTCGAGCGTGACCGTGACGACCGCGTCGGCCGCCGGGCCGATCAAGATCAAGGGCCTCGACCGCGAGGTGGCGGCCGACCTCGTCGAGCGGCTCACCGAGGTCACGCAGGCCAACCCAGGGGACGCGACGTGACCGCCGTCGAGCAGGGCTGGCGCCAGCTGCACCCGCGCACGGTCGTGGTGACCGTGCTGACCGTGGCCGGCATCCTGGCCGGCATCGCGATCCCGATCATCATCGGCGTGTTGGACGACGGCGACGCGATCGTGCCGATCCTGCTGATCGCGATCGCCGGGATCGTCGTGGTGTCCGCGATCGCGGCGGTCGTCGACCTCATGCGGTACCGGCACACCACGTACCGGATCACCGACGAGCGCGTCGAGCTGCGGTACGCGTGGGTGCTGCACAAGCTGCGGTCGGTGCCGCGCGAGCGGATCCGGACCGTCGACCTGACGGCGAACCCGCTGCAGCGGGTGTTCGGACTGGCGAAGGTCAAGATCGGCACCGGGCAGCAGACCACCGACAGCGGCAGCCACCTGACCCTGGACCCGGTCGACAAGGCGGTCGCGGAGGAGCTGCGGCGGGTGCTGCTGCGCCGCGCGGCCGTGCCATCGGCCGTGCCCTCGGCCGAGGAGACGCCCGGCGAGATCGCCAGACTGGACTGGCGGTGGATCCGGTACGCGCCGATCTCGGTGACCACCCCCCTCCTCGGCGCGGCCGCGTTCGGCGCGATCATGCAGGTGTCGGAGTGGTTCAAGGCGCAGGGCGCGGTGTTCCGGCTGGTGCGGTACCTCTTCGACGGGCTGCCGCTCGTCGGGCTCATCGCGGCGCTGGTCGTGATCGGCGTGGTCGTCGGGATCGTCGGGTCGCTCGGCCTGTTCGTCGAGATGTGGTTCCGGTACCGGCTGACTCGCGAGGACGGCAACCTCGTGATGACGCGAGGACTGCTGACCACGCGGTCGCTGACGCTGGCGCAGCGCAGGCTCCGCGGGGTCGAGCTGGTCGAGGGGCTCGGCGCGCGGCTGGTCGGCGCCGCGCGGGTGGACGTGGTCGCGACCGGTATGAGCCAGAAGGCCGACGACGACAAGACCGACCCCAAGACCGTGCTGCCGGCCGCGCCGTTCGAGGTCGCGCGCCGGGTGGCGACCGAGGTGCTCGGCTCCCCGGCCGCCACCGCGACGTCGCTCGTCGGGCATCCCCGCGCGGCCCGCTCGCGCCGGCTGCGGTGGGGGCTCTACACCGTCGCGGCGCTGGCCGGCCTGCTCGCGCTGCTCGGGTGGCTGCTCACCACCGTGTTGCTGCACCTGGCGTGGATCACGGCCGTGGTGGCGACGCCGGTCGCGGTGTTCCTCGCGCTGGAGGCGTACCGCAACCTCGGCCACGGCCTCGCGGCCAACCATCTGGTGACCCGGCACGGGGTCGGCGCGCGGCGGACCGTCGCGTTGCTGCGCACCGGGGTCATCGGGTGGACGATCACCCGCTCGCCGTTCCAGCGCAGGGCCGGTCTCGTGACGATCCACGCGACGACCGCGGCGAACAAGGGCGCCTACCCGATCTACGACATCGACGAGGGCGACGGGCTGCGCTTCGCCGACGAGGCGGTGCCGGGGCTGCTCACGCCGTTCCTGGCACCACCGCCGTGATGTCGACCTCCAGCAGCGCGTCGGGCCGGAACAGCGTCGCCACCGCCACTGTCGCGCTGGCCAGCAGCGCGTCGATGGACTCGAAGACCTGACGGGTCTGCGCGCGCATGTCGTCGCCGCGGCGGTCGCGGACCGCGCGGTGTCGAGGACGTTCCTGTCGTACCTGATGGACAGTGCGGCCCCAGTTGCGGCGCGACCTCAGCCGCTGACGGCCCGTGCCGCGGGTTATCGCAGCGAGCGCGGCAGCGGCGGCGGCACCACGCTCCGGTCGGCCGACAGCACCCGCGCCAGCTCGACCCACTGGTCGACGCGCACCTCCGACACCGACTGCGTGCCGAGCAGCCGGTGCGCCACTTTCCGGGGCACCACACCGTGCAGCGCGGCGCGGGCCGGGTCTCTCGGGCGCGCGTACGCCGCGTCCAGCAGCACCCACAGGATCGCCGCCATCCGTGTGTCCACATCGGACCGGCGGCGCACCGCGAGGTGCGCGGCGTCCACCTTGGGCGCCGGCGAGAAGCAGCGGGCCGGGATCCGGCGCCGGACGGTCAACGCGAACCGCGCCGCCCACCACGCCGACTCCAGGTCTCTCGCCCGTCCGGCCGTGAGCCGTTTCGCCAGCCCCCACTCGACGACCAGCTCGCCGCGGGCGAAACCGCCGCCCGCGGGGGTCAGCAGCCGACGCAGCAGTGGTGTGGACACCGCGAACGGAATGCTTGCCACCACGGCGAAAGCGCGGCGCGGCAACCGGACGGAACGCAGGTCCTCGTGGACCACGCGCACCGAGGGCCGGTCGCCGAAGCGGCGGCGCAGCGTCGAGACGAACCGGGCGTCGCGCTCGACCGCGAGTACCCGCGAGCCGGTGCGGGCCAGCGGCGCGGTGATCGTGCCGGGGCCGGCGCCGAAGTCGACGACGAGGTCGCCGGCGCCGACGCCGGACGCGCGGACCAGCCGGTCGATCACGGCGGGACAGGACAGGAAATGCACACCGGGAGAGGTGTAGGACATGAGTGTCTGGCTCCAGGCACAGGAGGAACAGGGTGCTTGGAGACAGCGGCGCGCACGCCGAACAGAGCCCTAACGAAGAAGGAAGGGGAGGCCCGCCGCTGTCAGCGACGGCGCAAACGTATCGACGCACTCATACCGACGACGGTAACGACCGGGGCAACCCATTTGTGCGAGGCTCACGGCATGGTTGATGTCCTGGTCGTCGGCGGCGGCATCGCGGGTGTCTCGATCGCCTACGAGCTCGCCGCGCACGCCTCCGTCGTCCTCGTCGAGTCCGAGCCGGAGCTGGCCCGCCACACCACCGGGCGCTCGGCCGCGATCTACGCGCCCAGCTACGGCGGGCCGGTGGTCCGCGAGCTGACGGCGGCCAGCGCCGCCGGGTTCGCGCGCCTGCGGGCGGAGCTGGACACGCCGGAGCTGCTCACCCCGCACCCCGCGCTGTGGATCGCGGTCGACGACGACGGCGTCGACCACCTCCGCCATCTCAACGCGGAGCCGCTGACCCCGGGCCAGGCCGTCGACCTGTGCCCGGTCCTGCGCCCGCCGCTGGCGGCGGCCGTCGACCGGACCGCCATGGACATCGACGTGATGGCGCTGCACAGCGGTTACGTGCGCGGGCTGCGGCGTCGCGGCGGTGTGCTCCACACCGGGCGGCCGGTGACCGACCTCCGCCGCGACGGCGCGGGCTGGGTGGTCGACGGCGTCCGGGTCGACCTCGTGGTCGACGCGGCGGGCGCGTGGGTCGACGAGGTCGCCGAGCGCGCGGGCGTGCCGCCGATCGGCATCCAGCCGAGGCGCCGCACGATCGCCCTGGCCGCCGGCGCCGTGCCGGTCGACCCCGCGTGGCCGCTGGTCGCCGACGCCGCGGACCGCTTCTACTTCCGTCCCGAGAGCGGCCACGTCCTCATCTCGCCCGCGGACGAGACTCCCAGCGAGCCGTGCGACGCCAAGCCGGACGAGCTGGACATCGCGCTCGCGATGGAGCGGGTCAACGCCGCCACCACGCTCGGCCTGCGCTCGGTGCACACGTCGTGGGCCGGGCTGCGCTCGTTCGTCGCAGACCGCGAGCCGGTCGTCGGCGCGTGGCCCGGCCACCCCGGGTTCGTGTTCTTCGCGGGGCAGGGCGGTTACGGCATCCAGATGGCGCCCGCCCTGGCCAGCGTGGGCGCGGACATCGCACTCGGGCGGACACCGGCGCGGGAGATCATGTCGCCGAGGTGACACAGGGAGCGGAGCGCCCCAGGGAGCGGAGCGACGGAGCGCGTGTTAGCGGAGGAGCGCAGCGACCGAGTGTCACAGGGAGCGGAGCGACAGAGCGCGCGCCGTCTGGACTGACGCTCGCGCGCAGGCGCGCCAGCGCCGAGCACGGAGGAGGGAAGACGGCGTGTTAGCGGAGGAGCGCAGCGACCGAGTGTCACAGCCAACTATGGTTGCTATCGACCATGGTGGGAGGAGTCCAATGGCGGACATCGCGGCACGGCTCGAGGAGATCGTCGGGGCGGGACACGTGCTCACCGGCGACGCGGTCGGTGAGGACTACACCCACGACGAGACGCTCACGGCGTCCCCGAGCGCACCGGCCTATGTGGTGTTGCCGGCGACGGCCGACGAGGTCGCGGCTGTGCTCACGCTCGCCGCGGAGACTGGCACCCCGGTGACGGCGCGCGGCAGCGGCAGCGGTTTGTCCGGCGCCGCGGTCGCGCGTCCGGACGGCATCCTCGTGTCGTTCGAGCGGATGAACAAGATCCTGGAGATCGACACGGTCAACCACGTCGCCGTCGTGCAGCCCGGTGTCACGCTGACCGAGCTGGAGGCGGCCACCGCCGAGGTCGGCATGGTCTACCCCGTGTACCCGGGTGAGCTGTCCGCGAGTCTCGGCGGCAACGTCGGCACGAACGCGGGCGGTATGCGGGCGGTCAAGTACGGCGTCACCCGCCACCATGTGCTGGGGCTTCAGGCCGCGCTGCCGACCGGCGAGGTCATCCGGACCGGCGGCAAGTTCGTGAAGTCGTCCACCGGCTATGACCTCACCCAGCTCATCGTGGGCTCGGAGGGCACGCTCGCGCTCGTCACCGAGGCGGTGCTCAAGCTCCAGCCGCGGCTGTCGGAGCAGGCCACCGTGCTCGCCCCGTTCCCTGATCTCGCGTCGGTCGCGACGGCGGTGCCGAAGGTTGTCGGGTCGGGGATCGGGCCGCTGATCCTCGAGTACATCGACGCGCTGACCATGGGCGCCATCACCTACAGCGCCGACCTGCAGCTCGGCATCCCGGACCAGGTAAGGGAAACCGCGCAGGCGTACCTGGTGGTCATGCTCGAGTCCAACTCCACGGCGCGGCTCGAGGAGGACGTCGAGGCGGTCGGTGAGCTGCTGTCTGGGCTCGGCGCGCTCGACGTGTACGCCCTGCCCGGCGGCGCCGCCCGCAAGCTCATCGAGGCGCGCGAGAAGGCGTTCTTCACCGCGAAGGGCGCGGGCGCCGACGACATCATCGACACCGTGCTGCCGCGTGCCGCGCTGCCCGAGTTCTTCGCGAAGGTCCTGGCGATCGCGCAGGAGAAGCAGACGTTCGTGGTCGGCTGCGGCCACGCCGGCGACGGCAACGTGCACCTCGCGGTGTTCCAGAAGGACCCGCTGGTCCGCTACAAGGTTCTGCACGAGCTGTTCGCCGCCGGCATGGCGCTCGGCGGCGCGATCTCCGGCGAGCACGGCATCGGCCGCGAGAAGATGCGGCACTTCCGTGAGCTGGAGGACCCGAACAAGATCGACCTGATGCGCCGGATCAAGGTGGCCTTCGACCCGAAGGGCATCTTGAACCCGGGCGTGCTCTTTGACTAAGGGGAGAGAGACAAACATATGAACGGCGCACAGGCTCTTCTGCGGACGCTGGTGAACGGGGGCGTCGACGTCTGCTTCGCGAACCCGGGCACGTCCGAGATGCACTTCGTCGCGGCGCTCGACGCCGTGCCGGAGATGCGCGCGGTGCTCAGCCTGTTCGAGGGCGTCGTCACGGGCGCTGCCGACGGGTACGGGCGGATCGCCGACCGGCCGGCCGCGACGCTGCTGCACCTCGGTCCCGGCATGGCCAACGGTCTCGCCAACCTGCACAACGCGCGCCGCGCGCACACCCCGATCGTCAACGTGATCGGCGACCACGCCAGGTACCACAAGGGTTTCGACGCGCCGCTGGAGTCGGACATCGACGCGCTCACCGGCTGGCTGTCCGGCTGGGCGCGCACCTCCAAGGCGACGGAGGAGGTCGGTGCCGACGCGGCCGACGCGATCGCCGCGGCCATGCAGGCGCCCGGCCAGATCGCGAACCTGGTGCTGCCGGCGGACGTGTCGTGGTCGGACGGCGGCGTGGTCGGCGGGCCGGTCGAGCCGGTCGCCGCGGTGCCGGTCGACGACGACCGGGTCGCGGAGATCGCGAAGGTGGTGCGTGGCGGTGAGCCGGTGGTGGTGCTGCTCGGCCACGGCACGACCCGCGAGCGCGGCCTCGTGGCCGCCAGCCGGATCGCGGCCGCGACCGGGGTGAAGCTGTTCGCGGAGACGTTCCCCGCCCGCATCGAGCGCGGCGCCGGCCTGCCCAACGTCGAGCGGCTCGGCTATCTCGCCGAGCAGGTGCAGTGGCAGCTCACCGACGTCAAGCACCTGGTGCTCGTCGGCGCGAAGTCGCCGGTGTCGTTCTTCGCCTACCCGGGCAAGCCGAGCGACCTGGTGCCCGACGGCTGCCACGTGCACGTGCTGTCGGTGCTCGGCGAGGACGGCACCGGCGCGCTGGAGAACCTCGCCGACCTCGTCGCCGCCGACACGGTGCCGGTGCTGCAGGAGGCGTCCCGGCCGGGGGTGCCGACCGGCGACCTCACGCCGCAGAACTGGACCGAGGTCATCGGCGCGCTGCTGCCCGAGGGCGCGATCGTGTCCGACGAGGCCAACACGTCGGGTCTGATGATCCCGATGACCACGGCGGGCGCGCCCCGCCACGACGTGCTGACGATCACCGGCGGCGCCATCGGCCAGGGCCTGCCGGTCGCGGTCGGCGCGGCCGTCGCGGCGCCGGACCGGCCGGTCGTGTGCCTGCAGGCCGACGGCAGCGCCATGTACACGGCGTCCGCGCTGTGGACGATGGCGCGCGAGGGCCTTGACGTGACGACCGTGCTGCTCAACAACCGCGCGTACGCGATCCTGCGGATGGAGCTGTCCCGCGTCGGCGCCGAGGGCGCCGGCCCGAAGGCGCAGCGGCTGCTCGACCTGTCCGGCCCGGACCTCGACTTCGTGTCGCTGTCCAACGGCATGGGCGTGCCGGCGACCAGGGCGACGACCGCGGAGGAGCTGGCCGACCAGTTCGCGAAGGCGCTCGCGGAGCCGGGGCCGCACCTGATCGAGGCGATGGTGCCACCACTGCTCTGAGCTGTCCGTTTTCCTCAACGGCGAGGAAGGGTTTCCATGCTGGTACAGAATCTGGCTGTCCTGGTGTTGGCCGGTTTCGTTGGTTTCGCGGTCATCTCCAAGGTGCCGAACACGTTGCACACCCCGCTGATGTCCGGCACGAACGCGATCCACGGGATCGTCGTGCTCGGCGGGTTCATCGTGCTCGGGCTCGGTGCCGAGGGGGTGCTCAACAAGATCCTGTTGGTGGTGGCCATCGCGTTCGGCACCATCAACGTGGTCGGCGGCTTCCTGGTCACCGACCGGATGTTGGGCATGTTCAAGGGCCGGGACAAGACGTGAGTTGGGTCCAGGACCAGGGGTTCATTCAGAGCCTGTACATCGTCGCGTTCGCCCTGTTCATCTACGGCTTGATGGGGCTGACCGGGCCGAGGACCGCCGTGCGCGGCAACATGGTCGCGGCGGCGGGCATGGCGGTCGCGGTGTTCGCGACGCTGCTGACGCCGGGGCTCGGCAACTGGTGGCTGATCCTGCTCGGCGTCGCGATCGGCACGGCGGTCGGCGTGCCGGCGGCCCGGCGCGTGAAGATGACCGCGATGCCGCAGATGGTGGCGCTGTTCAACGGTGTCGGCGGCGGCGCGATCGCGTTGGTCGCGTGGGTGGAGTTCCGCAGCAGCGCGGGGTTCGCGCACGAGGCGGCGTACGTCGCGGTGGCGTCACTGTTCGCGGCGATCGTCGGGTCGGCGTCGTTCTGGGGTTCCACCGTGGCGTTCGGGAAGCTGCAGGAGCTGTTGCCCGGCCGGCCGATCACCATCGGACGGCTGCAGCAGCCGCTGAACCTGGTCGTGCTGCTCGCCGCGGTCGGGTTCGGCGTCGCGATCGTGGTCGGTGGCCGCGACGAGTGGCTGATGGTCGGCCTGCTGGTGACGGCGTCGGCGTTGGGCCTGCTGGTGGTGCTGCCGATCGGCGGCGCGGACATGCCGGTGGTGATCTCGCTGCTGAACGCGGCGACCGGGTTGTCGGCCGCGGCCATGGGGCTGGCGTTGGACAACACCGCGCTGATCGTCGCGGGCATGATCGTCGGCGCGTCCGGCTCGATCCTGACCAACCTGATGGCGAAGGCCATGAACCGGTCGATCCCGGCGATCGTGGCGGGCGGCTTCGGCGGCAACGGTGCCGGCGGCGGCATCGTCGACGCGGGGGACCGGTCGGTGCGGCAGACCAGCGCCGCGGACGCCGCGATCCAGATGGCGTTCGCCCGCCAGGTGATCATCGTGCCGGGGTACGGGCTCGCGGTCGCGCAGGCGCAGCACGCGGTCCGGCAGCTCAGCGGCGTGCTGGAGAGCAAGGGCGTTTCGGTGTACTACGCGATCCACCCGGTCGCCGGCCGCATGCCGGGACACATGAACGTGCTTCTGGCCGAGGCGGACGTGCCCTACGACCGTCTCAAGGAGATGGACCTGATCAACGGCGAGTTCGCCCGCACGGACGTGACACTCGTGATCGGCGCCAACGACGTCACCAACCCGGCGGCGCGCACCGATCCGGCGTCCCCGATCTACGGCATGCCGATCCTCAACGTCGACGAGAGCCGCTCGGTGATCGTGCTCAAACGCTCGATGCGCCCCGGCTTCGCGGGAGTCGACAACGAGCTCTACTTCGACCCCAAGACCGCCATGCTCTTCGGTGACGCCAAGTCGTCGGTCTCGGAGGTCACGGAGGAGCTGAAGGCGCTCTAGAACTGTCGGTGCTCTGTCGTAGGCTGGATTTCGGGGGGCCGGAGGCCAAGCTCAGCGCCAGTTCTACAGCCGCAGCGCGAGCCGCGTCGCCTGCTCGATGGCCCTTTTCGCGTCCAGCTCCGCGGCCACGTCCGCGCCGCCGACCAGATGCGCGCCGGGCAACGCGTCGGCCAGCTCCCGCAGCGGCTCCTGCCCCGCGCACACCACCACGGTGTCCACGGCCAGCAACCGCGCCTGTCCGCCGACCGTGATGCGCAGCCCGGCGTCGTCGATCCGGTCGTAGGTCACCCCGGTGATCGTCGAGACGCCCTTCGCCTTCACCGACGCGCGGTGCACCCACCCGCTGGTCTTCCCCAACCCGGCGCCCGCCTTGGAGTCCTTGCGCTGCAACAGGAACACCGTCCGTCGCGCCGGCGACACCACGGGCGCGGTCAGTCCGCCGTCGGCCGCGACACCCCACTCCGCCCGCCACGCCGCCACGTCCTGCTCCTCGGACACCAGGAACTCGCACACGTCGAACCCGATGCCGCCCGCGCCGATCACCGCGACCCGCGCCCCTACCGGCGCACCACGGATGACGTCCACATAGGACAGCACGGACGGATGGTCGATACCGGGAATCACGGGCGTGCGCGGCAGCACCCCGGTCGCCAGCACCACCTCGTCGTAGGACCGCAGCTCGGCCGCCGTGGCCCGGGTGTCCAGCTTCACCGTCACACCAAGGAGTTCCAGCTGCCGCCCGAAGTACCGCAGCGTCTCCGCGAACTCCGCCTTGCCGGGGATCCGCTTGGCCAGGTTGAACTGCCCGCCGATCTCGCCGGCCGCCTCGAACAACGTCACCCGGTGCCCCCGCCGCGCGAGGTTCGTCGCCGCGGCCAGCCCGGCGGGCCCCGCGCCGACGACCGCCATCCCGCGTGGCGCCGCCGGCCGCGCCACCAGCTCCAGCTCACGCGCGGCCCTCGGGTTGACAAGGCACGACGCCGGCTTGTGCCGGAACACGTGGTCGAGACACGCCTGGTTGCACGCGATGCACGTGTTGATCTCGTCGGCGCGCCCGGCCGCCGACTTCGCCACCCACTCGGGGTCGGCCAGGAACGGCCGCGCCAGCGACACGAGGTCCGCCTCGCCCCGCGCCAGCACCCCCTCGGCCACGTCCGGCATGTTGATCCGGTTCGACGCGACCACCGGGATCCCCAGCGACGGGCGCAGCCGGCCGGTGACCGACGTGAACGCCGCACGCGGCACCGACGTCACGATCGTCGGCACCCGCGCCTCGTGCCAGCCGATGCCGGAGCTGATGATCGTCGCGCCCGCTGCCTCGACGGCTTGGCCGAGCGCCACGATCTCGGCCCAGCTCTGGCCGTCCGGCACCAGATCCATGATCGACAGCCGGTAGACGATCACGAAGTCCGGCCCGACCGCCGCCCTGGTCCGCCGCACGATCTCCACGGGGAGCCGTGTCCGGTCGGCCCATACGTCCGTGCGCCGGTTCGTGCGCGAGGTCAGGAACTGGTTGACGAAGTAACCCTCCGACCCCATGATCTCGACGCCGTCGTAGCCGGCCGCGCGGGCGAGCACCGCGCAGCGGACGAACGCGTCGACCGTCCGCGCCACCCCGCGCGTCGACAGCGCGCGCGGCCGGAACGGGGTGATCGGCGACTTGACGGCGGACGCGGACACCGAGAACGGGTGGTAGGCGTAGCGCCCCGCGTGCAGCACCTGCAGCACGATCTTGCCGTCGTGGGAGTGCACGGCGTCGGTCAGCACCCGGTGCTTCGCGGCCTGCCCCCTGGTGAGCAGGGCGGACGCGAACGGCAGCAGCCACCCCGACCGGCTCGGCGCGTACCCGCCGGTGACGATCAGGCCGACGCCGCCCTTCGCGCGCTCCGCGTAGTAGGCGGCGAGGCGGTCGACGTTGGCCGTCCGGTCCTCGAGGCCGGTGTGCATCGACCCCATGAGGACCCGGTTGCGCAGCGTCGTGAACCCCAGATCGAGCGGGCTCATGAGCAGCGGGTAGGCCATTCGCCAAACCTACTCTAGAGTAGGTAATTGCGCGAGCAGCTTGTCCGTGGTCACGATGGGGCGCGGTCGGCAGTGCGATGACCCGCGGCATCAGATCCACCAGGACCAATGCTGTGCGGTTCATGTCGAGGTTCAATGGACTCATGGCGAACGAGCTCAGGGAAGCGAACGACCTCGGCTTGTTCGGTCCGGACTCGGTCAGCTGGCAGCTGCACGCGGAGCCCGCTATGTGGCTCGCCGGCATCCGCAGCCTCTACCTGCAGGCACTGCACCCGAGGGCGGTCGCCGGCATCATCCAGAACTCCGACTTCCGCGCCGACCCGCTCGGGCGGCTGGTGCGCACGGCGAACTTCGTCGGCGCGGCGACGTACTGCCCGCGCGACGAGGTCGAGCGGCTGGCCGCGCGGGTCCGGCGCACGCACCGGGAGCTGCGGGCGGTCGACCGGGACACCGGCGAGTCGTTCCGGATCGACGAGCCGGAACTGTTGCTGTGGGTGCACTGCGCGGAGGTGTCGTCGTTCCTGACCGTCACCCGGCGCGCGGGTTTCCCGCTCACCGCCGCGCACGCCGACCGGTACCTGGCCGAGCAGCGCGCCGCCGCGGCGCTCGTCGGGCTCGACCCGGCCGAGGTGCCGGGCTCGGTCGCCGCGATGACCGAGTACTTACGCGGGGTCCGGCCGCTGCTGCGCCGGACCGACGACACCGACGCGATCTACGACTTCCTGCACCGCCCGCCGGTCGGCGGCAAGCTGGCACTGGGGCTGAAGGTCTACGAGCCGGTGGTGGGGCACCTCGCGTACTCGCTGCTGCCGGGGTGGGCGGTGCGGCTGTACGGGCGGCGCGCGTACCCGGGGCCGGTGAGCACCGCGGGCATGCGGGCGCTGGCGGAGACGTTGCGGGCACTGCAGAAGACCGTGCGCACGCTGGTGAAGGAGCCGAAGCTGGGGCCGCTCGTGCCGCACCCGGTCATGGCCGTGCGCAGGCTGGGGAAGTGGGCGACGCCGTCCGCGAAGCGGCTGCCGGAGTAGTCACCGGAGTAGTCACCGCCAGGCGGCGGGCCGCTCGAGGAACCGGCCGAAGTCGGCGACGGCCACGTCGACCGCGGCCGTCTCCGGCGTGGTGAGCGGACGGTCGAACGAGGTCTCGACGGTCACCGACTGGCACGCAGCCCCGCGGCGGCGAGCGACTCGGCCAGCTCGACGCGCGTGCGCTGCCGGCCCGCCAGTTCCGTGCGAAACAGCGACTGGCTGAGTGCGAACGCGTCCGTGTCGAGGCCGAACTTGCGGTAGTAGTAGGCGTTCAGCTGGTTCACCCGCGGCCCCGTGAGCGCCAACAGCCACGGGATGTCCTCGGGCGTCACGAAATGCCATGTCGGCCGCAGCACGTGAGTGCGCAGGATTGTGCCGTCGGCGAACGCGCCGTCCACAGCGGACTCCGTGGCGCGGGCGCGGCGCGCCAACGCCCACGTGGCCGGCACGAACTCCTGTGCCTGCATGGCGACGAACGTGCGGACGACCTCCTGCGGCGACGCGAGTGGCGCGCCGCGCAGGTGCTGGCCGGCGAGTCGCCGTGCGAGCAGGTCGGTCAGTTGGCGTGGGCTTCCTGGAAGCGGGTCACGAGCGCCTGGGGCACGCGGCCGCGCTCGGCCACCGTCTCGCCCTGGTTGCGGGCCCACTCGCGGACCGCCTGGGTGTCCGGCTTGCCGTTGCCCGACCTCGGCGCCGTCGCGACCACGCCGCGCTGCTTGCGGCCGCCGGTGCGGCGCGCGTGGCCGACGTACTCGGCGAGCGTGTCGCGGAGCCGGCCCGCGTTGTCGGCGGACAGGTCGATCACGAAGTCGACCCCGTCGAGGGCGAAAGTCACGGTCTCGTCCGCCTCGCCGCCGTCGAGATCGTCGACCAGCTCGAGAATGGTCCGCTGCGCCACAAGGTCCTCCGAATGGGGGGTTGATCCGAACGCTGCCGAGGATAACGGTCCGGTCTCCGGGGAGATGGCCGGGCATGCGGCGTGGCGGCAGACTTGAGACATGGACCTCACGTCGTTTCCCCGGCTGCCGCTCGGGGTCTGGCCCACCCCGCTCGACGACTGCCCCCGGCTGAGCGCCGCGCTCGGCGCGACCGTCCTGGTCAAGCGGGACGACGTGAACGGGCTCGGCGCGGGCGGCAACAAGCTGCGCAAGCTCGAGTTCGCGCTCGCCGCCGCGGTCGCAGACGGCGCGGACACGGTGATCACGTTCGGCGGCGTGCAGTCCAACCACGGCCGGCTCACCGCGGCCGCGTGCGCACGGCTCGGCCTGCGCTGCGAGCTCGTGCTCAACCGCGCCGTCCCCAGGGCGGGTGAGGCCTACGACCGGTCCGGCAACGTCGCGCTGGACCACCTGTTCGGCGCGCGGGTCCATGTGTGCGCCGACGACGAGCAGGCCAAGGTCCGCGCCGAGGAGCTGTCCACCGCGACGAGCGTCACGCTGCCGGTCGGCGGGTCCAGCGGGCTCGGCGTGCTCGGGTACGTCGCCGCGGCCGCCGAGCTGCGCGACCAGCTGGCGGGCCGGCACGTGGACCGGATCGTGTGCGCGGCCGGCACCGGCGGCACGGTCGCCGGCCTCGCGCTCGGCTGGCGGCTGCCCATCACGGCGGCGAGCGTGTCCCGTGGCGCGGGCGCGGCGATGGCCCAGATCGAGCGGCTCGCCGGGGAGGCGGCCGCCGTCCTCGGCGTGCCGTCGCCGGCGGTCGACCACGTGACCGTCGACGACGGCGCGCTCGGCGCGGGGTACGGCGTGCCGACCGCGGCCGTCTGGTCGGCGCTGCGGCTGTTCGCCCGCACGGAGGGGATCGTGCTCGACCCGGTGTACACGGGGAAGGCGGCGGCGACGCTGGTCGCGGACGTCCGTCCTGGTGAGACGGTCGTGTTCGTGCACACCGGGGGCATGCCAGCGCTGTACGGCTACGCGACCGAGTTCGTCGCGGAGGCGAGCCGCTAGGCGGGGGCGGGGATCTCCAGCGCGCTGGTGGCGAGCTTGTCCAGCGCCTTGTCGTCCGGTGTGGACGGTTGGCCGATCCACACCGCCTGCACGAGCCTGAGGCTGTTGCCCTCGCGGCCGCTGGCGAACGCGGCCGACTCGAAGAACGGCTTGCTGCTGCCCGGCCACGGCGTGCCCTCGGTCGACGCGTCCGCGATCGCGCCGCTGCCCGGCTGGTCGGCGATGGTGTGCAGCTCACCCGCGAGGGGGCTTTCCGGGAACCGCAGCACGGCGACCAGTATCGCGGCCCGCTTGCCGTCCGATGTGGACTCGTAGCGGGCCCGGACCAGCTCGGTGCACCGGTTGCGTTCGAGCCAGACCTGCACGTCGCCGTACGCGTGGGCCGCGCAGTCGGTGTCCGAGACCGCCCCCTTCGGCTCGAAGGTCAGCCCGTCGATCTTCACCCCGCTCGCCTCAGTCCTGGCGGTGCTCGTGTCCTTCGGCGTCTCGTCGGAGGAGCCGGCCGACGCGACCGCGTACACGATCCCGGTCAGCAGCAGCAGCGCGACCAGCACCGCGGCGCCGGCGGGCAGCCAGCGCACCGGCTTGCGGCCCGACTCGCGTGCGGCGGCCGGCTTGGCCGGGGGTTGCTCGGCCAGGCGCACGCGGGGGATGAGCGTGGTGCTCGCGGCGGCCATGTCCGGCTTCACGGTGTCGGCGAAACCCTCGCCGACCAGGTCGAACTCGGTGTCCGCCGGCGCCAGCGCGGTGAGGATCGCGCGCGCCTGCGCGACCGTGCACGGTCGCTGGTGCACGGCCAACTCACGGGCCGCGGTCAGCAGCGTCTTGGGCTCGGGGTGCAGGATTCGCACGCCACGCAGCAGGTCCGACGTCGGCTGGTGCACCTGCGACACGTACGGCCCGACCGCCACGACCGTGCCGATCGGCAGCGGCTCGACCCGCGCCTCCTCCAGCTTGCGGCTGATCACGCCGACCGTCGTCACCGCCTCCGTGGCCGGGTTGACCGCGCCGTCCGGCCGCACGAGCGGCCAGCCGTCGGTCTTCCACTGGCCCGACAGCGGCGCGTCCAGCCGCACGGCGGGGTCGGGCAGGTCGACGCCCACCACCACCAGGACCCCGCGCGGCAGCACCACGACCGCGTCCACCGGACTGTCACAGCCCTCCGGCTGGACGCCGACCAGCGCGACGCCACCGACGACCGTGTCGCCCCGGCCCCACGACGCGAGCGCGGCCCGCACGTCGGCGCCGACCGCCGAGGTCTCCCCACCGACTCGAACCACCCGCACCGCGCACCCCCTGACCGAACGCATGGCGGACCGCGAGAAGTCTGACCGGCCCGACACCACAACGGTAGCCAAGGCCCGATAGTGTGGCGTAACTGCCCGTGCACAGGGCACAATGGACCCGCGAGTCGTGTTGGCCGTCCGTGACGAGGACGTAGGGGAAGACGAAACCTCGTCGAGCAGCGGAGGTCAGCAGTGAGCACTCGTGGCGTTGTGTACGTCCACTCGTCGCCGGCTGCGGTATGTCCGCATGTCGAGTGGGCTATTTCGGGCACCCTTGGAGTCCGCGCGAACTTCCAGTGGGCCGCGCAGCCGGAGGCGGCCGGTCAGCTTCGCGCTGAGTGCGGCTGGACCGGCGACCCCGGCACCGGCGCCAAGCTCGTCGCCGCGCTCAAGGCGTGGCCGATGATTCGTTTCGAGGTCACCGAGGAGCCGAGTCCCGGCGTCGACGGCGAACGCTTCTGCTTCGCGCCCACCCTCGGCCTGTGGCGGGCTCGCACGAGCGCCAACGGCGACATCGTCGTCGGCGAGGACCAGCTGCGGGCCATGGCGGCCGGCGCCCGCGCCGGTGAGCAGTTCGCGCACAAGGTCGACGAGCTGCTCGGGGCGTCCTGGGACGTCGCGCTGGAGCCGTACCGCCGGGCCGGTGACGGCGCGCCGGTGACCTGGCTCCACCGGGTGGGGTAGCCATGGCACGCTAGGCGCGTGTCCAAGGGATCGACTCGGCAGCTGTGGCTGGTGCCGGTGCTGCTGATCACCGTGATCGCCACCGCGCTCGGCGGGCTGCTGACGCGTGACCTGTACGCCGACTCGGCGCCGTCCGCGCCCGCGCCAGTGCTGCCGGGGCCGCCGTCGTCGATCCCGCCGAGCCAGCAACCCGGCCCGGTGACCGTGCAGGGCACCCTCGACGCGACCGCCCACCCGCTGTACGAGACGTTCCGCGGCCTGCTGCAGAACTACTTCGAGGCCATCAACCTGAAGGACTACAAGCGCTGGGCCGGCACGGTCACCGATGAGCGGCTGACGTCCCAGCCGGAGGAGGAGTGGCAGGCCGACTACTCGACCACACAGGACGGCAGCATCGTCCTGTACCGGATCGAGTCGGACGCCGACGACACCGCGCGGGTGCTGCTCCAGTTCACGAGCACGCAGGCCCCCGAGAAGGGGCCGCCGGAGCTGCGGGTGGGCTGCATCCACTGGAACGTGGTGTGGGCGTTCGCGAGGAACGGCGGCGAGTGGAAGCTCGCCGCCGGCTCGGCGAGCGCCTCCCCACAGCACGAGGAGTGCTAGGCCGGGCGAACAGTCGTCGGCTTGTTCGCCCGGGAGACTGCGAACGGTCGGTCAGGCCGAGGTGAAGACGAGGGCGACGTTGTGCCCGCCGAAGCCGAACGAGTCGTTCATGGCGGCGTTGAGCTCCAGCTTGCGCGGCTCGCCCGCCACGATGTCCAGGTCGACCTTCGGGTCCTGGTGCTCCAGGTTGCGGGTGGCCGGGATGATGCCGTGGTAGATCGACAGCAGCGTCGAGATGCTCTCCACCGCGCCCGCGCCGCCGACCAGGTGGCCGAACGAGCTCTTCGGCGCGGTGACCACCACGTGGTCGCCGACGGCCTTGCGGATCGCGACCGCCTCGCCGATGTCGCCGACCACGGTGGACGTCGCGTGCGCGTTCACGTGGCCGATGTCGGTCGGGGACAGGCCGGCGGCCCGGATGGCCTGGGTCATCGCGTTGATCTGCCCGATGCCCTCCGGGTGGTTGCCCGTGATGTGGTACGCGTCGGAGGTGATGCCGCTGCCGGCGAGCTTGCCGTAGATCCGCGCGCCGCGGGCCTTCGCGTGCTCTGCCGACTCCAGGATCAGCACCCCCGCGCCCTCGCCGAGGACGAAGCCGTCCCGGTCCACGTCGAACGGCCGGGACGCGCGGTCGGGCTCGTCGTTGCGCAGCGACAGCGTGCGGGACTGCGCGAAGCCGGCCACCGTGATCTGGTGGATGCACGCCTCCGCGCCCCCCGCGATGACGACGTCCGCGCGGCCGGACCGGATCATGTCCGCGCCCATCGCGAGCCCTTCGGCGCCCGAGGCACAGGCCGACACCGGGGTGTGCACCCCGGCCCGTGCCCGCATCTCGATACTGACGTGCGCCGCGGGCCCGTTCGGCATGAGCATCGGCACGGTCAGCGGCGACACCTTGCGCAGCCCGTGCTCCTCGAGCAGGTCGTCCTGGTCGAGGAGGGTGACCGGACCGCCGATGCCGGTGCCGATCGCCACCCCGAGACGGTAGGGATCCACCGGCTCGTGCTCGTCGGACGGCACCTCGTACCCGGCGTCCGCCCAGGCCTGCCGTGCCGCGATGACGGCGATCTGCTCACACCGGTCCAACCTGCGCAGCTGCACCCGTGGCAGGACCTCGGACGGGTCGACCGCGAGCGGCGCCGCCAGCTTCGCCGGCAGGTCGAACCGCTTGGTCCATGGCGCCTCGTTGATCTTGATGCCGTTGCGACCGGCGATCAGCCCGTCCCACGTTGACGTGACGTCCCCGCCGAGCGGAGTGGTCGCTCCCATTCCGGTGACGACTACTTCGACCGTGCTCATGGCGTCCCCTCACCTGCTGCGGGCGCCGGAACGCTCCGCAGGCTCCGCTCTACCGGAGCCCTCCGCAGGCTCCGTGACGCCATGAACATCGATGATTCGCTCGCAGGCTCGCTCATGGCCTCTCCGTGATCCTCGAGGTGCAACTGTTTGCGGTACCTGTCAGGCGTTCTTTGAGACGTAGCTAACCGCGTCGCCGACCGTCTTGAGGTTCGCGAGCTCCGCGTCCGGGATCTTGACCTCGAACCGGTCCTCGGCCTGCACGGCGATCTCCACCATCGACAGCGAGTCGATGTCCAGGTCGTCCACGAACGACTTGTCGGCGGTGACCTCGTCGGCCTCCACGCCGGCGACCTCTTCGACGATCTCCGCGAGGCCGGCCAGGATCTCCGCGTCGGTGGGCTTCTCTGCCATGCTTCTTCTCTCCTTTGTTGACCCGGACCGGTGGTCGGCCCGGAAGTTCTGCCGAGCGGGGCTACGGGCAGACGACGACCTGTCCGGCGTAGGACAGGCCGGCGCCGAACCCGACGAGCAGGGCGACGTCGCCGGAGTGGATCCGCCCGGCCGCCCGCATGTGGTCCATCGCCATGGGGATGGACGCGGAGGAGGTGTTGCCGGAGTAGATGACGTCGTCGGCGACGACCATGTCCTCCCGGGCGCCCTTCTGCCGCAGCTTCTTGGCGATCGCCTCGACGATCCGCAGGTTCGCCTGGTGCGGGACCAGCACGTCGACGTCCTTCGGCTCGACCCCGGCGAGCTCCAGCGCCCGCAGCGCGATCGGCGCGATCTTCGTGGTGGCCCAGCGGAAGACCGACTGGCCCTCCTGGAAGATGAACCGCTGTTCGGTCATGCCGATCATGTCGGCCAGGTCGCCGGCGCTGCCCCAGGCCACCGGGCCGATGCCGGCCTCCTCGGACGGTCCGACGACCGCGGCGCCCGCGCCGTCGGCGAAGATGATCGCCGTCGAGCGGTCGACCGGGTCGATCACGTCGGTCAGTTTCTCGGAGCCGATCACCAGGACGCGGCCCGCGGAGCCGGCGCGCACCAGGTCGGACGCGATGCCGAGCGCGTAGCAGAAGCCCGCGCACGCGGCGTTGAGGTCGAACCCGCCGGCCTGCTTGATCCCGATGAGGTCGGCGACCTGCGCGGCGGCGTTGGGGATCGGCGCGGTGTTCGTGCAGTTGGCGACGATCACCGTGTCGACGTCCGACGGGGAGATCCCGGAGGCGGCGATGGCCTTGGAGCCGGCCTCGACGGCCATGCTGACGACCGTGTCGCCCTCGCCGGCGAACCGGCGCTCGACGATGCCGACCCGTTCGCGGATCCACTCGTCGTTGGTGTCCATGAGCTTGGACAGGTCGTCGTTGGTGACGACCCGCTCCGGCTGGGTGCTGCCGATGCCGAGGATCCTCGTCGCCGTCGCGCCCTGAGCCAGTCGAAGTGCGGTCATTGTGCGGTCACTCCCTTGTCCGGAGTGGACAGTGCGGCGGCCACCTTCGCCAGGTCGGCCGGGGTTTTCAGCGCCGCGGTCGTGATGCCGGTTAGCTCGCGTTTGGCGAGTCCGGTGAGTGCGCCGGCGGGCGGTAGCTCCGCGGTGGCGTGCACGCCGAGGGCGGTCATGGTGGCCATGCAGGAGTCCCAGCGGACCGACAGGGTGACCTGGTCGACCAGCCGCGCCAGCATGTCGGCGCCGGACGTGACGACCTGGCCGTCGGCGTTGGACAGGAGCGTGCGGGTCGGGTCGGCGACCGTGATGTCCTTGGCGCGCTCGCGGAGCGCCTCCTGCGCGGGGGCCATGTACTTCGTGTGGAACGCGCCGGCCACCTTCAGCTTGATGACCTTCTTCACCCAGTCGGGCTTCTCCCCGACGATCTTGTCGATGGACTCGATGGGCCCGGCGGCGACGATCTGGCCGGCGCCGTTGCGGTTGGCGGCGCTGAGGTTGAACTCGGCCAGCCACGCGACGACGTCGTCCGGCTCCCCGCCCATCACGGCGGCCATGCCGGTCGGCGCGAGTTCGCACGCGGCGGCCATCTCGCGGCCGCGGACGGCGGCGAGGGCGACGGCGTCGTCGGCGCTGAGCACGCCGGCGACCGCGGCCGCGGCGAGCTCACCGACGGAGTGGCCGGCGACGACGAGGTCGGCGGGCAGTTCGTGTTGCTTGGCGAGCTCCTCGAACGCGAGCACCGACAGCGCCACGACCAGCGGCTGGGTGATCGCGGTGTCCTTGATGGCGTCGGCGTCGGCGACCGTGCCGAGCTCGACGAGGTCGAGGCCGGTGAGCTCGGACCAGGCGGTCACCCGCTCTCGGGTGCCGTCCAGTTCGAGCCAAGGGGAGAGCATGCCGGGAGCCTGGGAGCCCTGTCCGGGCGCGAGTAACGCGAGCACTTGTCCACTGAACACGTAGGAGGGCGTCCGAGGTGATGCTGAGGCTGACCAAGTCGGGGCGATCGATTTGTAGGATACCTCCAAAGGTTACCGCCACATGAACGGTCCAGGCGGGTCCCCTTAGTCAGATCGCTACCAGATTCCGCGGGATCTGGCGAGCCGCCCGACGGCGAGCGCGATGCGGAGCACGAGCGCGTCCCGGGGCGAGTTGGCGTTGTGCCCGGTCAGTTCGGCGGCTTTGCGCAGCCGGTACCGGACGGTGTTCGGGTGCACGAAGAGCAGCCGGGCGCACGTCTCGAGCACCCCGCCGGCCTCAAGGTAGGTCTCGACGGTCTCGAGCAGTGCGCCGCCCGCGTTCTCGAGCGGTCGCGCGATCTGGTCGATCAGCTGCCATTCCGCCTCGGCGTCGCCGGCGAGCGCCCGCTCGGGCAGCAGGTCGGTGGACCGCACGGGGCGGGGCGCGGAGGGCCAGGCGACGACGGCCCGCAGCCCGGACAGCGCATCGGCGGAGCTGCGGTGCGCGTCGGCGATGTTGGGCACGGTGGGTCCGGCGACGACGGCGCCGTCTCCGAACGAGGTGGCGATCTTGTCGAGCGCGTCCGGCGCGTCGGTGTCGCCGGCGAGCACGACGACGAGCCGGGATCCTTGTACTCCGAGCAGCACGGGCCGGTTGGCTCGCGCGGCGCGGCTGCGTACTTCGTAGACGACGGTGGGCGGGTCGTCGGACGGCGAGTTGCCGACGAGGACGGTCGCGGGTTCGTCGAGGTCCCATCCGAGTGCGGCGGCCCGGCTGAGCAGGGATTCTTCGGCGTCTCCTCGGACGATCGCGTCGACGACGGATGCTTCGAGCCGGGCGTCCCATGCGCCGCGGGTCTCGGCGGCGGAGGCGTAGGACATGGCGGAGGTGAAGGCGACTTCGCGGCCGTACCGCAGCACGGCTTCGGTGAGCACCTGCCGTTCGGCGTCGTCGGCGCCGAGGTCGGGGATCTCCTGTTCGATCACGTGCACGGCGACCCGGACCAGTTCGACGGTCTGCCGGAGGCTGATCCAGCGGGAGAGGTCGCGTGGTGCGGACCGGAAGGCGTCGGTGGTGAGCCGGATGGCTTCGCGTTGGTCCCGCATCCATGCGGTGAACCCGGCGGCCCCGGTCTGCGCGATGAGCAGGACGGAGGCCCGTTGGTCGGCGGGCATTCGACCGAACCAGGGGAACTGCTCGTCCATGGAGGCGAGCGCGGCGGAAGCCAACTTGCCGGATGCCCGGTCAAGCGCGGCAAGCGTCTCCTCCGATACCCGACCCACAAGACGACCCTAGTCACTCGGGGTGGTCCCGGCGGTCCGACGGTGGGTTGGGTGGCGTGCGGTGGGTTCGGCCGTGCGGCGATTCGGTGGCGTGCGGTTCGGTGGGTTCACCTGTGGGTGCTGGTGGGTTCGGCGGCGGCGGATTTTACGGGCGGCCCCTCACGCGTAAAGGGCGCCTGCGGCGTCGGCTTCGCCGATGGCTTCGCCACCCTTGACCCGCGAGCCTCCGCCGCCCTGGTTCAGGCGATAAGGGCAGGCTGGCGCCTGCCCTCCGTGGTGCCCGCCGCCGCCGAACCCCCGAACGCCAGGTACTGGCCGCACCGCCAGCCGGCAAGGGACAAAGCCCGGTCACCAAAGGAGGCAAGCCGGCGCAGCCGGCAAAGCCAGAACCACCAAAGGAGGCAAGCCGGCGCAGCCGGCAAAGCCAATCCACGCTGGGTCAGGCGCCAACCGCACCGTGGGGGTACGGGGGCTCGGCCCCCGGGGACAAACACGGCCGAGACACCGGGAAGGTGCCCCCTGGCACCGAACAGGGGGACGGGTCGAGGCCGCCCGGCGCGGCGGTGCGCACGCCGCCGGGCGGCCCCTCTCCCCGGTCCCCACCGGTTCCTCCACTATGGACGGTCCGAGGAGAGGTTGCCACCTGGGTCCCCCGATCGTGCTAATGATTCATCAGCGCAGGTCAGGGGCGTTACTCAGAGTCAGGTATCGCCCGGGTCGGAGGTTTGCGGGCCGGCCGCGGAGACGTCGTCGATGCGGTACTTCCTGGCCGCTTCGACGACGGTCGACTGGGGTATCTCGCCTCGGCGGGCGAGGGCGGTGAGCACGCCGACGATGATCGACTCGGTGTCGACCAGGAAGTGCCGGCGCGCGGCGGGCCGGGTGTCGGACAGGCCGAACCCGTCGGTGCCGAGCGTCAGCATGTCGGTCGGCACCCAGGGCCGGATGAGGTCGGGCACGGACCGCATCCAGTCGGAGACGGCGACGACGGGGCCGCCGGCGCCTTCGAGCGCGGTGGTGACGTACGGCCGGCGCGGCTCCGCCTCGGGGTGGAGGAAGTTGTGCCGATCGGTCTCGACGGCGTCGCGCCGCAGTTCGGCCCAGGAGGTCGCGGACCAGACGTCGGCGCGCACGCCCCATTCGTCCGCGAGTTTCTCCTGCGCGCGCAGCGCCCACGGCATGGCGACGCCGGACACGAGGATCTGCGCGCGCGGCCCTTCGCCGTCGGCGGCGGGCCGGTACCGGTACAGGCCGCGCAGGAGTCCCTCGACGTCGAGGTCGTCCGGCTCTGGCGCCTGCACGTACGGCTCGTTGTAGACGGTCAGGTAGTAGAAGACGTCCTCTGCCTGTTCGCCGTACATCCGGCGCAGGCCGTCCCGCACGATGTGCGCGAGCTCGAACGACCACGCGGCGTCGTAGGCGAGCACGGCCGGGTTGGTGGACGCGAGCAGCAGCGAGTGGCCGTCGTTGTGCTGGAGGCCTTCGCCGGTGAGGGTGGTCCGCCCGGCGGTGGCGCCGAGGACGAATCCGCGCGCCATCTGGTCCGCGGCCGCCCACAGCCCGTCGCCGGTGCGCTGGAACCCGAACATCGAGTAGAAGATGTAGATCGGGATCATCGGCTCGCCGTGGGTGGCGTAGGACGTGCCGGCGGCGGTGAACGACGCGGTCGACCCGGCCTCGTTGATGCCCTCGTGCAGGATCTGGCCCTGCTCGCTCTCCTTGTAGGACAGCATGAGCGACGCGTCGACGGACGTGTACAGCTGCCCGTGCGGGTTGTAGATCTTCTGCGTCGGGAACATCGAGTCCATGCCGAACGTGCGTGCCTCGTCCGGGATGATCGGCACGATCCGGTGGCCGATCTCCTTGTCCTTCGCGAGGTCGCGGACCAGCCGGACGAACGCCATGGTGGTGGCGACCTCCTGCTTGCCCGACCCGCGCCGGACCGCCTCGTACGCCTTGTCGCCGGGCAGCACGAGCGCCTTCGTCTTGGCACGCCGCTCCGGCACGAACCCGCCGAGCTGACGGCGCCGCTCCAGCAGGTACTGGATCTCCGGCGCGTCGGGGCCCGGGTGGTAGTACGGCGGCAGGTACGGGTCCTGCTCGAGCTCCTTGTCGGAGATCGGGATGTGGATGGAGTCCCGGAACTGTTTGAGGTCGTCCAGGGTCATCTTCTTCATCTGGTGCGTCGCGTTGCGCCCGGCGAAGTGCGTCCCGAGGCCGTAGCCCTTGATCGTCTTCGCGAGGATCACCGTCGGCTGGCCGTGGTGCTCGGTGGCCGACTGGTAGGCCGCGTACACCTTGCGGTAGTCGTGGCCGCCGCGCTTGAGGTTCCAGATCTCCTGGTCGGTCATCGGCGTGACCAGTTCCTTGGTGCGGGGGTCGCGACCGAAGAAGTGCTCACGGACGAACGCGCCGTCGTTGGCCTTGTAGGTCTGGTAGTCGCCGTCCGGGGTGGTGTTCATCAGGTTGATGAGCGCGCCGTCCCGGTCGGCGTGCAGCAGCGAGTCCCACTCGCGGCCCCAGATGACCTTGATGACGTTCCAGCCCGCGCCGCGGAAGTAGGACTCCAGCTCCTGGATGATCTTGCCGTTGCCGCGCACCGGGCCGTCCAGGCGCTGCAGGTTGCAGTTGATGACGAACGTGAGGTTGTCGAGGCCCTCGTTCGCGGCGACGTGGATGAGGCCGCGCGACTCCGGCTCGTCCATCTCGCCGTCGCCGAGGAACGCCCACACTCGCTGGTCGGAGGTGTCCTTGATGCCGCGGTCGCGCAGGTAGCGGTTGAACCGCGCCTGGTAGATCGCGTTCATCGGGCCGAGGCCCATGGAGACCGTCGGGTACTCCCAGAAGTCCGGCATGAGCCGGGGGTGGGGGTAGGACGGCAGCCCGGCGCCGGGGCCGCCGTGCGAGAGCTCCTGGCGGAAGCCGTCGAGCTGGTCGGCGGACAGGCGGCCCTCGAGGAACGCGCGCGCGTACATGCCGGGGGAGGCGTGGCCCTGGAAGTAGACCTGGTCGCCGCCGCCGGGGTGGTCCTTGCCGCGGAAGAACCAGTTGAAGCCGACCTCGTAGAGCGTCGCGGAGGACGCGTAGGTCGAGATGTGCCCGCCGACACCGACGCCGGGGCGCTGCGCGCGGTGCACGGTCATCGCCGCGTTCCACCGGATCCACGCTCGGTAGCGGCGTTCTGTCTCTTCGTCACCGGGGAACCACGGTTCCCGGTCGGTGGGGATGCTGTTGACGTAGTCCGTGCTGGTCAGCGCCGGTACGCCGACGCGACTCTCCCTGGCGCGCTCCAGCAGTCGCAGCATGAGGTAGCGCGCACGCTGCTGGCCGCTGGAGGTCAGCATGGCGTCGAAAGACTCCAGCCACTCCGCGGTCTCGTCCGGATCGATGTCCGGAAGGTGCGCCGCGAGACCGTCGCGGATGACCCGTACCCGCTCCGGCTGTTTCCTGCTGTTTTCGCTGTTCTGCGTAGCCAAGGGGTCTCCAGTGCCTGCGCTCATACCCGTAACTCTGCCATCGTCGTCTCAATGGGCGCTCAGGTCATCGTTACCAGCGAGTAAGGTCCGACCGAGTCTCCGTTCGCGATGGGCCGTACAGGGCAAACCCGGCGTGGGTGGTTGCGTAGTGGGGCACGGTCAGTGTTCGCTGTCCCAATACCGTTTCGCGGGGATCGACCGAATCTCCGCGATGGCGCTGAGGAGGAGTGGAAACCGTGGTCGCCGCGGGAGACGCTGGCAAGGCCGGCGTCGCCGAGAGGCTCGGAGTCGAGCCGGGGATGGTCGTCCAGGAGATTGGCTGGGACGAGGACGTTGACGACGGCGTTCGTGTCGCCATCGAGGAACAAATCGGCGGTGACCTGCTGGATGAGGACGCTGACGATGTCGTCGACGTGGTGCTGATGTGGTGGCGGGAGGATGACGGCGACCTGGTCGACGCGCTCATGGACGCCATCAGTCCGCTCGCCGACAACGGCGTCATCTGGGTCCTGACCCCCAAGACTGGTCGGGACGGCCATGTCGAACCGAGTGATATCGCAGAGGCCGTGCCGACAGCCGGGCTCGCGCTGACATCCAACGTCAGCGTGGGCAGCGACTGGTCGGCGACGCGTCTCGTGTCCCCCAAGTCCGCCAAGTCCAAGCGCTGAGGCCCCGGCCAGCCGTCTAGGCTGGCCGGGCACAGCATGCTCGGGGCAGGAGGAGTCGGGGATGGCGGTCGAGGTCGGTGCCAAGGCGCCGGAGTTCACGCTCAAGGACTACAACAACCAGAGGGTGTCGCTGTCCTCGTACCGCGGCGTGTCGAACGTCCTGCTGGTCTTCTACCCGTTCGCGTTCAGTGGCATCTGCCAGGGCGAGCTCTGCCAACTGCGCGACGAGCTGTCGACCTACTCGGACGCCGGCGTCCAGGTGCTCGGCGTGTCCGTTGACACGCCGTACAGCCTCAAGGCGTGGGCGCAGCAGCAGAACTACCAGTTCCCGCTGCTGTCGGACTTCTGGCCGCACGGCGCCGTCGCCAAGACCTACGGCGTCTTCAACGAGGCGGCCGGCCTGGCCAACCGGGGCACGTTCCTGATCGACCAGTCGGGCGTGGTGCGCTTCGCGGAGGTCAACCAGCCGGGCGAGGCCCGCGACCAGGACGCGTGGAAGAAGGCGGTCGCCAGCCTGTGATCGTGCGTCCGACGCGACGTGCGTCGGGCCGAGGGCACATAGCTCAGCGGAAGAGCACTCGGTTTACACCCGAGCGGTCGTAGGTTCGATCCCTACTGTGCCCACCGAATCCGCAGGCTTGGTAGCGGGCGTCGCGGGTGTCCAGCACGCCGCCGGGCGCGGCGGCTGGTTAAGGGAATCGAAAGGTGGGGCTCCTTAACGTCGGCGGCGTCGCCGGCCCTGGCTTGGGGCCGGCCCGCGCCGAGGAGTCTGATGTGGAGCGCTTCGCCGCATTCGTGATGCGGCACCGGTTGTTGGTCGGCCTGGTCTGGGTCGCCGTCACCGTTGTCGGGGTACTGATGGCACCGCAGGTCGCCGACCGCCTCAGGAGCGGAACCACGATCAGCAGCGCCAGCTACGACGCCAACGTCGCCCTCCAGAAGGAGTATGGCGGGGTGGCGGCCAACCCGAGTGTGCTGGTGGTCGACCTGCCGGCCGGCACCACCGCCGACTCGCCGACCGTCAGGGCCGGCCTCGCGGCGGCCGACAAGGCCGCCGCGTCCGTCCGGGGTGTCAGCAGCCTGTCCTACGCCAACACCGGCGACCGCGCGCTGGTCGGCACCGGCGGCACGTCCACCCTGGTGATGGTCTACCCGCCGGTGATGGGCGCCGCGGTGCCCGCGCCGGTCATGGACGCGATGAGCACGACGCTCACCAACGCCGTCCCCGGCGCGCGGGTGCACCAGACGGGCATCGAGCAGCTCAAGGCCGACACCCCCGGCAGCGGGGCCAGCGTGTTCTCCGAGCTCCTGGTCGGCGTCGGCCTCGCGCTGATCGTCCTGGCGTGGGTGTTCGGCTCGGCGCTCGCCCTGCTGCCCCTGCTGTCCGCGATCGTGTCCGTGCTGACCATGCAGCTCGCTATCTGGGGTCTGACCTACACCACCGACATCGCCATCAACCCGTCCGTCCAGTTCATCGTCGCCCTGCTGGGGCTCGGCCTGTCGGTCGACTACGCGCTGCTGATGGTCAACCGGTGGCGCGAGGAACGCGAGCGGGGCGCGGACAACCACGAGGCGGTGCGCCGCGCGACCCGACTGGCCGGGCACTCGGTGGCGGTCAGCGCCGTCATCGCCTCCCTCGGCCTGTTCGCGCTGATCGTGGTGCCCGTCTCGTTCGTCCAGGGGGTGGGTCTGTCCGGCCTGTTCATCCCGTCCATCGCGGCGCTGGTGGCGCTCACCATCGTGCCCGTGCTGCTGTCGACCGTCGGTCCTCGGCTCGACCGGGTCCGGCTGTGGCGCCGCAGGGCCGCGGGCGACGACCGGACGTGGACGCGCATCGCGCGCACGATCGTGGCGCGGCCCAAGACCGCGGCGACGCTGGGCGGGGTGATCCTGGCGGTACTCGTCGGCTTCGGACTGACCCTCAGCATCGCCTCGCCCGCGAGCACGTCGCTCGCCGCCGGCGGCCCGGCCCAGCAGGGACTCGAGGCGCTCCAGCACGACGGGTTCCCCACCGGCGTGCTCACGTCGGTCCCGATCGAGCTGCCGGCCGGCACCGACCCGGCCGCCACCGCCGCGACGCTGCGCGCCCTGCCCGACGTGCACGGTGTGCTGGTCGCCGACACCCCGGCCTGGCAGCACCCGAACAGCTCGGTGATCATGGCGCTGCCCAAGAGCGAGACGGGCACCGCCAACGCCGGCACGGTGGTGGCCGACCTGCACTCGGCGGCCCCGCACAACGCCATGATCGGTGGCAACCAGGTGCAGGCCGCGGATGTCGCCAACATCCTGTCCGCGTGGTTCCCGGTGCTGCTCGCCCTGGTCGCGCTGGTGACCTTCCTGCTGATGGCCCGCGGCATGCGGTCGCTGTTGCTGCCCGCGAAAGCCGTCGCGCTCAACGTGGTGTCGGTCGGCGCGGCCTACGGCGTGCTGGTGCTGATCTGGCAGCTCGGCTACGGCTCCCAGACGTTCTGGGGCATCCCGGCGACCGGGTCGATCACCGCGTTCGTGCCGATGCTGATGTTCGGGTTCCTGTTCGGGGTCTCCATGGACTACGAGGTGTTCATCCTGTCCCGGGTCCGCGAGGCGTACGACCGCGACGGCGATACCCGGGCCGCGGTCGTCGAAGGAGTCAGCCGCACCGGACGCCTCGTCACCAGCGCGGCGCTGATCCTGTTCCTGGCCCTGGCCGCGCTGGCGTCCTCCCCGGACGTGACGGTCAAGATGGTCGCCACCGGCATGGCCGCCGGGGTGCTCATCGACGCCCTCGTGGTGCGCACATTGCTCACCCCAGCGCTTGTGGTGCTCTTCGGCCGCGCCAACTGGTATCTGCCCGCCTGGGCCGCGCGGCTGCTGCGGGTGCGGCCTCGCGACCACCGATCCGGTGACGCGCCGAGCGCGCCGGACCGGCAGCCGTCGGTGCATGCTTGATCCATGCGCATCCTCGTGATCGAGGACGACGAGGCCCTCGGCGCGTCCCTGACCTGGGGACTACGCGCCGAGGGCTACACCGTGCGGCTCGTCGCCAACGGCACCGACGGCCTGTGGGAGGCCACCGAGCACGGCTTCGACCTGATCGTTCTCGACGTCATGCTGCCCGGGCTCGACGGCTACCAGGTGTGCGCCCGGCTGCGCGAGGCCGGCACGTGGACGCCGGTCCTCATGCTCACCGCCATGGACGCCGACCTCGACCAGGCAGAAGGCCTCGACCTCGGCGCCGACGACTACCTGACGAAACCCTTCGCGTACCCGGTGCTCCTCGCCCGCCTGCGCGCCCTGCTGCGCCGCGGCGCACCCGCCCGGCCCGCGCTGCTGCGCGCCGGAGAGCTGACGGTCGACCCGGCCACCCGCCAGGTCCGCCGCGGCGAGGCGACCGTCGCGCTCACCACAGGCGAGGTCACGGTCCTGGAGTACCTGCTGCGCGCGGCCGGCCGGGCCGTCTCCAAGACCGAACTGCTCGAACACTGCTGGGACGCCGCGTCCGACAGCGACCCGGCCGTCGTCGAGGTGCGTATCCACCACATTCGCCGCAAGATCGGCGCCCAGTCCATCGAGACGGTCAGAGGAACGGGGTACCGCATTGAGCCAGACCCCTCGTAGGTCGAGCCGCTCGCTGCGGCTGCGGCTCACCATCCTGGCCACCCTCGCCATCGTGGTCACCGCCGCGCTGGCCACCGCCATCCTGGTCATCACGCTCGCCAGCGCGGTGCGGGCGAACGTGACCACCACGCTCAACGCCTACGCGGCGTCCGTCGCCCGCTCCGCCACCGAGGGCGCCTGGCCGGCGAACCTGCCCGCCGCCACCGACGACCCCAGCATGTGGGCGCAGGTCGTCGACGCGTCCGGCACGGTGGTCGCCGCCACCACGAACGTCAACGACCGGCCCGCGCTGTACAGCCTGCCCGCCGACGGCACCACCCCTTCGCCCACGGCCGCGGGCGCCGGCCGCGGCGAAGAACGCGTTGTCGCCCAGCGCTACGTCATCGGCACCACGCCGGTCGTCGTCTACGCCGGCAGCTCCACCCGCCTGCTCAGCATCCTGGCCAACGACCTCCAGGGAAAACTCCTCTACGCACTGCCCCCGGTCCTCCTCGGCGCCGTCGCCATCTCCTGGCTCCTGATCGGACGCACCCTGCGCCCGGTCGAACGCATGCGGGCGGAAGCCGCCGAGATCACCGGCAGCGACCTGCACCGCCGCATCCCCGAACCCGAAAGCCACGACGAGATCGGCCGCCTCGCCCACACCCTGAACTCCATGCTCGCCCGGCTGGAGGACTCCGCCACCCGCCAGCGCCGCTTCGTCGCCGACGCCTCCCACGAGCTGCGCACCCCACTCGCCGCCGTCCGCACGTCTCTCGAGGTCGGCCTCGCACACCCCGACCGCGCCCCCTGGCCCGAGCTCGCCGGCCGCGCCGTCACCGAAACCGCACGAATGCAGCAACTGGTCGACGCGCTGCTGCTCCTCGCACGCGCCGATGCCGACGCCCTCGACCGCCACCGCGAACCACTCGACCTGGCCACCGTCGCCCGAACCGCCGTCGACACCGCATCGACCCGCATCCCCGTCGAGGTCGAGACCGCCGAGAATGTCCGCGTACTCGGCGATCCCGACCAACTCGTCCGCCTCATCCGAAACCTGCTCGACAACGCCGACCGGCACGCCACCACATCCGTAAGCCTCGCCGTCACCACCGAAGCTGGTGACGCCGTCATCCAGGTCACCGACGACGGCCCCGGCATCGACCCCGCGGACCGCGAACGGGCCTTCGACCGGTTCGTCCGACTCGAGGCCGCCCGCACCCGGCAGGCCGGCGACGCCACGGGCACCGGCCTCGGACTGTCCATCGCCCGCGACATCGCCACCGCCCACGGCGGCACCATCACCATCACCGACCCGAAAACCGGGAGCCGCGGCACAACCATCACCGTGCGACTCCCCGCGCTCCCGAGTTGAACGCCTCGGCGACTGCGAGGCTGTCCTCGTACATGTGGTGCCGTGTGATCAGGCCTTCCCCGACGGTGAGGTGCAGTGCGAACGTCATGGCGAAACGTTTGCCGGTCGGCTTGACCAGCTGCGAGCTTGTGCCGATCAGTACGGCGTCGGTTCCGTCGACCATCATGTGGTCGATCGACACGCGGCCGTCGGCGGGTGGACAGTGCCCGCTGAACGTGCGGAAGTGGTCGGCGACGTCGGCGCGGGTGGACCGGGGGCGGATCCAGGGCACGGTGGGATGGCTGTCGACCGGCCAGTTGACCCGCCAGTCGACCCGGGGTGCGTACAGCTCCGCGATGTGTTCGGGGTTTCCCTGTCCGCCGCGGCGCAGGAATTCCGCCACGACCGCCCTGGTCCCCGGCGGGCTCCCCGTGGCCACCCCGGTGGGCGGCGGGTCGTCGAACTGGTAGTCCTGCAGAATCCGCCCGTCGTCGTCCAGCCGGACGACGATGAACCCGGTCCAGGCGATGTCACCGCCGCCGACGGGCACCAGGTAGGTGGTGAAGCGGATCGCGTCATGGTGCCCGGCGGCGTCTCCCGCGGCCCGGAACACGAACCCTGCCTGCTCGACCAGCTGCTCGTGGGCGGCGGTGACCCGCGCCAGCAGGGCCGGGTGCCCTCGGTGCTCGCCGGCGTCGGTGAACTCCACACCATCCGCTGCCCACAGCTCCGCGATCGCCGACCGCCGCCGCTCGGGGTCTGGCTCGTTCCACACGGCGACATAGCGTCCGGCGAACTCGTCAACGTCGGTGTTCATGATCAGGACGCTAGCGCCGGTGCACTGACATCGAGTGTCAGTGGAGATTGCCGGATTCTGTCGACAACCTGCGATCAGGCGCGTGGACCGAGGAACAGGCCACCGCTTGCGTCGATGACCTGACCGGTGATCCAGCGCGCGGCGTCGGAGGCGAGGAACGCGACTACGTCGGCGACGTCGTCGGGCTCGCCCAGCCGATCGAGCGCCGTCGTTCCAGCGATGAGTTCGGCCAGGCCCGGCGCTTCGAACAACGATCCGTTGGTCGCCGTCCGGGTGGCGCCGGGAGCAACCGCGTTCACCGTGATTCCGCGGACACCGAGCTCGTTGGCCAAGGTCATGCTCATCGTCTCGACCGCCCCCTTCGTCATGGCGAAGGACGTCTGGGTGGGGTTGGCCATCCGGGTCGCCACGGACGAGATCGTGACGATGCGGCCACCGTCGCGGAGCAGTGGCAATGCTCGCTGGATGATGAAGTACGGCGCTCGCACGTTCACCGCGAAGAGGTGGTCGAACTCCGTCCGCGTCGTGGCTCCGATCGGACCGGCGGGCGCGGCCGCCGCGTTGTTGACGAGGATGTCGAGTGGCCGCCCGGCCAGGCCGGCTTCGACTCCCGAGAAGAGCGTCTCGACGTCGTCATCCACGCCCAGCTCTGCCCCGACGGCGAGCGCGGTTCCACCGGTACGTTCGATCTCGTCGACCGTCGCGGTCGCACCGTCCTTGTCCGTGCCGAAGTGCACGATGACCACTGCCCCCTTCGCCGCCAGCCGGGCCGCGATCGCCTGCCCGATACCGCGCGATGCTCCGGTCACGAGGGCCGTCCTGCCGGTCAGGTCACTCATACCAACCACCTCATTTGCTAGTGACTACCAATCTGGTAGTTACTACCACTGCGGTAGTGTCTATCACATGCCCGACCAGCACTCAACATTGCGAGCGCAACGGCGAGCCGAGACGCAGCGCACGATTCAGGCGCACGCGGTGCGGCTGTTCACAGACCGCGGATACGACGCCACGACCGTGACCGATGTCGCCGCCGCCGCGGGCGTGTCCCCCATGACCGTGTATCGGCACTTCCCCACGAAGGAGGACCTCGTGCTGGTCGACCAGTCCGGCCGGCTCGTCGCCGAGCGGATCGCCGCGTCGTCCGCCGCGCAGCCCCTGGTCCGCCGTATCGGGAGTGCGCTCATCGACTCGGCCACGACGTTGACCGGTGGTGGCCACGGAGACGACCTGACGGCGAACGAGCAGTTCCTGCTTGCCCGCCTCCGGCTCATGATCTCGACGCCTGCCTTGCGGGCCAAGCACCTGGACAACCAGTACGCCCTTCAGCAGGCGATCGTCGACGCCCTCGGGGACGCCACCGATCCCGACGCCACCGATCCCGACACGACGTTCCACGTGCAAGCGGCGGCCAGCGCCTGCCTGGCCGCCATGCACACGGCATTGGTGCGCTGGGCCGAGGACGACGGACGGACCGAGCTACCCGAATTGATCGCGAAGGCGCTCGCTGCCGCCTTCGGCGACACGTAGGTCGGCGTGCCGTCAGTCGTCGTGGTGGGTGGGGGTCACGTAGTGGGTGTCGTGCCAGACGGCGCGGGCGCCGGAGTCTCCGATCCGTACGACCTGCACCGCGGAGAGCACGGCGAGGACGACGACGGTCGCGGTGAGTGTGATGGCGGTCGGGCGGACCCAGGTCCTCGTCGCGACGGCTGATGCGCCTGGTCCCTCGGCGGTGGGGGTGGTGGGACCGCGGCGGTCGAGGTAGACGAGGGCGGCCAGTGCGACGGCAAGGGGTGCGACCAGTAGGAGGAGCTGGTCTCCGAGTTCGGCGTGGGTGGCGATGAGCGGGTCCGGCTCGAGCCGGTCGCGTAGCGCTTCGCCGCTGTCGGTGGCGATCGGGATCAACGCCGTGGTGACGATCGCGAGTGCGACCGTCGGCCAGCCGAAATGGCGGCGGAGCGACGGTCGGACGGCGATCGCGATGCCGGTGAGGACGGTGAGCGGCACGAGCACGACGACGGCGTGCACTACGAGCGGGTGCAGTGGCAGGTTGGCGAAGAATGCGGGCATCCGGCGTGCCTTTCCAAGTGACGGCAGCCCTCAGTCGGGCCATCCCGGGGAGGGTGGCAGGCAGATCTTGGAGAATTCTTGGCTCAGCGCGACCGGTCGAGCGGCAGCGACAGGCGCAACCGCGTGCCGCCGCTCGGCGCCGCCTCGGCGGTGACGTCGCCACCGTGGCGGGCGGCGACGTCGCTGACCAGCGCGAGCCCGAGGCCGTAGCGGCGCGGGCCGGGTGCGGGCTGGGACCGGGTCGTGGCGAACCGGTCGAACATGCGGGGTAGCACCTCGGGGTCGATGCCGGGGCCGTCGTCGTCGACGTCGAGCACCGCCTGGTGGTCGGCCGCGCTCACGGTGACGACCACCGACGACGTGGCGTGGCGTACGGCGTTGTCCAGTAGCGCGGTGGCTGCGCGCCGCACCGCGATGGCGGCGCCTCGGACCTGGATCGGCGCGTCGGGACGGTGCGTGGTGAGTGACACGCCCGCTGCGGCGGCCGAGCCGCGGTGTGCGTCGGTGACCTGTTCGGCGAGTTCGGCCAGGTCGAACCGTTCGAGTGGTTCGGCGGTCTGGTCGGCGGCGAGCAGCAGGTCCTCGAGGATCGCGGTCAGGTGATGGGTGTCGGTCACCACCTTGTCGGCCTCGGCAAGGAGGTCCTCGCGGGTGCCGGCGTTCGTCAGGTGCCGGCGCAGCATCTGGACGCGGGTGGACAGCAGGGTGAGCGGGGTGCGTAGTTCGTGGCTCGCGTCGGAGACGAACTGGCGCTGGAACGCGAGGGCGTTGGCCATCGGCCGGACCGCGCGCCGCGCGAGCCAAACCCCGGCGCAGGCTGCTAGCACGAGACCGAAACCGCCGCAGAGCAGCAGTGCGAGCGCCAGTCGGGTCCGCTCGGCGTGGTTCGCCGACAGGTCCAGCGCGGCCTGCACCGTGTTCTCGCCCCGCCGGGACGTCTGTATCCGGTACTCCACCCCGTCGGCAACGTAGTCACCCGACGTGTTCACGCCGGTGGCCGCCGTGGCGCGCAGCGCCGCCTCGTCCGGCAACCCCGCCGGCAGTCCCGGGGTCGCGACCCGGCCTGCCGGTCCCCGCACCACCAACCAGACCCCGGCCGGCGGGTCGACGACGTCGTCGGCGCGGGCGATCGCCTGGTCCAGGAGCGCGGTGGCCTCGCGATGCTGTCCCTGCACCACGACGAGGACGGCGAGTGCCGACAGCACCACCACGATCACCGCGGCGCACAGCCCGATCCACAGCCCGAGGTGTCGGGTCGCACGGCGCAGCCGTCGGGCGTCGTGGCCGTTCAGTCGGCTGCGCGGGGGAGCGGCGCGACTCATGGGGCACCCAGCTGGTACCCGCGGCCGTGGACCGTGGTCACCACGTGCCGGCCCAGCTTGCGCCGTAGGTAGTGCACGTAGGTCTCCACCACGTTCTCGCTCTCCGCCTCCGGGAACGCCAACACCATCAGCTCGCGTCGGGGGAACACGCGCTTCGGGTTGCGGGCGAGCACCTCGAGCAGCGTGCACTCCCGCTCCGACAGTCGAACCGGCGGCTCGCCGTCGCGATGCACCAGCCGGGTCTGCGGCTCCAGCCTGCCGCCGCTGACGGGCAGTGAGCCCGAGGTCGCCAGGTGCCGGCGTCGCAGCGCGCGCAACCGGGCCAGCAGCTCGTCGACGTCGAACGGTTTGCCGAGGTAGTCCTCGGCGCCCGCGTCGAGGCCCGCGACGCGATCAGCGGGGTTGGCGAGCGCGGAGAGCACCAGGACCGGTGTCGTCATCGCCTGTGAGCGCAGCCTGTTGAGCAGGTCGAGACCGTCGATCGCCGGTAGGCCACGGTCGATGACGAGCACGTCGTAGGCCCGGGTGAGGGCCAGGTGCAGGCCCCGCTGGCCGTCGGGGGCGGTGTCGACGGTGTAGCCCTCCTCGGTGAGCAGCGTCGACAGCATGCCGACCAGTTCGGTGTCGTCCTCGACGAGCAGCACGCGGGCCCGTTCTGCGGCGTCGTCCATGTGCCCATCCTGCCGCCGCGTCGACCAGGTGTCGCGTGGACGGGCCTCCCACAGTGGAGTCACAGTTCTCTCCCAGTTTTCGAGCCGACACTCGGTCGCATGAGCAAGCACGCGGATCACGCTGGGCACCAGACTCTCCGGGCCCGGCAAGCGCGCAGGGACCAGGGACGACGCCAGGTCACCGTGGTCACCCGGGTCGTCGCGTTCGGCGCGACCGCGCTCGCGGTGCTGGCGGGCGTCGTGTTCGCCCAGCAGGCGAGTGGGAGCACCGAGTCGCCGAGCACGACCAGTGACAACCCGTCGGCGCAGCTTCCCGACACGGGTTCCGACGGGTCGTGGACGCCCCCGCAGGCGCCGGGCGTCGACTCGGGCGGCTCCGGACCGGCGCACGGATCGTCGGGTGGGTCATGAGCACCGGGACCTTCGCCGCGCTCGGGACCACCGCGCAGGTGGTGGTCACCGACCGCAGGCACCTGTCCTCGGCGGTGGCGCTGCTCCACGGACTGCTCACCGAGGTGGACCTGGCGTGCAGCCGGTTTCGGCTCGACTCCGAGATCATGAGACTGCACGAGGCCGCCGGCGCGGGCCGCGAGGTGAGCCCGCTGCTGTTCGCCGCACTGGACGTGGCCATGTCCGCCGCCGCGCGGACCGACGGGCTGGTCGACCCCACGGTCGGCGACGCGGTCCGGCGACTGGGCTACGACCGCGACTTCGCCGACCTCGCACCGGAGGACCCGGAACCGGCTCCGCCGGGCATCCCGGCGCCGGGGTGGTGGCGGGTTCAGCTCGACCCGGCGACCAGGCGGGTGGTACTGCCGCGCGGCGTGAGCGTCGACCTCGGCGCGACGGCCAAGGCGTTCGCCGCCGACCGTGGCGCGGCGCGGATCGCGCGGCAGACGGGGTGCGGGGTGCTGGTGAACCTCGGAGGTGACCTCGCGGTCGCGGGTGAGCCGCCGGCAGGCGGGTGGCGGATCACCGTCGGCGACGACCACGCGGCAACAGACCCGCGTCACGACCCGACGGTCACCGTGCGGTCCGGTGGGCTCGCGACGTCGAGCACGACGTGCCGTACGTGGCGGCGAGCCGGCCGCACGCTGCACCACATCGTTGACCCGAGGACCGGCGAGACGCCGACGCCGGTGTGGCGGACGGTGAGCGTGGCCGCCGCGTCCTGTGTGGACGCGAACACGGCCACGACGGCGGCGATCGTGCTCGGGGTCTCGGCGCGGGACTGGCTCGCCGAGCGGAACCTGCCGGCTCGTCTGGTCGACCACGAAGGTCACGTCGACACGGTGGGCGGCTGGCCCGTGGAAAGGCGGGTGGCGTCGTGATCGGTCTGTGGTACGTGAGCCGGGCGGCGGGCCTGCTTGCGCTGGTCCTGTTGACCGGGACGGTCGTGCTCGGCGCGCTCACCGGTGGCCGGGCGTCCTCGGCGGCGTGGCCGAGGTTCGCGGTCGCGGCACTGCACCGCAACCTGTCGCTGCTGACCATCACGTTCGTCGCGGTGCACGTCGTGACCGCTGTGGTCGACGGTTACGCCGGCATCGCCTGGCTGGACACCGTGCTGCCGTTCGTGTCGGTGTACCACCCGTTCTGGCTCGGGCTGGGCGCGGCCGCGTTCGACCTGTTGCTGGCGCTGGTGGTGACGAGCCTGCTGCGGACGCGGATCAGCCCTCGGTTGTGGCGGGCGGTGCACTGGGCGGCGTACGCGTGCTGGCCGGTCGCGTTGCTGCACGGGTTCGGCATCGGCGCGGGCGACACCCAGTCCGGGTGGGGTCTCGTGGTGGTCCTGGCGTGTCTCGCGGCCGCGATCGGCGCGGTCCTGTGGCGGGTCGGCACGTCCCACCCTGACACCCAGGCACGGAGCGGTGTCAACGAGAAAGCGTGGTCAGGCAGATGACCGGGACGACCTTGGCGGCGGCGCCGCTGGACACCCACCACCGGCTGCTCGCCGGCTGGTACGAGACCGGCACACCTGCCGATCTCGCCGCACACCTGACCCGTCACGGGCCCGCGCCTCTCGACGTGTACGCGGGTCAGCAGGGGAGGGCGCGGTTGATCGACGAGGTCGACCGGTCCGGCCTGCGTGGTCGGGGTGGCGCGGGTTTCCCCACCGGGCGCAAACTTCGTGCCGTCGCGCAGGGCAGGCGACCTACCGTGATCGTGAACGCGTGCGAAGGAGAACCGGTCAGCGGCAAGGACCACGCGCTGCTCACTCTGGCGCCGCACCTGGTGATCGACGGCGCGGAACTGGCCGCACACGCGGTCGACGCGAGCGAGATCATCGTGTGCCTGCACGACGGCGACCGACTCGGCCGGGTGCTGGCCGCGGCGATCGCCGAACGCCCCGCCGGCCCGGCGCCCATCCGGCTCCAGCCGGTGCCACCCCGCTACGTCGCCAGCGAGGAGTCCGCGCTGGTAAACCTGCTGAACACCGGCGACGCGCGGCCGACGAGCAAACCGCCCCGGCCGGACCAGCGCGGCGTCGGCGGGCGACCGACCCTGATCAACAACGCCGAGACGCTCGCCCAACTCGCGCTCGTCGCCCGGTACGGCGCGGACTGGTTCCGCGGCACCGGCACGCAGGACACGCCCGGCACCACACTGGTGACCGTCACCGGTGCGGTACGCAAACCAGGCGTGCACGAGGTCGCCTGCGGCACGCCGATCGGTCACGCGCTGCGGCTCGCCGACGCCGCGGTCGACGCGCAGGCCGTCCTCGTCGGCGGAATAGCCGGAGCGTGGCTGCCGCTGCCCTTCGCCGCACAGGTGCCACTCGCGCACCGAGAACTGGCCGACACGGGTGCGACCCTGGGCGTCGGCGCCCTGTTCGTGTTGCCCGCGGCCGCATGCGGTGTGGCGGAGACGGCACGCATCGTCCGCTACCTGGCGGGCGAGTCCGCCGCCCAGTGCGGCCCGTGCATGTTCGGACTTCCCGCACTAGCCGACGACCTGACCCAGATCACCGACGGCGGTGGAGGAGCACACCTTGCCCGGCGGCTGGCCGTGGTGGAGGGACGTGGCGCGTGCCGCCATCCCGACGGTGCGGTCCGGGTGGCCCGCAGCGCGCTGCACACCTTCGCCACCGACGTCCGCCGGCACCGTGCCGGTCACCCGTGCATCCACATCGGACAGTCGCACATCCCGCTGTTGCAGGGAAACAGGAGCATCCGATGACCGAACACCTACGCGTCGACCGGATCGCCTGCAGGGCGCACGGCCTGTGCGCCGAGCTGCTCCCAGAACTCATCGAACTCGACGAGTGGGGCTACCCGATACTCGCCGCGGGGGCGCTCCCCGCGCCACTGCGCACGGAGGCGACCGAGGCCGTCAGCGTGTGCCCGACTCTCGCGTTGCGGCTGACGACGACCCGCACCACCGCGAGCCAGTAGATGGCCGGGACGTACTTCCTGGTGGCGAACCGCACGGTGCGTCGGGGAGAGGTATCCGCGACACCGAGCACCGGGCGTTCGACCGCCGGGTGTCGACGGTCGGTGCGTGAGAGTGGGGTGCGCCCAGAAACTCGGTTGTCGCGGGAACCTCATTTACCCTACGTGGTGGACATCGGCCCGGGGTGACTCTGCGTTACAGACCCCGGGAGGTGAATTCAGGGCCCTGCTGGCATCGCTTTGTGGGGGCGCGCGTTGTTCGTCGAGGCCAAGTTGTGACCGGACGGACTGGTCACTGGCCCAACTGGAGCGCCAGGCCCTTGAGCATCTCGGCCTCCGAGAATGTCAGTGCCCCTCGGTGGGAGACCTCGATCTGGTAGAAGTCCTCGCCTTTCGGGACGTCGGTCACCATGAACATGAACTCGCACCGACCCGGTTCGTAGGCGGAAGGTTGGAGTTCGCCGACGGCCACGATCTTGCCCGCCGCGTCGGAGATCCGGACCTGTGCTCCTGCTGCGATGTCCGAGTAACCGCCGGTGCCCCAGCAGGTCGAGGAGGATGAGCAGTCGTCCGCGGTCGCCCTAGATGATTGATTCCGTGAAGATCGTGTGAAGGTGGGGTCGTTCGTGGCAATGGGCGACGGTGGTTGTCGCCGTGTACGCGCGGACCGGACCACCCAGCCCCAGCCACCAACACCAGCTCACCGACCGGTCCCTGACCGCTGACACCGACTTCACGGAATCAATCATCCAAGTTTCAGTTCCCTGCGGGTGAGCATGACGAGAGCCGCCGCCGTCAGGGTCAGGCACAGCCACGCGAACCAGTCGCCGAAGCGGTTGTACAGGGTGGCGCCGGCCCCGGCCGGAATTTCGGCAATCGTGGTGACCGAAGCGGAGTCGGTGTTCATCGAGGTTATTGTTCTGCCCCACGCGTCGGCGGCCAGGTTGGTTCCTCGTTGGGCCGCCCACGCTATTCCCACGCCGTTTTCGACGCCCCTCAGAAGTGCGGTTCTGCTGTGTTGCCAGCCGTTCAGGTCCTCGTCTGATGCTGGAATTGCCAGCAGATCGGCGCCGGCGGTCGCGTAGTCGCGGATCGGGTTGGCGAAGTTGACGTCACCGCACACCACCAGGCCGATTCGGGTGTCGGGGACGTATTCCAGTGTGTTGCCCGCGACGATTTTCTTTCCTCGGTCGTGCCATTTGTCGTACTCAACCGGTGCGCCGGACGCGGGCACGGTCAGCGCCGCGTTGTTGCGTTCGTTCAATACCACGCCCACCACGATGTCCGTGTGGCGTTCGCGGGCCACTTCGGACAGTGGGGTCACCAGTTGCGGCAGTGTCGCGTCCGTTGCCGCGAACGCGCCTTCCGGCAGGACCGCCATGTCGGCGGACAGCCGGGCGATCTCCTGCGTGTAGCCGGCCAGCTTGGCGTGCCCCGCCGGTGATGCCACGTCGGTGCCCCACTGGAACTTCGCGTCGCCGCCGATCAGGGCCACGTCGTAGCGCGGGTCGTCGGCGGCTGTCGTCAGGCGGATCGCGCCGAAGGTCAGCGTCGCCGCGACGGCCAGCACCGCGACTGTGGCGACCCGCACGCGTGCGACGCCGGGTGTCAGCAGCGCCGCCGCGGCCGCCGGGACCAGCATCACCAGATAGTCGACGCCCCACGCGCCGGTCACCGACGCGATCTGCAGCACCACCGGCACGTCCGCCTGCCCTGTCGCCAGCGTGCCCATCACGCCGGCCGGGCTGAACACCGACGCCAGGTACCAGCCCGACACGTGCACCGCGGGCGCGGACACCACGGCCAGCAGACCGAACCCGCGCCGGACCAGCGCACGGAACAGCGCAACGGCCGCCGTGAAGATCAGCGACGTGCTCACGACGATCATCGCCGCCATCGGGATCGGGATGTCGACCGAGTCGGCGTACAGCGCCCAGCTGTTCGTCGTGCCCAGTGCGAAGGCCAGGAACGCCAGCCCTGCCGACTGCCACGCGCCGATCCTCGGCGCCAGCCACAGGATCGGCAGCGGTGCGAGCACGGCCAGGCCGGCGACCGGCGTGAAACCCGTGCCGAAGTAGAAGAGAACGGCGGACGCCAGGAGCGCCGCGGTCCTAGCTCGCCAGTCCATTGAGGACCCTCCCGACGCAGCGGTGGACCAGTTCGCGGAAGTCCTTCTCCGGCAACGCGATGCGGCCGCTCAGGTACAGCTGGACGAGCCCCTGCACCTCCGCCGTCAGCGTCATCGCCGCCTCGACGAGGTCGTCGGTGCGGAAGGCCTTCGTCAACATGCCGTGTCCGACCGCCGCCATCAGGCGCTCGAACGCCACCGACTGACCGGCGCGGAAGTCCTCCGGGTAGCGCCGCGCCTCGTCCCGGCGGTCGACGATCAGGAACGTGTACAGGTGCGGCGACCCCAGCGCGAAGTCCAGGTACTCGTCCAGCAGCGCGTACAGCCGCGTCAGCGGGTCCTCGAGCGTGGCCGGCGCCGCCCACCGCTCGGCCAGCGCCGCGAAGCTCTCCTCGGCGACGGCGCTCAGCAGCGCCTCCCGGTTCGCGTAGTGCCGGTACGTCGCCATCGGTGTCACCCCGGCCTCGGTCGCCACCCGGCGGATGCTGACCGCCGGGGCGCCTTCCGCGACGAGGATCTCGTGCGCCGCGGCCCGGAGGCGGGCGGCGGTGTCGGAACCGTTCATGTCTACACCGTACACGCGACCTGTCTACGGCGTACACGTACCGTTCAAGTCGAACTACTACGACTTTCGGAAACCGCGTGGTTGAAGAAGATGTTCAGCAGGATTGCCGCCACGCAGCCCGCACTGATGCCCGACGACATGATCGTGCGGAACCACAGTGGGAACTCGTCGTAGATGGTGGGGGCCGCTACCGGGATCAGGCCGATGCCAAGGGATACGGCGACGACGATCAGGTTTCTGTTGTCGGCGAAGGAAACCGTGGACAGGGTGCGGATGCCGCTCGCCGCGACAGTGCCGAACATCGCGATGCCCGCGCCGCCGAGGACCGGGGTCGGGATGGTCGCCACCAGCTCGCCGAGGATCGGGATCAGGCCCAGCACGACGAGGATCCCGCCGCCGAACGCGACGACGAACCTGCTGCGCACGCCGGTCAGCCCGACCAGTCCGACGTTCTGCGCGAACGCCGTGTACGGGAACGTGTTGAAGACCCCACCGAGCACAGTGGACAGTCCGTCGGCGCGTATGCCGTCCGCCAGTTCGCGCGGGCCCGGCTGGCGGTCGACGATCTCGCCGACCGCCAGGATGTCGCCCGTCGTCTCGGTCATCGTCACCAGCATCACCACGACCATCGACACGATGGCGGCGATCTCGAACGTCGGCAGTCCGAAATGGAACGGGGTGCTGACGCCGAACAGCGCGGCGTCGCCGAGGCCGGAGAAGTCCGTGAAACCGAAGGGGATCGCGACGAGTGTGCCCACCACGATGCCGAGCAGCACCGCGATCCGACTGAGCATCGGCGGCGCGAACCGCTGGATCAGCAGGATGATCAGCAGCACGCCGCCGGCGAGCGCGAGGTTGCGCGGCGCCCCGAAGCTCGGCGCGCCGACGCCGCCGGCCGCCCAGTTCACGGCGACCGGCAGCAGCGAGATGCCGATGATCGTGATCACCGTGCCGGTCACGAGCGGCGGGAAGAACCGCAGCAGCCGGCCCCACACGGGCGACAGCGCGATCATCAGCAACCCAGAGATGATCACCGCGCCGTAGATGGCAGTCAGGCCGCCGCCGGTGGTGCCGATCAGAACCATCGGGGTGACCGCGGCGAACGTGCAGCCCTGCATGATCGGCAGCCGCACGCCGAAGCGCCAGAACCCGAGGCACTGGATCAGCGTGGCGACACCGGAGACGAGCAGGTCGGCGCTGACCAGGTAACCGATGTCGGCCGCCGACATCCGCATCGCCGAGCCGACGATGAGCGGCACCGCGACCGCACCCGCGTACATGGCGAGCACGTGCTGCAGCCCGAGTGCGGCGAGCTGACCGAGCGGCGGGACCTGGTCGACCGGATGCGCGTTCTTCTCACGCGTGAAGCGGGTCATCCGTCGGACACAACTCCGCCGGCCGGGTAGGTGTCAATAGTCGGCCGCGGCTGTTTACCCGATGGTTCCCGCGAGCGTCAGTTGGCGGGCTCGAGCTCCGGGTCGGCGTCGCCGGAGCTGTTCGGCTGGGACTGCGCGGTCGGGACCTGCTCGACCGGCACGGTGTGCGCGGCGGCCGACGCGGCGGCCAGCTTGGCCTTCTTGCGGCGCTTGCGGACGAAGATCATGATGAGCACGGCCAGCACCAGACCGCCGATGACGAAGGCGCCACCCGTCGTGATGATGCCCTCGATGCGCTTCGCGGCCTCGCCGAGCGCGGCGCCGAGCGCGATGTGCATGGCCGACCAGCAGGCGGCGCCCGCGACCACGGCCGGCAGGAACTTGCGGTACGGCAGGCCCGACGTGCCCGCGGCGGCCGGCGTCAGCGTGCGGACCACCGGCAGGAACCGCGCGAAGAACACCGCCCAGGCGCCGCGTTTCCGCAGGATGCCGGTGGCCTTGTCCCAGCCTTCCGTGCCGTACTTCTGGATGATCTTGGTTTCGCGTAGCGCGGGCCCGAACCGGCGACCGATGGCGAAACCGATCGAGTCACCCAGGCCGGCGCAGACGGTGACGACCGCCCACAGGATCAGGAAGCGGGACACCGAGTCGACCGTGGTCGCGGCGACCAGCAGGCCGCCCTCGCCAGGCGCGATGAACCCGAGACCGATCGTGCACTCCGCGAAGACCAGCGCCCCCGTGGCCCCCACCAACGCCGGCTGCGGCAAGGCCTGCAGCCACTCCAGGACATCGGTCAGCAACGCCACGATCGAGCTCCCCTCGGATTTCCCCCGGCCGCGCCAAGTCTCGCAGTAGGACTGAGGAAATCACATCCGGGTTCCCCCGGACGTCCCCCTGGAAGTGGATTCGGGGCTACGACCTTCGACTGAGGACCGAGCTGATCTCCTGGCTCCCCGGGCCCGCGGCCGCGAGGTGCGCGAGCGCCTCGGGGACGTCCTCGCCACGGTGCGAAATGGCCTGCGCGTACAGCCGCCCCGCCCGGTACGACGACCGCACCAGCGGACCCGCCATCACGCCCGCGAAGCCGATGGCCTCGGCCGACTCCTTGTGCTCGAGGAACTCCTCCGGCTTCACCCACCGGTCCACCGGGTGGTGGCGCAGCGACGGCCGCAGGTACTGGGTGATCGTGATGATGTCGCAGCCCGCGTCGTGCAGATCTCGCAGCGCGGCCGTGATCTCCGCCGGCGTCTCGCCCATGCCCAGGATCAGGTTCGACTTCGTGACCAGGCCGAACTCGCGGGCGCGGGTGATCACCTCGAGCGACCGCTCGTACCGGAACGCCGGCCGGATCCGCTTGAAGATGCGCGGCACCGTCTCCAGGTTGTGCGCGAGCACCTGCGGACGGGACTCGAACACCTCGGCCAGCTGCTCTGGCACCGCGTTGAAGTCGGGGATCAGCAGCTCGACGCCGGTGCCCGGGTTGAGCGTGTGGATCTGGCGCACGGTCTCCGCGTACAGCCACGCGCCGCCGTCGGCCAGGTCGTCGCGGGCCACGCCGGTGACCGTCGCGTACCGCAGGCCCATCGCCTGGACGGACTCGGCGACCTTGCGCGGCTCCTCGCGGTCCAGCGCGGCCGGCTTGCCGGTGTCGATCTGGCAGAAGTCACATCGCCGGGTGCACTGCTCGCCACCGATCAGGAACGTGGCCTCCCGGTCCTCCCAGCACTCGTAGATGTTGGGACAACCGGCCTCCTCGCACACCGTGTGCAGGCCCTCGCGCCGCACCAGACTCTTCAGCTCGGTGTACTCGGGGCCCATCTTGGCGCGCGTCTTGATCCACGACGGCTTCTTCTCGATCGGCGTCTCACTGTTGCGCACCTCTAGACGCAGCAGCTTTCGCCCCTCCGGCACGATCGTCACGCCGTTTAGGTTACGCCCCTTGACGCGGGCGAACGCCGACCGATAGGTACAGGCCACCCTGCTAACACTGGAGGCAGTTCGTGCACGTCAAGCGAAGAGTTCTCGTGGCGATCGCCACCGCGGCACTGGCCGTGACCGGGATCACGGCTCCGCACGCGGCCGCGGCGCCGAACCGCACGATCCCGCACGACTTCGGCAACGGGCCGGACCGCAACCTGGTCGCCGCGACCGACCCCGGCGCGGGCGCCCGCCGTGCCGGGCCGACCGGCGAGAACAAGGCCGGCGTCCGGCAGGGCTATCCGAGGCAGACGCAGCTGCGGGTGTACCCGGAGGACGCGACCGACAAGTCGATCAAGCTGGGCCTGACGCCGTATCACGCGATCGCGCCGAAGCTGAACGCGCTGCAGGCCCGCAGCAACCGGATCTCCGTCGAGGTCGCCGGCCAGTCCGGCCTCGGCCGCGACCTGTACCTGGTCACGCTCACCGTGCCGGAGAAGGCCGGCGAGACGCGCCAGCAGGACGCCTGGCGCGAGCTGATCGAGAACGACCCGGACCGCGCGGCGCGCGACCACCGCCTCGACCGCGACTACAAGGCGCCGGTGTGGATCAACAACAACATCCACGGCAACGAGTGGGAGGGCACCGACGCCGCGCTTCGGCAGATCGAGTACCTCGCGACCACGAACGACCCGGCGGCGAAGCGGCTGCTCGAGCACAGCCGGGTGTACTTCAACGTCACCGCGAACCCGGACGGCCGCGCCGCGGGCACCCGTCAGAACGCCAACGGCTTCGACATGAACCGCGACTTCGCGACGTCGTCCCAGCCGGAGGGCCGGGCCATGCGCGACATGATCATCGACACGCAGCCGGTGGTCACGCTGGACGAGCACGGGTACGTCGACGGCACGCTGATCGAGCCGACCGGCCCGCCGCACGGCCAGAACTACGACTTCGACCTGTACATCAAGCACGGCTACGCCAACGGGCTCGGCATGGAGGCGGCCGTCAAGGGGCTCGGCTACCCGGAGGCGCAGGACGTCGTGGTGCCGTTCCGCGACCTGCCGCCCGGCGAGTGGGACGGCTGGCCGCCGATCTTCACCGCGCAGTACGCGATGTACCACGGCGCCGTGTCCTACACCGTCGAGATTCCCTTGCAGGTCAACAACAGCGCCTACGACACGCTGCCGGTCGAGGAGCTGCGCAGGCGCTCGGCGATCAACACGGACGTGTCCGAGGCGACCATGCGGTCGACGCTCAGCTATCTCGGCGCGCACCGGGTCGAGCTGGTGGACAACCAGATCGAGATCTTCCGGCGCGGCGCGGCCGGTGAGAAGCAGCGCTACCTCCCGGACGGTTTCGTGCCCGGCTTCGGGCCGGAGGACCGGTTCACCACGTCGTTCCCGCGTGCCTACGTCATTCCGGCCGGCGCGACGCAGCGTTCGGCGACGGCCGCGGCGCGGTTGGTGGACCACCTGGTCACGCATGACGTCCGGGTGAGCCAGGCGACGCGCGGGTTCTCACTCGGCGGGCGCGCCTACCCGTCCGGGTCGTACCTCGTGGACATGCACCAGCCCAAGCGCGGGCTCGCGAACGTGATGCTCGAGGCGGGCAAGGACCTGTCCGCGGACGCGCTTCAGATGTACGACATCGCCGGGTGGAGCCACCGGTTGCTGTGGGGCGCGTCGGTGGACATCGTGCGGGGCGGCGACGTGCGGGTGCCGAGCCGGCCGGTGGTCACGGCGTCGCCGACCGGTGGCGTGGACGCCGCGCCGGGACAGGATCTCGCACTGGCCCTGCGGGACGGCAAGGACGCGAGCGCGGTCAACGACCTGCTCGGGCGGGGCATCGCGCTGTCGCGCCGCGCGGACGGGACGGTGGTCGTGCCGGCGTCGGCGCGGGTTGCCGCAGGTGAGGTCGCGGACCGCTACGGCGTGCGGTTCACCCTCGCGCCCGCCGGTGCGCCCGGCACCGTGCTGACCCGGCCGACGATCGCGGCCGCGGTGGCCGCCGACGAGCTGTTCGCGTTGCGGGACATGGGTTTCGACGTGCGCCCGGTGTCGACCGCGGTGCTCAACGACGGGTTCGACCTGTCGCGGGTGGACGTGCTCGTCGTGTCGTCCGGGCTGCGGTACGACCAGCTGACGGCGGCCGCCAGGGTTGGTGTGGACGCGCTGCTCACGCGCGGCGGCGTGGTCACCAGAGGAGCGACCGGCTCGCGGTTCAACGCGGACGCCGCGTTGCTGTCCGTGACGGCGGTACCCGGCCGCGGCGACGCGAACGGGATCGTGTCGGTGGACAACTCCGGCGCGGCCGTGCTGGCCGGCGCGATGCCGGAGTCCTTCGTGTACTCGCCGCAGTGGTTCACCGGGTTGGGCGCCGGGGTGCGGGTGGAGCAGCGGTACGGGCCGGGCAACCCGCTGATCGCGGGGCACTGGTTGCCCAACGACAACGGCTCCGGCGGCCCTCTGTTGGCCGGCGGCCAGGCAGCCGTGGTGTCGGGCGTGTCGGCGCGAGGGGCGCGAGTGCTGATGTTCGGCACCGAGCCGATGTTCCGCGCGCATCCGAAGGGCATGTACGCGCAGGTGGCGGCCGCGATCTACTGGGGCGCGGCCGGGTAGCCGGTTGGCCTCCGGCCCCCGGTTTCCACGCTACCGGTAACCACCGACAGTTTCGGGGGCTCGGCGGCGGGCCTGTGGACAACTCCGGCGTCGCCGGCTGTGGACAACCACGGTCGGCGACGCCGGTCTTGTCGGTGGTCGGCGGTAGCGTGGAAACCGGGGGCCGGCGGCCAGGTCAGGCCGACGGCATGAGCCGCCGGAAGAGGCGTTCCACCGGGTTGCCTCGCGGGTGTGTGCCCGGCGCGGTGCGTTGCAGCGCAACGAAAGCGGCGCCGATCGCGGCGGCCTCCTCGGCGCTGTCCGACGGCTCGGTCAGTCCCGCGGCCGTCGCGAGCATCCGGTGCTCCTCCTCGACGAGGGGGCGCAGGTCGGCCGCGTGCGCGTCGAGCAGCTCGCGCAGCGCGGCGTTGTCCGCCGCGGTCCGGCGCCACGCGAGGCCGACCGCGTCGACGAGGTCGCCGGCCGGGTCGCGGTCCGCCTCGACCGTGGCCAGCTCGACGCGCGCGGACAGGCGTCGCGTCCAGCGGTGGTGCAGTGCGAGCAGGAGCTCACGCTCGTCATCGAACACGTCACCGGTCCGCAGTTCCCCCTGCTCGACCGCCGCGTTCAGTGCGTCTCTCCGTCGGTAGAAGTCTTGCCACCCCATGATTTCCCCTCGGCTCGTGGCCGTGATCTCGGTCATACCGCCGGTCTTCGACATACCATCGGTATGGTCAGACAAGGCCAACGTACCACCGGTGTGTGCCGGCTACGTGTCGTACGGTTGTGAGCGTGGTGACAATGCGGTCAAGGCGCGTGGACTACACCGAGTCGACCAGGGACGCACTGGTGGACTCGGCGCTGGAGCTGTTCACGAAGCGGGGCTACGCGGCGACTTCGCTCGACACGATCGTCAAGCGGGCCCGCGTCACGAAAGGCGCGCTGTACCACCACTTCAGCGGCAAGCAGGCGCTCTTCGAGGCCGCGTTCGATCTCGTCGAGTCGCGGGCGATCGCGCGGCTCACCAACGTGGTCGACGGCGACGGCACGGCGTGGGAACGCGCCATGGCCGGCATCCAGGCGTACGTCGACGTCTGCCTCGACCCCGCCTACCAGCGGATCGTCATCCACGAGGCCCCCGTCGTGATGGGGTGGGAGCGCTGGCGCGAGGCCGAGGAGCACTTCAGCTACGGCCTGGTCCGCGCGACCGTCGAGGCACTCGTCGACGCCGGTGAGATCGAGCCGCTGCCGGTGGAGGTCACCGCGCGGGTGCTCTTCGGCGCCCTGTCCGCCGGCGCCGAGACGATCGCGGGCTCGCCGGACCCGAAGAAGACCGCCGCCGAGGTGACCCGCACCATCACCGCCGTCATGACGGGCATGCGCCGCGCGACGTGAGCACGCCGAGCTGGTCAGCCGCGGGCCAGCTCGAAGTTGACGCCAGGGCTGGCCGGCGTCCAGTGGGGGAGCCAGCGGTCCGCGACCGGCAGCGCGCCGCTCAGCGCCTCCAGCACGTGCCGCTCCGCGAGCGGCACGACCTCCGCGACCGACACCTGACGACCCAGTTCCGCCGACAGCGACGTCACGCCGGCGTCGCGGATGCCGCACGGGATGATGCGGTCGAACGCGGCGAGGTCGGCGTCGCAGTTGATCTCGAAGCCGTGCATGGTCACGCCGCGCTGTACGCGGATGCCGATGGCCGCGATCTTGCGTTCCGGGCGGCGGTCGTCGGCCGGCAGCCACACGCCGCTGCGGCCCTCGACGCGGCCGGTGCGCACGCCCAGCTCGTCACACACGGCGATCAAAGCCTGCTCGACCCGCCGCACGTACTGCACGACGTCGACCGGGTCCGCCAGCTTCACGATGGGGTAGCCGACGAGCTGGCCGGGGCCGTGCCACGTGATCTTGCCGCCGCGGTCCACGTCGATCACCGGGGTGCCGTCGTCCGGGCGTTCGGACGGGTCGGTGCGTTTGCCGGCCGTGTACACCGACGGGTGCTCCAGCAACAGGAGGGTGTCCGGGCCGGTCTCGTCCGCCCGCGCGGTCGCCAACGAACGCTGCAGCTGCCACGCGTCGAGGTAGTCGATCGAGCCCAGCTCGCGGGTGGTCACGGGAGCGCCTGACGCGCGACAGGAGGTCACCACCCAGACCCTACGCCGTCCGCTCGAGGCCCGGCGGAGTCCCGGTTGTCACCGCTTGAGCAGCGCGGACAGTGTCTCGTCGACCGTCTGGTACCGGTGCGTGAAGCCGGCGGCGGACAGCACCGCCGGCACCATCCGCTGGCTGTACAACGCCTCGCCGTCGCTGTCGCCGACCGCCAGCTTGAGCGCGGGCGCCGGCGCGAACCACGGCGCCGGGCGGCCGACGGCACGGCCGAACGCGGCGGTGAACTCGACGTTGGTCACCGGGTTCGGCGCGCACATGTTCACCGCGCCGGAGACGTCCGGGTGCTCGATCAGGTGCCGGATCGCCGCGGTCTGGTCGTCGACGTGGATCCACGGCATGAACTGCCTGCCGTTGCCCAGCCGGCCGCCAAGCGCGAGCTTGAACAACGGCTTCATCATGCCGACGAGACCGCCACGCTCCGCGAGGACGTGGCCGGTGCGCAGCCGCACCACCCGCGCGCCCGCGTCGGTCGCGCGCTGCGTGGCCGCCTCCCAGTCGCGGCACAGGTCGGCGAGGAAACCGGCGCCGCGGGGCGCGGTCTCCTCGACGACCTCGTCGCCCTTGTCGCCGTAGTAGCCGGCCGCGGAGGCGTTCACGAGCAGCGGGATGTCCCGCTCCGCGACCTGCGCGGCCAGCACCTCGGTCGGCTCGACCCGGCTGTTCACCAGCACCTGCCGGCGCGCGTGGCTCCACCGCCGGGTCGCGATGGGCGCGCCGCACAGGTTCACCACCGCGTCGGCGCCGTCCAGCGCGCCGTCGTCGATCCGGCCGGCCGGCGGGTCCCAGCCCCGCTCGTCCGGCTTGTCCGGCGCGCGCCGGACGAGCCGGACCACCTCGTGGTCGGCGGCACGCAGCCCGGCGACCAGTGCGGTGCCGATCAGGCCGGACGCGCCGGCTAGGACGATCTTCACAGGACGATTCTCACAAGCCGAGGTCGCCCTCGAAGTTGCCCTCCTGCAGGCGGTTCTTGATGGTGGTCAGGAACCGGCCCGCGTCCGCGCCGTCGACGAGGCGGTGGTCGTAGGTCAGCGCGAGGTAGACCATCGACCGGATCGAGATCGTGTCGTTGCCGTCGGCGTCGGTGACCACGACCGGTCGCTTCACCACGAGTCCGGCACCCAGGATGCCGACCTGCGGCGGCGCGATGATCGGTGTGTCGAACAGCGCGCCCTGGCTGCCAAGGTTGGTCAGCGTGAACGTGGCGCCGAACAGCTCGTCCGGCGTGACCTTGTTGGCCCGCGTGCGGTCGGCCAGGTCCGCGATCTTGTGCGCGAGGCCGGCCACGCTCAGGTCACCGGCGTTGTGGATGGCCGGGGTCAGCAGGCCGCGCTCGGTGTCCACCGCGATGCCGAGGTGCTCGGCGCCGTGGTAGGTGATCTCCTTGGTCTCGTCGTTGATCGAGGCGTTCAGCTTGGGGTGCTGCTTGAGCGCCTCCACCGCGGCCTTGGCGAAGAACGGCAGGAACGTCAGCTTCACGCCTTCGCGCTGCTCGAACGCCGTCTTCGCCCGCGAGCGCAGCTTGGCGATCTTGGTCACGTCGACCTCGAACACCTGGGTGAGCTGGGCGGCGGTCTGCAGCGACTCGACCATCCGCCGTGCCACGGTCTGGCGAAGGCGGCTCATCTTCTCGGTCTTGCCACGCAGGTCGGATGCCGGCGGGGCGCTCGGGGCCGGCCTCGCGGCGGCGGGCGCCGGGGCGGCCGGCTGCTTCGCGGCCTCCGCCGCGGCGAGCACGTCCTGCTTGCGGATCCGGCCGCCGACGCCGCTGCCCTTGAGGCTGCCGAGATCGACGCTGTGCTCGGTCGCGAGCTTGCGCACCAGCGGCGTCACGTACGGGCCGTCGCCGGACGGTTTGCTGTCGTTGGTCGCGGCGGGCGCGGGGGCCGGCTTCGGCTCGGGCTTCGGCGCCGGCGTGGGCTCCGGCGCCTTCTCCTCGTGCCTGGGCGCCGCGGGCTTGGGCGCCTCCTGCCTGGGGGCTTCCTGCTTCGGCGTCTCCTGCTTAGCGGGCGCGGCGCCGGAGCCGATGACGGCGAGCTGGGCGCCGACCTCGACGGTCTCGTCCTCGCCGGCGGTGATCTCCAGCACGGTGCCGGCGACCGGCGACGGGATCTCGGTGTCGACCTTGTCGGTGGACACCTCGAGCAGCGCCTCGTCGACCTCGACAGTGTCGCCGACCTGCTTGAGCCAGCGGGTGACGGTGCCCTCCGTGACGCTTTCGCCGAGCGCCGGCATGGTCACGGGCGTGCCGTCGCCGGAACCGCCGGAGTCGCCGGAATCATCGGAAGCGGACGCCGGCTCCGGCTCCGGCTCGGCGGCCGGCGCGGGCGCTGCCTCGGGCGCCGGCTCGCTCTCGGCCTGGCCCGAGTCGCCGGACGCACCGGAGTCGCCGCCGTCGGCGGAGTCGCCGATCACCGCGAGCTCCGCGCCGACCTCGACCGTGTCGTCCTCCTCTGCGGTGATCTTCTGCAGCACACCGGCCGCGGGTGACGGGATCTCGGTATCGACCTTGTCCGTGGACACCTCGAGCAACGGCTCATCGACCGCTACGGTGTCGCCCACCTGCTTCAGCCACCGGGTGACGGTGCCCTCGGTGACACTCTCGCCGAGCGCCGGCATCTGGACGGAGAACGCCATGGTTTCGCTGACTCCTTGAACTTGTACCGGACGGCCTCAGCCGTGCACGTGCAGTGGCTTGCCGGCCAGCGCGAGGAACGCCTCTCCGAGCGCCTCGGTCTGGGTGGGGTGGGCGTGGATGAGGGGCGCGACATCTTCGGGGTACGCCTCCCAGTTGTAGATCAACTGGGCCTCGCCGACAAGCTCGCCGACCCGCTCGCCGACCATCGTGATGCCGACGACCGGGCCGTCGGGCGCCTTCACGAGCTTCACGCCGCCCGTGGTCTTGAGGATCTGGCTCTTGCCGTTGCCGCTCAACGCGTACGTGTAGGTGTCCGCGCCGCCGAAGCGCTCCTTCGCCTGCGCCTCGGTGAGACCGACGGAGGCGACCTCCGGCTTGCAGTAGGTGACGCGCGGGATGCCGGACTCGTCGATGGGCCGGGGGGCCAGGCCCGCGATCTCCTCGGCGACGAAGATGCCGTGCTGGAAGCCGCGGTGCGCGAGCTGCAGGCCCGGCACCAGGTCGCCGACGGCGAAGACGTTGTCCAGGTTGGTGCGGAGCCGGTCGTTGGTGAGCACGAAGCCGCGCTCCATGGTGATGCCGGCCTCCTCGTACCCGTGGCCCGCGCTGTTGGGGCCCCGGCCGACGGCCACCAGCAGGGTCTCGGCCTCGATGGTCTCGCCGGACTCCAGCGACACGCTCACGCCACCGTCGGAACCGTCGGACTGCGTGGCGCCGGTGAAGCGCACGCCCGTCTTGTACTTGATGCCGCGCTTGCGGAACGCCCGCTCGAGCTGCTTGGAGGCCCACTCGTCCTCGAGTGGGACGAGACGCGGCAGCGCCTCGACGATCGTCACCTCGGCGCCGAAGGACGCCCACACGCTCGCGAACTCGACGCCGATCACGCCGCCGCCGAGCACGACCACGCTCCGCGGGATGTAGTCGAGGTGGACGGCCTGGTCGCTGGTGATGATCCGGCCGCCGATGTCCAGGCCGGGGAGGCTCTTGGCGTACGAGCCGGTGGCCAGCACCACGTTGGCGCCGGTGTAGCGCTGCCCGTCTACCTCGACCGCGTTCGGCGCGACGAAGGTGCCCTGCCCCTCGACGATCTTGACCTTGTTGGCCTTGGCGAGCCCCTGCAGACCCTTGTAGAGGCCGCCGACCACGCCGTCCTTGTAGGAGTTGACGCCCGCGATGTCGATGCCCTCCAGCGAGGACTTCACCCCGAACTGGTCTCCCTCGCGCGCGAGGTCGGCGACCTCGGCGGCGTGCAGGAGCGCCTTGGTGGGGATGCACCCGCGGTGCAGGCACGTGCCGCCCAGCTTGTCCTTCTCCACCAGGATCACGGACAGGCCCAGCCCCGCCGCGCGGAACGCGCAGGCATAGCCACCCGACCCGCCACCCAGGATCACGAGGTCAGCGGAGGTATCAGTCACGGGTACTCCTCGACGTGCGACAGCAGGCTGTGCGGTGACACAGGCACCACACATCATCTTGTCACTACGGGCGGCAGGCTTGCGAGGTGGCCGTACAGGCACAATGAAGGGGACATACTTCTCAGACGGAGGTAAACCGCGGTGGGTCTTTTCCGGAAGCGCAAGGGCGGGCAGGGACAGGTGCGCACCGCGAAGAAGCAGGACACCACGCATCTGGACGAGTGGGCGTCCGCTCGGCATGGCGTCGAGGCGTTCCTTGAGCCCCGGACGCACGTGACGGAGACCACGGTGCTGCTGGTCGCCCACGACGGCGAGTGGACCCGGCGGCGGATCGCCGACCCGGACGCCGCCCACGAGTTCGCGAAGAAGCGCTCGATGCCGTTGTACGAGGTGGAGCGGGTCGGGTACCCGAAGCGGATGCGCGAGTTCCAGGAGCGGCAGCGCAAGGCGCGCGGATGAGCCGTGTCCCCTTCCAGCCAAGTCGGCTTTTGGGGCTCCCGTCACGAGGGTTGGTCTGACAGGCTGTCTCGCACCCCACCTGGTTGATCGAAAGGCCCGGCGTGAGCTTGGTGACCGCTGTCGTCGACTTCGGCAGCTCTCATACCGTCACCGTGGTGCACGCGGCAGGGCGCCCGCCGCGCGTGGTCACCGTCGACGGTGCGCCCCTTGTCCCGTCCGCCGTGTTCCTGAGCCGGGACGACCAGCTCGTCGTCGGGCACGACGCGCTGCGGATGGCCGCCACCGATCCCGCGCACCTCGAGAGCCGCGCCAAGGCCAGGATCGGCGAGCGCGAGGTGCTGCTCGGCGACACCGTCCTGCCGGTCACCACGCTCGTCAAGGCGGTGCTGGTCAAGGTCGTGCGTGCCGCGTCGGCGCTCGCCGGGGATACTGTCGGGCACCTCGTGCTCACGCATCCGGTCAGCTGGGACCAGGCGCGGCTCGGCGCGCTGGTCGCCGCCGCGCGCGGTGTCGCGCCCCGCGTCAGCACCATCGCGGAGCCGGTCGGGGCCGGCGCCTGGTTCGCCACCCGTGGCGTCGTCGGGGTCGACGGGGCCGAGCGGCTGCCGCTCGGCGGGGTGCTCGCCGTGCTCGACGTCGGCGGCGGGACCTCCGACGTCGCCGTGGTGCGCCGCGAGCCGTCCGGGATCGCGGTGATCGGGCACGACACCATCGCCGACCTCGGCGGCGGCGACCTCGACCAGCGGGTCGTGGACCACCTGCGCGCCACGGTCCCCGGGCTCGCGGAGCGGCTCGTGGACGCGGCCGCGCCGGGGCGGGTCAGCCTGGTGCAGCTGCGGGAGCTGGTCGCGTTCCGGCGGGAGGTGCGGCGCGGCAAGGAACTGCTCTCGCGGCACCAGCGGGTGGAGCTGACGCTGCCGGACGGACTGCCGGCCGCCGCGCTCACCCGCACGGAGCTGGACGCCGTGCTCGGCCCCGACCTGGACCGGCTAACCGCGTTCACGCTGCGGACGATCGTGCGTGCGGGGGTGGAGCCCGCGGAGCTGACGGCGGTCCAGCTCGTCGGCGGGTCCGCGCGGATCCCGTTGCTGCGGCGGCTGCTCGCCGAGGTCGTCCCCGCGCACATCCAGCTCGACGACCAGCCGGAGGCGGCGGTCGCGCTCGGGGCGTGCGCGGTCGCGGTGTCGCACAGCGAGCCGGCTCTGGCAGTGTCGGAGCCGGCGCCGCCGCCGGAGGCGCCGCCTGCGTCCCCCGCCGCGCCGCCGCCGGAGCCGGCCGCGCCCCGCCGGTCGAGGATCTTGGTCGCGCTGGTCGCCGCGGTCGCGGTCGGGGCTGCGTTGCTGGCCTACGGGTTCCTCACGCCGCCGGAGTCGATCCGCGGCGGCGCGGGCGCCACCACCGAGCGGTTCACGCTCGGCGCGCCGGAGCGCGGCGACGCGCTGGTCGGCGCGGGCGTGGCGGCGGACGGCATGATCACCGGGACGCTCGGGGTGCCCGCGCGGATGTTCGACGGGGTCACTGACGTCGACTGGACCGTGTCCGGGCTGCTCGACCCGGCCACCGACGCGCTGGTCGCCGCCGGCGCGCCCGAGCCGCCGCCGGACGCGCGCTGGGTGCTGGTCGACGCGTCGATCCGGGCGCGGGCCACCGTGTCGGCGCCGTACTACCTCGCCGACACCTACCTGCTCGACGACCGTGGGCTGCTGATCCCGCCGGCCAGGGACGTGGCGATGCCGGGCACGTGTCCGACCGTGGCGCCGCCCTCGCTCGCCGACGGCGACGTGGCCCGGCAGTGCCTCGCGTTCCTCGTGTCGGTGCGGACGCCGGTCGAGGCGATCGCGATCAGCGAGGTGTCCGGCGGGCGGCAGTCCGGTGTGCTGGTGCCCGTCACCGGCGGTCCGGTGGTCACCGCGCCCGCGCCGAGGGGACCGACGGTGCCGCTCGGCGTCGTGCGGCCGCTGCGGGTGGGCGACGCCACCGTGGCGGCCGCGATCGTGGACGTCGTGACCGCGCCGGGCTCCTACGTCGGCGCCGACGTGGTGGTCCGGCCGGGGTCGCGGGCCGTGCTGGTGCGTGCGGTCGCGCGGACCGACCGCGCGGTGTCGGTGTCCGACCTCGCCGCGCAGGTGCTCCTGCGGGACGACCGCTACCAGCCGGTCCAGGCGCTCGCGGCGTCCGACCGGCACGGCTGCGACTCGGGGACGGCGTCCGGGCGGGTCGTGGTGTGCGCCGTGTTCGCGGTGCCGGTCGGGATGCCGCTCGGGTCGGTGGCGTGGGCAGGCGACGACGCGCGGCCGTTCTTCTGGCAGCTGCCATGACGTTGGTGATCGACTTCGGGACCGTCAACACGGTCGCCGTGCTCGACGGCCGGCCGGTCACCGTCGACGGGGCGCCGTGGATCCCCTCCGCCGTCTACGCCGGCGATGGTGGCGTCGTCGTCGGGGTGGACGCGCTCGAGCTCGCGCGGGGCGGTGGCGCCGAGCGGCTGGTCACCGGGTCGGCGGACGCGGTGTTCGCGCGGATGGTGTCGGCCGCGCGTGGACAGGGCGTCGTCGACGAGCTGGTGCTGACCCATCCGGCCGGGTGGGGGCCGGACCGGGTCGGGGAGTTGGTCGCCGCAGCACAGGGGCTCGTGCCGCGGCTGCGGACGGTGCCGGAGCCGGTCGCGGCGGCCGCCGGCCTCGGTCTCGTCGTCGGCGAGTCGGTGCTGGTGGTGGACGCCGGCGGCGGGACGTGCGAGATCGCCGTGGTGCGCAAGGATCCTGGCGGGTTCGTGGTGCTGGCGGACGGCGTGCTGCCAACCGGCGGCGACGACCTCGACCAGCGGATCGTCGACCGGGTGTCGCCGTCGCTGCGCACGCCGGCCGACGACCCCGGCGCGCGGCTGGCGTTGCGCGACTCGGCGCGGGCGGGCAAGGAGCTGCTGTCGCGGCACGACTCGGCGGAGATCGTGCTGCCGGACCACCGCGCCGTACGCCTCGACCGCGACGAGTTCGAACGGCTCATCGCGCCCGACGTCGAGGACGTGGTCACGCTCGCCGCCACCGTGGCCGGGCGACGGTTCTTCTCGAAGATCCTGCTGGTCGGCGGCACGAGCCGGGTGCCGCTGGTCGCGCGGCGCCTCGCGGCGGCCAGTGGCCGCCTCGTGGTCGCCGACCCGGAACCGGAGACCGCGGTGGCCCGCGGCGCGCTGCACGCGGCGATGACATGAAGGACCCCTTCATGTCACTCAACGCCCTCAAGGGGTCCTTCAAGGCATCGCCGCGTGCAGCGGTCAGCCGTTCTCTGCGATGTCGGCCAGTACCGCGGCGAGTGTGCGGACCGGCACGCCGGTGCCGCCCTTGCCGGTGTAGCCCCACGGGCCGCCGTTGTTGAACGCCGGGCCCGCGACGTCCAGGTGCGCCCACGGCACACCGTCGGCCACGAACTCGCGCAGGAACACGCCGGCGGCGAGCATCCCCGCCCATCGGTGGCCGGTCACGTTCGCGAGGTCCGCGAGCCTGGAGTCGAGGTCGCCGCGCAGCTCCTCCGGCAGTGGCATCGCCCAGCCGCCCTCGCCGGTGGCCCGCGCGATCCCCGCGACGCGGTCGCGGAACTCGTCCGAGCCCATGATCCCCGGGGTGCGGCGGCCGAGCGCGACGATCTGCGCGCCGGTCAGCGTGGCCGTCTCGATGAGGTAGTCCGGCTCGTCCTCGCACGCCCGCACGATCGCGTCGGCCAGGATCAGCCTGCCCTCGGCGTCGGTGTTGAGCACCTCGACGGTCTTGCCGCCGTACATGGTGAGCACGTCGCCCGGCCGGTACGCGGTGCCGGACGGCATGTTCTCCGCCATCGGCACGGTCGCGGTGATCTCGAGCGGGTACCTGAGCTTCGCGGCGAGCACGACGGTCGCGACGATCGCGGCGGCGCCGGACATGTCCGAGGTCATCTCTTCCATGTTCGCGGCCGGTTTGATCGAGATGCCGCCGGTGTCGAACGTGATGCCCTTGCCGACGAGCGCGACCTTCTTGCGTGCCTTCGGGCCCTTGAAGGACATCCGCACCACGCGCGGCGGCCGGGCCGAGCCCATGCCGACGCCGAGCACGCCGCCGAAACCGGCCTTGCGCAACGCTTTCTCGTCCAGGATCTCGACCTCGACGCCGGCCGCCTTGCCCAGCGCGGCGGCGCGGTCCGCGAACGACGCGGGGAACAGGTCGTTCGGCGGCGTGTTCACGAAGTCGCGGGCGGTGCGGACGGCTTCGGCGATCGCGGTCGCGGCCTTCAGCGTCGCGCGGTGCTCCTTCGCGGTGCCGTCGGCCGGGCTCACCACGTCCATCCGCTCGAGCGGGGCGTCGCCTGCCTCGGACCGGTACTCGGTGAACTTGTACGCCCCCAACAGGGTTCCCTCGACGGTCGCCTGCAGGTCCACAGTGGACAGTGTGCTGAGCGCGCGCTTCGTGCCGGCGAGCGCACGGGCCGCGGCGCCGGACGCGCGGCGCACCTGCTCGGCGGTCGGCCCATCGCCGTCGGACCTGCCGAGCCCGGCGGCGACGACGAGCCCCGCCGCCACCTTGCCCATGCTCGGGATCTTCACGATCTCGTCCTGCTTGCCGGTCGCGCCGACGGTCCGCAGCACCTCGGCGAGCGTCCCGCCGAAGGCGGCGTCGACCCGCTCGCTGCCCGGCGCGAGCGCGAGGCCGTCGCCGTCCTGCACGGTGCCGATAATCACCGCGTCGACGCCTGCCTCGTCTGCCGTGGTGTTGGTCAGTGCCAGCTTGGGCGCGGTCAACGAAAGCTCCTGTCGGTCGAGTTGCTGACGCATGCTAACGACTTGTTTCTTCCCTGCCCACCGTCAGGTGGCGGTGACCGGGTCTGACACCGTTGGGCCGGTGACCGAACCGGTACGGACCGTTGACCGCCTCGCGGGCGGTGTGGCGTCGACGTTCGGCGCCGGGCTGTTCCTCGGGCTCGCGCCGGCCGCGTCGCTCGCCGGGTGGTGGCTGGTGGCCGGCATGGCACTCGCCGCCGCGCTCGCCGTCCTCTTCGCACTGTCCACACCGGAGCGGGCGCCGGTCGTGCCCTCGGTCGGCATTCCCGGCCGGCTGGCCGTCGGGGTCGCGGTCGCCGGCACGTTCGGCGCGTACGTGCTGCCCGACCGCCCGCAGGTCGCCGCAGTCGGGCTCGTCGTCGTGGTGGCGGCGCTCGTGCTGCTCGCGCCGCCCCTGCCCCCGTTCGTCGCGCGGATGGCGGCGGTCGTCGTGCTGGCCGTGCTGGTGGTCGTCGCGGTCGCGTGCTTCACGATCACGCCGGTGTCCCTCGCGGTCGCGCCGCCCGCCGGCAGCCCCGGCACGGACGACCCGCTCGGGCTGCTGCCGGCCGCCGCGCTGCTCTACGTCTGTTTCGCGGGTGCGGCGACCGGCGGCGCCCGCGCGCGGGTCGGCGTGGTCGGGGTCGTGCTCGTGGTGTGCCTCGCGGTCGGCGTCGGCGCGCTGCGTCAGCTGGGCGGCGAGCGGCTCGCGTTGTCGCGGGTGCCGCTGCTCGACGCGCTGGCCGCCGCCGACGCGACGGCACTGTCCCTGCTGCTCGCGCTCGGGGTGACGGTCGGCTGCGCGTTCGCGCTCCGCGGCGCCCTCGGCGACGTCCGCGACCTCGCGCCGGCCGGTCGTCCCGCGGACCTCGCGGTCGGGCTCGCGGCGGGCCTCACCGCCCTCGGCGCGGTGCTGCTCGAGCCGGTTCATGCCCTGGTCGGGGCGGCTGTCCTCCTACTGGGTGAGGCCGGGTTCCGGATGCTGGCCGGGCTGCGGCGTCGGGGATAATAGGACGCCAGACAGTCCGATTGCCGATTCTCCGAGCGGCCCATCGAGAGTTACGGTGCTTACATGACAGAGTCATTCACCAGGACTCCCCATCCGTCGCCGGCGACCCCGGAACGGATCGCGGAGATATTGGCCAACCCGGGCTTCGGCCAGCACTTCACCGACCACATGGTGACCCTCCGCTGGAACCGCGCCGACGGTTGGCACGGAGCGGCCGTGGCGCCGTACCGGCCCATCGAGCTCGACCCGGCGGCCATGGTGCTGCACTACGGTCAGGCGATCTTCGAGGGCCTCAAGGCCTACCGGCACGCCGACGGCTCGATCGCGTCGTTCCGGCCGGCGGCGAACGCGGCGCGGTTTCGGCTGTCGGCCCGCCGCCTCGCGATGCCGGAGCTGCCCGACGAGCTGTTCCTCTCCTCGCTGCGCGAGCTGCTCGCCGTCGACGGGCGCTGGGTGCCGGAGCAGGACGAGGAGTCGCTGTACCTGCGGCCGTTCATGATCTCCACCGAGCGCGGGCTCGGGGTGCGGCCCGCCACGGAGTACCTGTACGTGCTGATCGCGTCGCCGGCCGGGTCGTACTTCGCGAGCGGGGTCAAGCCGGTGAGCGTGTGGCTGTCGACCGAGTACGTGCGCGCGGCGCCCGGCGGCACCGGCGCGGCGAAGTTCGCCGGCAACTACGCCGCGTCGCTCGTCGCGCAGGCGCAGGCCGCCGAGCAGGGCTGCGACCAGGTGGTGTGGCTGGACGCGGTGGAGCGCCGGTGGGTCGAGGAGATGGGCGGGATGAACCTGTTCTTCGTCTTCGGCGCCGGGGCCGACGCCCGCGTCGTCACGCCGGAGCTGTCCGGTTCGCTGCTCGCGGGCATCACGCGTGACTCGCTGCTGACGCTCGCGGCCGAGCTGGGGTACGCCGTCGAGGAGCGGCGGATCTCCACCGAGGAGTGGGAGAAGAAGGTCGAGTCCGGCGAGCTGAGCGAGGTCTTCGCGTGCGGCACCGCCGCCGTGATCACGCCCGTCGGGTCGGTCAAGCACGCCGAGGGGTCGTTCTCGATCAACGGCGGTCAGTCCGGCGAGGTGTCGATGCGGCTGCGTGCCGCGCTGACCGCGATCCAGCGCGGTACCGCCGCGGACACGCACGGCTGGATGACCACGCTCAGCTGAGGACCACCAGCACGGTGGTGGTGGCGAGCTCACTCGCGGCGCCGAGCACGTCGCCGGTGACACCGCCGAACCGGGTGCGGGTGTGCCGCACGAGCAGCACGACGAGCCCGGTGGCGACGATGATCGCCACCGGGCCGCGCCATCCCGTGACCAGGCTCGCCGCCGCGAGGGCGCCGAGCCACACCGCGGGGACCACGGCGCGTTGCGTGCCGGCGACGAGTGCGCCGAGCCCGTCCGGCCGCGCGGCGGGAACACTGACGTGGCAACAGATCCCGAAGACGGCGCGCCCGGTGGCGACGGCCAGGAGCAGCGCCGGCCACGTGTCGATCGCCGCGGCCTGCGCGCCGAGCGTGAGGACCAACACGACGACCCCGAACGGCCCGACGGGTCCGTCCCGCATGATGGCCAGCGCCCGGTCGGGCGGACCGTAGGAGCCGAGTCCGTCCGCGGTGTCGGCGAGCCCGTCGAGGTGCAGCCCGCGAGTGCCCGCCGCGAGGAACCCGACGACCAGGACCCCGGCGAGCAGCCGGTTGACGCCGGCCAGGTCGAGCAGGACGAGCAGCCCGGCCGCGCTCGCTCCGACGAGCAGCCCCACGAGCGGCGCCACGGCGATGGCCCGCCGCGCGACGTCCCGGTCGACGTGCCCGACCCGCACGGGCACCACCGTGAGCCACGAAACCGCGAGCCGCAGCCCGCCGACCATCAGTCGGAGTCGGCGGCCGGCGCCACGTCGTCGACCGACTCGGCGTCGACCGACTCCGCGACCGACTCGGCGTCGCGGTCGCTCACGCCCGCGGTCTCGAAGGTGGCCATCTCCGCCAGCACGCGCACCGCCATCGACAGCAGCGGGATCGCGGCCGTGGCCCCGGAACCCTCGCCGAGGCGCATGTTCAGTTCCAGCAACGGTTCCAGGTCCAGCTGCGCCAGCACGAGCGTGTGCGCGGGCTCGGTCGAGCGGTGACCGGCCACCCACCACGCACGCGCGCCCGGCGCCAACTCCTCCGCCACCAGCGCCGCCGCGCCCGACACGACCCCGTCCAGCACGACCGGGGTCCTGCGCACGGCGGCCTGCGCCAGGAAGCCCGCCATGGCCGCGAGGTCCGCGCCGGCCACGGTCCGCAGCAACGCCACCGGATCGGCCGTCACCGGCTTCGCCCGCCGCAGCGCGTCGCGGATGGCCGCGGTCTTGCGCATCCACGTCGTGTCGTCGATGCCGGTGCCCCGGCCGACGACCGCCACCGGCTCGGTGCCGGTCAGCGCCGCGACCAGGACCGCGGCCGGCGTGGTGTTGCCGATGCCCATGTCGCCGGCCACCAGCAGGTCCGCGCCGGCGTCGACCTCCTCGTCCGCGATCGCCCGCCCGGCCGCCAGCGCGGCCTCGACCTCGTCGTCGGTCAGCGCGTCCTCGACGTCGATCGAGCCGGACGACCGCCGCACCTTGTGCTCGCCCGCCGTGGTGTCGACGGCGACGGATATGTCCACCACGCGCACCCCGGCGCCCGCGATCTCCGCGAGGACGTTGATCGCCGCGCCGCCGGCCTGGAAGTTCGCCACCATCTGCGCGGTGACCTCGCTCGGGTACGCCGACACGCCGCGCCCGGCGACGCCGTGGTCACCGGCGAACACGACCACACGCGGCCGCCGCAGCGGGTGTGGCGGGCACTCGCCCTGACAGGCCGCGAGCCACGTGCCGAGCTCCTCGAGCCGCCCCAGCGCGCCGCGCGGTTTGGTGAGCTGGTCGTGCCGCGCCTCCGCCGCCTGCCGCACGGCCTCGTCCGGTGGGCTGACGACGTCGAAGTCCATCAGGCATTCCTCCAGGTCATCTCTGAGCGCGGCTTGCGGAGCGAACATCGTCACCGCAGTCGCAGCGGGATGCCGGCCACCAGCAGCACGACCGAGGCGCACTGGTCCGCGAAGGCGGCGTTGAGCGCACCCAGCCGGTCGCGGAAGAGCCTGCCAGAACGCGTCGCCGGCACCACGCCGAGGCCGACCTCCGCGGACACCAGCACGACGTCGGCACGGCACGCGCCCACCGCCGCGACCAGCCGGTCGCACTCCGCGCGGACCGGGTCGAGCGAGCCCTCCCACGCCGCGTGGTCGTCGAACACCGAAGTCAGCCAGGTCACGACGTCGTCGACGAGGATCGGCGTGCCGGCCGGCGCGTCGGTCAGGAACGCGGCGAGGTCGGCCGGCTCGACCGTGTCCCACGTCGCGGGCCTGCGGGCGACGTGCGCGGCGATCCGCGCCGTCCACTCCGCGTCGGCCGGGTCGACGCGCGCGGTCGCCACGTAGGTCGCGCGGTCGGCGGGCAGCAGCCCTTCGGCGTGCGCGGACTTGCCCGACCGCGCACCGCCGAGGATCAAGGTCCGGCGACGCTCCACGGCCGCACGCTATCTTGTGCGGCCGTGGAGTACCGCTGGAGTCACGACGGGTCCCCGACGTTCGCCGACCAGGGCGAGGCGGAGGCTTGGCTCAGCGCGACATGGCAGGACCTCGTCGACCGTGGCGTCGACGAGGTGACCCTGCGGTGCGACGGCGAGGTCGTCTACGGCCCGATGAGCCTGCACCCGCCGGAGTAGCTCAGCCCGTGTGCTTCGGGTCGCGCTCCACGACGCCCTCGAGCACCTCGTCGATCTTCTTCAGCACGTCCGCGTCCAGCTTCACGCCGGCCGCCTTGACGTTCTCGGCGACCTGCGCCGGCCGGGTCGCGCCGATGATCGCCGACGCCACGTTCTGGTTCTGCAGCACCCACGCGACCGCGAGCTGGGCCAGCGAGAGACCAACCTCGTCGGCGATCGGCTTGAGCTGCTGGACCTTCTCGAGGATGTCGTCGCGCAGCAGCCGCGAGATGAAGTTCTTGCCGCTCTTCTCGTCGGTCGCGCGCGACCCGGCGGGCGGCGCCTGCCCCGGCAGGTACTTGCCGGTCAGCACGCCCTGCGCGATCGGCGACCAGACGATCTGGCTGATCCCGGCCTGCTCGGACGCCGCCACGACCTCGGACTCGATGACCCGCCACAGCATCGAGTACTGCGGCTGGTTCGAGATGAACGGCACCTTCAGCTCACGCGCCAGCTCGGCGCCGCGCGTGATCTGCTCGGCGTTCCACTCCGAGACCCCGATGTAGAGCACCTTGCCGGCCCGGACCAGGTCCGCGAACGCGAGGAACGTCTCCTCGAGCGGGACGCTGTCGTCGTAGCGGTGGGCCTGGTAGAGGTCGACGTAGTCGGTCTGCAGCCGCTCGAGCGACGCGTTCGCCGACTCCATGATGTGCTTGCGGCCAAGGCCCCGGTCGTTGGGGCCGCCGGGCCCGGTCGGCCAGAACACCTTCGTGAAGATCTCGAGACTCTCCCGCCGCTGCCCGGCGAGCGCCCGCCCGAGCACCGACTCGGCCCGCGTGTTGGCGTACACGTCTGCGGTGTCGAACGTGGTGATCCCGGCGTCGAGCGCGGCCTGCACACAGGCCAGCGCCTGCTCCTCCTCGACCTGCGAGCCGTGCGTGATCCAGTTGCCGTAAGAGATCTCACTGATGTTCAGGCCGCTGCGGCCGAGACGTCGAAACTCCATGCTCCCAACCTAGTGTCCCGCGCCGGAAATCAGGCGCGTATCTCGCCGGCCCAGCTTCCCGCTGGCCGCGTTGCCGGCTCGCCCGAGTACAACCCGGTACGAGGACGAGCCGGCGCCTTGCCAGCGGAAACCTGGATCCACCGAGATACGCACCGCATTTCCGGCGCGGGACACTAGCGGTGGAGCGACTCCAGCTCGCCACACGCGGGTCAGCGGCGGAAGCCGCCTTCGGTGTTGATCACCTGGCCGGTGATCCACCTCGCCTCGTCGGTGGCGAGCCACGCGATCAGCCGTGCCGGGTCGTCCGGCTCGCCCCAGCGGCCGGCCGGGAACCGCGCCGCCACCGCCGCGTGCGCGGCCGGCGGCGCGTAGCCTGTGTCGACCGGGCCCGGGTTGACCGCGTTCACCGTGACGCCCTGGTCCGCGAGGTCGTCGGCGAGCGTCGCGGTGACGGCCCACAGCGCGCCCTTGCTCGCCGCGTACGCGACCTCCCCGCGCATCGGCCCCTCGTTCTGGCCCGACGTCATGAAGACGATCCGACCGGGGCCGCCCAGCGCGGCGAACGCGCGCGCCAGCAGGATCGACGCCCGTGTGTTGACCGTGTAGTGGCGGTCGAGCCGGTCGGCGTCCATCTCCGACAGCCGACCGTCCGAACCGGACAGCGCCTGGTTGCACACGAGGATGTCCAGCCGGCCGAACGCGGACACCGCGGCGTCGACCACGCGTGCCGGGGCGTCGGGAGCGGCGAGGTCCGCCGACAGGTCACGCACCGAGGCCGCCGGATCGGCCAGCGCCTCGGAGATCCCGGCGACCACCGACGCGGGGGAGTCCGCCCCGTAGGACTGCGCCGCGTCGTGCGGCGCGAAGTGGTGCGCGAAGACGCTCGCCCCGTACGCGGCGAGCCGGCGGCAGATCGCGTAGCCGATCCCCGCCCGCCGCGACGCGCCGGTGACCAACGCCACCTGGCCGCGCAGCGGCAGTGGGTCGCGCCGAAGGTCCACCTAGATCTTGTCGCCGGGGCGCACGCTCGGCTTCGGCACCCGGAGCTTGCGCAGCTGCGACGCGCGGATGAACGCGTACCAGCCGACCGACAGCCCCCGGACCGACTCCTTCGGGAACCGCTCCCGCACCAGCCGCGTGATCCGCCGGCCGTTGAGCACGCCCTCGAAGATCATCGCGATCAGCATCAGCAGGCACAGGAGCGTGGTGAGGCTCTGCACCTGGGGTGTCGGCACCAGCAGCGCCACGAAGATCAGGATCGCGAGCGGCATGAACAGCCCGAGCAGGTTGCGGCGCGAGTCGATCGAGTTCCGGATGAACTTCTTGACCGGCCCGCGGTCGCGCGGCATCAGGTACTGCTCGTCGCCCGCCATCATGCGTTCGCGCTGCTTCGTGCGGATCTCCCGGCGCTTCGCCGAGAGCTCCTTGCGGTCGTCCTTGTTGCCGCGGGCGCGCTTCATCGCCTCGCGGGTGGTGCGCGGCGGCGGCGCGACCGGGCCGCGGCGCTTCTGCTCCGCCTCCCGGCGCTTGGGCGTCGGCCGACCCTTGCCCGGCGTGTGGGACTTGTTCTTGGCGTCATCCTCAGCCGACACGTCAGCGTCGATCTCGGCGTCGGTGATCTCTGCGTCTTTGCGGCGAAGGAACCTCACACGCCAGAGAGTAAAGGAGATACAACTACGCTTTGACCATGCGGGTCCTGATCGCTCCTGACTGCTTCGGTGGGACGTTGACCGCGCCGGAGGCCGCCGAGGCCATCGCGGCCGGCTGGCGCGGCGGCGCGCCGGACGACGAGCTCACCCTCTGTCCCCTGGCCGACGGCGGTCCCGGCTTCGTCGAGGTGCTGCACTCGGCACTCGGCGGGCACCTCCACCACCGGTCGGTCGCGGGGCCGCTCGGGGCCTCCGTCGACGCCATCTGGCTCGAGCACGACGGCACCGCCTACCTCGAGTGCGCCCAGGCCTGCGGGCTGACGCTGGTGCCGAAGGGGGAGCGGGACGCGCTCGCCGCCAACACGGTCGGCGTCGGCGAGCTGATCGCCCACGCGCTCGAGTCGAACGTCCACACGATCGTCGTTGGGCTCGGCGGGTCGGGCAGCACCGACGGCGGCGCCGGCATGTTCCGTGCCCTCGGCGCGGTGCCGGTCGACGAGCACGACGAGCCGCTGCCGCCCGGCGGCGGACCGCTGGTCGACACCGCGCGGCTCTCCGGCAAGGTCAGCCTCGGCGACGTGAAGCTGATCGCGGCCTCCGACGTGGAGAACCCGCTGCTCGGCAAGCTCGGCGCGGCGCGGGTGTTCGGCCCGCAGAAGGGCGCCGACGACCTGGCCGTGCGCAGGCTGGAGCGGTCGCTGACCCGCTGGGCCGACGTGCTCGCCGAGGTCGCGGGCCGCGACCTCCGTGACGAGCAGGGCGCGGGCGCCGCTGGCGGGCTCGGCGCGGCGCTCATCGCGCTCGGCGCGCAGGTCGAGTCCGGCGCTGGCGTGGTCCGGCGGCTCACCGGCCTCGACTCGGCGCTCGACGACGCGCAGCTCGTCGTCACCGGCGAGGGCAGCTTCGACTTCCAGTCGCTGCGCGGCAAGCTCGTGACCAGGGTGTCGGGCGCGGCGGCCGAGCGCGGCACGCCGTGCGTGGTGCTCGCCGGGCAGGTCAGCGTTGGCCGTCGCCGCGCGGCGACGGCGGGAGTGGCGCACGCGTACTCGGTTTCCGAGCATGTCGGGTCGCCGGAGGCGTCGCTCGCCGACCCCGCGGGTACGCTCACGGCACTCGCCAAGCATGTTTCGGCACAGTGGCGGCTGTAACAGCCCGTCTCGAGCAGGATGTGTCACCATGGATGTCGAGGACGGGGAATAAAGACGGGCCAGCCCGGTTGTCCCCAGGTAGTAGGAGTCCGAAAGGTCGAGGGAGAACCATGACGACCGCTCAGGAGAACACCACCGAGACGGAGACGCACGGCGTGCTCCTGTCGGACGCGGCCGCCAGCAAGGCCAAGGCCCTGCTGGACCAGGAGGGCCGCGACGACATGCACCTGCGTATCGCCGTCCAGCCAGGTGGCTGCGCCGGCCTGCGCTACCAGCTCTTCTTTGACGAGCGATCGCTCGACGGCGACCTGTACCGGGACTTCGGCGGCCTCAAGGTCGCGGTGGACCGGATGAGCGCCCCGTACGTGCAGGGCGCGACGATCGACTTCGTCGACACCATCGAGAAGCAGGGCTTCACGATCGACAACCCCAACGCGGGTGGGTCGTGCGCGTGCGGCGACTCGTTCCACTGAGCGGAGCCTGCGGAGCGAACCAGCAGCTCTGAGCGAATCGGTAGCTCTGCGCACCATTACGTGAGAAAGGGCCGCGACCTCGCGAGGTCGCGGCCCTTTCCGCTATGTCCTACGCGTATTCGTCCAGGCCGCTGACCTGCGCGAAGCACGTCTCGTCGACCTCCCACGGCGCGGCGGCGCGCGGGCCGGGCAGGTCGTGGTCGCCGGCGCGCAGCACCGCGGGAATGTCGGCGCAGTCCGCGATCAGCTCGGCGAAGGATTCCGCATCAGATGTCGTCACAGGCTTGAACATAGGTTGAGAGACCTGGACCGCACACCCTTACCGACCGGTAGTGTCGAAGGGTGTCCCCAGGCGGGTCATGGCGATCGGCGGCTACTAACGTTGTCGACTTCCGTTCACCCCAATTGACGACCACCAGACAGGGGAATCCCTCGTGCCAGTCGCCGTCTCCGGAAGCATCGCGACAGACCATCTCATGCATTTCCCCGGCCGGTTCGCCGAGCAGCTCGTCGCAGAGCAGCTCCACCGGATCTCGCTGAGTTTCCTCGTCGACGACCTCGTCGTCCGGCGTGGCGGGATCGGCGCCAACATCGCGTTCGGGATGGGCGTGCTCGGCGGTTCCCCGGTGCTGGTCGGCTCGGTCGGCGAGGACTTCGGCGACTACCGCTCGTGGCTCGAGCGGCACGGCGTCGACTGCTCCGGCGTGCGGGTGTCGTCGACGGCGCACACGGCCCGGTTCGTCTGCACCACCGACGACGACATGTGTCAGATCGCGTCCTTCTACGCGGGCGCCATGGCCGAGGCGCGGCTCATCGAGCTGGCGCCGGTCGAGGCCCGTGTCGGCGGCTTCGACCTGGTCCTCATCAGCCCGGACGACCCGGATGCGATGCTCCGGCACGCCGACGAGTGCCGTCAGCGCGGGTACGCCTTCGCCGCGGATCCCTCGCAGCAGCTCGCGCGCATGAACGGCGAGCAGATCCGGTCGTTCGTGGTCGGCGCGAAGTACCTGTTCAGCAACGACTACGAGTGGGAGCTGCTGCGGCAGAAGACCGGCTGGTCGGAGCAGGACGTCCTCGCACAGGTCGGCATGCGGATCACCACGCTGGGTGCGAAGGGCGTCGAGATGGTCGACCGCGACGGCACCGCCATCCACGTCAGCGCCGTGCCGGAGACCCTGAAGGCCGACCCGACCGGTGTCGGCGACGCGTTCCGCGCCGGGCTGCTCGCCGGGCTGGAGAAGGGCCTCGAGCTGGAGCGGGCCGCGCAGCTGGGGTCCTACATCGCCGTGCTCGTGCTCGAGACCGTCGGGCCGCAGGAGTGGACGCTGGACCGCGCTCTCGCGCTGACCCGCATCGGTGCGGCGTACGGGCCGGCGTCCGCCGAGGAGATCGACGCCATCCTCCCTGCGTAGGTACCGGTTCCGGGACAGTTCTGGTAGCTGTTGTCACTGTGCGCATACTCGCGGTGACCGCGGTGTTGTTGTTCGTCTTCGCCGGCAGTGCCGTTGCTGCCGGCGCGTCGACGGGGCCGTGGCGCCCCGTCGGCTCCGACGTGGCGCGGCCCCTCGACGAGAGCCAGGGGCTCGCGGTCGTCGAACGCGACTCCGGGACAGTGGTCCGGTACACGGGGATCGGCACCGTGCCGGCCGATCTCGCGTCGCGCGGCTGGAACCACGTCGGTGACCCCGGCGCCGGCCACGGTTACTACGTGGAGCCCTACCAGCGCGACGACCGGGGCGCGAAGCTGTTCCGGGTCGAGTCGCCATCCGGCGCCTGGGCGGAGTACCAGCACGCGCTGGAGTCGTGGGAGGCACCCAACAACTCGTTCGCCGCTGTCTCGCCGGACGGCCAGTGGCTGGTGGCGGGCGAATGGGGGACGTCCGACCGGCTCCTGGTGCACCCGATGCCCGGCATCGCACACACCGACCCCGCCGCCAACCTGCCGCTCGCCTCGGTCATCCGGTTGGACCGGCCCATGCGCGACATCCAGGGCTGCGACTTCGTGACGGCCACGCAGCTGGTCTGCTCGTCGGACGACCCAGAGGGGTCGCTTTTCGGCGTCACCAAGCCGTTGTTGCAGGTGGACCTCGGCGCGCCGGTGGGCGGCGCGGATGTCACCGGCGCGGTGAGTCTGCTCGGTCAGCTTCCGCTGGAGAGCGGCTGCGCCGGCAACTTCGAGGCAGAGGGCATCGACTACGACGAACGCGACGGCACTCTGCGGGTGGTCGTGCTGTCGCCGAGTATCTGCGTCGCCTTCGACAGCAAGACGTGGCGCTTCCAGCGTTAGAGCTTCACCGGGTAGTGCGGCTCCGGGATGCGCGGGTGGATGCTGCGCTCGATGAAGATCCCGTGCCACAGCATGTACACCAGCAGCGCCCAGATGCGACGGCTGTGGTCGAGGGTCCCCGCGCGATGCTCTTCCAGCAGCCGCAGCACGGCGTTCTTGTCGATCTCCTCGTCGGTCTGGGACTTGAGGACGATCTGGCGGGCCCAGTCGTACATCTCGTCCTTCAGCCACAGGCGGATCGGCACCGGGAAGCCCAGCTTGCGCCGGTTGAGCACGTGTGCCGGCACGATCTGTCGCAGCGCCTGGCGCAGCGCGTACTTCGTCGTCTCCTTGGTGATCTTCTCCTCGGTGGGGATCTTCGCCGCCACCTTGAAGACCTCGGCGTCCAGGAACGGCACCCGCAGCTCCAGCGAGTTCGCCATGGTCACCTTGTCGGCCTTGACCAGGATGTCGCCGCGCAGCCACGTGAACAGGTCCACGTGCTGCATGCGGGTCACCGGATCCCAGTTCTCCGACTCGCGGTACGGGCCGGCCGTGATGTCCATGTGGCTGATGGCCGGGTCGAACGTCCGCAGCACCGACCGCAGCTGGTCGTCGCGGAAGATCCTTGCGTTGCCGTAGTAGCGCTGCTCCAGCGAGAGCGCGCCGCGCCGGAGCAGGTCCTTGCCCCGGGTGCCCTCGGGGATCTTCGTCGACAGCGAGCCCATGGCCTTGCGCAGCGCGCCGGGGACCTTCTCGAACGCGGCTAGCGAGATCGGCTCGCGGTAGATGGTGTAGCCGCCGAACAGCTCGTCCGCGCCCTCGCCGGACAGGACGACCTTCACGTGGCGTCTCGCCTCCCTGGCGATGAACCACAGCGGCACCAGCGCCGGGTCGGCCACCGGGTCGTCCAGATACCAGACGATGAGGGGCAGCGCCTCCATCATCTCCTCCGGCGACACGTTCTTGACCACGTGCTTCACGCCGATGGCCGCGGCCGACTCGGCGGCCACGTCGACCTCCGAGTAGCCCTCGCGCTCGAAACCGGACGTGAACGTCACCAGGTTCGGGTTGTGCTCGTGCGCCAGCGCCGCGATGGCCGTCGAGTCGATGCCGCCGGAAAGGAACGACCCGACCGTCACGTCCGCGCGCATGTGCTTGGCCACCGAGTCGCGCATCACGTCCGCGATCTCGTCGTACAGCTTCTCCTCCGCGCCGCGCACCGGCGTCGGGCGGAAGGTGTGGAAGAAGTACCGCTCGGTGCGCAGCCGGCCGCCGGGCGACATCGTGAACGACGTGCCCGACTCGATGCGGCGGATCTCACGGTGCAGCGTCTCGGGCTCTGGGACGTACTGCAGTGTCAGGTAGTGCTGCAGCGCGGTCCGGTCGAGGGTCTGGGGGACGTGCAGCCTGGGTGCCAGCTCGAGCAGCGACTTCTTCTCGCTCGAGAACGCGACCCCGCCGGGGCCCGCCGAGTAGAACAGCGGCTTGATGCCGAACGGGTCCCGCGCGCCGAACACGCGGTGCTGGCGCCAGTCCCAGATGAGGAACGCGAACATGCCGCGCAGCTTCGAGACGGCCTCCGGGCCGAGGTAGTGGTAGAGGGCGACGATGACCTCGCCGTCGCCGTGCGTGCGCATGGTGGCGCCGTGCTTCTCGATCAGTTCCTGGCGCAGCTCGAGGTAGTTGTAGATCTCGCCGTTGAACAGCAGCGTGTAGCGCTCCTGCGCGTCGTCCGGGCTCCAGTGCAGAGGCTGGTGGGAGTGGTCGACGTCGATGATCGACAGCCGGTTGAAGCCGAGGACCACCTCGTCGCCCGCCCACGTGCCGCTCTCGTCCGGGCCCCGGTGCCGCTGACAGCGCATGGCGGCCGCGACCGCGTCCCTGGTCGCGCTGGCTTCTGATTCAGTTGGGCAGACCACGCCAAGCAGACCGCACACGTCTCCGGCACAACCTCTCCTGTCGGGTGCTCGTCGGAAGCCAGTATGGCGGCACCGGAAACGCCAGCCCCTAAGCGGTGTGGCCTCGGCCTCTGGGCTACGCTCCCGTCTGGATCACTGGTCTTCCAAGGAGGGGTCGCGCAGTGGGCAATACGGGGCGCACGCGGGCATCGCGGCTGACCACCATCGGTGGCCTCGTCGGGCTGGTCGCCGTCACCGCGACCGGATGCTCTGGCAGCGAGGTTCTCCGCTTCGGGTGGCCGGCGGCCGTCACCCCGCAGGCCGCGCGGATGCGTGACTTCTGGACGTGGTCGGTCATCGCGTCGCTGGTCGTCGGCGTGATCATGTGGGCGCTGATCCTGTGGCCGGTGATCGCGCACCGCAAGAAGGGCGACACGCTGCCGAGGCAGTTCCAGTACAACCACTTCCTCGAGTTCATCTACACCGGCGTGCCGTCGATCATCGTGGTGATCCTGTTCTACTTCACGGTGACGACGCAGAACTACGTCCTCGCCGAGGAGCCGAAGGAGAACGTCGACGTGAACGTCGAGGTCCTCGCGTTCCAGTGGAACTGGCAGTTCACCTACGACACGTACGTGACCGCCGACGGCCGACGGATGGTGCCGCGCACCTCCGACGGCGACCTGGTGACCACCACCGGCAGCACCACCGAGATCCCGCTGCTGGTGCTCCCGTCGACCAAGACGATCCACTACGAGCTGCGGGCGCGCGACGTCATCCACTCGTTCTTCGTGCCGGAGTTCAACTTCAAGCGGGACGTCTTCCCGTACCCGGAGAAGAACCAGCAGGACAACACGTTCCAGAACTCGATCGACCGCGAGGGCTCGTTCGTCGGGCGGTGCGCCGAGCTGTGCGGCACCTACCACTCGGGCATGAACTTCGAGGTCCGCGCGCTGAGCCCGGAGCGGTTCGACGAGTACATGCAGCTGCGGGTGTCGACCAACGAGGCGACGAACAAGCCGTACACGGCCGCGGAGGCGCTGACGCAGCTCGGGCGGGACGACCCGTCGTGCGGTGAGCTGTGCTCGCCGATCGCGGTGGAGACGTCCCCGTTCAACAGCGACCGCACCGCGCGGACGTCGTCGAAGTGACTTCGGATTCGGAGAGGGTGCACTGATGAAGGTCGAGGCCAGGCTCTTCGACGTGACGACGGCGTTCTTCTTCCTCGCCGCCGTGGTCTACGGCGTGTGGGCCAAGGAAGCGGTCGGCACCGTGGGGCTCATCCTGTCCGGCGGGCTCTCGCTGATCATCGGCTCGTACTTCCACTTCGTCGCCCGCCGCGTCGAACAGCGCCCGGAGGACAACCCGGACGCCGAGATCAGCGACGGCGCCGGCGAGATCGGCTTCTTCTCCGCAGGCAGCTACTGGCCGGTCGCGATCGCCGCGTCCGCTGGCGTCGCCGCGGTGTCGCTCGCGTTCTGGCAGGTGTGGCTGCTGGTGGTCGCGCTGGTGCTGATCCTGAGCGCGGTGGGCGGACTGGTCTTCGAGTACCACACCCGCCCGAACGCCACAGACTGAGCGAACGTCACGGAAGGCCGGTTCCTCTTGGGGGACCGGCCTTCCGTGCGTTGAGCCGGTTCAGAGCGTGCTGTCCTACCTTCGCGCGGGAGCTGTGCGAGATCCGAGGAGAGGACGTTCATGAGACGTACTGGGGCTGTGCTGGTATCGATCGCGGTGACGCTGCTGGGCATGCCGGCCGTGGCGGGGACGGCGGGCGCCGTCGGCGCGGCAGCCGGGTGTGTGCCGACCGCGTTGCCCGTCCCGCCGGAGGCGGACCGGGGCGGGGTGGCGACCGCGATCCTCGACCTCGGCACGTACCTCGGATGGACGGGGGACCCGGTCCAGGGGCGGATCTGGCAGAACGGTTCCGGTGCCCCGCTGGGGATCAGCCCCTACTCGGTCAACTCCGCCGGGCTGGCCGTCGGCTCGACGTCGAGCGGAGCCCGGAGGGCGGTCCGCCTGCAGCTCGGCGGTACCCCGGAGTACGGGACGTACGACTCCTCCATGGCCGAGGTCAACGCCAACGGCGACGCGGTGGGCACCCTGCTCACCGTCTCCTTTCCCAGGCGGAACGCGTTGTGGTGGCGGCCCGGTGACGCCCAGCCCACGAACCTCCCCGGCCCGTCGTACACCGGCGCCTGGGCGATCGACGACCTCGGCTACAAGGTCGGGTACGGCGAGACCTCGCAAGGTGAGCGGCGCGAGCTGATCTGGGGTCCGGACGGCCAGATCGTGCGCCAGTTCGGCCCCTACACCGCCGGCGACACCAAGATCTACCCGAGAGACATCGACGACGGCGTCGCGCTGGCCACCCGCCAGCAGCCGAACGGCGCCAAGGATCTCGTCCTGGTCGACGTGGTGACCGGGTCGGTCAGCCCGCTGGCCGGTACGAGCGGGCTCGACGCGGAGCTGATCAGGGACGGTTGGGTCGTCGGCACCAAGGACATCGTGACCCCGGTCCTCTGGCACAACGGCGTGCGGCAGAACCTGCCGGCGCTGCCGGGCACGTCGCCCCGAGCGGTCTCCGACCTGAAGGTCTTCGGCTCGACCGCCGTGCTCGCCGGCTTCAGCTATCCGGAGTCCTCCGGCTGGTTCCAGACCCCGACTGTTTGGAAGTGCAGCTGACCCGCGAGTCTCCCGTTCAAACACACCGAGTTGGCGGTTCGTGAACTGAGCGCTCCCTGACCAGGCATTTGGCCTCCGGCCCCCGTTTTCCAGCCTACCGGGGACCACCGACAACGACGGCTGCCGCGAGCGTGGTTGTCCACAGCCGAGGACCCCGCGCCGACCCCGTGGCGACGTTATCCACAGGCGGCCGTGCGAAGCCCCGGTTCTGTCGGTTCCCTGCCGTAGCGTGGAAACCGGGGGCCGGAGGCCAGCGTCAGGCGTTCGCCAGTGGGGCTTCGCGCAGGGAGTTGGTCAGTTCGATCCACCGCTCCAGCAGCTCAGCCGCACGCCCGGAGTCCACCGCTGCGGCCGCTTCCTCG
>Ga0193742_1000035_pt1 | contig 90604 bp, 136 predicted proteins | sample L2c1metaG_FD_165511 | JGI IMG/M metagenome (GOLD analysis project Ga0193742, IMG submission 165511) | Soil microbial communities from a riparian zone of the East river system, Colorado, United States - L2c1 | ecosystem: Environmental > Terrestrial > Soil > Riparian zone | place: USA: East... | reverse complement strand
GTGGAAACGAACTTCGGCGGGCAAATGAACGCCGCGATGATCCAATCCGGGTGGCAGCACCTGGAAGAAACCGGTGTCATCGAAGACGGGTACCTGATACCCAAGATTGAGGAAGTGCGTGCCAAGTATGGGAAACGGATCAGGGCGGACCCCGTCGCCCAGAAATGGGTGCAAGGTCAAGTGCGGGTAGTAGGGGCCATGGCGAACCTGATCAAGGAATGGACGACGTGGCAGCAGGGTGCGAAAGAGTCGCCCGGCCGGATCGATGCCGCGACTTATCTGGTGCAGGGGTTGATCGGGAAAACGGTGTGGGAGAAACCCAACATCATAGAACCGTCCATTGGGGAATCGATTAATGATCAACCTGACGACTGGGAAACCATTGACCTCTGGTAAGCCTTCGACGCAACGAAACTGTGACAAACCATGACACCGTTCCGGGGGTCTGACGGCTGTTAGCATCAAGCCACATCAACAGGGGTCCACAGCCCGATTTGATAGGGAAATGCTGGGCAGTGCCCAGACACTCATTGTGGTCGGCCGTTCCTTTGCTGCGGCCGACCACGAGAAAAATCTATGGTGAACACCGGCGGGCCTAGTCCGCTCCAGTAGACCTTCAAACGTTTGGCATGATTCCAGGATCGCAGCCCACCAGTATCCGGGCCAGAGCCTACAGGAAATCCGACCGTGGTTTGAACCGACGCACAAACTCAAGCCCCATACCCAATGGACAGTCAGATCCGCATTGCCGGTCCAGAAGCAACGGCGTGCCGCAGACATCGCACAGCTGTGTGGTCAGATGCTCGACGCGGGCTCGCGGCCGGAGCTTTCCCCGACCATTGACCCGAGGCAGTTGTGTGTTCACCCTGTCGACGTGTTCATAAGCCACGGCAGAGTCGTCGTATACGGCTATCAGCTGCCGTTGATCCACCACCGCGTACCGGTAGCTATAGACCGGCATCTTCTACCGCTTCGACAGCATCGGCCTTGGTCGGTCCGTTGCTGTTGGCGATCGCCGTGGTCGCTTCGAACAGTGGCGAGGTGTCGATGTCCATGTCCCGCAGTAGTTCATGCAGAAGTGCCGCTGGTGTGTCCCCGGCGACCAGGTGCTCCCACAGTTCGCGGGATACCTCGTCAGCGGTTTCCGGTGAGACCTGACGGATGTGGTCCAGCAGGAACGCCACCGAGAACTGATATACCAGGCCCATGGCCAGGTCCTGATCTGTCTTGGCGTCGAACCCGGAGAACGGGAGCCCCATGAAATGGTTCCGGGTGCTGCCTTCCAACGCGGCGTACTTAATCATCGCTTCGGCAGTGGCCTCTTCAGCAGTATCGGGGTACGGCGCGATAGCGCTGATCCTTGACCAGGTGTCTTTCATGGCAGTGCGAAGCTCTTGCGCGATTTTTGAGACAGGCATGGAAGTCATCCTAGGTAGAGATGGTGCCCGGCGAAAAACCCCAACCGCCGGGCACCGCCCACGCGCTCAGGTGTAGAGAAGCCACCTGAGGGGGGTTTTGTTCCTGCCAACCGATAGTAGCGTACCGGCGGTGTCAGATCGGGAAGTATTTGGCGCGGAAAGCCGCTGGATCGCAGGCATAGAACTCGCCGATGAGTCCTTTGATGATCCACCAGTTCGGTGGCGCGGTCATCGGGCCTTCGAGCGTGGAGATGACCAGTTGCGTGTCGGGGCCGCACCCTGTCAGGACGAAGTGGACTTTCTGTTCCATGAGCCAGCCGAGGACTTTCCCGGCTTCGAACGTGTCGACGGGGGTCCATTGGTGGGCTTCGATGGTGACTTCGGGACGGGTTTTGTAGATCGGCACGCCCGGTAGTGTCTCACCCGCGCCTGGTTGTAGGCGCCGGTTCGGTGGTGGAAACTGGAATGAAAGACCCGGTGATTCCAGAAATACTGCTAAAACTGGAATCACCGGGCTGGGACTATCGTCGTGAAGCTTACACGGTTGGTTCTGTGGGTGTCGATGTGTCGATGGCCGCTGCGTTCGCGGCGGCCTGGTCGCGGGCGTCCTGCTCCAGCACGTCCATATCGAATTCGCCTTCGCTGACGCCGTCGACGAAAGCATCCCATTCGTCGGTGGTGTAGATCAGGATCACGCCATAGGGCTCGTCGAAGTACCGCAGCGCGTAGAGGCCGTTGGTAGCGACACCGATTTCCAGACGGCCGGGGGTGCCGTCTTCGGTTTTGGTGCGGGTCCAGGTGGCAGTGGTGATGTCGAACTCGCCTTTGAGGGGATGTTCACGAATGGTCGTCATTGTTGCCTTCTGTTGGTTCGATGGTGAATCGGGTCAGTTGTGCGATGGAGCGGACGTCAGCGTCGAAGTATTCGGCCAAGATGCGTTTGAACAGCAGCTTCTGGTTGTTCTGGATTGTGGCGGGTGGTGTTCTTCTATGGGGTGTCACCGTGGTAGCGAACCGTAGTGTCTGGCCGCACATTTCCACGGTGACTCGTGAACCGCATAGTGCGGTCAGTTTGATCAGGTCATCGACGGTGATCGGGATGCTGGCGCGAATTTCCAGGGTGAGGTCAATCTTCCAACTCTGGTGGGATGGCATATGTCTCCTCGGGGTTTCTTGACACGGATGTGGCTACCGGCCCCCATGGGCCTTGACCGGGTTCCAGAATCGCGATGGGGGGCATCGATTTGTCTTCTTTCATGTACTCCCAGCATGCGGCAAGGTGTCGGTGCTCGATGTCGTAAACCCCAAGTCCGCTGGCCGAGATACTGAAGATCAGGTCTACGGCACCGTGATGGTGTTCTCCACATGAGAACGTCGAGGTGATTTCGAGGAAATCTTCTTCAGCGATTCGGTGTCTCATGGCGATCGTCATGCCGTAGAGAGTTGCTTTGAATTGTTCGTAATTCATCACCGCTGAGGTTAGCGTCCGTCGGTGCATCGGCAAATTGTTGAGATTTGATCGGGTTCGAGTCGTTTTGTTCTGGTTGTCCGTTTTATGCTGTTTGGGTGGATGACTGGATAACCGTGCTGCTGGCGATGGGCGTGATGCTGCGCCTGACGCGGCTGGTCGTCCTCGACACGATCACCGAGCCCATCAGAAAGCACTTGTCGGGATGGGTCGGCAAGCTCATCACCTGCGGCTGGTGCGCCTCAATATGGCTGTCTTTCCCCGTGGCGATGTCGTGGTGGGTGTGGTCGCATCACGCCTGGTGGCAGGTCGGTGCCATCGCATTGACCGGTTCCTGGCTGGCCGGAGCCACCTTGTTCGCTGGGATGCCGCAGCGCCACGAAGTCGACGTGACACCGGTGGCGCCTCTGGTGGTCTTTTCTCCCCCTGGCGCGCAATCCGACCAGGAGGACTAAGTGGGAGTCAAAAACTGGTGGGCGTCACTGACGGCGGCGGTCGGCCGTGGCACTGGAATCCGTGGCCCGTATGAGGGCTCCCCGTTTTCCCTGACCAATGCCACACGCGGCTGGGAAGCCGAAGCCGTGCAGATGTTCGATGTCGTACCCGAGCTGCGGTACGGGATTTCCTGGTCGGCGTCGTCAGCGTCGAGGGCGGCGCTGATCGCCGCGCGGGTCCCCGAACACCCGGCGGCCCCACCGATCCCGTTGGACGAAGACTCACGTGCGGCACTGCCGCTGTACGAGTTGGCGCCCACGGCGCCGGAGCAGGCGACACTGCTGCACCGGATGACGACCCTGCTGAAGCTGGTCGGCAAATGGTGGATGGTCGGATTCGACGACCCGGTCCTCGGCGGACGGCGGCGGTGGATCGTCCTGTCCGATCGGGAGTACACCGAAGTCGGCGCCGAGATCCGGTTCAACCACCCCGACACCGGCGCCCAGATGCAGATGTACCGCCTGATCGAAGGGCTGCCTGCGGAGTACCGGTCACGAGCCGCATGGGTGATTCCTATGTGGATGCCGCATCCGATGGACTCGACCTGCCCGGACTCACCCGTACGGGCGTTGATCGACACCCTCCACGAACTGGTAGACCTGTCCGGGCACGTCCAGACCGCCGCCCGTTCCCGCCTGGCCGGAGCGGGCATCCTGTTGGTGCCCTCCAGCCTCAAACCGATCGCGCCGGGCCAATCCACCGGCGTCAACCCGCCCAAAGGCTCCAGCCTGATGCGGGCGTTGACCCGCACCGCGCAAGCCTCGTTCCGCAGTCCTCAAGACATCTCCCGGCACCTACCGGTCATGGTCGAAGGAAACGCAGAAGCGCTCAACGCCGTCCGGCACCTCTCCCTCCAGACACCGTTCTCGGAAATGGTCGATGAGCTGCGGACTTCTGCGGTGCGGCGGATCGCCATCGGTTTGGATATTCCGCCTGAAGTCCTTTCAGGAATGGGCGACCTGAACCACTGGACAGCGTGGCAAGTGGACAGTGCCGGGCAGAAGCTGAACGTCGGGCCTTCCCTGTCATTTATCTGCCGGGAACTGACCCGCAAGTACTACCAGCCCGCGCTTCGCGCCATGGGAATCCCCGACCCCGAGTCGTACATGATCTGGTACGACGACTCGTCCCTAGAAAACACCCCCAACAAGGCCGAAGTCGCGCTGGCCGCCTACGAACTCGGCCTGGTCTCCGGCGACGCCGCACGAGAAACCATCGGCTACGGCCCGGCCGACGCACCACCGGAAGGCTGGATTCCCCCAGTCGTCAAAGCCCGCCTCAACCGTGTCGAGTTCGGGCAGAACGGCCAAGGACCCGCTGCGACCGCCGAAAGCCAAGTACGGCTTCCCGCCTCGGCCACGGCACCCACCAGCGGCAACGGATGGGTCGCGTGCGCCGATGTCGCCGCCCGCCGGGCCTTGGGCCGCGCCGGTTCCTACCTGCTGAACTCCGGCGGCCGATCACTGCGCGGCAAATATCGCGACGTGCCATTGCACGACATCCACACCCACGTCTCCCCCGGCAACAGCGACGTCACCGCCGCCTGCCTACGTGGCGCCTTCTCCGAACTGGAACAAGCCGAACCAGCGCTCGTCGCACCGGTCGCGGCCTACACCAGGAACCGGCTGATCAGCCGGAAAGCGCACGACATCGACGTGCTGACCACATTTCTTCAAGGGGGTGGGCAGTAATGCCCGTAACGATTGACACGTCGCTGCCACTACACGACAACCGAGACACCACATGGGACGGCGATGCCGCAGCGGCGGCCATGGCCCGCGAATGCGGCGGCCGAGGCGAAAACCTCAACGCCACCTGCATGGGGGAAGGATTCCTGTGGCGAGACCCCGACGCCGACGCCGCCACCATGGGTGCCTACAAGTTTCCCGTCGCGAACATCTTCGGCGGGCAGAAACACATCGTGTGGTCCGGCGTCACCGCTGCGGCATCCCGACTCGATTCGGCTGAAGGAATCCCGGCGGCCGACCTGACACGAATGCGTTCCGCGCTGACCACTCTGTACGACCGGTTCGCCCAAGAGTTCGACGACGACACGATCGTGGCGCCGTGGGAATCGGAAACCGCTGCTGCCGCTGACCCGGCTGAACCCGACAGCGACACCGAAGAAGCCGGGTGCGGTGGAAACTGTGGCTGCGACTGCGGCGACGCCATCGACGACGTTCTGGCATCCGAGGGTAAGGAAACCCTCCCGATCTATGACCCGGTGATTCGGGCATCGGCCGCTGATGGAAGCGACTGGGCGCCACCACGCGACTGGTTCTCCGCGCAGGCACCGGCACCGTTGACCGTCACCGCCGATGGCCAGGTCTACGGCGACCTCGCCAGGTTCGGGCAACGACACATCGGGTACGAAGGCAACGACATCTACCCGCCCCGCGACCCCGACGGCCTCTACCGGTCGTTCCGGCAACGCACCATCACCACCGCCGACGGCGACAAGATCGCTGTCGGTGTCCTGACGATGGACACCGGCCACGCCGGGATGGGCATCGGATCACAAGCCGCGGTGGAGCATTACGACCACACCGGTGCGATCGTGGCCGCCGTCAACGTCGGCGAAGACAAAGAAAACGGTGGCCGGATCTGGTTGGCCGGGGCGCTCCTGCCCGACATCACCGACGAGCAGCGGCTGCGGTTGATGCTGTCGGGGGTCTCCGGTGACTGGCGGCAGACCCGCCCGAGGGGGCCACTGGAGCTGGTCGCTGCGCTGGCGGTCAACGTGCCGGGTTTCCCAGTCCCGGCCGTAGAGGTTGCCGATGGCCGCGAACTGACCATGGTCGCCGCCGGGGCGGTCCTGCCCGAAGTCAAGAAGCCGGGTGCGGTCGTCAACGTCGTCATCAGCGATGAAGAGGTCGAACGGTTCGCGTCCCGACTCATTGAAGCCACCGAGCGGCACCAGGCCGAAGCACGCCAGGCCGAGCTGGCATCTGCCCGGTTGGCCAAGGCCAGGGTCGCCAGCGCGGTCATGCACGACTGTGTCCGTCGCGGCCGGGCACGCAAAGTTCATGCGCGTCTGACCGCTGCTGTCGCTAAGCGGATGGATGACGAATCTGATCGAGCGGGACTGGTCGCGCAGGGCAATCGTTTCCTGGACGCGCGGGGACGTAACTGGGTGGAGCAGACCGGTGGTTTGCCGCGCACGATCCGGTCGATCGCCGACCACTTGATAGCCAAAGGCTTCGACGAATCGCATGCCATCGCCACGGCGGTGAACGTCGTGAAGCGGTGGTGCTGGGGTGCGCCGGACGGTTTGAACTGGCCGGGTGTGCAGCGGGTGAAGCCACAGACGCGAGCCAGGGGCTGCATCGCGGTCACTGAATGGAACTTGAACCGGGCACGTGCCCGCGCTACGTAAAACAGGGGGGACGAATGTGCGGTTGTAATGCGAGTAGTCAAGGTGTGGGGAGTAACTGGACGCCGGGTGGCCGGTTGCGGTACCAAGTGGTGTCGAACGGGTTCACCGTGTCGTATTCCACCGAGGCGGATGCGAAACGGCATCAGGCCGCGCATGGTGGCGAGATCAAACTGGTGACGCCCGGTTCCCGTGCGTAGAGACGAAGATGGTGGTCCCACCGTTAAGCAACACCGGTGGGACCACCATCAACATTTTAGACCGTGTTCCAGCTCCCCAGACAGGAGCTGGAACACAGGTCTTTGTGGTTACCGGCGGGGTTTCCTGTTCAACCATTTACTGGTCAACGGGATGACCGTGCACAGTGTCAGCATGATCGCGATGATCACGTACTTGATATTCGACTTGTATCCGAACTCGGTGAGCAAGAGAATCGACTGGCCGATGGCCAGGACGACCTGTGTGACACCGACGGTGACCAAGACCCAGAACGGGCACGGTACCCGCCTAGCTGGCTTGGGTTCGAAGTCGGCCACGTTAGTCGGTACGCCGTAGGACCTTCAGGAAGTTGATGACGGCGGGTGCCGCCAGTACCAGGGCGGCGTTGAGGCAGACGAACATGCCAAGCTCTTGATCGTAGCCATCGCTGTTCAAGAAGTTTGCCGACTGGACACCGCCTAGGGCCAGTGACAACACCACTTGGACGGTCCTGACCCACGGCGGGCACAGATCCTTGTTGTCGGTTGTCGTGGTTTTCATGGTCGTTGTTTCTCCTTCAGGTAGATGGATATCGCAGGGGTATCGATGTCAGTGCCGCACCAACGTGAACAAGCAGGCCAGTACGAAACTGACAATCTGGAGACTGGCCAGGGCCAGTGCCAGGAACATCGGGATGGTCCTGACCCACGACAGATGCGAGTTCCCGTCATCGGTGGTCGCAGTTTTCATGCCGACGTTTCTCCTTGAGGTGGATGAGTTTCAAGGATGCCATTCCAGACGTGAACGGGCCGCCCCGCTGACCCTACGAAAGCCGGGCGGCCCGATGTTCGTTTCGCGTCTTCGGTAGACGCGGCTCGAACTTTTTGTACGCCAGAGGAGCCTGGCAGTTTGTGGCGGCCACTCGCCTGGTTGTAGACGATGGTGGCCCGGTCTGTCTGTTACTTGCCGATAGCCATGGTCAGGGCATTACCGAGGGTGTCGATGTCTTGGGCATCGATTTGGAATCCGATGTCCGACTCGATTTGGTCGTCGACAATGGAATGCACTAGGTAGGCGACTGCGTCGTAATCGACGTCGTCGATGTTGGCGATATAGCGGATGACGCCGTGGCTGTACTTCTGCTGGCTGGAATCCAGATCTTCGTAGAGCTCGTTGTATTTGGTTTCTGATCGCGTCAGTTGGCACACGATGAAGGTGCCGATGCTGTGCAGCATCTCGTTGGAGATCAGGACACCGAGTTGGTCGTATGCGGTGTCGGGGGTTGTCTCATCCACGGCGGTGGGGCAGAACTTCAGAACGTCGCCCTGGCGCAGTTTGGTGGTCATGTTTTCTCCGAATGGTCGGTAGTCGTTCAGGATTCGTTCGAGGGTGTCGGATATGGACTCGCCGGGTCGCTGAATGGTCATGACTCGGTCGTAGATGGATTCGTCTAGGCGAACATTCTTGGACATGCCACAAGTATACATGTGAACTTGTGGCGTTGTTCCCGGCTGATTTATCCCGATTTGTCTGTTCATTTGTCTGAAGTGCGCACTTCATGTGGTAATGTCCGATTTGCGAGTTATGTGGTGCCGTGGGTGACTGCATTCCTCGCACCGTGACTGTCTGGCTAGAGGGCCGAGTGCGGGGTCGACACACCGTGCCCACTCACAGACGCAAGTCACTTACGGGGGAAGCCACATGACTCTGGCAGACATCCTCGCCGCTCTGGCTGAGATCAGTGATCCAGAGCAGCTGGCCACCAAGATCGATGAGCTGCTGTCCGGTCCTGATGTAGACCTGGCCGCCATCCAAGAAGAACTGTCCAATCGCGCTGCCGATCTGACCACGATCGCGCCGGAGGACATGACCGACGAGCAGATCGCTGAAGCCGAGATCGTCGCCCAGCTGATCGCCATCGTGTCCGAGCGAATCGACGAGCAAGACAGCGGCGATGCCGAAGACGCCGTCGAGATGGACATCGCAGAAGCCGCAGCCGAGCCGGTAGCCGCCTCCTCGGCGGTCGTCGAAGAGGTACCCGCACGCACCGAGCGCGCCAAGGCCGCCACTCAAAAACTGGCCGACGCCTCGGCCGCCGTACAAACGCCCGCACCTCAGACGGCACAGGCCGTCACCGAGGCCGCGCCGCAAGCACAGGAACCGGCCGTCGATACGGCGCCCGCTCCTGCCGCCACCGATACCGCGCCCGTGGCACCTGCTGTGGTCGCCGAGCAGAAAGTTGATGTTGAGTTGGAGCCTGTACCTGCTGCGGCCAACTCGCCGGTGACCGCTGACGGCCGCCGCGAGACAGTGCCGCTGGCCAACGTCGTGCCCGCACCCACCGCCGAATCCTCTTCCGATCCGCGCCGGATCAAGTACTCCATCGTGGCATCGGGTGACCTTCCGGGTTACCGGGCTGGCCAAGAGCTTTCCGACATGAAGCAGGTGTCCGAAGCGGTCCTGGCCGGTATGACCATGGTGTCGCGTTCGCAGGCGCCTGGTATCCAGCAGCAGCTGGCATCGATCCGACGTGAAGCACCGGACCACCTGTTCTATTCGGGTGACGGTGACCACGTCAAGGTCGACGCCGTCACCAATGTCCGGAATCTGCCGGGGGGCGATAAGGGTCTTATCGCAGCTGGAGGCTGGTGTGCGCCATCAGAATTCCTCTACGACACATGCCCAATTACTGTCAGTAATGACGGCATGGTCGACCTTCCGACGATCACGGCCAGCCGGGGCGGCATCAAGTACTCCGGTAAGCCTGACTTCGCGGCGATCTGGCAGAACGTCGGTTTCATTCAGACCGAAGTGGATGCCATCGCCGGTGTCTTGAAGCCGTGCTATGACGTGCCGTGCCCTGCTGACCTCGACGAATGTCGCATGGACATCTCGGGCATCTGTTTGCGTCAGCCCATCCTCACTGAGCGTGGTTGGCCTGAAAAGGTCGAAGAGTTCGTCGAGCTGGCGATGCTCGCCCACGCCCACAAGATGAATGCTGAACGCATCCGTCGGATGGCGGCGCTGGCGACCTATTCGCTGACCGTTCCGGCACCGGCGTTCCCGCAGGAAGCGTCGATTTTCGACCCACATGGTCCCGGTGCTTTCGAGACTGTCCTGTCCGTGCTGGAACTCCAGGTGGAGTTTTTCCGGTACTCCGGTCGTCTGTCTCGTTCGGCGACTCTGGAGGCCATCGCGCCGTACTGGCTGCGAGGCATCCTGCGGGCCGATATCTCCAAGAAGCTCGGGATCGACGATCGGTGGGGTGCGGGTGCTGATGCCGCGCTCGACCGTTGGTTCAGGGATCGCGGAGTGTCCATTCAGTACGTTTACGACTGGCAGGACGCGATGGCCGACCAGGACGACACGTCCTTCGGCGGATCGGTGCCGTCGCAGTGGCCGACTCAGGTGCAGATCCTGTTGTACGAGCCGGGCACGTTCTTCGGTCTCCAGCAGGACGTCATCACGCTGGCCGGGGTCTACGACTCCGTCGGCCTGGAGCGAAACGTCTACACTCGACTGTTCACAGAGGAGGGTTTCGCTGTCTGCACACGCTGTGGCCGGTCGATGCTCCTGACACTGAACCTCTGCCCGAACGGTCTGTCCGGAACCGACCAGCGCACCCAGTGCGCCCCGGTTACTCCGTAAGGACCTCACCGTGGCTTTGATCCGTACCCGCGTAGACCCGCCAGCGCTGAACACGCCGCTGTACGGGCTACTCGACGTGGCTCAGGAGCAGACCCAGTCGACTCCGTACTGGCGCACCGGCGTCGAGTACGACACGTTCGCCTGTCACGAGGCGAAGGTGTGGGGAGAGTGGTGCACTGGTTCTGGGACTCCCGATGCGGTGACGATCACGCGGACCCTGTCGGTCACGTTGACCGGCACCCGTGAAGGAGCCGCCGAACCGTTCACCTACGGCCTGGATTTCACTCCGACTGTCGATGGCGGGCCTGTCCGTCAGGTGCAGGTGCGGGTGGAAACCCAGACAGATTCGTTTACCGCCGTCGCCTCTACGGGGGCGGCGGCGGCCACCGCCGCCGACGGTGTTCCTGAGCCGTTGGTGGCCACGGCCACCATCACCGACCTGTTGACCGGGACCTCGGTCACGGTGAGGGTGGCGCAGGGCGTCGACGGCATCTTGACCGCGCCGTCGGCTCCGGTGGTCATCGCGGTGCCCGAGCAGGGCATCCCCGAGGGCTGCTTCTCCATCTCCACGGTCCTGACGGCCGCTCCTGCGGCGACCGGCGGGGGCGCGACGGTCACGGCCGCCGCGACCACGACGGCACCCGATGCGCGGCAACTGCTGATCTACATCGGGTCGACCCGTGCCGTGTTGACCACGGGCGCGGCGGCGTCGACGCTGGTTAATAACTTGGCGCCGGGGATCTATCGGATCGGCATCCGGGATGTCGCGTCGTGGTCGTTTGTGTCGGGTTGGCTGTACATCGGTGACGACAACACCGGTACCGCGACGTTCGTGCAGGCGACATGCCCTGTCAAGGACATCCACAGTGCTCCATGGCAGACGCTGACGGCCGATCCGTTCACGATCTACGCCGAGGTCATCTGCCAGACGATGGCGTTCAAGAACGCCTCGCGAGCCGCCCGTAACGCGCTGGAGATTTCAGCCGCCAAAACCATCGAACGGTACTACTGGGAATCGCTGATCACGCGCGGCCAGGCCCTTGCCGCCGGGAACGCCGTGGACCCGACCCGTGCCCTTGCCGAGCTGGAGCAGTACATCGCTTCGGTCTACAACGGCATGGGTGTCATCCACACCTCTGCGTGGGGTGTGGCGTACCTGTCCAACGCCGGACTGCTCGACGACACCGCCACCGGTGATGAGCGGCTACGGACCTGGCGCGGAACACCGGTGGTCGTCGGCCACGGGTACCCGCGCGAAGGCTCCGATGCGGCTGCCGCAGGCGGCGACTTCTGGATGTTCGTGACCGGGTCGATTTCGATCATCCGGACCGGCATCGAAGTCGTCGAGACCGTCGATAAGGAACGCAACAACCGGTTCGCGTTGGCCGAGCAGGTCGTGGTGATCCTGGACGACTGTCCGATCCCCGGCGTGGTGCATGTGACTCCGGTGGTGGCCCCATGACCGATCTGACCAGTGTCTACGTTCCGGCGACCGTGTCGCTGCCCGATGTGCTGGAGCGTGCTTCGGCGCAGGCTCAGGCGTTGAAGGTCGGCAATTTCGTGCCGGTGCTGTCGCGCACCGACGTGCACCGGGTTGTGGTGATGCCTCGTCCGGTGGCGTTGGCGCTGCATGAATCCGATCCGACTTTGGTGCTGGTGCCTCCCCCGCCGGTACCCGAACCAGAACCGGTGCCTGAACCGGTGCTGCCTCCGCCTCCGCCACCAGTGGTGGTCGCGCCTGTCCGGCCGCCGCCGCCGGTAGAGGTCGTCGCCGCACCGGAACCGGAGCGCGACATCGATACCGAGCAGTCGCGCCGCAAGACCAAGAAGAAGATCACCGCCGCGCGCAAGACGCGGGCGCGTAACGAGGGGGAGAGCAATGGCTGAAAGCTCCATTGTACGCGGACGCGTTGCGCGTTTCACCAAGCTCGACGCACTGGGAAGGCCCGTCTACGGGCCGGGTTCCATGGCGGTGACCAAGGGGCTCATTCAGGTCACCTATACGCCGAACACCGAAGAAGGTGAGGGCATCAGTGTCCTGAACTTCGCCGGTGAGCAGTGCATCAGCGCCCCGGCGCCGTGCGCGTCGATCACGAACTGGACCGTCGCGATTCAGTTCTGCGCCGTGGACCCCTGCATCATCCTGATGATGTATCCATCATGGATTCCGTACTACGACGACTTCGGCAACATCAAGGGTTTCCAGGTCGTCGGGTCCCTGGTCTGTGACACCGGATTCGCCCTTGAGGTCTGGGGGAACACCGGTTCGGCCGGATCTTCCAGTGTTCAGTGCGGGCCTGGCGCGCAGGGCGGATTCCGGTACCTGCTGACGCCGCGCCTGGTCGGTGCGGTGCCGGGCGAAATCATCATCGCCAACGACGCGACCACTTTCACTTTCAACGGTACGACCACGGCCCCCGTCGGATGGCGCAAGGGACCGTACCTTGTAGACATCGTCAATGGTTTGCCCAGCGTGCTGCGCGACCCGATGAACGACAACTCGCAGCTTCTGGACATCACCACCAACGTTCAGCCGCCAGCGGTGACCGGTGGCTGTGTCAACCTGCCGCGCCCCATCCCAGAACCGGCCAGCCTCATCATCGACCGCGATCCGTCGAACGACACCGGCAACTGTGTCCGCGTCATCATCGACAACCACGGTTACGGCCCGGTCACCGTCAACTGGGGCGACGGATCGGCACCCGAGGAGTTCCCGGACTGCTCGGTCGCCACCCACTGCTACACCGTCGACGGCACCTACTCCATCTGTGTCGCCGACAAGCAGACCCCGGTCATCTCGGTCTGCCGCGACGTCATCATTCCGCTGCCCGACGACAACCCGCAGCTGACCGTCGCCGGTGACGCCACCAACAACATGTGCGTCAACGCCACGATCGTCATGCCGCCGCACTCCGATGGACGCGTCAGCGTCGACTGGGGTGACGGGACACCACCGAGCCTGGCCACCGCAGACGGCGCCACTCCACTGGAGATGCAGCACTGCTACGCCAGCGCCGGGGTCTACCAGATCAAGGCCACCCGCGTCGAACAGCCGGTCTACTACGACACCGAGACCGTCATCCTGCCGACGCAGGAAAACCCGATCATCGCCGCAGTCGTCACCGGTATGGACGTCGTGTTGACCGTCGACAACCACGGCAACGGCCTGACCACTGTCGACTGGGGTGACGGCACTTCTTCGTCCGGGCCGACCACTGACGGCGGCACCGTTTCCCACACCTACGCGGCCAACGGCACCTACGAGATCACCGTCCGGTCGGTGCAGAACCCGCTGGCCATGGCCACCACGGACGCCGTCATCGGCGGCGGCGCCGGGGAGCTGACCTTGACGGTCACCGCAGACCCCGCCGACCCGACCGGGATGACCGCGTTGGCGACCTGGGGCACCAGCACACCGGGCGGGATGACCGCCGAAGTCGACGCCGACCCATCCGATCCGACTGGCATGACCGCGCGGGTCACCTACTCAACTCAAGCGTAGTAAGGAGAAACGGCCATGACGGTCTCGCTCAAGTGGGACAATGACCCGCCCAAGACCGGGCTGCCGAACTCGGGCACCGATACCAAGGTGTACCCGCCTGGCAGTACCGCTGGAATGGTGGTGGCGACCAACGAACAGGACCCCACCAAAACCGAGACGGTCAACTTCGCGTTGCCGTTGACACCGACCGGTGCCGCGATCACACCGGACAAAACCACCGTCGACTCCACTGGAGATGCGACAGCCCGCACCATCACCGTGGCCGGTACCGGCTTCCCGGCGTCCATCACCGGTACTGTCACCTTGAACACCGGTGCACCGGCCTCCGGCGGCACCGTCGTGGTCACCGCCAACATCAACACCAATGCCGCCGGAGCCTTCACCGGTGCGGTGCTGTTGGTACCGGCCAACCAGCCCGCTGGACCGTTCCACCTGCTGGCCACCGTCGGTGCGGTCACATCGGACATCACCGCCATCACCGTCACCGGTGGCGCGCAGGTCCCGACCATCACACCCGACAAGACCACTGTCGACTCCAACGGCGACGTCACCGCGCGCACCGTGACCGTCACCGGCGTCAACTTCGCCGTCTCCGGCACCGGAACTGTCGCGATCCACCCTGGAGCGCCAGGGGCGGGCGGCACCGCAGTGGCGTCCTCACCGGTCACCACCGACGCCGCCGGTGCATTCCCAGCGACCACCGTGGTCGTACCCGTCGGCCAGTCGGCCGGGGACTACCACATCGTGGCGACAGTAGGCGCGACCACATCGGACAACACCGCACTGGCCGTCACCGGCGGAGCCACCGCGACGTTGACCCCGGACAAGACCACTGTCGAATCCAACGGCGACGCCGTTGCCCGCACAGTGACCGTCACCGGTGCCGGGCTCCCGGTGTCGACGGCCGGTCACATCGGTATCAACACCGGCGCGCCCGGCTCTGGCGGCACCGAAGTCATCGGCGCCAACGTCACTTCCGACGCCGCTGGCGCGATCGTGGCGACGCCGCTGATCGTTCCCGCCGCGCAGGCCGCCGGGGCGTACCACCTGTTGGGCACGTTCGGTGCCACGACAGTGGACGCCACGGCGATCACGATCACCGCGACACCGGTCATGACCGCACCGACCAACGTGGCCGCCGGAACCACTACGGCCACGACCGTCCCGTTGACGTGGGATGCGGTCACCGCGCCGGTAACGGCCGACGGATACATCGTCCGATGGGCACCGACCGGCACCACCACCTGGACTGAACGTCCGGTCGTGACCGCTGCGGCCGACACGATCACCGGCCTGACCGCCAGCACCGGCTACGACATTCAGGTCAAGTCGCAAGCTGCCGGGCACCTCGACAGTGCCTGGTCCACGACCATCACGGCGACAACCGCCGCCTAACCATCCATTTAACAGGGGGTAACACTATGGCTGTTCCTGGAGCGGGGCTTAGCCTCATCCCGGTCGATGGCCCGACCCGCACGGCGGTTGCGCAGCAGCTGGCGTGCTGGGCCAAGCAGGCAAACGGACTCACCGATCCACGAATCCGTTTCCTTTCCTGCTGCAAGCTCGGGTACTACTACATTCCGCCGGAAGTCTGCACCGCCGGATACGGAGCGATTCCGTTCACCTCGCGCGGCGAGGCGATCGTGTGTGACGCCGCCGAGGCCGACCAGTTCGACCGGACGATCCTGGCCTCGGACGTGTCGCCGATCGACCCGAACACCTGCACCACCGACGGAATCCAACTGTCCACACCGACCGGTCTGGCCGCCACTCCCGGCGACACGGCCGTCGCGCTGACGTGGGACGCGGTGCCTGGCGCCGAGACCTACACCGTCCGGTACAAGCTGGTGTCGGCTGGCACGTGGACCGAAGGCACCGCTGCCGCCGGAACCACCGCCAACATCACCGGCCTTGTCAACGGCAGTCCCTACGAGTTCCAGGTCAAGGCTTCGGCTACCGGTTACACCGACTCCGCGTACAGCGCTTCGGTGAATGCCACGCCCGTAGCCCCCTAGCAGCCGCGATCTGGTTCAGGGACCCCGAGCTGTTGCTCGGGGTCCCTGACTATGTGGTTTGCCCGGTCGGTGACGTAGAGTCCGGGGCAGGGATGAACACGATCGGGGCCGCCGCTTCTCCGGGTAGCGGTCCCGGTTTGTCCCACGATGGGTTATTCTTTTGCGGACAAGATGTTTCCCCCTGACCTGGCTGACGGGTCGGGGGTTTTTCGTGTTTGCTGCCAGTCCGGCGCGTAGCTCAGCGATTCGTCCCGTTATGTCGTACTTTGAGTAGAATCGGGTGTATCGACGACGGACGGGGGGCTGGACATGGCCAATGCGCTGTATCCATGCACGCCCTGGCCGATCAATCCGGTGTGCTGCCCCGGCTGGCCCGCAGACCCGACACAATGGACTCAAGCGCATCGTGACGCGCAGTACCGCGCCACCACATACCTGTGGCGGGCCACCGGCGGCCTGATCGGGCTGTGCCGCTCCGTGGTGCGGCCATGCCTGGACGAATGCGTTGCCGGGCGCGGCTCCGGATGGGGCGGATGGATGATGCCGTACATCCGCGACGGCGAATGGTTCAACAGCCTCTGCGGTTGCACCAGCGGCTGCTCGTGCAGCGAACTGTGCACTGTCACGCTTCCCGGACCAGTGCATTTGATCGAATCGATCACCGTGGCGGGCCAGGTCGTCCCGCCCAGCGACTGGCGGCAGATCACCGGTGACCGGGTCGCCCGAGTTAACGGCGGATGCTGGCCGAGTTGCCAAGACTTGCGTGTCCCGGACGCCGACGGATTCACCATCACCTACCAGCGGGGAATCCCGCCTGGCCTGGACGCCATCGCCGCCGTATCGAAGCTGGCGTGCAAATACCTGGACGAGTGCCCGCCCGATGGCGGAGGCGACTGCGGTGAACTACCCGAAGGCGTCGAGTCGGTCAGCCGTGAGGGCTTGACGATGCGGTTCGGCGACAACGACTCGTCACTGGACACCGGAATCCGCGCGGTCTCAGATTTCATCGCCTCGGTCAACCCGTACGGCCTGACCGAATACCCCAGCGTCTGGTCCCCCGATGTCGATGAGCCACTGATCTTCTATGAAGGCCCGGTCACCTGATGGCGTTCACTCTGGGCAACCTCGAAAACGGCCTGTTGGCGTGCCTGTGCGCGATGCTGGCGGCCGAGGGGCGCCCGGTGTGTGTCTGCCACTTCTACGCCGGGGACACCCGTCCCCCGGCGGACCGGTGCCAGTCCAACAACATCGGCGGCAACGGCCAAGCGTGGCTGCGCCGGGACGTGTCGGTGCTGCGAACCAGCAACACCCTGCCGACGTTCGGCGGCGGCACATGCTCCTCCGGGAGCTGGCAGACCACTATCGAACTGGGTATCTACCGGTGCATCTCGGCCGTCCCCGGTGAAAAGGGCCAGGCCCCCACACCTGAGCAGTATCTCGACGACCGCACCATGTTCAACGCCGACAAACAGACCCTCTACCAGGTCTTGTGCTGCGACGCGTGGGACGACCCGACATTGCAGGTCAGTGTCGTCAACGCCTCCATCGACCCGATCGGCCCATCCGGTGCATGCGGTGGCTCGGTCCTCCAGATCACCGTCGAGGGCGACCCGACCGACACCGACGGCGCCGCGCAAGAACTACTCATGACGGTGACCGGCGACCCCGCTGACCCGACCGGGATGACCGCTCTGGCCGCCTGGACCGTGCAGGGGCCGTTCGTATCGGGACCCGCCGGGGCCGAAGAAGACACGACATCGCAGTGGTTCAGGTGATGCGCAGTGGTGACCAACGTCAAGATCACGCTGAACATGCCGGAGATCAGCCAACTGTTGAACGCTCCGCAAGGCCCTGTCGGGCGTTTGGTGTCGCGGCGGGTGCGGCGCGTACGTTCGCTGGCGCGCACGTACTGCCCTAAAGACACCGGCCAGATGGAGGCGCGTATCGGCTCGTCGGTGAATATTCAGGCGTTCCGGGAAGTCCGGGGTGAAGTCATCTCCAAAGACGGTGCGTCCTGGTGGGTCAACCGGGGCACTGGCATCTTCGACCGGGATGGCAGCACCGGTCCGATCTTCCCGAAGCGGTCGCAGTTTCTGCGGTTTCCCGACCGTGGTGGGGTTCGTCCGGACCGGCATCACGCTCCGGCCGACGCCGGTTGGGTGTATGCCCGCAGTGTCAAGGGGCAGAAGGCGCAGGAGTTCATGTGGAGAGGGCTTCGCGATGGTGTCCGGGGTACTGCGCAGACGTGGACCGTCATCAAACTTGTGCCCTAAATGCCATGCTTTACGCCTGAATGCCCTTATAGTCCATTTTGTGACTACGGATAGCAACTCCCCCGCCGTGCCCGCAATCGAACAAGTCCCCGTCGTTGTCGACATCGACCTTGACGACGTCGACGAACCGGAATTCACGCCACAGGTGTGCCGTGCCGGAGGCGACGTATACGTCCTGTCCCTTAAAGACGACTACCTGTTGGCCGAGTTCTCCGCATGGGCACGCGACGGCGATGTCTTCGACCTGTATGAGAACTTCTACGCCGAAACCCTGGTCTCCGGCACCGACTCCGATGGCATGGCCCTGTCAGACGCCTTCAAGCATCTGTGGGACAAAGTCGAAAAACGCGAGATCAGTCTGCGGAAAATCTCCAAAATGGCTCAAGACGCCGTCGAAGTCTGGACCGAAGAACTGACCGACACCTCCATGAGGCCCGGTCGCCGCAACCGGGCCGATCGCCGGTCGGCCAAGCGCCGCCGGTGAACAGTTTCATCCTCGGCCGACACCGGCCAGGGGTCTCTCCGGAGGTTGTCGGACTCATTATCGGGCAGGACACCTACCGCCTGGTAGTACCGGACTCATGGAGTTTGGTCGACATCGCGGCAAGGTACTCCTGGCCTGAACTTCTACCCGGCGCACTGGTCGATGAAGACGCCGAACTCATGGAAGAACACATGGCCGACCCCGACCACAAGCTCACGGCCGGGAAACTCCACGTCATCGTCCAATCTTTGGGCCTCTACCTCTACGGTTGGCCGTTCTTCACCGCCTCACGGGCGCTGGCGACGCTGGCGGTCAATGAAACTGTGTTCGGTCTGTGGGCAATGAACAATCTTCCACGCGATCCGAACACGTTCTCGGCTGCCGAATGGGTCAACGCGGCCGTCACGTGGGAGCTGGCCGCCGCCGGACACAAAGAAGAGGACCGGAACACCCGGTGGGGCGAATTGACCATCCCCGGCCGCCTACCGATGCACGACCGAGGGGTTGCTCCGGGGTGGATGACCGGATAGGTATGCCCTAAAAGCGTAAGATGCTCCCATATGTCCGCTTTAGTGGTGTTTGGGGGAAACGATGGCCAGAATCGCGACCGCCGAGGTCGAGGTCATCGCCGACACCAGCCGATTCGTCGCAAACCTTCGACGAAAACTCCAACAAGAGTTCGCCCGCCTCGGCGACGACACCGGCCGACAGCTCTCCGACCGCATCAACAAGAGTCTCAGCGGCCGACTCGGCAACTTCCGATTCAATTCGGACAAAATCAGCCAATCAATCGACCAGGGCATCAGTCGCGGCGGCGAACGCGGCATCGACAAGCTCATGCGGGATCTGCGTAACACCCTGCAACGCCGTGGCGTCCCGGTAAGGATTGATTCCACCGAAGCGATCCGCAACTTCAGCAACGACATCCGCGATTTTATGGCCCGCCGCAAGATCAATGTGGACGTCGATGTTGACACCAACCGATTCCGTGGCTTCGGCGCGCGTGCCGGACGTTCTTTCAGCCAAGGTTTCAGTTCCGTCTTCTCGTTGAGTGACATCACCGGCGGCGGTGGTGGTGGGCGCGGCGGATTCTCCATCGCGTCGTTCCTCGGTCGCTCGCTGCGGGCTGGAATCCAAGGCGTCGGTGCGGCGCTCGCCGGGCTGGGAAAAATTCTCCGGCAATTGTTCGATTCGGTCAGTTTTCTCGGGGATGGCCTGGACTTTGTCCAGGGAAAGCTAGCCAGTTTTGCGGCTGGTGGCTCCCGCGCCGCGCAAACCCTCGGCCAAGCCGTTGGCGCGATCGAGTCGGCGGCCGGACCCGCCGGAATCATCATCGGCATCGCCGTCGCCCTCGCTTCGGCGGCACTTGGACTCGGCCTGGTGATCGTGGCGATCGGCGCGGTCATCCAACTGGTCCAATCGCTGCTCGGCGTCCTCGCGCTTCTTGGCGCCGCGCTCAATTCGATCGTCTCCGGCGCGCTGGCCGCACTTCCAGCGGTCCTGGCGGGCCTCGGTGTCACGGTGCTCGCGTTGACGACCGCTTTCGACGGATTCTTTGAGGCCGTTAAGGAAGGACCCGGTTCGGCGGCGATGGCCAGCCTGTCGACGGAAGCCCAGAAGGCCGCGACCGAGGTATTCAACCTCAAAGAGGCGTTCTCTGAACTCGGCGACGTCATTTCGGACAGTTTCTGGGACGACCTGTCGGACAACATCCGCGAACTGGGCAACAACTTCATGCCCGCCCTGGCGCAGGCCGCTGACGACGCGGCGAAAGGACTCAACGACCTTTTTGAAGGACTCCTCGACGGCCTGGGTTCCGAAGAAGTCGCCAGTGGCTTGGCAGCGATCGGTGAAGCGCTACGAAATGCGTTCTCCGGCCTGGCCGGGCCATTGGAAGCCGCGACCAGCGCGTTCGGGACGTTGGCTGAGGCCGGTGCGCCGGTGCTGGAGCGTTTGGCCGCTGCCGCCGGGAACCTATTCGAGAATTTCGCGGCGTGGGTGGAGGAAACAGAGGCTACAGGGGAACTGCAAGAGATCTTCGACGCCATGTTCGACACGTTGTCCAGCATCGGCGCCAGCGTTGGGAACATTGTGGAGGGTTTCGGGAACTTGTTCGGGTTCATCACAGATGAGTCGTTGACGTTCCTAGAAAACATCGAAGCAGCGACGCAGGCTTTCCTTGAATGGACCGAGACCGACGACGCCAAGACCTTCATGGAGTTCATCGCGACCGAGGCGATGGAATTTGCTGGCGCGATCAAAGACGCCATCACCACTTTTGTGGCCTGGGCTTCCTCCCCAGAGGGCCAAGAACTCATGGAAACCCTGAAGCAGTTGGCGATCGACTTCGCCAATGAATTCGCGAATTTCTTTGACGCTTTCATCACGTGGGCCGAGTCGAAAACGGGTCAGGCCCTGTTGGGCGCCTTGGTGTTTCTCCTTCAGGCGCAGATAGGAATATGGGCCGCGATACTCAACATCATCAATTTCATTGATGGTGTGCTCGGTGGAATTTTCGACATCGTCGGCACCATTGCCGGTGCCGTACAGGCACTGCAAGGTCCGATCGGATCGACTGCCGGATCATTCGGATCGTGGATCAGCATCTTGACCACGGTCATCGACCTGTTGCGACTGGCCGGGCTGCTCGCCGGTGACATCAACGAGTTCGAAGGCGCCCGACAGAACCGCCCCGGCGGTACAGCGGCGACCCCGTTCAAGATGGGTGGCGTCATCCGGTCACCCACATACGGTTGGTTGGCCGAGGACGGCCGACCCGAAGTCGTTATCCCGTTGACCCGGCCGGACCGGGCAATGGATCTGTTGGCCCAGTCGGGCCTGTTGAACCTGGTGTTGGGCCGCGCCGCAGCGCAACCGGTGCCCGCTGGGACTACTGGTGGCGGAGACGTCCGGCCGATTGAAATGCATGTCCATTCCAACTCGGTCAATCCGCACCTGATCGCCTCGCGTGCGGTGCGGATGCTGTCGCGGCAGGTGGTAACCCGATGAGCTTCGCGGATCGATCCGGCTGGATGACCGTCGACGGCAACGAAGTCATCAACTCCATGAGGATGGCGTCGTATGTGGCGCGCGCCGGATGCGGTGGCATTCCCAGCAGTATCTGCATGCCGTGCCCCGAGCTGTTCACGTTGGTGTCGAATCCGCCGTACATCAGTCCTGAACAGGACGACGCGCCCTGGTTTGACGTGTCTCGGCCCGAATCCCGGTACTTCTACGGGATCGGTGGTATCGACATCCTCGGTGTGGCCAACGACCCCGACACCGAAGACGAAGGCAAGACCGTCCGCGACGTCGCGGTCCGCGCTGTCCTGGCCGGGCTGGATGAGGCGTCGCTGTCGTACGGCCTGTCATGGCTATCGCGTGTCCTCAAAGGATCGTTTTGTGCGTCGGGCAGCTGCACCGGCTCTCAAGCGTGTGTCGCGATTTCATGCCCGACACCGTGGGCACCCGACCCCGTCCGGTCCATGTTCGACATTCAACTGGTCGATAAACCCGAGGTCACACGGGTTATCCGCATGACCGGGTACGTCCTGTGGGAGGTCGAGTTCACGCTGCGCGCCCGCAACCCCAACCTGTATCAGGACCCCAAGTCCGGCAACCAGATGATCGTCTACCCGGCCACCGGTGTCCAACGTTTCATCGACTTGCCCGCCGCGTTCGAACGGTGCCTGCCACCCACGCCATGTGGCCAGGACCCGGACTGTCCACGCCCGGACGTCCCGGTCGTACCGCAACCACCGGTGGACGCTTGCTACCCGTCTGAGCCGTTCCCCGGCCGCCGAGTGATCGGCTCCATCGACGCGGCCAACATGTCGCAATGGCTTGACATGGTCCCGGTCATCACCGTGACCACCGGCGACATGGCCGTCCGGAACCTGACAGTCAGGTTCTACGTCAATGCGCTCGGTTTCCCGTGCGACGACGTACTGCAACTCGACCCGTGTTCGGCGTGCGCGGACATCACCGTGTCGTACCTGCCGCCGAACTCTGTCACCGAGATCGACGGCCGGATCAAACGCGCATTGACCAGGTGTCTATCGCCTACCGGTGAGGACGTTGACGTTCCACCGTTGTACGGGCCGGGCGGCCAAATGTTCGTGTGGCCAGATTTCTCCTGTGCCTATGGACTGTGCATCGAAGTGACGGCGTTCGAAAACATCTCCCCTGACGCGACCGTCGAGATCGCCCTGTACACGCGGCAGGAGGCCGCTTAATGCCGTCGCTTCTGGGATGCGCCGAGCAGTACACCGTCGAAGTCCACGCCATGAAACGCGTTGTCGGCGACGACACCCCGGCCCCCCGCGCACAAATGTTCTACATCGGAGCCATCGACGGCGTCAACCGGCTTCGGTGGGGTCGTGTCCTGCGGGACTTCTCCGAAGCCGAAATCGAAATCGACTTCGTCAACGCCTCACCCGAATGCTGTCGACTGTGGAACAAAATCGAGGTGCGGGTCGCGCAGATCCGGATCTTCCGCGACAACATTCAAGTCTGGGAGGGCGAAGTGATGCAACGCATCGAAACGTTCGGCTCCCCGATCAAAACCCTGGTGTGCCGCGACATCGTGCAGCGCCTCGACGAATGCGTCAATGCTCACCGCCTGTGGTTCGACGTTCCCACCGCGATCACCGAGATCGCCTACGACATGATCAGCATCAACCTGCTCGACCCGGCGTTCGACGACCCGGTCGACTCCAGCCTGATCATGGACCAAATCGTCGTTGTCCCGTCAGAAGAGATCACCCGGTACCGGCGCGGCACCGTGGTCGACACTCTCGGGTCGATTTTGAGACAGATGGCGCAGTCCTACGCCCTGGACTTCACCGTCATCAACCGGTCGTTGCGGTTGCAGCGCCGTGTCACCACCAGGGACCAGACACAGGCCCGGTTGACGACCGAACACTTCGACGGTGATGTCGATGTCGTGGTCAACGGTCTGGAAGCCGGTGTGCGCGGCTGGGCCACCACCCAGCGCGAGGGTGACTCCGAAGGTGATGAGGATTGGCCGGGGATCACTGAGACGTTCCTGCCGTCACCGGATGAGGAACCCGATTCTCAGCTGAAGATCTACCGGTACGGCCGGATTGACGTGCTGCGGCATATGGAGGATTCCAACGCTGATGCCGCCGATGTGCGGCGCGCGGCCAAGAACGCGGTGTGGAACCGCAACCCGCCACCGACGATTGTGCGGATGCCGTCGCAGGCGACGTTGACCGCGTCGGCGCCGTTGTCGATGGAGGACCTGATTCCGGGTATCCGGTTGGACGTTTACATCATCGAAGGTTTGTGTGTCCCGATCAGGCAGGGCATGCGGTTGGTGACGTTGGAAGTGGAGTGGCAGTCGCGGGGAACCGAGACGGTCAGTGTCGGTTTGTCGACGCTGTCGGATGTGACAGGAGCGTGACATGAGCAGTGAGATTTGGTCGGTGGCTACCGAGAACGGGCAGGCCGACATGTTGGGTCGGCATATCGGTCGGGCGGGGCGGGTGACGGGGCGTGTGACGTCGCGGATCGGGTACACCAACAAACACGGTGACCGAATTGTCCGCAAATGGGGGAAAGATGGTGTCATGATAGAGACGAAAGCTGACAAACTAGACATTTAACGCATTTGGGGGGACGCGCATGGCACGGTGTGGCTGCCAAGGCGCGGGCTCAACCACGTGCGAAGCGATCGTCCGATGCGTCGCGCTCAACCTCGGCCCCGGACTCATGTTCACCAACGGCCGCCTCCAAGTACGCCTGTCACGCGACGGCGGCAACTGCATACGCTTCGGCTCCGACGACGGCCTCTACGCCGAATGTGGCGACACACCGCCCGGCGAAGGCGGCAAAACCATTGCAGGGCTCCCCACACCCGTGCAAGCCGGAACCTACGGCGGCGCCGGACTCGTCCAGTCCTATGCCTCACCGCAGGCCATCGACTACGCCGTGGCCAACCGCCTCGACTTCATCGACTCGTTTTCTTTCTCACTTCAAGACGATGTCGCCGCATGGGGACCCTTCACCGCGACCCAACCAGTTGACACCTTTACCAACAACCCAGCCAGTACACCGGCCCGTGAACTCACCAGTGACATATGGGTCAACCTTGTCGCCGACTGTGGTTCACCCGGTGGTAACCCAACCGGGCGTGGTTCCGGTGCCCCAGCAGCCCAACTGGAACCAGACGGCGGCTGGTACGGCTTTCTCCAGCAGCCATACCGGCTGATGACCACCGCTGAAGCTCTCAAGACCATCGCGGCCCGGACCTGCGTCATCTTGCAACAGACCACCGAAGGCATGGCCGACGTCCAGGCCAACATCAACGCCATCCTGTCGATTCAGGCCCAAGACTGGGTCATGCCGTCCATCGGCACCCAGTCGCTCGGAACGGCCACCGAATTCCTGGATCGCGGAATCCAATGGGTGTGCGTCAACGTCAACAACAACACCACCATCACCCCGGCCGCCGTCTTCGACTCCGGCGCGACGTGGGTCAAGATCAACGAAGCCCAAGGCATGGCCCGCGTCCAAGAGTTCATCGACGCGGGGTTGCAAGTCCTGTCCGGGTACACCGCGCGGCAAACCACCGGTCAAACCCTCCTCGGCATGGGAGCACGCGGACTCATCTCGGCCGACCCGGTCTATCATCGCGGCGCATTCGGCCCCGACTGGCAGCAGTACCGGACCGACGTTCTCAGCTTCCAAACCCGGATGACCGAAACCGGGATGCTGACCCAGCCCACGGACACTCTGGCCCTGGTCGCCGCACGCGGCTACCCCAAACTCGCTGAAGCCGGAAGGTTCTTCAACCTGCGCTTCGGTTGGACCGGTGGACTCCCACGGAACAGCAACAACCAGCTACTCGGCAAGTTCTGTCCGATCCCCAACCCCACCGCGTACACCATCAGCATGGAATGCCAGGTCGACCAAGGGACCCTCCCGGCCGGGACCGTACCCAAACTCGGTTGGATCATCGGCTCCGACAACGACCTCGACCCATCACAGGTCATTGGGACACCAGCCAAAGCCACCCGCCATGGCTACGGATGCTTCATCCGAGTCGGCACAGGATCAACCGGGCAACTGGTCATCGGCCGATACGAACCCACTGGTGCTTTCACCGAACTTGCCGTCGCCGCGACCGGCCCCGTCACACCGAACGAGTGGATCGAACTGGAAGTCGTCGTCGACGACACATCCATCACATTGCGGCGCACCAACGGCACCATCGGCGAAGTCACGGTCAACGACACCATATGGCGCGGACCGTACGTGTTCCACCTGTGGGAAGACCAGAACGCCACCACCGGTGCTCCATTCGTTCACGGCTACCGCAACAACCGGTTCATCGACGCCGGAACCGGGGCAGTCGTGTGGGACCAGCTCGCGCAGCTGTACGCCGACTGGGAAGAGATGGCCACCTCTAAACCAACGTGGGCTGAACTGGCCGAGGGGCTGGGCCAATTCAACGAGATCCAGGAGTTTTAAATGGCTGGTCAAACCACCAACTTTGGTTGGGATTTCGTCAACTCCGGTGCCGACCCAGTATCCGGACCGGCCAACTTCGCGCACGTCCAGCAGATCGACACGACCCTGTCTCAGATCGCCGGACCCATCCGCAGCGTCAGGTTCGGTGTAACCCGTGCGATCCCCACCGGCGGGACAGGCGAGACAGCCGTCAAGCACTACGTCGTCACCTATCCCACCATGATCGGTGAGGTATTCACCTGCTTCTTGCGTGAGGGCACAACCCGTCCAGACAGCGTCACCGGATCGACGGCAGTCAATGCCAGTGCTACACAGTTCGATCTGTACACCTACCGCGCGAACTCCACGACCCAGTACGACGTGTTCTGGGTCGTCTTCGGGATCACCGCTTTCGTGCCGTAGGTAACCGCTGGGTGGTCTTGGCCATCGCCCGGCGCACCATCGACTCGACCAACTCGGCCTGAGTCACGTTCTGTGTCACGCACTGCCGGTGCAGCCAGGCGTAGCAGTCTGCGGGAAACCGGCGAACGATTTCATCGACGATCGGATTCGGATCACGCTGCTCATGCTGCACGGGTGCTTGGCGTACTTGCGGCCTTGACCGGTTCATGACCGATCCGGGTTTGGGTCTGGTCTTGGTCGGCTCGGGCTGACGAGTTTGTACCGGGGGCGGCACGATTGTCGATTCGGATGGTGGTTCCTGGCGTGCCATTCGATCCGGTTTACGGTTCGAAAAGTCTATGGAGAGATCCATGAAAACCTCACGAGGGTGGATGGCGCCCGGTCCTGAAGGTGACCGGTCGCCGGTGGGTGAAGAGACGTTCCGAGCCTAGCAACGGCTGACGTTGGAATCCAGTCCTCGAACGGCCATCATAACCGACGGCCCACCCGGTTTCGTACCTCTCTATGCGCGGGCGCGCGCGGGTACGCGCCTACCTGCGCGCCTACCCGCGTACCTGCGCGCGACCCGGTGGGTGCCCGTACCGACTTACCGGTACGGGCACCCACGGTTCTAGGTTGCCGGGTCAGCGGGGATGTCGGTCTCTTCCAGGCCAGCATCGACCGCCTGTGCCTGAATGAGCAGGTAGGGGAATCCCTGGTTCCGGGCAGTGGCGCATTCCTGCGTCCACTCCTGCCGGGCCATCTCCATATCCGCCTTGGCTTGGGCGAACTTGCCCGCCGCCGAACGCACGTGGTGACGCAGCCGGTTTCGGGTGGCCTTATCCATGACCGCCGATGCGGTCGTAGGAGCAGACGCAGCCGGTGGCGCCGGTACATCGGTGCCGGTGTTGGTTCGCGGCGCCGTGCCCGTCTGTGCGGCTACCAGCTGAGCCAGCTGGTCGGGTTCGATCCTGCTGAGGAACGCGCTCAGTTGTGTGGCCGCGTCTTCGCCCTGTGGCGCAGGCACCCGTTCACCTACGGGCGGAGCCGCCTCTGCGTTCTGCCGGGTGACCGGGTTCCGGCCTGCTTCGGTGGGCTCTTCGGCAACAGCGGACGCAGGCGCCCCTGTGCCGTCCTGTGCGGGCTGTTCCCCCTTGGGGGTGGGCCGTTCCTGCGAGGGCGCCTGTTCGGGCGCGAGCGTGGCCGCTGAGCCGGTTTCCGGCGTGCCCTGCTCCTCATCTCGTGGCGCGGGTTTCCGGGTGCGTGGGGCGACCCGGTCCTTGGCCGCCGCCGCCGACGTCGTCTTACGCACTGGGCGTCTCCATTTCCATGGCTTCTTCGATCTCCCTGGCCATGTTGGCGATCTCGATGGTTTTGATGTCGGTGCCGTCGGACAGGTCGATACCCACCTCGACGGGGTGGCGCATTCCCAAGAGCATGTATGCCTTGCGGCCGGGGAACGGGTAATCGAACACGCCGATGCGGTCTTCCTCGGGAACGTTGTCCAGTTCCTGCGCTTCGAGGTAGTCGTCCTGGAGCGTCCGGACAATGTTGGTGGCGTTGGGTGGTGTCTTGGTCAGCAGAACCGCCTTGGCCAGCTTGTCGGTGCGCTTCTTCTCACCGAGGGCGATGGCATCGAATGCGTCGTCGACGGTGATGCTTTCCAGGACTGATTCGCCGGTGACCACGACCATCAGGTCAGCGAACTTAGCGGCGGCCGTGGCCAGCTTGCTTCTACCTCCACCGATGTCGACGAACACGATGTCCGCTTTGGCGGCCTCGGCTGTCGCGGGGATCTGTTCGATCTGGCTTTCGCCGATGGCGCTTTTCCACTCGAATGGCACGGGCGGCATTCCGGGCAGCTCTTTGATGGTGTTGAGCCACCGGGTCAGTGACTCGTGTTCGGGGTCGGCGTCGTGGACCTGGACGTTGTATTTGGCGCTGAGGTACCAGGCCATGATGATGATCCAGCTGGTTTTACCGACGTTGGCCTTGCTGGAGAAGCCAGCAACGATGAAGGGTTTTGGTCGTGTGTACATGTAAATCCTTAAATAGGGATGAACGGGTGAATTGTTTGTTTTGTCCGTTAGATGGCTTTTCTCCTTTTATGGCTTGCAAGTCAGAGAATGGTGATCATTAGGCTGAATCCGCATGCAACAGCACTTTGCCGCTTGCATATCCGTATCTAATCGGACATGCTGGAACAAATGTTTGCCCCTGCATACGGAAGGACACGCCAGTGATGATCACCTATCCGGCGGTACTTGAGCTGACTGGACACGTGCACCCCGCGCTGTCGCGCGCCGGGGTGACCATGGCCAGTCAGTGGGATGCGATCGCCGTCACCGGCGAGGGGATTTTCCGCATCGATGACGGTTGCGGCCGTGAGCGGTGGGTTCCGCTGGCCCTGGGAATCAATACCACAGGAGTCATGGCTGAGCTTGGTATTGACGCAGATGATGGCCGTACGACTATCGAGATTCGTCCGACCGGCACTGAGGTGATAGTCCGAACGGACGGCGCCGAGGTCGGGTACGTCCTACTTGATCACTCCGACATGGACATGGATTTTGGTCTTGAAGCGGGGCTAGCTGATTATGCCGAGGGCAGCTAGCGCGGCGGCAGCGCCGACACAGATGGCGGCTAGTCCCGCGAAAAGCAGCAGCAACAGGAACACTGCCAGAAACTGGTTTCCTTTTTTGCCCTGTTGCTGCTGCTCGGTCATTACACGCCCCTGGTAAGCGCGAAGACCGGGAAGGTAGCGCGGTCCATTTCGCAGTCGTTGCCGAACGTGCGAAGGTAGAAGATCGGTCGCCCCTTCCAGGAACCGACGGCCATGGCCGTGACCGGTTCGTACTGGTCGGTGCATACCTGGTCGGGCAATCCCGACAGCTGCGTCAAGTCGCCACCCGCCTGGGTGATGGCCCGGCACGATGCCGCTGCTCGCGGATGCGTACCGCCTGGTGGCTGGCAGGTCAATGTTGCGGTGTCGGTACGGTCGTGGCTTTGCACGGCCAGGAACAGTGCTGATGTGGCTTCGGCGGTGGCGTGGGCTTGGGCTGGTGACGCGACCAACGCGGTGACGGCCGCGATAGCTACGAGTACGGCGATGATCTTTTTGGTCATAGTCCCGGTCCGATGAAGTGTCGATGCGGCCGGATTATTGTTTGGCCCCGTCCGGCCGCATCTTGATCCCCTTTGAAGATCGCTACCCCCCGTGGTGTAAACGGTTGGCAACGAGGTGTAACCAACTGTAGCGGTCAAAGGGATCTATGTCGCTTACTTGACACAATTTTTACTTATCGGACAAATTGCTCATCGTGTCGTTCAGGACTGGTATGCCGGTCACTTCCTGAACCAGTGCCAGCAGCACCACGATCAGCACCGCGACGGCAGCCAGCCATCCGAACAACCGGGACATCGCGACGCTGAACCGCGCGGTGATGCCGTAGTGCTTCCCGGCCACTACCAGGAGCAGGAAAATTATGATGCCGCCCATCAGGGCGGCGCATCCCAGGCTAGCCAGGTCCATGCCCGGCGAGGCAGAGGTCATGTGTCCTTCCGGTCATGAATCCCACCAGCCTGTCCGACTCACCGGTGGCCAGGTATGTGGCGGTTCTGGGGACGAGCCACCGCACCGGCGTTCCGGTGGCCACAGCGACGGTTTCAAGGCGTTGCACCAGATGCCTGATCGTGGGGTTGGGGTCATCGGTGTTGAGCGCCAACCAGAGGCGCTGTTCCCAGAAGGAGAACGCGTTGACAGGACGAGGGTGGGTATTCACGGGGGGTAAAAGTACTTCCTGAAAAAAAGGGGAGAGAACGTTGTCGGGGACCGCATGCGATACATGCGGTCCCCAGTTGCGCGCCATGGGGACTTGTGACAGAACTCGTGGCACGTCCCGATCAGTATGCCCCCCGTGCCGTCACTGAGTCAGTGGGGCGCCACCGGCGCCGACCTGCATCATGATCGGTGTCAACCGGTACGGCCACGCCTGGTGTCGCTCGTTGGTGGTCAGCATGATCTGTCGGTCGAAACGCCACCCGGAGATGATGCTGGCGGCGCCGTAGACCTTAGTGATGTCGGATGGCTCCCATGTCAGCTTCGGGCACGCCCACACCGGTGTGTTACTGCGCAGGCTCCCCAAAGCGACCTGTGAAAACGAGCCCGGCTCGATATAGCCTTCGACCTCCACGTGCGTGGCGGTCACTTTGACCTCGTTGAGGATGCCGACCTTGATGAAGGTCGCTCCGGCGTCCCACAGCAGATCGATCGGGTCGGACTTTCGCGATCCGATCTGGTTGCGGTGCGGGACACCGAACTGGATGTTGGTGTCGGTGTTGCTGTCGGTGACGGTATGGAACAGAGGTACGGCGCCGAGCGTGATGTGTGTTGCATCGGTCGTTCGGCTCTTGCGCCTGATGGGCGCCAGTGTCACACTCATGAGTGATCTCAATTCAAACAGCGGTGCGGATACGGCCACTGGGTGTCGTGCCGCGCCTTTGTGAGAAGGGCTACCCGGTCCGGTAGTCCCGTCGAAAAGGTGTTGGTCTGCGATCCGGTGAGTGTCGGAACTCGACATTCACCGGATTAGGACTCTGGTACGGTTGTACGAAATCGATGATGTGGGTGCCGATGTACTGCTCATCATGACGATGCGTGGAACACGGCCACCGTTCACCGCAGCTCTGCATCCGGCAGAAACCATCGGCGGCGACACCGTGAGCGAGGAATCGCTCCATCGTCGCAAGATCACGATTCACATACCGCTCAGAAACAGAAACAGGCATGCGCTCTCCTTTCGAAAATGGAGGAGAACCCCAGTACCAGGCACCTCTTAGCAACCTCGGTACATAGAGCCGGAGAACTCCCAGTCATCCGACTCACCGTCTGTCGTGTCTTCACACAGGAGATGTCTCTTCACCCTGTCACGACAGGCGGTGCCACCCTTAAAGCTAAACGTGACGCAACCGTAATGCCAAGCTCCAGTTTCTGGAGGTAAAAATTGGAGGTACGGTGGATGCATGACCGCGCCACAACCACGAATGCATAAGCGCCAGCTCGGACGCACGTTGCAGCGATTGCGCAAAGAAGCTGGCAAAACACAAGAAGATGTCGCAGAGTCCGGAGTGTGCTGCACATCCACGCTGAACACCATCGAAAACGGTATCGGCAAAGCCAAAGTCAAAGTCGGCACTGTCTCGGCACTGTTGGATCTCTACGGAATCGGCTCGGGCACACTACGCGACGAACTGAAGAATCAGGCGGTCCAGACGGGTATCAAACCATCGTATGAACGGCTCATCGACGGGGCGTTCACACAGGGGATGTTCACGCTTTTGGAACTTGAACAGATTGCATCAACGATGCATGAGCACTCGGAATCCCTCATTTCAGGATACTTTCAAACAAAATCCTACACAGAGGCGGTGTTTCGTAGCGTCCGAAACACGATGTTGGCCAACAACCTCCCAAGGCCCGACATCACGACGTTCGTGGAATCTCGGATGGGACGCACTCAGAAGATAATGAAACGGGTCGATGATGGCCTGGTCATCAACTACTTGATGAGTTTCGCGTCTGTGGAGAACCTGGTCGGTGGACCAGAGGTCATGAAGGAACAGATCGACCACTTGATCGAAAAATCTGAGCACCCAAATGTCACAATATCGGTGATCCCCCCGTGGCTCGGGGCGCATCCATGCATTCAACGCCGGTTCATTATCTTGGAGTTTGACAACCCCGATGATCCGACGACAGTGTACGAAGAAGGTGGCAGGTCGGCTCGATATATTGACGCCAGCCTTCATCCGATCGCAGCAGATCAATTCCAACGAATGTTCGATGGAACTGCTGAACACTGCATAACACTCAAGGAGTATCTGAATGAACACTGAATGGAAGAAAGCAAGCCGGAGCAGCCAGCCTTCAAACAACTGTGTCGAGATCGGGTTTCTCGATGGTGTTCCGCGCGTGCGGGACAGCAAGCACACTTCGCAGGTCATGACCTTGACCGCTGGCGATTTCGAGGCCCTGAAGCAGGCTGCTCGTACCGAGCTGGGCTGCTAGGTCGTTGAGGCGTCCCGGCTCAGAGACGCCCCAACGGTTTTTAGGGTTTATCAAGTTTGCCACGGTTGTGTGACATTTTGTTACGCAACTACCGTGCGCGAACGGGTGATGACGATAGACTGCGCTCTGGCGGTTCCGGTTCCATCCCCGTGACTGTCATCGTCAATGTATTGCCTGCACACACCCAAACGAGGGGCCAGGTCCACACCAGCCTGGCCCCTCGCCCTGTGCTCATGAGAGGTTTGACGGCATGGAAATCGTTGTCGGCCTTGGGTTCGTCGGTGTGTGTGTCGCTTTGATCGGTGTCATGTTGATTTTGTTGTCCATAAGGAACTCACTGGATTTCACCGGTAACAGGCTCTCGGATTTCAACGATCGCGTGTACGACATGTGTAAGCCCGGCCCGGCAGATCTGGAGATGAAAGTCCGGATCGATGACCCCGAGAGCGTCAAGAAGCTGGATGAGCTGATCAGGGCGATCGCTGAGACTGAAGCCCGGAGAAACCAGAAGCCGATCACCGAGAAAAAGGCTCCCGAACTGTAGGGTGTCCTGATGGTCGAGCATGTCTGCGACGTCAACGAAATCCTGGTCAACTCCTGTCGTCCCTGGTTGGGCGCTCGTGCCGCCGGGTATCCGCAGGTCGGTAAAGACTTCAAGGCCCAGCACGAGTACCACCAGGAGCGGATTGGTCGTCGGCTCGATATGGTGCACGCGTTCGCATCGCGTCGGGAGCTGCCGTTCTCCGATTCGCACGTGGTCGATTGGGCCACCACGCAAGATTCCATTGTGGTGCACAATTGGAAGCCGGTGCGGTTGTGGCGCGACGCCGGTGGTGACGTCGCCGAGATCAACACCCGTATCGACGCAGCAGCCCAGAAGATCAAGCAGTTGGCACCGAAGAAGGTGTTCTTGACGCTGCACCACGAGGCGGAGAACGATGTCGGTGAAGATCCTGACGTCAGTCATCAGAGCAGCGGTTCGTGTGGGACGGCGGCGCAGTACCGGGGGATGTGGGCCAACGTTCGCGCTCGGTTTGACAACCTCGGTGTCGACAACGTGGTGTGGTTCATCGACTACATGAACTATCCGAAGTGGGATCATCTGATCCCCAAGCTGTATCCCGGCGATGGCCTGGTCGACTGGATCATGTTCAACGCCTATGGTTCGAACGCCCGGCCGTACTTGACGGTGAACATCAACGGATTCTTGGCCCAACTCGACAAGTACGAGATGAGCGGAAAACCGTTGGGAGTCATCGAATGGGGAATCTCTAAAGTGGATTCCAATACGGCGGTGTCATACGTCAACCAGGCCACCGAGGTCCTGAACTTTGACAAGTTTCCGCAGATAAAAGCGTGGATGGTGTTCGACTCACCGGGCACTCACGCTGATCCTGGTCTACGGCTGGGATACGACGACGCCGGTGACCCGTTTCCTGAGAAGATGGCCGCGTACAAGGCATTCGTCTCGCACCCGGCGTTCAGCTGCCCAAAGCAGGAGAAGAAAACATGACTGAGAAACCGGCTGTCGACATCCTTGACCCCGACGAATGGTGGCGGGTCGGCCGCAGCCAGGACCGCAACATCTACCGGCACCGCAATGGCGACACCGAGGGTGAGTTCATGGGTGTCATGTTCAGTGGCGAAGTTGCCGCACAGTTCTGCGCGGCGATGAACGCGGCCGTCGCGATCCGAAAGAAGGGGACCTCATGACACCGCCCTGGTTGGCCAACGTAGAGCTGCACGAGTTCTCGGCGGTCGTACCTAGGTTCAAGCACCGCCAGGCCGCCTGCGGCGAATGTGGGGCCTCTACCGCCGTTGCTTTCGACGCCTGGTGTCTGCGTAAGAGCGAACACGAGGGGGATCATTCGGCGGTGATTGAGGCGGCTGCCCGAATGGACAGGTACGCGGAGTTGCGAACCGCGTAAGACCGGTGGTACGCGGCGGCCCCAAGCGGGCCGCTTTTTCTGTGTCTGGGGGTAGCCGCTGCGGGGCCAGGCGTCCCGGCCAATTGGGGTTGGCACACTTCCAATGGCGCCGCAGCGGCTACGACTCGGGATTTTACTTATTGGTCGCCGTGTCCGTGTTGGTGGCGTTGACCATGTCCATCAGCCGTTTGTGGCTGGCATCCAGGTCGAGGCCGTCCTGGTGACGAGCCAGCGCGGAGATGGATTCACGCAGGGCGTCGTCGAGGCTGTTGATCGCCCGCGATGTCTCTTTGCACACTGGCAGGACGTCGGCCAGGGTGGTCATGAGCGACAGGAAGTGGTACCTGACGCCGGTCATGACCTTGCCGGTTTCGTCGTTGACGTCGTGCAGCAGCACTCGCCGCTGTATCTCCTGGTGGGTGATCCTGTGTGGATCTGTCTCTTGTGCCATGGGTGCCCCTTGGTAGTGGTTGTTAGGGTGAGGGTATGGCAGGAGAAGGGCCGGGCGTCGCGCGACGCCCGGCCCCTTTGTGGATCTTTAGTCTTGTTCGCCGCTGGTGGAAGAGGGTTTGGAGCCGTCTTGGTATTCCAGGGTGACTGATCCTTCGTCGATTTTCATGGGCGCGTCGGTCATCAGGTATGGGCCTGACCAGGTCACCATGACACCGTCGGTGGTGAAGAAGAAGATGCCGGGTTCGCTGGGGCCGTAGGAGCCGTCGTCACCGGGACCGGTGGTGACCATGGGTTCGCTGCATGTACCGCCGCCGCCGTCGCATTTCCTGGTCAGCAGGTCTTGGGCCAGCATTTGCGAGCCGTTGGCCGTGACCTTGCCTTCGACTGTGTAGTAGGCGTAGATGCCGCCCATTTCGGACAGCAGGTAGATGTAGGAAATTTTGTTCGGGTTGTTGTACCGCAGGAGACGCTCGCGAAGGTTCTGACGTTCCAGCGAGTTCGTCATCTCGTCCAGCGGGTACCCAACAGCTTCTTCTTGCTGGGCGAACGCTTCTTCGGTGATCTGCTGGTTTTTCTCTTGCACAGGGCTGGCCGAGGTGCACGCGGTGATGGCGACAGTCAATACGGCGCCAACGGTGATCAAAGCGGTGGCGCGGATGAGACTGCGTTTGGTGATGTCGATGCTGATTTTCATTGGATCGGGTTGTCTTCCTTGCAGTCTGTGGCCGGGTTGGTGTCGAGGATCTTGTCGGGCAGTTGCTCGTCCAGGTAGTCCCGTGACGTTACTTTGTGGACTTCGGCGTTGTAGTCGCTGACGAGTCCTTGGCAGTGGGATTTCAGGCCGGTGTAGTTGGTGGCGTGGAAGTCGTCGCCGGGGTTGTCGGCTTTGTCTTCGGCGGCCTGTTGCAGGTTGATGTCGGCGGCCAGGATGTCGTTGTAGGTGTCGAAGAACCACTCTTGGGATTGGATGCGGTTGTCGACGTCGTTGACGGCTTTGTGTTCGTCGCCGATGCCTTTGGGTTCGGCGATCAGGACGCTAAAGCCCCACCATCCGATGGCCAGGATTGCGATGATGGCCATGGTGACCGCAGCGATGAATCCGTACGAAATTCCTTCACGTACGACTACCCGTTTGGGTATCACTTTGTGGTGTTCTCCTTGGTAGATGGACAGGTGGCGGGGCATGCGGGGTGCAGGTGCCGCAGTATCCCGATGGCTGGCCGGGCGGCGAGAATGCAATAACCCCGGTGACATGCAAGCAGAGGTCATCCGGGGTCTTCTGACATCGACGATAACGCACGGAGGGTCGCCGTCGCCGACATACGGCGTAAGTTATTTGAAGCTCCAGTACGCGGAGCCGTCGTATTCAATTTGGCCGCCGTCGCCGAGGTTTTTCGGGTCGACATCGAATATGACCAGGCCCGAGGCTTTCTGCCCGGCTTTGATGGTCTGATGTTCGAGCACTCCGTCGAACCCGTATACGAACAGCATGGATTTGTAGGCAGTGCCGTCTTTGGCGATCAGTTTAAAGTCGGTCACGGTGACCAGCATCGATTCGAGTGCTTCGACTTCGACGGCGGCGGAGGCGTAGCCACCGTAGCGAGGCTCATCGAACTGGTTGTCCGACTCCACTGACGTGTCGACTTCGGTGACGGTGACGCGGGCTTCCTCGTCGATGTTGAGGGTTTCGCCGAGGGCCGCGTCAGTATCGGCGGCGGCCGTGGTGGCACTGGAGGTGTCGGCAGGGTCGGTGGCTTGGGGGCCTTCGTTTCTGACGTCGCGGTTGGGTGCGCCACAGGCGATCAGGAACGCGGTCAGGACGGCAGCCGATATGGTCACGGCCAGACGAGGTTTCATGGGTTCTCTTTCGTATCAACGGTTCTTGGGGTGGCAACGGACCGCTAGCTGACAGGCAGACACGACATGGCTACTATGAGTGTTGTCGTGTTCGCCGGTGTGAAGGCTGGGGTTACTTCCGTTGGTTGTGCAGGTTCGAGTCCTGCCGGTAGACCCTTCGCGAGTCTACTGTCGGTTAATTGGCAGGCCGCTAGCAAGTTTCTCAACTCCGGTCGATTCTCTTTTCTCGGTGGGCGCGACATCCACTTCACGCAAATGCGTGGCGTAGACGTAACCGTGTGGGTATGGTGTTCGGTGTTGCACATCCCGGTGCGATAGCTGGAGTTACTTCATTCTTGACAAATGGGTGACCCTAAAGGTCTCGTAGGTTCGAATCCTGCCGCCGGTCCGTAACAGGCCGGTGTGGGCGAGCGGCCAAAGCCACCGTGTTCTCCGGCAACTTTTTTCTCGGGATGTGCGGCTTGTGCCGTCAGGGCACTGGTGCGACGACCGGAGCTACTTCTCCTTTCAAGAGACAGGTCCTTGGTTCGAATCCAAGACTTTCGTGTAAGCGTCAGTTAGCTCAGCGGCAGAGCGGTTCGTGTCTCCGGTCAATTTTTTCTCAGATCCCTGACGGCTCATGCCGCACCTCCCCGTGTACGCCACAAAGGACTCACGATGGGTAAGTTCAACACCGCCAGCGCTGCCGTCCGGCAGAAGTCACCGATCAGGGGATCGGCGGTCGCCGACGGCCGTAACTTCCACAACGCGCCCGCCTATTCGCGGGACCCCCGATCTGAACTGTTTCTGTTGGCCGTGTCGAACATGGTGTCCACCGAAGCGTTCTATGAGGCGGCCGATCATCGTGACAACCGGTACCGGCATCTGATTCAGGCCGTGGCCGTGGTGGACCCGGAGTGGATCGCCCGGTTCCTACCGTGGCTACGCAATAAGGCCAACATGCGTTCGGCGTCGTTGGTGGGTGCGGTGGAGGCGGCCGACGCGATGCGGATCGCGGGCCTGCCGGGCGGCCGAAAGCTCATCGATTCGGTGATAGTGCGCGCTGACGAGCCCGCTGAAGCCCTGGCGTACTGGACAACGAAGTACGGCCGCAAGATCCCGCAGCCGATCAAACGCGGTATCGCCGATGCCGTCCGGCGCTTGTACACGCAGTTCAACTTCTTGAAGTGGGACTCCCGGAACAACACGTTCCGGTTCGCCGACGTCATCGCGTTGGTCCACCCAAAACCCGCCTCAGCAGAGCAGTCGTCCCTGTTCCGGTACATTGCCAAGCACCGGTCCAACCCTGACACTCCCGTGCCGTTGGGCATCCTGGGGCAGGTGTGGACCAACCGGGCCGTCCGTAAAGCGATCCTGGCCGAAGGCATCGACAACGTCACCGTGCAAACCCTGTCGACGAAACTGGCAGACGCCGGATTGACGTGGGAAGACTCCATTTCCATGGCCGGGCAAATCGGTGCGAGCCAAAAGAAAATGTGGGAAGCCACGATCCCGTCGATGGGGATCATGGCGCTCATCCGTAACCTCGCGAACTTCGACAAGGCCGGACTCCCCGATGCCGCGATCCGGCAGGTGCAGGACCGCCTGGCCAGCGCCGATCAGATCAAACGGTCCCGGCAGCTGCCGTTCCGGTTCTACTCGGCGCACAAGAACGTCGGGTCGCTGCGATGGGGCGAGTACCTGGAGAAAGCCCTGGCGGTGTCAGTGTCGAGCGTGCCAGCTTTCGATGGCCGGACCCTGGTGCTTGTGGACCAGTCCAGCTCGATGTTCCCGTACGGCTACGGCGGCAACCATAAGCAGCTCGGTCTGAACGAGAAAGCCAGCCTGTTCGGGTCGGTGATCGCGTTGCGTGCCGAGGCGGCTGACCTGTACCAGTACGGCACGGCCCATCAACGTATCCCGTTCACCCGTGGCGACTCGGTGCTGCGCACGATGGGCAAGTTCAGCAACATGGGCGGTACCGATACGCAGCTGGCGGTGGTCATGACCTATGACAAGCATGACCGGGTCGTCATCATCACCGATGAGCAGACCAATCCGGGGTGGACTCAGGCGTTGAGTGTGGCCAGCCGGTACTGGGCCGAGACGCGGCGACGTTTCGACCACATGGGCCGGGTCGTCATGGACGTCCCGAAGAAGATCGACGACGTCGTGCCCGCGAACATCCCGATTTACACGTGGAACTTGGGCGGATACAAGTTCGGGCATCTACCCGATACGCCCAACCGGTACGTTTTCGGTGGACTTTCCGATGCGGCCTTCGGAATGATCCCGGCCCTGGAGAGTGGTAAGGACGCCGTGTGGCCGTTCTGACCTGCTCCAGTGGCCAGTTGTGTGTGGCCTGCGGGAACCAGCACTGGTTTCCGCAGGCCACCACGACGCGCCTGCAAACGGTGGCCGGTGATGTCATCACCGGGTACGTCCTGGAATGCGGGTGCCACCTCGATACGCCCCCGTGGGTAATCCGCAAAGACATCTACTCGACTGGCAGCGTGGAGAACAGCACCTACCGGATCACGATCGTCAGTCCCTCAGGTACCGCCAGCATCGGGCAGTACACGTACGCCCAGATGCTGCGTCAGGCTGGGCCATGACGATGTCGAAAGCCCAGTGGTGAACTGTCTGCGCTCGCGTTGGCGCTATTTCTTGGCGGCGATTTCGGCGCGAAGTGCCGCGATTTCGGCCCGCACTTCTTTGAGTTCGGCCAGGATGTCCTGCCGCCCGAGCGCGGCGTGGTAGGCGCCGGACCTTAGCCATGACTGTGCGGTCATGTCTTTCTGGTCGGCCCAGTACGTGACGCGGTGCGTGGTGTCGGTGTGCGGGATTTTGAATGCCCACAGGTCTTTGGCGCTCATCAGGTCGTCCCCCCGGATTACTGCGAGTATCAGGTTCAGTGCGGTCTTGTTGCGGGTGTAGCGGCGTTTGATCGACAGGTGCAGGTGCCACAGGTGTGAGTTGTCGGCGCCGTTGGAGTCTTGGTGTTTGGCCAGGTCGAAGCCGCGTACGTTCTTGCCGTCGAGGGTGCCGAAGAATTCTCGTAGCGCGACCAGGCGTGGGTCTTTGGCTTTGGCGGCGGCCAGGAGCCGGGACGTGGCGGTCCGCATGTCGGCCGGTTTGAGGTTGGTGTCGACGCCTGCGGCGTCGTCGCCGTTGCCGGATTTGTCGAATGCGAACTGGAGGGAGTAGTCACCGGTTTTACCTGCGGCTTTGAGGGCGTTGCGGGACCGGTGGTAGCCGTAGACGTGGGCTTGGTCGCCGATGACGCCGGAGAATTGCCCGCCGGGGAAGGTTTTGGCGATGGTCTTGCCGAGATCAACGAGCTCTTTCGGTGCATTCTCCCCCATACCCACATATTATGGTACGAATCGGACATGCGGGTGGCTCTGGCGATAGCGGGGCGCGTCCAGGCCGCCCGCGCGCCACAATGAACGGATGAAATCCGAAGACTTCGTCTGCTACCTGTGCCTGTTCGACGATCCACCGGTTACCCGGAAAACCCTGGCCGACCGTCTACCGTTGACGATCGTCAACGGACACATGGTGTGCACCGAGCACGCCGAACTGGCCGTCACCGGGGACTTCTCGGCCATCCTGCAACGCATCCGCACCGCGATGTGACCGGTGATTTAGTCCGTCAGCATTTTGATGGCGGTCGCCGCGATAGGTTTCCACAGATGCGTTTCCTTCCACGGCCGGAAGTGGCGCCACACGCCGTCCCCGACGACCGTGTATTCCACGCCGACCGTCGCATCCGGGTCTTTGGGGTCTTCCCGGATCGCTGCGAACTTGGTACCCGCCCGAGGAGCTTGACCCATCGTGTCTACCACCAGTGGTCCACCGATGTGGAAGTTTTTCTCCGGGATATCCAACTGGTCGGCGGTGACATCGACCAGCCACTGCTTGTCCAAGATCATCCACAGATGCAACGCCCATGTGGAATCGAATTCGCCGTTTCCGTCGGGGGTGAACTCGATGTCGCCGCCGCTGATCCGGCGTCCGGTGACGGCGTTCTGTGCCACCACCTCCCCGGCCACCGGTACCGCCGTCGTACCGAAGTACTTCGCCACGGCCAACCCCACACGAGTACCGATGATGCACTCGTTCCGGCCCAAACCATGCTGATCCATGGCCAGTCGAGACGCCTTGCCCATCGAATACGCCTCTTCAAACGTCAACGCCACGTACCGCTCCTTACCGGTCACTGAGCATTTCGAACAGTTCCAGAATCGGGTCGCGTTGTTCGTGCTGGTCAGGCGACAGCGGTGCCACCATTCTGGTGACCCCGAACTGCGGTTCCAGGGAAGTCAACCACTCAAGAACGGCCTGTTCGGTGTTCAAACCAAGAGGTATCTTCACTGCTGCCAGGTCGGGAAACTGTTGGCGCAGCGGTTCGGCCGCTTCACGGTGAACCCGAGTCATTTGGTGAGTCCATACTTCCTCACCAGCCATGAACTCGGCAAAAGCCTGTACAGCATGCATCCCGCCGGGGCACACCATGAAGCCGTGCAGCACCGTCAGAATGTCTCCGATGTGGAACTCAGATCTAGTGTTCATTCGATTTCCGATCAGCAGCACAGGTCACAGCCGTGAACGGCTTCGACGTCGGCGGCTTTCTGGCCGTGTACGGCCACGATGTGCGCTAGGCCGTCCGGGTCGGGGTGGCCGACGCCGTGCTCGCAGATGCGTTCCATCAGGCCCCGGTCGTCACGCCAGTTCAGCGGCCACTCTTTCATGTGGTGATCCGACGGGTTGTGCAGGCAACATGTCCCGCCTGCGCACTGTTTCTGGGGGTGAAACCTCAAGACGTCTCCATTGGGGAGAGTCATGGAGTCTTGCTCGACCGGTTCGGCCTGGCCTTTGATCCGCATACCGAACCATCTTTCATCTATATTCATCGATTCCATCCTTTTAGTATTGCCCACCATAGGTCTTGTCTTTGGCCGCGCACGGTTTGCACACATCCCACGGAGAGCCACCGCCGCTGTCTGGTTCCATCTCGTCCAACGGGAAGTTCTCGAAACAATGGCAACACAGGTCCACCGTGACGCCGTTGTCGCGCGTGACCGGATCACTCAGCCGGTGAATCACCGGTGCCGCAACCGAAACCGACGTTATACGTCGCCTTCGTTGGCGCTGCCGTTGGTACTCGTTGTTGGCCTCCCGGCAGGGATCGCAGTGGCACGAGAACCGGTTGTACCCATAGGTTGTACCGTGTTTAGCCCTAGGATGCACCCACACCCCGTCGATCAGGACCCGCTCTTTACGCAGCTCCTCCACTCGCCGTTGAGTTATCGACGAATCCCGGTTCACCATGCAGCCGAGTCTTCCTCAACCTCATCGGCCGACTCCAGCCACGCCGCCAGCGCATCAAGGTCCGCCACGCACGGTGTCATGAAATCCCGACCCATCCTGGTCCAAACGCGAGCCGCGACACTGACGGCTTTCCGCCACCCAGCCAACGCCATCGCGGTTTCCTCGACGTCCATGTTGTGCCCATCGATATGACACATCACGATCGGTGCCTTCATCGACAGCGAGTACATTTTTTCGATCAGGACACTGCTGTTCCCGTCAAATTGTTGAAATACGTTGATCATGGCCGTAGCGGGAAACCGACGCCGAATAACAAAAGCGACCTGGCTGGAATCCAGCACACTGCGGAACGCCACCCCGTCTCGCCGGAACGCCTGGCGGGCACAGAAAGCCTGTAGTCGACCCCATGCCTCTTCCATGTCACTGTCCTTCATTGAGACCGCACCCGGGAAATGTGCACTGGAAACCGCACGTACACGCCTGGTCGAAGTCGCCCGGCTGGCACCTCGCGCACGGCCACCCCGCCGTCATCACATGCAACGGCACAATCGGCTGCTTGTAGTACGCCGAAGCGATGCCCGCAGGCGTGGCCTGATGCTCTTCTGCCGTGGGCTCCACGAACGTGAAATCGGCGTCGAACAGGCCGATCCGGATCACCCGCCCCTCGGCCGCCCGAGTCCGGCCAGCCACAAGTTGATCCCCCAGGAACGACAGAATCCCCGCACCTAGATCGGCGTGAAAACCTTTGATCAGGATTTCTCGACCGCCGGGAGCCTGCCGACTCAAACCAATCGTGTACTGGAACCCGTCACCGCCACCACCAACGTGTTGAACCCCGAACCCCTTCTTCTGAATATCAGGGCGCACAAACTCCCGGCAGTAATACTCCATCCGCTCAGCCATGGTGCCACCGACCTCACCCGGCGACGCCTTCCGCAACCCCCCACGGCCATCACTAACGTACTTCGCCGCGATGGCCGCCCGCGACCGTTCCATCGGTGTATCCCGCCTACGACGCTTCGACACTCGACTCGCCCTCTCCTTCATCGACTACTTCACAGGCAGCCTGCACAGCCTTAACCAGATCGGCCGCGAACTCCTGTGCATCAACTGGTCTCAAAAACGCGGTCTTGTCGTACTCGGAATCGCCCCAGTCATCCGTCGCGGTGATCTGCAAGTAATCGTCATCCTTCGGGCACTCGCAGATCCGTCGATGCCCCACGACACCCCGCCCAAGAAAACACGATTCATGATCACAAACGCAGATGAACCCTCGGCTGACCAACAGAATCAAGTCCTGAGCCTCGGCACGCCAGGTCTTCTCTTCAACCGGTGTTACTGACTCAGCTCCAGCCAACTCCGGCAGCCGCCCGAAACGTTCGTTGCCGCCGGTCTCGCCCCACAACTGCAACAATTCCCGACGTTCTTCATCAGACAGCAGCACTTTCCCTGCCACAATCTCCGAAACCACGGCATCCATCGCGCCATCAAGATCCCCGGCGCACGACAAATTCAAGGCAGCCATGTGCGACACATCACCGATACGGCCACGCATCGACAGCACAAACTGCTGGACACACGTTTTGACATCCTCGGGCATGACCCCTGCTTTCTTCCTAAGCCAACGGGTGTTCAAACGCCTGGTCGTCGATGTACTTCATGACCGTGTCAGAAGATTTCCAACGACCGAGCTTTTTGATCTGCGGAATATCCGCCCCAGCTTCGTGAGCCCGCGTCGCAGCACCTCGACGGTGAGAGTGCGCCGATCTTTGACCCAACCCCAACCGTCTCGCCCAGCGTTTCGTCACGTCGCTGACGGCCATCGGCTGAAGGCCAGGAAATCCTTTAGCGTAGAAGTCCGAACGCAAACCGGCAGGCATCTCCACGAACAATTTACCGGCCTCGGGCCGAACTTGCAGCAGTTCCGCTCGCCACGCCTGCACCGATCTGACAGGACACAATGGAGGATTCTTGTCAAACTTCGGTATTGTCACCCACTGCCCGGCAGCCGCCTGGTCCGTCTTGGAATACGGCAGGAACAACTGCATCGTTGTCGCATTCAACCGGATGTTGTCCACACCCGGAGAAGTCCACAAAGCACTGATGTCGGAAGCGCGCGCCGCCATCCAAAACGACAACAAGATCAACGCAAGATCACGCTTACCCCGAGGGGACGACGTATCAATCCCCGCCGCATAAACCTCAAGATCCTCCCACGACGTCGGTTCCGCCTGTTGCACCCGATGCCCCATATCGAGCCACTGATGGCAATACCCCCGATACGCCTGAGTCAGCAACAACGACTGCGGCACCGTCCACGTCTTATCCGAACCTTGAATCTCACGATGCTTGTACCGGATCGCAGCCAACATCTGCGACACCGACGATGGCGCCATCGGAATCTTCGTTTGCTTGGTCGGCGTACGAAGCATCAACGCCATCCAGTCAATGATCACCGTCGCCGGTGTCGGCGCAATATCCAACCGACCCAGCTTCCGCGAATCCAGATACTCATTGAACTGACCCCAACACCGCTCATACGCCCGCAGTGTGTTGGCCGAGACCCCCGACACAACAAGGTCATACCCCGCCGCCGTCAACGCCTTAAGCGCATTCGGCGGCTCAGGACGATCCGACACCCTTCGTCGAGCAACCACCTTCCCGACCGAGCTGACAACGATCTCGCCCGAAAGAACCTCACCGCCACCCACGTCAAGATCGGGCAACTCGGGCAGACCATCCTCTGCCGTCGTCATGCGAAAAGCCATTCCAGATAGTCGCGAACAATCAACGTCGCCAGCCGTTCCTTGACCGAGACCAACTCCTTAACAGCCGCCTCACTGCCTTCACCATGCTGCCGCAGGTAGGTCAACGAATAGCAGGCGAACCGATACGCCAACACCAGGTTCCGATGGTCATACGTTTCCATCGCCACCTTCCTGGCCGCCAGCATCGATTGCTGTGTCGCCGCGTGAAGGACTGGAAAATTCGCGAACGACGGGAACAGCCGTCGCTGGACCTGAACCGGATGACAACCACACGCACACGGCTGGTTGACCGTCATCTGTCACCCCGCTCGATGAACTCACTGCCACATGCATCGCATCGGGCACTGTCCTGGTTTTCGACACCGTCGATCGAGTGAAAGAGGATATCCATCAGATCACACAGATGTTCGGATTCATCCGAGTAGTCGTTCAACACTTCGTATCCCTGCAAGGCTTCAGCGAGGATGAGCGCGAGAACGCTGAGTTGTTCGCGGCGCTGCGCTTCGGTTTTGGGTTTCAGATGCGACTTCCAGAAGTCGACGGTTGAAACTTCTTCCCGATCTTCGACAGCCAGATACGAGGCGACCAGATCGACGGCTGCTTTCCCGATCTCGGTCTCGGTGCGGGTTTGTGGGGATTTTTTGAACAGGCTCATCCCCCAAGGGTAACACTTGGATAAGGATGCTTATCAAAGAGTTTCTGTGCTGGTCACGGGTTCGGCGTGTGGGGGAATGCAGGGGGGTTGTCGTTGGTGATGAAGCTGTCTGCTGGTTTGGTGGGAAAATCGCAGCTGGATGGAGCTTCGATGCTGGTCCAGTATGACCAGTGGGTGGGGTCGCCGTCACCGTTTGTGGTGTCGAGGCGTTGGTCCGTCACACCCTGTACTTTATGCCCGTTTCGGGGTGTTCGTGGGGATTTGCGTGAGTTGCTGAGTGGTGTTTCACTAGTTAGTATCAAGGCTCATCCTCGTTGTGTCTGCTTCGGTGATGATCGTTGGATAGGAAGTTCATGGCGCCGACTGTGCGAAAGTCGGCGCCATATCTATGCTGGTCAACCGGTCAATGCTGCGAGATACCACTGTGGTTTCAGGGACACCGGTGTGATGCCCAAGACCTTCAGCGCCCATGCCAGGCGGCGGTCGGAGTTGTCCGATGGGTCGAGGTCGGTGATGCTGGCGGGGGCACCGAGGTCTGCGACGGTGTGGGTGGCGGCCAAGATGTAGTTCGGGTCGCCGCCGAGCAGGTCGCCATGGATGACAAGTTCCATGCCGACGCGTTCGTCGGCGGCTTGGAGCCGGTCGTTGTAGCCTTCAACGCGCCAGTCGGTTTCAGTGAAGCCGACTGCGGAACGAAGTGCCTGTTCAGCACCTATTTCTGGGCCGAGTGTGTGGATCATCCATGCCGGTACATCCTTGTTGTCGTGTCCGAATCCGTAGTTGTCGCCGAGGGCGTGGCCGTAGGCGAGTATGGCTTGGATGTGCCTAACCATTGCTGTCCTTTAAGGATTCTTCTGACCTGGATGGTATGGTGCCCTCGCCTTTGCAGGTGCGGCATCTGTCAAACTCTTGCAGCGTTCCGACGGTTCCGGCGGCTACGAGTAGTTCGCGGGTGTATGGGTCTCGGATTGGGCCGAGTGCTGCGCGTTCTCGCGCGGTTCCGCCTAGACCACCGCAGGTGGGGCACATGATGCCAGTCATTAGAACTTGACTTCTTTTTTTCCCTTGCACTGTGGACAGGTTTTGGTGGTGTGGACGGGTTCGATTTTCCCGTCGAATGGGCTTTTACCTGCTTTTTCTTCTGCGATGAAGCCTTTTCCCTCGCAGGTGGGGCACACGATTTTGGGCATAACTTCGGGTCCTTTGTGGCTGTCTGGGTGAGGAAGCGTTGAAGGCCGAATTTGGGGATTCGGTATGCCCGGCCGACTCGGATTGAGGGGATGTCTCCCCGTTCGAGGAGCCGGTAGACGGTCATCTTGGAGATTCGCAACTGGGTGGAAACTTCTTTGACGGTCATCATTTCCTGTTCAGTGATTGGTATTTCGGCGCGGACGCTAATTGGGTTTCCCATGGTGGTTACTTTAGCTTAGTGGGTTTGGTGTTACAGCAGTGCTTGGTTGCTTTGGGGCTGGTGGTTATTCTGTGGTTTCTTTCCAGTCTGAGATGATCTTGCAGCGCCGGTAGATTGTGACGGTGTATCCGTTGCGGCGCCTGACTTTGGCCAGTTCCAGTACGCGTCGCGGGTTGTCGCTGATGGTTTGGTGTCGCGCTTGTTCGGAGTGGGTGGACAGGATCAGCCATTCCTGGTTGATGGCGTCGACGCCGTTGCCAAGAGCCCACCAGGCATAGCGATGGACGTCTTCCCAAGTGCTCGTGTGCATAGGGGTGGTGTTGAATCGGTGCCAGGTGCGGTACCACCAGTTAATCAGTGTCATCGGTTTCTTCCGGGTCGTCGAAGCAGGTGTAGATGGTGAGTTCTTGGACGTACATGCGATCGCAGACAGGGCATGTGAATTCGTCGGTGCCGGAGTTGGCGGGGAACCATTGGTTGCATGGTTCGCAGTAGATGTGGCCTTTGGTGGGTGCTAGGTGGATTCTGTCTTTGAGGCCGACGCGCCAGATGGCTTTGTATGCGGGGCGGAGCCGGTGGATCAGGAGTTGGCGTAGGGGGCCGGTGGTGCCTTGTTTGTTGGTGGAGCGGGTGGATATTCGGTTGGCGAGTTTTCGGTCATCGTCGGGTCGGAACACGAGGTTTCTCCTTGTTCGGGTCCGGGGGGATGCCTGTTCGGGGCTGTGCGTGGATTTGGGAGCGTTTTGCCTGGTCAGCGGTTATGTTCTTGCCAGGCTATGGAGAGTTCGGCGAGGATGTCGTCGATTTGCAGGGTGCGTTCGCCGGAGTGGGTCAGGTAGGTGTGTTGGTTGGCGAAGTGCCGGTTGATGTCTGTGATGGCGTCGTCGCCGAAAGTGTCGTAGGTGCGGCCGATGTCGATGGTGGCCCATGCGGTGATGGCGGCGAGGTAGAACGTCAGGTGTTGGATGTCGTTGTCGCCGCATTCGGCGGGTTCGCCGGGTAGGCAGTTGGGAAGGTCGGCGCCCATGGTGCGAAGTGCTTGGCGGTATCGGGTGGTGAGGCCGCGCCAGGTGGGTGGGGTTTGTTCTATTTCCATCGGTCGGCTTCAAATGGTCGTGGTGGGGATAGTTCGTTTTCGCCGCTCCAGTGTGCGTTGCACGCGCCGCACCATGGCTGGAGTTGGTAGAAGCGGGACATCGAGATGATTATCCATGTCATTACGGGTGCGTAGGCGAGACTTTGGAAATGGGGTGGGACCAGCCAGTCAACCAGTACATAGAATGGTGTCAATATAAGGGTGAAGTAGGACACGAACTCTATGACGACGAACAGGGGCACCATCGCGTAGAGAATCTTGTCTCCATAATGTACGAGGTGTTTCATCGTTGATTAGTTTTCTTCCGGTATGGGTTGGACGATGTAGTTTCGGTACCCGTCTTCGTCGGGCTCGTGGTCCGGTGGCAGGATGAGGTGGTCCTTGGTGGGGTGTGGGACGGGTACGCGGAATACGCGCAGCCGCATCAGTGTGAGGATTTTGGTGATGATTTCCCAGGCGCTGTCGGTTTCGACGACGAGTTCATAGACGGCGTCGGGGTCGTCGGAAATTTTCCCGGCCGATTCAGGATGAATATCCATTTTGGACAGAACCTTGGTCAGGTTACTCCACTGTACACGATGGTAGATTGAGAGAAGTCTTGGCGCTGAAGTCATCCGACATCCCGTTGCGTCCGGGTTTCCGGGTGGCAGGATTGGCATTGGCTACTGTCGTATTTGAGTTGGACAGTGTGGGCCGCCGCGCAAATTGTCGACGTCACGCACAGGATCACCAGGACCCACATGGCCACAGTGTTCTTCACCGGCATCGGGGCGGCATCCTGCGGGATGATGAACCACATCCCGAACAGATATCCCAGTGCTGAGGCTATCTTCCAGGTGGTGGCCAGGCGGCCCGCATTGGTGTGGCTGCGGCATTTTTTCATGTGGCGCTCGCTTGTGGGCGCGGTGGTTTCCACTGGTTTTCTTCGGTGGTCATGTGGTTCCACAGGTATTCGACGGTGCGTTTGAGCTGGGCGAGTTTGTCCCACTGGTAAACGCTTCCGGGTTCAGCGGTCAGGACTCGCTGTGAGAAGTCCTCAATGGACGCCATATATCCGTCGATGACCGCCGGATGGGTGTGTTCGGGTACGGTGCCGGGGGAGACGGGCACGATACTGCTCCTTCTATCTATTTGAAATCTTTCTTGCGCATCAGCACGGTGGAGTACGGGTCTGCCCGGTGGAACCAGGCGACGCCAAGGTATTGGTCGTGCGTGGCCATCCAGTCTGCCAGGGCGTAATAGTTGCGCGGGAACGGCTGTGGGAATGCGTCGGCGTCGTCCGCGTCGATGCCGTGTGCTTTGAGGACATGCTTGGTGAGTTTGTGCGGGTTGCGGGCGATGCCCGGTCCGATGAGTTCGTAGAAGCCGGAGACCGGTAGGCCATGGTGGTTTTTGATGGCGGCGGCTACAGCGGTTTTGATCTTCATACCGGTGTCGGACAGTTTCTGCCAGCCCCATGTGCCTCGGTCGTCTGTGACCACTGGTTTGAATCCTGCCGGGGTTTTGCCGCCGGGGGTGACCATGTGCTCGACGTACACGCTGGAGCCGTCGACGTGGACGCTCAGGCCGTCCCACAGGGGTCCGGGGTGGCCGTCGCCGTCGATGACCCACATGGCGTCGGGCTCGGTGGTGATCGTGGTGCCGGTCTTGAGTCGCCGGATGGTGTACAGCGTCGCTGCGTTCAGCATGTCCCTATCCTGTCTTTTTGTCGACTTTACGTCGATTTTTGCAGATTTTCATGAACAGCTTGCATCCCAGCAACCCGGCCAGTCCACCGCCGAGGTTGGCAAAAAACGATGCGGGGTCGAACCGGCCGAACAACAACCACATGATCCCGTAGCTGAACAGGATCAGAAAAGCCCACAGACCGGCTTCGAAGAGGATGTAGCGGCGGCGGAGCCTGTGGCGCCACTTGTCGACGAGTTCGGCGCGCGATTGGGGGTCGGGGTCGATCTGGTCGACGGTCATCGATCCGCGCAGGTTCAGTGACCAAACCTTTTGTCCCACATGTGAACTGGGGAGTTCGAAGTGTGACCGGTCGAAGGTGGACACGCCTTGGGGGGGTTTGCAGGCCCGGCATTTTCCGGTGATCAGGCCACACCGTTCTAGCGTCCATAGTGTTGCCGCGTTGAAGGAGCCGGTGACGGTGCGGTCGCCGACTTCTTGGGTGGTCAGGGGTTCGGGGCTGTCTTTGAGGACGTACATGATGGCGCGTTCGCGCATCGAGAAGTGCGGGGGCATGGTGCTCCTGTCGGGGAAGTGGTGTGCCGCAACGTTTGCGGGTGTTGACCGCATTCATGGTGGGACAGGTAGTATCGGAGATTGAACATGCCTTGTTCTGTTTGTTCCGGTCCTTCGGAAGAATCGGCGACCCGTTGCCGCGATCAACGGGTCGCCATTTTATTGCCCACGGTTACACGGTCTTGTTGTCGGGACCGGCTATGTCGTCGTCTTCGATGGGGTCTTCCGGTGGTGTGTCGGCGTCGATGATGAGTTCATCGAGCTGCTTTTGCAGGTCGTGGGCCTTCTTCCGGTTTTTGGCGATGAACCAGACCAGGACGGCGGTGACGATCGAGTTGACGGTCAGACCGCCGGTGCTGATCTTTTCGGTCAGTTCGGCGACCAGGTCCGGGTCGAGGAACGAACTGGCGTTGAGTACGGCGACACCGAGGGCGGCGACACCGCCGGTGGTGGCGACAGTGGTGGCGGTGGTCGGTTTCTTCTTGAACTTATCGGAAATTCCCATATGTCTAGTTTATGTGGAATGTCCGTATTTGGGTGGTTTATTGGTGGGGCGTCGAACCGCCTCGGAAGGGAGATGAGGAACCACTACAGAACACTCTCGGCCGACGCCCCACCGAACGATATGTGAGGTATGTGGCTTTTACGGTGATTTGTCGGATGGTGTCGCGGCACGAAAACGGCGGCCCGTCGCCTGGAACGGACCGCCTCACCCCGATAAACGGGACAGACATGATCGCCTGCGATATTACGCTGTGAGGGTGTCTTCTTCTACCTCTTCTCGGCCGGTGGTCACCTGCCCGATGTGCGGTGTGGCCACGTACATCCTCGCCGTGGCGCAACAGCCCAGCGGATGTCTGCTGGCGTGCCGATGCTTCCTGCCGTGCGAACGCTGGGACGTGGCCATCGGCGCCGACGACAATAGACGCCTGGTGGCCAGGCTGATCAGCACCGACTCACCTGAACCGTGGACACCGGAGGAAGAGTGTCGGGATTGACGACCTGAGTCACCGTTGCCCCGAGAAGGATTTGGACCTTCTTGGGCCATGCGGCGCATCCGGGGGCGATCTTGATGGTGAGCATCCGGGGCCAGGATTCTTCGTCGACGGGCTCGGTGCCCAAGTATTGTCCCCAGTGGATCTGCTGGTAGGGGCCGTACCACATGATCGTGGTGCCCGAGGTCAGCGTGGAGGCACGGATCAAGCGGACGTGTATGACGGGATGATGCATGCGGTTACCTAGCGTGGGATGGGTGAAGAGGCCATCATCTTGACACGCCTGGACCGGGTGCGGATCAGTTCGGTGAGTTGGCGGCGGGGACCGCTTGACGCGGGTGGGCGCCCCTCTCCCCCGAATGGTTCGCCGTCACCCGCCGCCGAAACCGACCATACCGTACAAATATGGACATTTGGGGCTTAGAATGTGGCGTGGGTTCTCCGTCGACGCCGTGCGCTTTCTGCGACATCGTCGCGGGCCGGGCCAACCCCGACGGTATGCGTCGCGGGAACGGCTGGGTGGCGTTCATCCCGCTGGAACCGGTGTGCGACGGACACCTACTGGTGGCGCCGGTGGTGCATGTGCCCGATGCGCTGGCCGATCCGGATGTGACGGCGATGGTAGCGGCGGCGGCAGCCCGGTTGGCGCGGCCACCGTGCAACCTGATCACCAGCGTGGGGGCAGCGGCGACGCAGACGATTTCTCACCTGCACGTTCATATCGTTCCGCGCCGGTTGGCAGATGGACTGACGTTGCCGTGGACCCACCAACGATTACTGTATGCGAGTGATTGATTACTTCCCGCAGTGGTTGCAGGACCCGACGTTTGACGACGAACCGGTGACCGAATGCAAACCGACACCGCATCCGTTGACCAACCCCGATACCTGCCCGTTCCCGTCCGACTCGGCGACGGCCTCACCGTCCGATGACGCCTCGGTGACCATCTCCCCCAGCGATGACGTCGCCACCCCGTCGCCGGACCAATCCGGAAGCGCCAGCGCTTCTGTGAGTGCTTCGGCCGGTGATACCGCCACGGTGCAGCAGAGTGACCCGGTGCCGAGTCTGCCGATTACGGGGTTCTCGGCGACCAGCATGATCATCAGCGCGGTGGTGCTGTTGGTGGTGGGTGTGGCGCTGTTGACGGTGATGTCGTTGCGGCGTAGGAAAACCAGTACCGACTGGTAAACGGGGGTGGGGCCGTGAACGTGCGTCTTCACCCGACACGTTCACGGCCCCAACTGGGTGGGGATAGTTAGGTTTGTGGCCCGGCGAGGGCTTTTTGGGCATACTGCATTGCCTGGCCGAGGTATGACATCTGTTGGGCTTCGGGGCACACCCGTTTGTGCTGGCTCCAGGCGGTGGCACAGTCGGGACAGTCGTTGACGTGCATGTGCCATCTTTCCTGGAATTTCGCGGAGATAACGTCCAGGTCGAATCCAGTGTCTTCAATCGCCATTGTGCTCATTGCAGTCACCTCATCAGCGGTTTTCGCCGTCACCAGATAGCCTTGCCTACATACCCCGTGCTCACAAGAGTTGTCTTGTTCACTCTTGTTCACTCCCTGGAGCGGCGATGTTTGGTATCGAATTGAAACGGTTGCGCGGTCAGCGTGGTTTGACCTTGCGTGGCCTGGCGAAATTGGCGCATACGACGGCGTCGAACCTGTCGCAGATCGAATCGGGTATCCGATTCGGGTCTCTTGTCCTGGCCGAAGATCTCGATAAAGTCTTTGGTACCGGCCGATATCTGGCACAGCTGTGGATGACGCCGGTACACACCCCTCAAATGGCACTCCAGATAGGATGCTTCGAAATGGACAGACGAGATGTGATGCGGGGAATGGTCTTCATGACCGGCGCCGCCGCCGTCAATCTGGCACTTCCGGCCGACGCCGGGAACCGACCGATCTCCCCCGGATCGGGCGTAAAAGTCACCGCCGACGATGTCGTGGCGGCCCGAAAACACCTGGAAGCGTTGCAGGAGTACGACGAACAGTTCGGCGGGGCGCGGGGAACCCGCGCCCTGGACGGTTTCCTATACGGCGACATGGCCGAATACTGTGCCGGGGACTTCGACACCCCGCAGGTACGGACCGACATGTTCACCGTGGCGGCCGAGGCGGCGTTCCTGCGTGGCTGGAAAGCACACGACACTGGCGACGACGGCCGGGCGCAACTCCAGTTCCGGCGGGCACAGACCCTGGCCGAGGAGTCTCAAGGACCGGGGCACGATGCGTGGCTGTTGCGGGCGCAGGCTCTGCACGGACTGGACATCGGGAAACCGGGCAACAGTGTGGCCGCCGCCGAAGAGGCGGTGCGGCGCACCAAGGGCATGGGCGGGCATGTGGCGGCGTTGATGCTGATCGCCGCCGCCCGCTGTTACGCCGAGACCGGCGATAAGGTGTCGGCACGCCAGGCGATCGCGGCGGCCGGGCCGCACCTGAACACCGACCCGGATGATTCGACGCCGTCGTATGTTTCGGCGTGGTGCCCGCAGAAGGCGAACCTGTTGACACAGACGGCGCACGCGCTGACCGCGATGGGTGCCCACATTGATGCGGCGCAGTACTTCCTTACCGCGCGGGACCTGTGGAACATGGAAACCCATGCCCGAGTCTGGTCGATGGATTCCTACCTGGTGGGTAAGTCCCAACTGGCCATCGGGGAAGAGGCCGAGGCCGAACGGCAGTGGGCTGCCGCTATCGAGGTGTATGACCAGGTGCGGTCGGACCGGTGTGAGACCCGGCGTCGCAAGATCGGTGCGCAAATGCCGCACCTGGTGGCGGCCTGAAACCTTCCGGTGCCAGAACATCTTGCTCGGGACGAGTCAGTTCCCGGTGGAGCGATGGTGTCTGGTTGTACGATGAGTGTGTTCTCCAAATCTGAATGACAAGAGTGAGGCGGCCCGCTGTTCGCGCAGCGGGCCGCTGATTTGTTTGTCGGTCAGATCGGGGAGTAGACGGTGACGTCGCCGTGCGGGATGTTGAGCATCGCTCCGCCGCCGATGGCGACCTGAACGCCTGGTTGTATGCCGTTGTGGAAGTCGGCGATCGATTCGATGATGACTTCCTCAGTGCGGCCGGTCAGCTCACCCCGGCGGTTATAGAGCGGACTGTCGATGACATCCCCGACACAAAGTTGTCTGGTGTGGACGGTTCGCATGTGGTGTTCTCCTTGGGGTAGTTACGAAGTAGGCCGATCCATGCGTCGAACAGGTCGTCGAACTGGGGTTCGACCACGTGCCCCTGCCCGGCAAGCGGAATCTGTACCCGGTGGCCGTCGTCGGTGGCCAGCCACAGCACCGCGTCGGCACCGCGAGTGATCCACCGGTATTCGATGCGGACGCCGTCAAGGGGTGCGATCGACGCGGTGTACGACATCCGGGTCGACAAGGGTTTCCCGGTCTGGCCGGGCAGAATGTGGACGCCGTAGTGCCAGCTGATCAAAAACTCGACGGTGACTTCACGGATCGGTGCGGGAATGGTGATCGTCATGCCTCAAGCATGCGGCACGGCGATGGCCCGTACACCCAATTGGGTGTAGGTGTCCAGATAAACAGCGGTGGTCAAGACCGTCCAGCCGTCCTGCCGCCGGGCCTCCACGGCGGCGTGCGCACAGGAGAACAGAAGCATCGGGTCCTTGGTGGACAGTTCCATGATCGCTGCCAGCGCGTCGGTGTCGATGGCGGCCAGGCTGATGCGTCGGAATGAATGCCGGGCCAAGGTGATCACGGCTTGTGCTTTGGTCATTCCGAGGTCGGCAATCATTTTTGGGCCGCTGGTGGCGATTCGTACCGGGGACTTGAACGATCTGATCGCTTGGAACAGTATGTATCGGGCGTTCGGGTTGTACTTCAGTTCGTCGATGCTGGATTCATCCATGATGAAGCCGTGGAAGCTCGGATCGGCCAGACGTTCCCGCCAGGCCGGGTCGATCTCACCGCTTATCGCCAACGGGTATTCGGCGTCGGTGGCGGCACCGATAGCGGCGGCCGGGTCGATCGTCTGCACCGCGATGAACAGATCCAATGCCGCCCGTGCGTTGTCGGTCATCGTGGTGCCGGGCCGGGTGGCGGTGAAGTCTCGCAGCGCCTGGAGATGATCTCCACGGAATGTGAAGTTGGATTGGCCCATGTCGCTCATAGGGGTGCCTTTCGGAAAAAGGGGGGTGGGTGGGGTGCGCTGGACAACTGACGCACCCCACACCGGTCAGATTACTTGGCGGATGGTGGCGTTCTGGAGGTGTTTGGCGGTGATGGCGGCGGCCAGCACGGTGGGGTCGTGGTGGTGTGCGGGCTTGACGGCTTTGCGGGCCTCCTGGAGGTCGGTGATGCTCAAGGCCGGGCACCGGTCGATGCGGGCCGCCATACGGGCCATCAGGGCGTCGTCAGTGGTGTTCCCGCACTGGTGGACCATCGGCGGCGCCAGGGGCGCTACGTGCGCCTGGCGCCGCCTGACGTACAGCCAGGGGCGGCCCGACAGGCGTGCCCAGTTCCGGTCTTTGAGGGCGGCGCCCAAACCGGGACGGTAGTTGGTGATGTCGACGGCCCGGTTGATGCGCTGCTGGTCGCTGACGACCTCGGTGACTTCTTTGGCGTAGTAGGTGCTGTTGCCGTCGTCGTCTTCGACTTGGCTGACCTCGACGATCCGGATGTGCCACACCGGTGTCCCGGTGTTGTCGGCTTCCCAGTTGGCCTGTGCCTCGTATCGGTAGAAGTCACCGTCGTGGTTGATACCATATGGTTGATTCATCGAGACTCCCATCAAAGTGAATCGGTACGAAACAGCCCACTGTCCGATTCAGACAGTGGGCTGCGTGTTTTTATGTGTCCTTGCGGATGCGCAGTGCTGGCGAGTCCGCTCGGGGCTTGGTGGGGATTTTGATTCCCAGATCGCTGAGGATCTTTTCGATGGCTTCCTGGTCTTTGATCTCGCCGCCGCGTTTGTCGTACAGTTCCAAGACGGTGCCGTTTCCGGCGTCGTAGAAATCGCGGTCCAGGTTCAAGGCTATGACAAGTTCCTTCAACCTTCCTTCTACTTTGGACTTTTTGTTTTTGTCCAGTTCGGCCCGGATGAAGTCCTTGAGCTTGGCGACCGCCTCCGCTTTGTCGGTGCGTGCCTCGGCCCAGCCACCGATCAGTTGACCGGCGGCCTCAACGTCGACGGCCAGGGTGGCGTCCTGGCCGTGAACCGGTTTTCCCAGGCATCGCGTCTGCCACAGGCACTTGTGGCAGGGCGAGAACCGGCTGCTGATCTTCCCCCGTTCGTCCCCGAACCATCGGGGAGCCTCGGCGGTGCTCTTGGCAGCGGAAAACACTCGGTCGAACAGTGTATCGGCCATCTGACGATCCGCATCAGTGAATGTCTGACTGGTCGTGAAGTACCGGGCTGACCTGCGGAAATCCTTGTACGCCTCGGGGTCTGACCGGTCGAGGTAGTACAGGTGCATGTCCGTAACCCGGCGCCCGGTCTGAAGTTCGATCAGCCGGGCGTAACAGATGACCTGCAACGCGTGCGCGTCCGGGATTTCCCCGGCCGCGCACGCGTCCCACTTGCTGTACTCGCAGGTTTTCAGATCCCACACCTGCGCGGTGTTGTCCGGACCGAACGCCACCACATCGGACTCCCCAATGATCGCCACGCCGTCGCGCGCGTGCCGCAACTTGAAGTGCGGGTGCACGACCTCCAATGTCGGGTCGGTTTTGGCCCACGCGGCGGCGAAATACGGGACGTACAGGGCATCGATCGCGGTGCCCTCGTGTGCGGCGATCTTCATCGACGGCGTTGAGGTATCGGGATCGGTGATCGCCTCGCCTGTGGCGCGAAAATGCAACTGCCGCAGGCAGGACTCCAAAGACGTCACATGGATCTCGAACGGATCGAACGTCCGGGCGGTGGTGAGGTCCCGCCACGCCTCCTGCGAAGCGTGGTGGACCGACTGCACTGAGTTCATGCCCCGACCGTATCGGCCTCCGGCACCATCCCGGCGGATGCGAGCTGTTCACGCTGCTTCCCGATCGCGGCCTTGTACCTGTCGCCCATGTCGCAGGCTTTGGAGTACAGCTTCAGCAGATCGATCTGCTGAAGCGTGGTGCAACCGGTGATCGCGGTATTCCACAGTTCACTGTCCGAACCGGTGTGGAGGTGGTTGAAACCGAATTCTTCCAGTTCCTTCAACGATTCCACGATGTTCTTACCGATGATCGTCAGCTCTTCCCCGACCTTCAACGACTCGGGGTCTTTAAGGTCAGCGGCCAGATCCATCAGCCCGGCCGCCGCTGCTTTACGCCAGGCGTCTTCCCACATCGCCTTGTCGAATTTGCTCTGCGCGGTGACAGCCTCACCCAAGATGGTGTTGATGTCCAATCGCGCCGCACCGGGTGTGTCGACGGCCTGTGCGATGACCTCTTCGTCGGGGATGGCCTCCAGCTCTTCCCTGGTGTACAGGCTCAGACCATTGGTGATGTCGGACCCGCACATTCGTGACGCCTCGGCCACCGCCCGCCAGAACAGCATCGTCTTGGGACGCAGCTTGTACTGAGACTTGATGGTCCCGCCGGTACGTACATTCTTGTCATCCACGAGCCCGGCCTTCTCGGCGTCCTCCATCGTGTATCCGACCTGTTCAGGCTTGTGACCGGGCCGGGTGATCAGAAGGAGCGTCCCGGTTTCATCACGTTTTTGAACGTCAACCGTCAAACCGCCACGACGCATCAACGCCAGCATCAACGCGTTGGTGACGCAGGTTTTGCCCTTGTACTCACCGACCTGTTCCAGCGTGGTATCCAATGGGATATCCATCGCCATGGCTTTCCACATCATACGAACAATGTTGGCGGGCTTCCTGTGGTACCTGTCGCCCAACATATCGGAGTCGGACAACATCGTGGCCAGTGCTCTTTGCGACTGGATATCTCGGGGTCCGTCATAACCCCGCATGATGTACCTCAGTGTGCCTTCAGATTCTTTTGTCTCGGTGTCGATAGTCACCAGATCGATCCTTCCTAAATTGAAGCTTATCTCTGAGCATGCAGGGCAGGTACGACATTTTAGTGTACGAAAAAGCGCCGAGATCCATATTCAATCTCGGCGCTTTTCCAATGTCACTATCTAACCCATGGTCGGCCATTCTTCTGCCGGTTCGGCACCGGTTTGAACCGTCTGTGTAGGGCTTTTTTCGATGTCTTCGGCCAGGACGGTGATTATGCGGCCGTCCGGGCATGCCAGCTGGAGTTTCCCGTGCCGGTCGAGCCGGTCAGGGGCATGCTGGTGAGCGAAGATATACGGGTCCTTCTCGTTGTCGAGAAGTTCGTCAACGTCGCAGGCGATGTTGTCGTCGGCAGTGGTCAGGGCCGCGTTGACGTCGGAGAAGGAACCTTCCATCGTCTCGTCGTCGTCACCGTAGTCGACGATGACTTTGTAGAACCTCACTGGTTAATCCCATCCTTCTTCGTCACCGACGATGAATTCTCGGTTGGGGCTCCACCCATCTTTGGGCTTTGCGTTCGGGCCGTCCGGGTAGCCACGGTTGTCCTTGGGAAGCAGGATGGGCATGTTCTCGCGTGACCATCCTCCGCGCGGTCTGCTGATAGTGGTGGCTGACTCCCATTCCCCTGTCCAGAACTCATTCCAGGCTTGAATGCAGTAGGCCAGGGTCTCGGGTTGGTCTAGGCGCCGGTTCCTACCTGTCAGATCGCTGTCGGTGATTTCTCCCAGCCTTTTACGAAGGCGGTGCGCCGGGTGTTTTTTGGGTATGCCGTCCAGTTCGCGGACCCCGTCGACCCAGAACTGTCGGGCTTTCTCCTTGTCGCCGTACATTGTGGTCAGATACAGCAGGAACCCGAATGTGGACTGTGCCATTTTGCCTATGATCTGGCTTTGTGCCGCCGCTGCTTCTCCGGCAGCCCACCGCAGGAGTTCACGGTTATCCGGCAGCCCGTATTCTTCGTCGCCCCTGAAATACTCCATCATGGCTTGATGGCTCGGCGCGACCCTGAAAACGTCCCATCGTTCTCCGATGGCTTCCCAGGCGTAAGCCCGTTTGATGACGGCCGCCAGGACAGTGGTGTTCTCTTCTCCTTCGAACTTCAGCTCGTCGGCGAACGATCGCGGTCGACCGACATCTATTGTCGGTCTTACTTTGGGGTCCAACCCGGCGGCCTGCAACGTCCAGTGACCAACGGCGGGGTCCTCAAGCCGGGCAGCGGAGGTGGCACGTTGTTGGCCGTCCATAAGGTTCCCGGTGTTGTCGATCCGGAGGGCGTCGCCGTTGGTCCACCACTTACCGTCTTTCATGTCAGAGTTGTACTTACGTACCGACGCTTCGGAAATGTTCCGGTTGCCCTCGTTCTTTTCCAACAACTTCCGGCCGTACTCATTGTTGAGAAACTGCCAGGAGATCTTGATGTTCCTGAGTTCTTTGGGAAGCTTTTGACCGGGCTCGGCAACCAGATTGATTGAAAGTGTCTTCTTCTTGGAAGCCATGTCTTCTCTTACTTTCGGGGGAGTGTCAACAACTGTGGACTAGAACGGTGGTTCTTCGGTGAAGCCTTTTCCTGTGGGTGTGGTAGACCACGGGTCGTCGGCCGGGGCTGCGGCTGCTGCCGCTGGTCGGGCAGCGTGGCCACCACCGTGGCCGGTGTTGGAACGGGATACCTTGCTGACTGTCGCGGTGGCGAACTTCAACGAGGCGCCAACTTCTTCGACTTCCAGTTCGAAAACGGTGCGCTTCTCGCCTTCACGGGTTTCATACGTGCGTTGCTTCAGAGCTCCTTGTACGACTACTCGGCTGCCGCGCTTGAGGCTTTCGGCGACATTCTCTGCGAGTTGGCGCCATGCGTTGCACGGCAGGAACAATGCCTCTCCATCCACCCATTGACCGGTTTGCTTGTCGAAGGTCCGGGGGGTGGAGGCGACTTTGAACTTCGCGACGGCCGCACCTGATGGGGTGTAACGCAGTTCGGGATCTTCGGTCAGGTTCCCGACTACCGTGATCACGGTTTCACCGGCCACTTTGGTAACTCGCTTTCAGCTGTTTTGGATTGGTTTTGGTCCACGTTATCGGGAGCCAACGACAACAGGGTGCCGATGAGGATGGTGCGGATCTTTTCGGTCGCTTCGTAGGCGCCGATGGCGTATTGCAGATCGGACAGTTGGGTGTCGGACATTCCCGCTTGGTCGGCGGCGGACTGGCGGAGCGCGATTTGATCGCTGAGTTTGCTCATCAAAAGGCTCAGCCATTTCCACAGTGTCAACAAGACATCTTCGGTGTCGTCTTCGACGGTGAGGTCGGGATGGCCGTAGACGGCTATGTCGGCGGCCAGGGTCGCGTTGATCAGATCGTCGATCTGGGGGTCAATGCGGCCCACCTGTATCGTCAAGGTCAGTTTGCCCGGTGCGGCGAACGTCATCTGTGTCCTTTGTGGTTCTATGGCAGATGTGTGGGTAGAAACCCATCGTCGACCGGTTACTCGCTTTCCGGTGTCCGATGAAGACTTCTCCCCCTGAGGTGACAGTCCTGCCGATCAGGGGACCTTTGATATTAGGTGGCGACTCCATTACAAACGGGTATCCATGGAAACCGGGCCAGGAAATCACTTCCCCACCGCAGTCTTGGCACGGTGTCGCCCACTTGGTCAACGCGTCGACGATCCGTTTCTGTTCGGTCAGTTCGGCTTCACGTTGTGCCGCAAGCTTGTCGGCGGCCGATCTCTCAGGGGCCGGTCCTGGACGTGACGCCATCCGGTCCTCCGTCAGGTATGCGCCGAACGATTACTTCAAGCCACATTTCGTCGCCGTCGGGGCCAGCCGGTTCGCTCACCGGTTTCACGTCGACGGGGAATTCACCGTAGATCCGATCCCAGAACTCAGACAGCAGGAAAACATCATCGGCACTGGTCTTGGCGCGCGTACGGATATCCCAGCAATCCGTTGCCGCGCAATGGATAGAAACCGTTCCATCGCCGATAGACAGTATCCACTGGTGTTTGTCGATATCGCACACTTTCGCCTTGGGCATGTCACCAGAATCGGTGGCATTCAACGAGGTCGGGTCACTGATCGGTTCTGGCACGGTGTCGCCTCCTAGGCGAGTTGGTTGATGTGCAGGGGGTGGGCGGGGTTGCATTCGCAGATCGCGCCGATGCTGCCGTCCAGGTTGAACTTGTGCCGGTAGGTTCGACTGCGCGCGGGACCGCCAGAGCATTGGCCGCAGTGCGGCGGGACAGTGCCGCCAGCGCCGTCAGGGGCTGGCTCAGAGGCGAATGGGTCGTTTTGTGGGTGTGGGTCGCCGTATTCGGTTTCGAGACCTCTGAGGCGGGCACAGGCGGCGGCGAAGGGGTGGTGGGCTTTGTCGACGCCGGACAGTCTGTCGGTGGCTTGTTTGGATTCGCAGCCGGAGGCCAGGACTTCGGCGAGGCGGGCGACAAGTTCGCGTTTTTCACGGATGCTCATCCGGTCTTTGTCGTCGCCGAGGACGGTGCGCCAGATGGCGATGGCTCCGTCGTCGTAGGCGCTCACCGCTGGGGTTTGTTCGGGTGGATCAATCTCCCCCCCCTGGTTCGGGGTCTCGGATGATCCGGCGTTCGGTGCGCTGGGGGGGTAGGGGGGGGTTTGTTGTTCTCTACTGGGGTTCTCTTCCTTACTACCACCAGAACCCCGTTCACCATACCCTGGAAAACGGGTGTCTGGTTTTGCCCCAATTTGTCCGTTTCCGGGAGTTTCCGCAGGTGGGACCACACCCTCGTTTTGGGGTTGTGGTGTGACCTTCGCATTCTCTACCGTCAAATCGACGATGTTGCCATCCGGGTTGTCGGTGGCGCGTGCGGCGGCGAAGGTGGGGTCGGCGGTGAAGTCCCACTCCCACTCAAAACAGCCGTCATCGTCGCGAAGTTTGGTCATCTCCAGAAAACCTTTGAGGCGAAGCCCTTTGAGGGCTTTTTCCAGGCGGGTTTTCCCGATGTCCTCGAAAACGGTGTCGAGATCTTCGCGGTGGAATTCCCAGCCGTCGATGTGGGACAGGCCGTGGCCCAAGATGGCCACCTCGACGGCGGACAGCAGCCCGCGAAAGCAGCTGTTGTGGATCTGTGTGTACCCGGACCCGACTTTGGAGGTCTTGCGGATGGTTGGCATGGCGATTCCCTCTCTGAGGAGGAAACCGCGACCAAAATGTGATCCGTTCGGCATCTGAAGCTGCCTGGAATGCCCGATTTTGGGTGGGCTTTTCCGTTACGTCACGTTGGACGTGACGGGCAGCCCCGGTTAACCTAAGACCTACGTGAAAGAGGTCTTGGTTTCCCCCAAGCTTTTCTGCCCGTCATCAGGTTTGCAGCTGATGGCGGGCAATTTTTGTTTGTGGGCCCAGATTACATCGCTTCACGCCGTTGCCGAGCCTGACGATCAAACCGTTCCCGTATCGAGCCCATCGACAGGTGGCTATGCTGTGGGGGTTCGCATCCCGCATCCTTTAGGAGGACACATGACCGTGCCCGGACCATGGCGCAAGAGCCGCCGCTCCAACCCCAGCGGCAACTGCGTGCAATGCCGTGACAACAACGGCCTCAAGCAGGTCCGCGACTCCAAGCTCGGCGACGCATCGCCGGTGCTGAACGGCCTGGAAGCCCTGGTGTTCACCATCAAGCGGGGGCTGTAAAAACAAGACCGGTGCCGGGCGACCTCCAACGCCCGGCACCACTTCTCACTTCCTGGAGCGGACGCGGGTGCGGCCGTAATCCTCGAACCGCAACTTGGCGATCGCCGAACGATTCTCCGAACGGATCACCAGACCTTCAGCAGCTCCGGGTGTGGCCCGGTCGAGGTTGGCCTGAGTCAACGGCACCAGATCCTGCATCCAAGCCTCGGTCTCATCCACACCGGTCGGCAACTGGCTGCCGTCGATGCCGCCGACCCACGGCACCAGGTCAGCACCCATCGCGTCGGCCCACGACGGCAGTAGATGCGCGGGCACGAAATCCTGACCGCTGTTTTGACGCCAACCGGAAATCTTGGACGGTTCCCAGTCGAGAACCTCTGTCGGGATGGTCGCGATGTCGAACAGGCGGCAGCCGTTGGTTTTACCCTTGTGGGAGTACTGCTTCGCTTTGGGTCCTTGAGATCCGTAGACCTCGAAGTACGCCACGATCACGTTCTCATCGGCGTTGCGATGGCTCAACCGCTCAGCCGAATACATCAAGGTTTCCACAATGGATTCCTTGGGGTTGACGATCAGGTCGCCCTCACCGGTGAGCAGTTCGTTACGCGATCCGATGATCCACCCGTCCGGGCACAGCACGATCCGGCCGTTGGTGCCGTCGATCTTCTCGGTCATGTACACGTCGCCGGTGAAAGAGTGGTTCAGCGCCTCGGTGAGGTCTCCGGTCTTGGGGTCCAACCGGTGGTACGTGTCGATCGACGGGTACTTGGTGGCTGAGTTCAGCCTCGCCAAATCGACAGTGCGGTACGAAATCATGAGTGTCCTTCCTGTTGGTGCGTAAAGAAACGCGCCCCTCCGTCATGGAGAGGCGCGGCCGGGCGAACTAAAATCCTGTTTAGAACAGGGTGGATTGGGTGACTGTCTCGTCGTCGCCGACCAGGATCAGGGCCATGCCTACCCGGCGTGCCCGCCGCTCCATGTCGGCGGTGCCTTTCCCGCCGGGGAACACGATGCATACATCGCACTCGGCGTGAGCCATCTCTTCGTTTCGGTGTGGCCCAGCCGGATCACCGTAGATGTGCCATTTGGCCGGGTGCGGGTCCAACGTCCATCCCAGATCATGGGCGATCTGTGCGGCCAGGAAATCGGCACCGGTCTTGCAGTCGCCGTGGACCAGCGTCGGCTTCGGATCGTGGTGGTCGTACCTGGCAAGCTCCTGGTAGATGGCTTCCCAGTCGTCGTAGTCCCGGCCGCCGGTGACGAGGATTCTCATACCCTCATTGTGACCGTTGGGCCATGGCCGTGTCCTGCTGTTTGACAATGGAGTTGGTCAATGCCTCCAGGAGGCAGTCGAACGCGGCGCCGCGAAGTTCCGGCGGCATCGACGAAATCGCCTTGCCGATGCGGGGGAACTCTTGGAGCATCCGTTCGTACAACGCTGTTTGCTCGGCGAACTCGGCTGTTGGCGGTGACACGTGGCCACCGGGCAGCTCGAACACGCCCCCCTTCACGTTGTCACTGTCGCCGTCGGTGATGACATTGGCGAGGGCACGGCCTCGGTACTGTGGTTCTTCGTCCATTGTTCGATGATCTCAGGCCGCGCCAAGACCGCTTCACGCGCCGCCTCGACGCCTTTACGCCAGTACTGCACCGACAGATAGCTTGAGTCCCAGTAGTTCTGTAGATATTCGGGGATGTCGACACCGATGAACACGGTCGGTACTTCACTGCTCACACCGCTTATTGCATCACGGTCCAGGACGTACGTGGACCGCGCGACGGCCACCGCAGACCCCCACAACGGGTGCTCCGGCCAGTAGAGAAACCGCCACACCAGGTTTTCCTGCCGGAAAGCGCTGACCACTTCGGGCCATGGCACCGTGGCGGGGTCCTTGAACCGCATGACGTGGTCCATCTCTCGGACCAGGCCGTCGCCGTCGTCGCGCCATACCCATGCCTTGGTGATCGGATTCAGTACCCGCTCTATCGTGGATTTCCGGATTCGACCACTCATCAACAACAACCCCCTTAATCGAACATTGTCGCGGTACACTGGCCGGAGTCTTCGCGCTGGGGTAGATGAGCGGGACGGTGGACAGGTAGCTGCCGTCCCGTTTACCATCCGGCCGTGCGGGGCGTATGTGAAAATTCGTGGATGACAACTCCCCCAGTGACTCTGCGCCATCCCACTCCGGGCGACCACAAGGCCGTCCGCAAATTCACGGCCATGGCCATGCACGGCCGGGTCGACACCACGTTGATGGACAACATCTGTGCGATGCTTCCGGAGCTGAAGGAAGACATGTCCACTTTGGATGTGAAACGTGTCTCCACTGGCGAGGATCTGACGTATCCGTGCCGGGCATCGATGCGGATTGCCGACTACCATGGCCAGCCCGTCGGTATGTCTTACACGGTTCCACCGCTGACGTGGATAACGTGCGAGTCGAACGTGTCCAAAGAGACGCTGCCGCTGCTGTCGGGAGCACTGACAGAGCTGAATCTATTGGCTGTCCTACCGAAGTATCAGGGTCGCGGTATCGGCGGCATGTTGTTGGCCGACGTGGAGAAACGCTCGGCCGACACCGGGCACACCACGTTGACCATCACGACGTTCGTCGCGGCCGACCCCCGATTGAATCCCTGGTACCAAAAACATGGGTACGTTTTCGCCGGTCCGCGACAGGACTGGACACTCCAGTACTGGGCGCAGAAGAAAAGCCTCGCCGGGATGATGTACGTCAAACCCCACGAATACGTGGGGTTTAAGGCGTTGGCGCCGCAGGTCACCGTCACCGGTGGAACCGGCGACGCCACACGCATGTCTAAAGTGGTCGGTGTTTTGGATTGACCACTTAGTACAAGAACTCGTCGCTCTCGGGGTCGTATTCCTTCCACGCCTCCAGATCGTCGATGGTGACGACCGTCTTGGCACCTACCTGGATAAGAGTCTCGTCCGGTTGGTGATCCACCATGTGGCAGTACAGTTTCCAGACCCCGTCCTTGCCCAGTGTGAAAGCGTCGACGTGGCGACTGCACTTGGTGCCGTCAGCCGTTTGCACCTGGCATTCGATGTGCTCCTTGCACGCGAAGACCAGACGAATTTCGTGATCGAGGCCGTCACCGAGGTCGTCCAGGTACCGGAAGTGGTGGGTCGCCAGTTCATCGCAGGAATCGCAGGAGGCTTTGAAAGCACCCTCCAAATCCTTAGCCCGCTGTCCCATCCACTCGAACTTTTCTCCGGCGTTGCCCAAGGTGGTGGCGATGTCGTCCAGATGCGTGCGCAGACTCATCATGGCGGCGGTGTACATGCCGCCTACGGCCCGGCGGTGCTCAGCGGTCAGGTCATCTCCCCGCACGGAATTACCGGTCGCCACCGGCGCTACAACGTTCAGGCGGGCCAGCGCTTGACCGGCATGCTGAAGGTCGTGCATGACGTGAGCCATGATGTCTTGCACTTCGGGCACGAGATTTGCCGAGTTCAACAGCATCCACGCGATGTCGGTTTTGGTTTTGTCGCTAGGCGAATTGGATTTCATTGCGCTCCTGTGGTGTTGGGGTAGGAGGTGGGCAAAGCACCCACCCTAGGGACCCGATCGACAGTTCGTGCTGCGCGCGGGTTACCGCGACGTAGGCCAGCATCAGTTCGGCGTCGTCAAACTCATCGTCGGGGTCTTCTGACGGGGCCGGGAAATCGTCCCCGATCCGGACTTTCGGGAATTGCAGGCCCTTGGACTTGTGGGCCGTGGTCACCAGGACGTCGTACGGATCAGTGCGTTTTCCACCGATCTTGACCAGCCGTTCGGTCATCGACATTATCGCCCCGGCACCGAAGTCGTCGACGATTTTCACAAACACCTTCAGGCCCTTGGCCGACGGGTCGGTGTCGCAATGCTCCTTGACGTCCTCCCACTTTTTGAACATGAACAGTTCGGGATGCTCGGTGGCTTGACCGGCCTGCAACTGCATGGCCGCCTGCGCCAGCGCGCGGATCTCGGCGCCGTCGCCGGGTGTGGCCACCCGCCGCCCGATCTTGAGCTGTTCCATGACTTCCCCGATGACGCCGCCGTTGCTGCGGCACAGGATCGCATCGGGTGCGGCGATCCCGGTCAACCGCGATTTGATGGGTTCGAATCCTTTGACGCGCAGGTCGGCGCCGAGCATCGACAGGAACAGGTTGGCTACGGCCGCTACGTGCGGACCGAACCGGAAACTCTGGGTCAGTGCCAGGCGGCGGCCGTCGTGTCCGGCCATCGCGTTGACGGCGCCGGTGAAACCCATGATGGCCTGCATCTCGTCGCCGACGAAGATTTTCTGTGCGTTGGTTTGCTGCCGCACGATGTCGGCGATCACCCGTGAGGCGTCCTGTGCCTCGTCGAACAGGATGATGTCACCGGGCAGGCGCGGGCTCGACAACTGATACCGCTTCAAATAGTCCTCAAAGGAATACTTGAAGACTCCGTTCGGGGATTGCGTGTCGGACCAGATCTTCTTGGCCCACGGCAGCAACATTCGCCCCAGATGTTCACGCTCTTTGGCGTCGCATCCGCCCGGAAGTGCTTCGGGATGCAGGTGTTGCCACACCATGTCCCGACTGTCGGATTTGCAGAACCAGGACTTCATCTCCCTGGCCAGCATGCCCAGTTGATTGGGTGACAGGTCGATCGCCTCAGACCGGTACCCGTCGGTGATGCCCAGAATCCGTGCCACGTCTTTGCCGTGGTGGGCTCCCCGCTTGGCGAAGAACCGCTCTTTGAGCGGTGTCGGGGTCGCGGCCAACGCGAACGCATGCGCCGTCTTGCACACCACATTGGACGGGAATCGGCTGCGTGCTTCGGCGGCGATGTCCCGACCGAACGCGATGAACGTGCCCTGCCGGGGCGCGATATGGCCAGCGATCATTTCCAAGGTGGCGGTCTTACCAGTCCCGGCGCACGCCGACACCACCAAGTTTTGTCTTGCCACGGCCGCATCGACGATGTCGGCCTGCTCTGGGGTCGGGGGAAACCCACCCATGGTCATCTCCATTCTCACGTTAGTCCAGGAAACACGAAACCCCCGACACATGGTCGGGGGCAACGAGAAAGCTGGCTTAGACTTCGACCATTTTCATGTACGTGAATTTCGCCAGCTGAACTTTGTGGCCTTTGCTGGGGTCGCTGACGATGTGCTCGGCGATTTTCCGGTAGCTCAGTGTGGCGGGCAGTTCGGTGCGTCCGGCCAGGTGTCGGGCGTATTCCCACTGCGGCCATACGTCGCCGCCGGTGCCGCAGTCGCAGCTGATGTTCACCTCTGTGGAGTGGGTGGCGATGGCGTTGTACAGCAGCGACAGGGTGTCTTCGAGCTTGTTGGTGAGGTCGTCGCGGGTTTCGGCTTCGATACCGGTGGTGTAGAACATGTTGCCGGGGCCGTCGGCCCACTCGATTTGCAGCATCAGTACTGACGTCCTTTCTGGATTTGTCTTGTCATATACAGCAGCACCGCCAACGGCACCTGCACTTTGTTGTTCAGGTCGTACGCTCCGGCCATCCGCAAACCCTCAATTTGCATGTCCGTCATCCCGGCGGCCCTCAACACCGGAGTGACCTCATCCAGTACGGCGGCTGCCTCGGTTTGACGCCGGACGGCACGTTCTTCGGCCTCCCGGTAGCGCTTGCGGTCGGCTTCGATACCGGCCAGGTAGTCACTCCACAGGGTCAACCGTTTCGATGACGCCACCACCATCCGCAACAAGTCCGCTGGGAGCCCTTCCTGGAAGGTTTTGGCCAGTTGGGTGTCTTGAGCATCGTCGCCGGTCCAGTCGGGCAGCACGAGCGCGCTGAGCGCTTCTATAGCCCCATCCCGGTCGATGTTGATGCCGACTTGGGTGACGGCCAGGTGTCCGTGGGAAGGGCTGGTGTACCCCGCCTGTGAGTACTGCCTGGTCGCCTCCGATGGGAGACATTCATCCGAGGTGAACGGTTGGTTCTTCCAGAATCGGCCACCGGATTGAGGTCCCAATTGGATGATCCGTATGGGGCGCACGGTTTGGAAGGTGGCGTAAATGTCGGTCGTGGTGACGTCGGTAATCCTCACTGGCCCCGTGCCTTTATCAGTTCACCAACCAGATTCAATAGCACTGAGATCGGTACGTTCAGTTCGGTTTCCAGGCCGTCGGATTTGATGTATTCGCTCATCCGGTCGATACCGGCGAAATACCCATCCGACAGGCCCATCTCCTTCAACGCCGGGGTGATCAGTTGGAAAGCCCTGTTGAATGTCCTGCGGCCATTTTCGCGCCGCTGGGCTTGTTCGGCCGCTTCGTCGCGCAGCGCCGCCATCATGGCGACGTAGTCTTCCCACCGCCGTAGAACTTTAGTGTTGGCCACTGTCAGACGCAGCCCCTTGTTGTCGGCGGCCAGAGTGTCGCTGAACTTGACTGCCAGTTCGGCATCGGTGTCGTTGTCGCCGGTCCACTCGGGCAGTGCCACAACACCGAGGTTTATTACCTGGTCCATGGCCTGCACGTAATCCGATCTGGAGCCCATGACCACCAGGTGGCCGATCCTGACCGCACCAGTGGAGTAGCTGGCGGTCTGTTCCTTCTCATCCGTCGGCCGGATCGGGAATTCTTCGGCGACGCCGCGCTGACGGCTGCGGTCGATCCACAACCTGCCGTCCCCGCGCGGGCCGATCTGTGCGATACGCGCCGGAGCTCCGTCGAGGGCGGCGTAGATGTCGGTGGTGTTGACGTCCTTGATTCTCACGTACTGTCCTTGGGGTAGTAGTCGCCTTCTTCGTACAGGTCGAACTCTTCGGGAGTGACGCACACGTCGCCACGCTGGCCGTCCTTGGTTTCCAGCGTGAACTCGAAACACTCGGTTACCAGCACCTTGGAACATTCCTGCCGGGTCTTGACCGGCCGGTTCTTGTTGCCGCCGCCGTAAGACACCTGACGGCATACCTGCTTGTACTCCGACTCGGCTTCTTCCTTGTCGACGATCGTTCCTGAGGTGACACCGCACCCGCCAAGAAGCAGAAGCGTTGCCGCTACGGGGATCGCCAGGAATTTCCTCATGTCTGTCCTTTTTGTTCAAAGGTGTGGAGCCACTGGTCGGCCAGGACCGGTTCCCCGTCGAGCGGGTGTGCCATGAAGTACGTCAAGCATCCGCTCCTAACCTCCGGGCTGTCGCCTTCGGTGCGCAGCACGATCGGTTCACCATCGGGCAGCGCGAACAACCGCTGGTCGGTGATGTCGTAGCCGGTGCAGGCCCACACCGCGACCGGCCGCTGGTTGGTGATCAGGCCGGGGCATACCCGCAGTGCGTATGCGGCGCATGAGGTGCAGACGGGTGGTTCGGTGTACCAGGTGTCGGTGTCGCCTTTGGGGCTGCCGATCAACAGGTAGGGGGGTTCCAGTTTGATCGTGCAGATCTGGCAGCGCTTGTGTTTCATGCAGCGACGTTGACGCGGTGAGCACATTTGCCCAAGATCGGGTTCCCATTCGGGGTCGCCGGGCTTGCACGAGCAGGCGTCGTGCAAGCCGTACTCGATGTTGGTGCGGATGTCGATGTGTTCATCGCGTTGACCGCCGCGTGGCAGCCAGTTCGCCACATACGGTACCGGGAAGCCCCGTTTTTCACGGGGTAGCGCCGCTATCTGCGGTGGCATCGGCACATCCCGCCAGTTCGTTCTATCCATAATGTCCTTTCTCTGTGCTTGTCAATTGTGGACGACACGGTTTTACCGAGTCATCTTTCTGAAACTTTCCTTCGGCAACGCCTCCGGAGAGCCTTCCGGCCCCTGCCAGAACGACTCCACTTCGACCGGTTCTTGGTATCGGACTCCGTTCTTGTCCTTTTTCCAGACCCGTCGAATGTGCTTCCGAACCTGGTGACGCCTAGTCAACTTCCCGCGCTTGCGGCGTTCAGCCGCCTCTTCGGGCGTATCGGGTTCTTCGCGTTCGGGCAGTTCCGGCCGACGCAGTTCACTGACCCGATACGACAATGCCTTGATCGTGGAGGGCCGTTTCTTCCTGCCGACCCGGCGGGTTTCCTCCCGCAGTGAATCAGTGACCGTGGCTACCGTCGCGGGTTCGTTGGCCAGTTCCCAAAACGCGACCAACAACCGAGATACCAGGCTGTACCTCGGGCTCAAGCCGGTCTCGGCATCGGGGTCGATCGCGCGAAGGAAATACCCGCCCGATATCTGCGCCAACGCGTGGTCGGGTACTACTTTCTCTACCCTCTTGATCCCTCGCGCGTGAGTCAACGGGACAACCCACGCACCACCGGGAACCAGCGCGTACTGAATCCCCACAATCACGGCCAGGAAGTGGTCGCTGACGATGGGCCGGTCGAACACCAACAACCCGACCCGGTTTCCATCGAGGGCGTCAACGGCGAGTTCCTGGCTGAAACCGGTGAGTTCCATCGTCTCAGCGCGGGAAGCGATCTCCGTGGACAGATCCGCGCTGATCCACACCGGTTCGGCTGCCTTGGTGTGAGCGCGGCCAAGTTCGGCGAGTTTGGGCAGTTCGGTCCACCCGTTGTCGTTTGCCATGTGAGGCGGGCATTTCACCATGGAACCCGGCCCGAAATCGTCGGGCATTCTTTGCCAGTTTTTGTCCAGCCACAGTTTGACCTTGCGAAAGTCGGTGACTTTCAGGCCGGAGGACACCCACAAGTTGACCGGACCCATCCATATCGTGGTGTTGTTGCCACCCTGGGTGAGAGTGTCGATCACTATTTCGGAACGTCGTTGAACTGAACGGGGAACCGATACCGCATCAAGTTTCCACCGCTTGACGCGCCGTATGGCGACTGATTCGAACGCGTACCCGACCAGGTGTTCCGGGTCGGCGGCGGACAGTGCTACCGCGCATCCACAGCAGACTATGACAGTGATCGAATCACGGAACGACAGCAACAGGTCCGCTTTGTCATGTTCACAGATGAGGCATTCGTTGAAGACTTGAGCTTCATGGGTCAACAGGTCGCGGTGGTCAGGGAAATGCTCAAACGTCGAGTCGTAGATAGTTTGCGCGCCTTCAACCAGTTTGACGGCGTCCAAACACCAGTAACAAACCGAGTGGACATTGTCGATTGACGCCGAACCGTCGGTGCGTACTTGGAAATTCGGATCAGAAGCGTTCGTCGCGGCGGTCACCACGATGTTCCACGGAACGAGGTCTCTTGGATGTTTTTGATCATTCATTGTCATGTGACCTTCGGGGTCGGGTCGTCAAGGTTGCAGGTGGACCCCCATCCAGTCAGGGCGCGAGCCCACCTGCCCTGGTCAGTCGGTATGGGTACGAAGCTGCGCCCACTCTTTGACGTCGGCAGCCCACTTGGCCACCGATTTCTCCGCCTCCCGCACATGCCGGGTACACACCGCCAGACTTCGCTGCGCCGTCGGCGCCTCGGCATGCAGTGCCGCGATGGCGTACCGGATGGGGAACTCGGTCTGGCAGTCCGGTGCGTTGAGTGCGTTGGCGGTGGCAGAAGCGAACAGGAGCGACACCTGCGCGTCGTTGAGCATTTGCGACAGGGTGTCCTTGGGAAGTTCGCAGTCCCTGACCACTTTGGACAGTGATTCGATCTGCAACTTGACGACCTGCGCCAACGTTGCCAGCACCGTCTCGACCATCGGATCGGGCGCCAGCCCGCACGGGTCGCACTTGTCAGCCTTGACATCTTTGAGGTTGACACCGTGACGGCACATCCACGGTTCACGCTTGAAAGGGGAACTCATTACGGTAATCTCCTTGTGGCTCATTTGGTGGGCCTGACGCATCGACACCACGTCAGGCCCACCATTTCCTGTTTCTAGACCGGCGCCATGACAGAGGTCAGGCTCCGATGGTGCTTCCACTGTCCGGCCGCCTCAGTCGGTGACCGCTCTCCACTGCGGTAGGCCCGCATCGCGGCCATCGACGACATACCGCGTCCACGGCACCGCCGCACGAACGTCAACTCGTCACCGGCCATCGGCGCCACCGGCGGATTGTCATCAGGCGGTTCGATATCGACCAGGGTTTTAAACGGCTCGAACCGTGCCGCGCTGACCAGACGCCAACCGCCAGCGATCAACGGCGCGAACGCCGTGGCCACCAGGTCAGACAGCTCCGAGGCGACCGGCGTCACAAACGTCGGCACCACCGTCTCAAACGGTTCACGGTCCTGCCCGAAATACTCATTGACCAGAACGCTCCAACCCCCATCGGATCGAACCGCCTCGGCCACGAAATATGCCCCTACTATGGGTGCATCCATGCTCATCCCTTTCTTTTCGGGTGTGTTGTGGGTGGAAGGCGGGGCACCAGCCGTGTCACCGGGATCGGGTGCCCCGCCAGTCAGGCAGGTCTCACAGTTTCTCCACGAACATGACCGCGCGGGCCGCGTCTGCGAAAATCTCGGCCAGTGCTTCCAGCTCGGCACTGCGGTCAAGCAGTTTCCTGCCGTGCAGCACGGCGACCTCACCGGTCTGGTTGAACGTGGTCATCGCACGCTTTTTGAGCGCTTCGGCTTGCAGACGCGCTGCTTCGGCCAGCTCCGCCAGTGTCGTGGTTTCCAGCGAGTGCATCTGAAGCGGTGGGATCACCGGCGTATCCCGGCGTTCACCGGACGTTGGTCGGCCAGGTCGGCTCTCCACTCCGGTACGTGCCGCACGATCTGTTCACACGCTTTGGCTTCGACGTCGGTGACTTCGACACCCTCAGGGGTGACGACCTGCTCATGCAGGGCGTGGACGCCGTTGCTCTGGAGCGCCCAGACCATGGCCGCTTCGATCTCGTCCTCGGACAGGGTCCGGGCGAACATCTCCCGGCCGCCGGGATGGTGGCACGCCCAATGCGTCAACGCGGTGACGCAGGACGCCGGGGTGGTAGGGAACGGGACCCATTTGAGATGATGGCGCAAGGCCACGATGTGTCCTTTCAGGATTAAAGATGGGTGTTGCTTTTGTCGGGTCCATCAGGATCACGCTGTGCAAAGGGCACAACAAATGCCACGCAATTCCTGTGGACCAGAGGCGGGTACCGGAATCGAACCGGTTTTAACGGATTTGCAATCCGTCGCCTCACCATTCGGCCAACCCGCCTAAAGACGCACCACTGCCCCGGTGAGGGCGGAAGCGGTACGTCCCATCATATCTACTACCAACACAACAGCAACCACAGCGACAACCCCAAAAGGCACATCGCCCACATCAGGAGATTCCCGCCGCCGTCATCTTTACCTGTCAATCAGTTACGTCCTTTCGGTGTCGCAATGCCTCGTTGGCTGTCGTGAACGTCGGGCACGGCCACTTCCACCGGCCCAGCCCGAAATGGTCATAACATCCCTGGCAGGTCAGCAACCGGCCCGGTGCAGTCCGATACGGCACATGCCGTTTGCGGATCTGCCGCAATCTCCGATCGGGAATCGCTGCCACGACATCGCCGGGCACACCAGTCAGCATCTCCACGAGCGCTCCTTAGAGGTAGGGGCACATTGTTGCTCGCCCTACCCCCACTACGCAACGCTCCATTGCGGATCTATGTGGATCGCCCGGCCCACGCGGCACCCTAAAAGCCGCGTGAACCAGGCCAAACACACAGGTCAGTACAACCGGCGGTTCTGGATATCACTACCGAGGTCTTCAAAGTACGCCGTGGCCTGTTCGGCCTCGGTCACCTGGGCCACCGCTCGGCGTTCCCAGCGGCGGCGGACCTTCGGCATGATCGGTATCAGGATCAGTGCGAGTAGTCCCGCACCGGCGATCATGCACAGCACCACCAGAATTAAAATATTGTCCACAATAGTCTCCAACTATTCTCGACGTGATTAAACAAAAAGCAACGTCTCTAGACTGGAGACGCTGCATGTCACCCGCAGAAGCGTGCCGCGCCAAGCCGACCCCGGCGCGGCACGCGCCCACTACTTGCCGACCACCCGACGGGTGGTCACACACATACACACCCGGAACTGGTCAAAGTACTCAGCGACCGTCTCAGCCCAGTCGGCCCCGGCGGTCACTTCTTCGTTGATCAGGTCAGCGCACATGTCCGTCACCACCGTCGACAGTTTCGTTTCCGGGTCGTACTCGGTGGATTTGGTCGGCACCCGTTGATACAACCGGAGCCGGGCACAGCCCTTCTTATGCACGTGGAACGGCTCAGAAGCCGTCGGATGCAGACGGATCACCATCACCGGTTGCCGCATCACCACATCATCGGGGACAGCGTGAGTCTCAACCATCGCTGAGCGCCCTGCTCACCCCGACCACACCGCTGATCGACAACGTCGCTACCGCCGTGATCGCCAGCGCCGACCAGTACCCGATCGTGGGCAGCATCGGCAGCCATTCACCGTGCGTCACGCCGATGACCAGCATGAACGTCCACGCTTGGACCGGGATATAGACCACCAGAAATCCTACGATGAGAAGAAAAGGCACCTCACTGTCCTTTCATGACAAAGGTGCCCGCCTCGGGTGAGACGGACACCTTCGGTGAGCCGGGAAGATCAGTATCCGCCGCCGGAATCGCCGCCGGATGAGTACCCGCCGCCCGAGGACGACGAGTCGTTGCTGGAGCAGCCCCCACCATACGATGAAGACGACGCAGAGTCGCTGGAATATGAACCGCCCGAAGAGCCTCCACCGGTGTACGGGTCGGCCGGGGGCTCGCAGGCCCGTTCGGAAGTCGGACCGCTCGGGGATGTGGCATCGGGCAGGTATGCCAGGGGATGCCCCAAGGAGTACATGGGGTCCGTGGTTGTGGTCTGCCGTGACCGGCCCGAGTTGCCTGTGGCCGTCCTTGTCGGTGCGGCAGCGGCCTTCTTCTTCTTGCGACCGAACATGTCGGCTCCTTTGAATCGGGGATTGAACCGGCGCCCGAGGGCTCGGTCGCCGACGCACACGCCGCAGGATTCGAACCTGCAACCCCCGGCTTTGGAGACCGGTGCTCTGCCAATTGAGCTAGGCGCGCGAGAGTCCGCGCGGTGTAACCGCGCGGACTCTATTCTACGGTTTGATCACTGTGCGTAGGTGACGCAGCTGTGCCACGCACTGCGCGACGTCGCCGTCGGCGGTGTGCTGCGCGTCCTTATGGAACGGTTTTTCCTTCAGCCATTTGACCGAAACATGTTCCAATGTGGAAACGTCGATGAAGCGGTAATGCAGGTGGCCGTGAACTTTCGGCATGAACGCTTTCAAGAAGTTCGAATCCAGTATCGGGGAGTTACCCACAATCATGGCTTGACGCGGTCGTGGCGCGAACTGCTTGATGTAGGCCAATAGCGCTCCCTCCGCCTCGGCCAACGGCACCCCGTTGGGCAGTTTGGCCCACAGGCCGTTGGCGTCGTGCATGTCCTGAACAACCGGTACGGCCTGCTTCCGCACGACATCGGCCAGCTCACGGTTGTGATGGATGACCGCGTGGAAGCCCTTCTCGTCCAACCGCACCAGGTTTTCGTCGACCGCCCAGCACGCCACCTCCAGCAGAGCAGAGTCCGTGGTCTCTGTGCCGCTGGTTTCCACATCGATCACCATGTACACGGTGTCATCCATATGTTGTCCTCTCGTTGTCTCGCGCCAGCCCAAAATGGCCGCCGCCTGGCGAATCTTGGCCACCACATCGGGCGTCACCGACACGATGGCTTCGGGGCTGTCGGGGTCGCGGCCGGTCAAGAGCTGGTCGCCTTGACGCGGGTTGTCCCACGTGCCCGTCACGACCGCCGCCAATTTGTTCACAATGGAATCCTTGGCGGGGTCGCTCGGTGGCAGCGGTTCCAGGTCACCCGACCCGAACACCTCTTCATTCCACCAACGATCGATGTCATCAACAGCATCGACTGGTTCATCGGCGGGTACGGTGCGCACTTCGAACGTCCGATCCACACCAATCCACACGAACGTGATCATGTCGCTACTCTTCGGCGTCTTCAACGGACTCGAATTCCCACTCACCGTATTCGGTGATCTCAATTTGCTCATCGATTTGCGTGCCCGTCAGCTTCTCGAACTTCGCTTCCGCTGCCGCCTCGTCCTTGGCCTCGATCATGACGCGGCCCGTCTGGGTTCTTTCGGTGAAAATGTCGTACTTCGGAATGGTGTCCTCCTTAACCGGAACAGCCCCTCGGGAATCCAAAAGGCACGAAACCCACCACCAGCGGTGGTGGGCAACGAAACACTTGGCACAACCCTATTTTTTGCCGCCGGTCTTAGCCAGTCGCACCCGGTGCTCACCGGGAAACACCACCACCTCATCGTGGGTGAACGTCACCCTCACCGAGAACAACGCATCGCCAGATGCCACTTTGGCGACCGTCACCGTCTCCAGCCCGTACAGGACGTTGTCGCCCTCGCGGTCGGCGATTAGGTCGAACTGCAAATTCAGTTCGTCGCCCGGCTCCAGGTACCGGGCCTGCTTAATCCGGTATTCGTCCTCAATGTCCTCTTGATGAATCAAGTCGGCCAGTTCCCGCAGCTCGGGCTCCAGAACCTCATCGATCAGCTCTCGCACCGTCTTGATTCGTATCCGAGGCGCCCCGGAAATGAGTGGGCCTCTAGACAAGATCCTCCGCGTGCTCTCATTCCAATGCGCACGGTCACTCTTGGAATTCTTGACGTAATGCCCGGCCATCTCGCTGATCACCGTGGAAGGTTCATGGTCCAGGCCATGAACCTGGTTGTGCGCATCGATCAGTGTTTCCAACGCGTTTTCGGTAAGGGCCGCCACATACCGGGCTTGCGCGGCCTGCGTCGTTGACACCTTCTTGGAGTCGGCGATCGCCAGGTGCTCCACATAGTCTGGTATCAGCGCCCGAATATACGGATTGGCCAAGGGGCGCCCGGCGTGCTTAGGGTGCCACACTCTCATTCTGTCCGGGTTCATTGTCTGCTCTCCATCTCGTCACCGCATCATCGAAAACCACGTTCTCGCGGGCTTCGTCCCAGCCGCCCACCAGTTCTTGGCCGCACTCCTTGCACTGCATCACCGGGACGCGCTCAAAATGCCCGACCCGCTTTTCCCGGCTACCGGCCAGCGACGCGCTGCCCTCGTCGTTCAGAGCGAATACTTCGCGCGACACAATGGACAAGCCACCGGCCGTGTCGCACATCGGGCATGCCGTCGCGGCCAGGCGGGGACCGGAGTTCGGCCCCAACTCCATGGGCCTGTCACTGGCGCTCATTCCTGGTCACCGCCGACCTGTGTACCGCAGAACCGGCACGGCCGACCAGGTTCGGCGTGGCAGCCCGACGCCGCCGCACAGTCGGCGTGCGTCAGGATGTCGCCCTGGTCGAGGTGCGCCTGAAAATGCGCCGTCATCTGTTCTTTGTAGATCGGTGCGCTGGTGTCCCACCGTTGCACTCCGGCACCGGACACCGCGTAGTCGCCGAGCCAGTCGTGGTATCGCTGACCAGGGTGCGGTAGCCGGTGGTTCCCGTCGGTGTCGTGGAGGTTGGCATCGTGCTGGCCTTTAATGTGTGTCATTCGTTTTGTCCCAATACTCGATTCTGTCCAGTATGGACTGTGCGACGTGTGGCCAATCCACCGCCGCGAACTTGCCCGTCATCACCGCATCACCTTCGGCCGCCACCGTCGCGAACTCCCGCAACTGCCCGGCCAGGCCGGTCGCGCCATCGGCTTCGAACTGCCAGCGCCGCGCCGCCACTTGCACCACATCCCAGATATCCGGCGTCGACAACATCGCATCGATGACCACTTGCGAATAGTTGAACCGGCTCACTGGCCGTCGTACCCGCCGCTCCATGTCCATACCGCATCATGGTCACGTACGACCACGGCGTAGATCCGGCGGCAACCACCGGTGTTCGATGTTCCCTTGCGGCGCGACATCGCACGCCCGCAATGTACAACCAGGGCAGGCGCGATGGCGTCGGTCAGCACTCGCGTCGGTGCGCCGCAGCACGGTGATCGAAGCTCGATACCGTCCGCCCGTTCCCACACCGCTACGACCGCACGGTCACCGGCGGTCACAATGCTGTTGGTAATGGCCGCGCGGCGCCGCGCCGCATAGAACTCGCGGGTACTCACTTGTGGGCGTCTCTTTCCCGGATCGTCGTAATCAATTTGTGCAAGACGGCGATCTGCTTTTCGCAGTTGTCAATGAAGTTGAACATCTGCGTGATCTGGTCGCTGTCACCAGGCAGTCGCACCGCGACCGCTCCGGGCTCATGCTCTATGAGGTGCCGCACGTAGGCCCGTTCGTCGGCGTCGGTGTAGTCGCCCGTGGCGACCTTCCACTTATCGCCGAAGCTTTGACGCGGGTCCGGCATCCGATGCCGACCGTTCTCGTCGTGCCAGTGTTTGGGTTCTTTCCCGGTGATCGCGGTCATGCCCGGTCCGTTCGGCGCTGGTTCAGCCATTCCACCATGGCTACCGCTGTGTCGGCGTCGAGCAAACCGTAGTCGATGTTGACGGACCCGCCGGTGACCCGCAACGTCATGCTCACCGAGCAGTCACCGGCATCGACAGCCACGTTGTATTGCTTGTCGACGTAAGGGTTGGCTATGGTCGCCAACCGGGCGCACAGGGCGTCTTCGGTCTGGAGGTGGGTCCGGGCCGCAGTGGCGCGTTGTGTTACCTCCGCGTTCAGTTCGACTGCTGTGGGAAGTATTTTGCGTGCCACGTCCCGCGCCAGAGAGGCGCAGGAACGTCCCGGCGACAGTGACGCCGACGCAGACGGCAAGTTCAGTATCGATACGTGTCGCTTCAGGTGCTCCGGGACATACATGTACGCCTTAGTGGACACGGTGACCTTACCGAGCGGTTTGCGGCCGTCCAACAGAAGGATGGCGCCGCCGGGGCCGCACAGCCTGGCGATGTTGCCGTGCTCATCCTCTTGGAATACCCACTCGCCGGGCAACGCTTCGGCCAGCCCGCGACCGAACTCGTTGAGCGCTTCGTCCCTGATCTGAATCTCCACTATGGCCACTCCTTTTGTTGGGGGATCGATTCACCGCGAACGCCAGCCACACCAGGTGCCTGGCGCCACGGAAAACCCACCAGCTCAACGCTCGTTTCGCACCGATTTCGGATCGAAATGATGCAGATCGCCGCAGGCACCGCACTCCAGCCACAGCGACTGATCTTGCTCTTTCTCACCCGCCGCGACCCGTCGGCCGACGTCGTCCAGTACCGCGAAGTCCAGCGTCACCCGCGTGTCTTTCGTCAGGCCCGGATACTGGTTTTCGAGGAAATCGACCGCGATGATGTCGTAACCCCACCCCTTACCGCCGTCGCCCGGTCCTGTTTTGGGCCGGTACGAAACATGGCAGGCGATGGCCACGCGCCGGAAATCCTCCACGCTCCAGGACCGAAGCCCAACGGTCCCCAGTGGCGGCGCGTGATCGATCATCACGTCTACCACCCCGGCGTCACACGCCTCCCCCAGCTCGCTCGCGGAGTCGTTGCTGATGGCCGGGCCACCTTCGACGAGTTCGTCGTTGACCCATGAGTTCCACATGTCCTCGGTGTGGCCACGCTTGAGTTCTGTGGCGGCGATCAGCTCGGGCACACTGGTCCGGGCAGTCACCAGAATGTAGTCGCGGCCGTGGACTTTCAGCAGGTCGCCCAGCCCGAGGGTCCCGGCGATCGCCACCATCCGCAGCTCACCGTCAGTGTCGTGCGAGGGGGTTTTGATCAGGTGTGGTGCGTCGTCGGTGTCCACCATCACCCGGTAGTAGAACCCTTGGCCCGGCACGTCTGGTTTTCCGTCGTCGAATTTGATGACCTCGACCGATTCGCTGTACCCGTCGAGACCGAGCGACTTTGTCGGCGTCGTCGTGACGCCGACTTTCCTGATTTCAGTCATGTGCTGCCTTGTCTGTTGTGGTGGGGGGAGGTGGCCGCTCTAGCGCACCGGGCGGCCACCGGTTGTCTTCTTACCACCGATTGATCAGATGCTGTACTGCCTCGTCCTCAGCGGCAGCCTTGGCAGAAGCGTCGGTGATGGACCAGTTGGATGACCGCGCGCCATTGTCGCGTTCCAGTTCGGCGTACACGGCGAACGCTTCTTCACTGAACGGGTTCGCCTGCAAGTCGGCCAGGGTTATGCCGTGCTGTTGGGCGTTGATGACCGCTTCATATTTGGTCACCACCGTCCATTTCACGGTGATCGGTATACTGCACTGAGCCACGGCTGCGGGCAGTGTCAGCTCCGGATCGTCGTTAACCTTAACGACGATTTCCTCGGCCAGCCACGTGTCGAATCCCATGTCGCTCAGGACGTCGACGAGTTCCATTTTCAGGTGCTCAGCGGTGTTGGGGATTCGTTTGCCAGGGGCGGGTTCATACGCTTTGGCGACTCGCCAAGCCGTCAGCACCGCCTCAGCAACATCCATAGTGGAAACATTTTTTGTCTGCATCGAATCTCGCTGTCTAATCGTGGAGCATGAACGCTCTGATAGCGTGCGCCAAATACCGGATGACGTTTCTGACCTGCTTGTCTATCCCGAACCCATCCTCGGGATGGGTGTTGTGGGAGTCCCACAATGCATCTTCGTCCTCGATCCTGAGGACCGCGTACGCCGCCAGCACTACCGCTGCCCGCCACGGATCGGATTCTTTCGGTGTTCGGGAATCGGCCAGGTGCTCGATAGCGGTGTACGCGATCTGTTCGACCGCATATATCACCGCTTTGGCTTGATGCTCGGTCAACGGTCCGTACGACGGACGATCGTGTTTTGCCACGATGTTTCGTAGGATCACGTGGTCACTGGCACGGGGGTGCGCATAGATTTCGGTGATGATCTGTTCGGCGTCCAATGGTTCTCCTTGGGGGGTTATCCGTAGATGCCTTCACCGAACGCCACGATCTGGAGTACCGCGTCGGCGTCCTCGGCATCGAAATCAGCGTCCTCCGGTGAGGACAACAACTCGTAGCACTTGTCGCGAAGTTGGACGCCGTTGCCGACACCACTGTCGGGGTCGGTGATCAGCCGGACTGCCCGCATGATCTTCTCGTGCGTGATCACTTTGACCTCCGGCACGGCGTCAGGGTCGTCGGGGTCGGTGTGCTCCAGATGGACGATCCACCCGTCCGGCGCCTGATAGTCGTGTTCGTCGGCAACGGTCCAATTCTGTTCGTAGCCACTCCACCACGGACACCAACCGATCGCACCGCAGCCGACCACGATGCTCGCGGTCACATGCTCCGGCACGTCGACGCCACGCATATGCGGCATGCCCGCCAGGATCTCATCGATCTTCGGCGCGATCTCGGCGTCAGCGAACGGCACCGGCCACTTCTGCCAGATACTGACATCAGTCACGAAATACTTGGCGCGATCCGTTATCGGGAAGCCATACTTCTCAACCAACGCGGTGGCGGACCTGAGTTCGTGCCGGTCGTAAGCATCCTGTGGGGCGCCCTCTTCGCGCGCTTTCTCCACCTGCCAGTTGACGTGATCTCGGGGTGTGCGCCAGAACTGTCCGGCGGCTTTGATCACCCGGTAATCCACGGGTTTGTCCATAATGTACTCCTTTGTGTGTCGGGTAGACACGGCAACGTCACCACACTCCACAGTGCGGTGACGTCACTGAAACCACTCGCCACTCCTACTCTTCGGTCGAATTCATGGCAGTGAACAACTGCCGCGCCAGCATCGAAGCGATCGCCCGCAACAGATAGATGGCGTAATCCCCGACAGCATCGCTGAAGTCGTTATCGATCACCGTCCGGCGCGGATCGTCATCGGAATCGAACATCGCCGTCCACGCGCGAAGGTCGCACGCGATTTCCCACGCTTCACTCTCCGCCGAGAACACCGACAAATCATCAACGGCCTCGATAGCGGCACTGGCCGTTCCCGGTGCGGCTTCAATGACCGCCTTGGCCACGTCGATCAACCAGCACGCCGCCGTCGACCCTTGCGGGGGTGTAGCGGTCTCGACCATATCGGCCAAGTGCCCGAACTCAGGGATCTGAAAGTCTGTACTCAACAGGGGGTCTCCTTAAATGACGATTTCATGTGCGCGGAGGATCTTGAACGCCCACGTCCGGGCCGATATCGACGAGGCCCGGCGCGGGCCACCACCGGGGGCCTCAAGCCGCCCGGCAGTGTCTCCCACCAACTTCCCGGACGGCCCGAACACCGACACCGTCGCACCGCGATCAACCACCGCGTAAGCGTTACCGCCAGCGGGAACCTCAATCGTGAAATGCAGTTGCGGCGCCTGTACCAGGCATTCGATCTCTTTAGGGACGCGCATACTCAATGCCTGCCGTCCATCCCGGTGTTGTCGTGCCGTCCGTTTTTGGTGTGCCGAAGAATCCCGGCGGCTTCCATGATCGACAGCGCCCACACCACGGCGGTGTCGTAATCGACGTCGCGGTCACGACGGCTCGCCACCCCAATGCGGACACCATTACCCAACTCGGGCAGTGGTTCCACTCGCACCTGGTAGCCGTAGTCACGCACCTCGTACATGCGTTCTGCTATGGACATGGTGAACACGATCGCCCCTGACTCGTTGTACGTCTGGGGTCTGGTCATCACCACGGCCGCGCACTCACCGAGGGTCCTTAGGTGGGTGTTGGCTTTGATGATCACTCGTCGTCCTCCATGGCGTCGTCGTAATACGCCTCGTCAGCGGCCTCGTCGTCGCGTTCGTCGAGTGCTTCAGCGATCGACGCGGCCATTGTGCGGCCGACGTTGACCACCATCAGTCCGGCCAGATCCGCCGGAGCGTGCGGCAACGCCAGACACGAGACATGTTCACCGGCGAAGCACCGGCCGTTGTCGCTGGCGTCGCACTCGTCGTGGGCCTCACTGCACGACCGCTTCGCCGGGGTGGCCACCTCATGCCAGTCAATCCTTTTCCAGATCGCCAGGTCCGCCACTATGGTCCATGCCCACGCGTGGCCCGGCGCGGTGATCGCATCCCGTGCCTCATCGCGGGCACTGGAATCCCCGGACATGCCTTCGTCCCGCGCCGGGTTGCCCTTGCGCGGGTACACCGACACGACCGAGTCGGCCTCGTTCTCCAGCCACTTCGCACCCAGCGACTCGGCCACCGGGGTACGGACCCCAGCGAAATTCGCCAGCTCTTTGAGAGTGAATCCACTTGCCATAGGTATCTCCTTTATGGATAGAACACGGCGTGGTCAGGCGACACCAGCCCCCTGACCCACCGAATCAATCCACGTTAATCCTCGTACGGCTGGACGTTCTCATACTCACGGTCATCACCGTCGTCGTCATCCGACAACGCCATACCGCCCGCCCCCACACCGGCACTGACCAAAGCCACCACCGCATGGATGAGCGCCTTCTTGAACCGGTACTTCAGCTGTCGCTTGACAAGCCCGTCCGAGGCGGCACCGCAGTGCTCACACGTCGACACATGTTCTCCTTTGTAGATCGAATATACAACCAGGCACGAGCCTAGTTCAGTGTCGCCACGATGCACGCCGACCAGGCGCGGGCCACCACCAGGGAGCACTTCACGTGGCATCCTTCGGTACCCGCTTGGGCAGCACGGCGTGCGGCCAGTTGTCGAGCGCGTCAGCGATATGGGATGGGCACCACGGCGAGTCCGGCGCCGCCAGTTCGTGGCACCGCACCGGCATCGGTTGGTACGTAGCCGTCTGCCAGTCGCACAGGAGATAGCGTTCCAGGATTTCACCGGTCGGGGTGTCGGTCGTCCGCAACAGCTCGGCTATGTTCGACTCGGCACCGTAGCGATACCCCAAGGCGCGCAACAACATCTTGACTGTCTGGTCCAACGGACCCAGCTCGTACGCTATGGGGTAACTGGCTCGAAGGCCGTCGCAATGCTGGGCCTCGAAGTGTGCTTTTCGGACACTCTCCAGGACTTGCAACACCGTGTAAGTCATCGGACATCGCCGCCTTCATGTACGCCGCCACGGCGGTCTGGAATTCGGTGGCCTTTTTCGGCGCCGTCTCCATGAACCGGCCGGGGTTTTCCACGGCCCGGCTGGACCATCGCCCGTCCAGTCCGCGCGTCCCGAACCACATGGTGCGGGTACCGATCGGGTTCACCAACTGGTACCAGAACCCGGTCGGGGTGCGCCATTGAAACGCGTACGCCGTGATGTTCGAAATGTTTTCAAGAGCAATCGTGTCACTCACCTACTACCTCTTGGTTGTCTACAATGGGGGAACTGAGCCATTCCAGGGCAGCGTCAAGCGCCGCCTCCTGGTTCGGGTACGTTCGCAGCCCACTGGCATGGTCATGAACCTCGTTACTGATCTCTTTGCACCACGTCCACTTCGGGCCGCCGTAACTGTCGTGCCGGTAGTAGAAGACATGGACTCGCCGCGCTGGCTTCAACCGGCGGCACGGAACATCGTGTGCGTACCGCCAGCCGTCCACCACCACGATGCCGTTGTCGTTATACCGGGAGACGAGTTCACCGGTGAGCTGTTCATTCAGGCGGTCACCAGCGAAGTACGTGGCTTGGTCACTGTGCCGCAACTGGAATGTGACATTCAATGGTCTCTCCTTTCCTAGGACCACACGGCCGGATCGGTCTCGACAGTCACCGGCCCTTCAGCCGGAAGCCCGAGCACTCGCCGCCCGAACTCCGGCACCGTGTCACCGAACTCGCCCCGCACATTGACCGGACCGGTCAACTTCGGCCACGCGTCCGCGATCAACGCCACCGTGTCGGCCGTGATGCCGTCGCCGTGCGTCGCCACACGGTCGATCGCTGACTTGCCCGCACGGGCCGCCAGTTCCCGGTACCGCATGACGCGCGCCAGCTGATGCCGGGCACGCTGATCCAACGTCGGCGGCAGATACTTCCACGCCGCCAGCTGTCTGACCACACGCGGTGCCGCCTCAGTGGCCGTCTCCAGTGACAGCCCGTTGGCTCTGATGACCACGGTCACCGGCGGAGCGACCGCTTCCCACCGGATATCGAACAAACCGGGCGCCGGTTCGTCGTAGGGGTGGTAGGCCGGTTCGATGAACGGGGCGTAAGACTCATCGGTCAACCAGTTCGATGTGCCGTCGTCTCGCCACACTACGGTGATCATGTGCCTTAGCCGAAACTCCCAGTGATACCCGTGACACGGCCCCTCGGTCGCGTCGACCAGTTCGACGATCGACACCGGGCCGTCCAGCACGTCGTCACTGTTCCCGACCACACCGGCGTTGACCAGTGCTTGACGCCCGAGGTGGTGACCCCGGTACGACATCGTGAGCCTGTTCGCCACCGCCTTTGTTTCCGCCATCCTGTTTCTCCTTTATGGGGGGACACCGAGAGCCCACGCCACGCATGGTGCGGGCCACGGTAAACCACCAGGTCAGAGCAACCGCAAAGCCTTGGCCACCACGTTCCAGGTGTCACCGATCTTGCAGTTGACACCGGCCCCGGTGATCGCTTCGATACGCACCAACGCCACCCCGGTCGGGGTGCGCGCCTCATCGGGGTACCGGTGATACCCGGACACCACGACTTCGACACCGGGCATCCCGTCGATGGCCGCCACCCACCCGATACGGAGCCAATCGAAGTCGGCGCGCGCCTCCTCGGCCCTGGACGCCTCATGCATGGCCGCGACCCGTTGTGTGGTCAACGCGTCGCGCAGGATGGTCCGTTTATCGCACGCCAGGCAGATGAACACCCGGTATTTGCCACGGATCTCATCCATGCTCAGCCCGAATTCTTTACCGTACGGGGAAGCGCACGAGTCCCGGCCACAGAACATCGCCGTCCGGTACCAGATCCCGTTGACGCCTTGGTGCCACGCGAAGTCCCGGCTCATCCGTGGACCTCGACGCGTTCCCCGTCAACGACGGCATGCCAATTGTTGATGATGTTCTCCCGGTATCTGTGTTGCCGGACACTGGTACGGGGCGCCACGTCCCGCGCCAGTTGCAGCTGGATCTCGCCCCGCTTCCACGGGCGCCGGATCACCGTTATTTTGATCCGGGCGTACAGCTGCGCTTCGGCACGTTCGAAATCCGACATGTCGGACGGCAGTTCGACAAGCCCGTACATGCCGACCCGGCACCACACGAACTCGATGACCTTGCATTTGATGTTGCCACCGAAAGGGCTCCCGGCGCACCACAGCGCCAGGTCGCCGGGCTGCAAGGCGTGAGGTGTCAAGTCGTTGAACGACGGCGACCACCTGATTCGCAGGTCACTGTAATCTGGATCGTGGTCGATCATGCTTGCTATGTGGTGCGCCGTCCCGGTCGGGAGTGGGCCGTCGGCGTTGGGGATTTCCCAGACGTGCCAATCACCGTGGTATTTCAGCTGCGGGTCGTGCGCCTGGATAAGCATCAGCTTTTCCAGCCTGGGCCGATCGGGTGCGGTAAGGAAGGCATCCCGTCGCGCTTCGGACACCTCATCATTGGTCAACATTGCGAACACCATAATGTACACTCCATATTCTACACCAAGTGTCGGCGGCCGTGGCCGTGCATAACGCCAGGCCACGGCCACTGACACATCAAACGTTCTCTATACCGCGCGAACCGGTCTGGCTACTGCAACCACCGGACCGTCCACATGTGACTCCGGTATTCGGTGACGAGGATCTTGCACACGCCATCGCGGGCTTTCTTACCCGAGTACTCCGGATACACGTCGTACTTGACCAGACGTTTACCCGAGGGCACCGACACTTTCGCGCCGTCAGCCTTGTACGAATACGCCGGTTGCCCCTTGAGGACCTTGCACCACGGCGGGTCGTCAACCCGTTTCCAGTCGGCCGCCACCGCACTGTCACCGGTCGCGGCCACCACGCTACCGGTTCCGGCCGCATGAGCGGCCCCCGCCGACAGGCTCACACCGAACGCCACGATCAACGCCAGCACCACCAGGTACCCGAACTTTTTCACCATTGAGACTCCCTTGCTTGCCGTACCGCCCCTTGCGGGCACAGCGAACCCCCGCCACCAGTACGGCGCCGGGGGTCACTGAAACCGAAGGGTCACTTACCAGCCGCGCACCGAATCCGTCGCGCCGAGCACTACCCGCGCCTTCATGTACGCGTACAGCCCGGCCCACGCACGAGTGTCGTAGTCGCCGCGCGCTTTTCGCAACGCGTGGAACAGTTCGTTGTCGTCGGCAACCGAGTCCGGCGGCATCGCACCGGTCTTGATAAACGCCGCAGCCGCCACATGCGCATGCGACAACCCTTGCACCAGAGCTTTGGCTTGTGCGTGGGTGATGTACCCGTCGAGTTCTTCAGTGACCTCATCGTGCTCGCGGTACCAGAACGTCAACGGCCGTCCGCCGTCACCGTCGAGGTACGGCGCCTCGCAGTACGGCACCAACCACAGCACCACCCCGACCGTGGCCGCGATGTCCGCCGCACTTCGCGTCGGTGACTCCTCACGTTCGATGATCTGTCCAGCCACCGCGTTCCACGCCACGTCGATGACCCCGTCCGTCCCGGCGTAGCACGCCACTCGGACATGCCACCGCCCGAACGCATCAGCCCACGTATCCACTTTCATCCCGGCCGCGTCCGCAGTTTCGGGGCGCCGCCAACTACCATCAATCATTACTTAAGGGTCCTTCCAGTTGCGGGGTTTCCGCGTGCCCGCTTGCCAGGCGGGCCACGGAAACACCACACGCCCCCCTACAGTCCGGCCGCCGCCTGGTTCGCGGCGTGCCCGGTTGCGATATCGGCCGCCAGCGCCGCCAACGGGTGCGCCGCCGGTTCCAGGATCGGGACCGGCATGTGCCGCGCCCACCAGATCCCGGCGAGCCACGTCGCCCCGTAACGCCGGTGTTCGAACCCGCACGCGGTGTTGCCCGCCAGGTCGAACACGTCACCGTCAAGGTCGGGGGTCGCGAACCACGCCCCCTGGTTGTCGTGCCGACGCCCCACCAAACCAATCTCTGGCTGCCCGGTTATCGACGCCAGCCGGGGCCGGTAGATCGTGCCGACATCAGTCACGATCTTGGCTTTCCCGATTGACCCGGCGAACCTGAACTCGATCATCATCCTTTTGTGCCTTCCCTTGTTGGGTCACCACGGCGCCCCGGCCAACCCGTGCGGGGTTGGACCGGTCACCGAAACAAACCACGTCAGGCCGCTGCCACCACCTTCACACACGCACTACACCGACAGTGCGTCACCGGCGCACCAGCGGTCACCGCGCACGCATGGAACCCGCGCCAACCACCAGTAGCCGTGTCGAACTCTTCACCCCGCAACCGGGCACGCCCCTCGTTGCCGTCGTACGTCAACGTCATGACGTGCGCCGTGCCGTGCGCCCGCAGGTACAAGAACACATCCCCGCCGGGGCCGGACGTCTTGAACTTGCCTGTCTGCCTCATGTCAATCACCGTCACCTTTCGCCAGGGGTAGACACAGCGAACCCCCGCCACCATCACCGGTGCCGGGGGTCACTGAAACCAACCGTGCCGTTACGCCGGTTGCCCGGCCGCCGCCACATCTCGAAACTCGACACTCTCGCCGCACGTCAGGCACCACATTTGCCGCGCAGTGATCGGCCGCCGGTGCCGGTGATGCACCTTCCCGGCACATCCACAGGTGGCCTGCCACCGCCCATCAGGCATCGTTTTACTGCCCAGGGGGTACGTGGCCCGTACCGGCGCACCCACTTGTCGCGCGTACTGCCGCCACAACCGGTCATGCTGATGCCCCGGCCCGGTCAACGCATGCGCGATCTCATGCCGCACCGTTTTGCCCACCTCATCCCAACCGTTCAACCGCACCATGTGCCGAGACAGGCTGACAACCCGCCGACCGTAGTCACACATCCCGGCCCGCCGGACAGCGTTATCGAACACCACCCGCCAACCCGAATCCCACACACCGAACTCTTTCAACAGCGTTTCCGCCCGGTCTTTGGCTTCACGCAGTTCCATACCGTCACCTTTCGCCAGGGGTAGACACAGCAGGCCACCGGCGCGAACGGATCACCGCGCCGGTGGCCACTGAAACCACCACTTGCATCTACTTCGCCAGCGCCGCCGTAAACACCTCGGCGCGCTGCTGCGGCGTGAAGTCGCCACCCAACCGCACCGTTGTCTCTTCCACTGCTTGACACCCGTACGTGTACAGGTCAGCGGTCGCCGACAACCATTCATGTTCAGCCCCCTGGATGGGCCACGACGACGCCTCGACCGGGTATTGCTCTTTGACGTACGCCACCGCAGCGGCGATCACACCACCATGTTCCAACACGTCGTCACCGTCGAGGGTGTACACCGTTTCGCCGTGGTCGGACAACACCCGGTGGTCGCCTTCCATATCGTCGCCATTCTCGTCCTGATAGGACACGTCTTGCCCGTTCACCACAATCGTGAACGTGTGCCCCCAATCGAGCAGCACCGTTTTGCACGCGCAACACCGTTCTTCACCGTGCGTCAGGCCATCCTGATCCGGGTAGAACGACGGCACCAGATACCCGACACGGCTACCGTGCGGGCAATCCGCCGGGTCACCCGACGCCTCATACTTCGCCGCCTGCG